>JAABUL010001706.1_pt1 | contig 40053 bp, 70 predicted proteins | sample 5559151 | NCBI WGS metagenome assembly JAABUL01 (sample SAMN10711876, study PRJNA513368) | rock metagenome | isolation source: Antarctica rocks | place: Antarctica: Victoria Land, Pudding Butte sud | reverse complement strand
CGCGCCTCACTTCGGATTGAGGTTCAGCCTCACTGTACAAGTGCAGTGCAGTGCACTTGTACAGTCATTTCCCACTCCACAGTCTACAACTTCGAGAGCACTCAGCACATATTCATGAGACAATCAGTTCAAGCGGACGAGTGAAGGAGAACGCACTCTATCGCAACGAAGTCGTGGACGTCACAGCCGCTGGCACCGAAATCTCGAGCTGCCCTGGGCTCCGCCGCGCTGCCCCGTGGCGGCGAAAAAGGCAACGCGAGCGATGCAATGCACCGTAACCTGCGCGCATACAGCGACCAGAGATCGAAAGTATATCATAAGTATCGGATCTCGGACGCGCAACACTGCCGTATGTAGCTAAGGCAACACAGTCTACTAGTTGATGGTTCTGTCTGGCAAACAAGGGAAGCTTGTGCATAGCAAGCATCGCCACCTTATTCCGGTGGATGTCGATCAGCGCCGCCGGCGCTGGGCGTGCGGTTGCTTCATCCTGCGCCGAGTCTGTGGTGGGCCGCCAGTTGCCTAGCAACCGATAAATGAAGCCCTCAAGCTTCGCCAGCTCCGGCTGCGCCACGAGCAACTTTGCCGTCACCGCTGACTGCAGCGCCGTCCCCATGTCTTTCAGGCTGATGTCGATGCCCGTCTTGGCCGCCACCGCCCGGCCCAGCGCCAGGCAACGCTGCGCCTGTCAGTGTGGAGAACAAATCGAAGTTTGCCAGCGAATGCTAGGAACACGTGTAAAACAAAGCCATGGCGTCAAGGCGAGACGTTCACATTGCATCAAAACAGCGCAGGACGTGTTGACACCTAACATGGAAGCGCGTACCATAAGATCCACTGCACTTCAATGTGTGATCCATGAAGGCTTCCAAATGCGTCAATACAATTCAATGCACACCACGCTGGTGCCGCTGCCGCTGTGCTCAGCAACCTGCTGTGCGTCCTGCTCGATCCGAAAAATGTCGCGGCGGCGCTCGCGCGCCAGCATCTGTTGGAGCAGAGTGCACTTGGTTGTGAATCAAAGCACAAATACGATCAGTGATGTCCACGGGTCGAAGCACTACTACAGGCGCTGGTGTAGGCATTGCTGAGGTACAATTTGGTCCTTCGGAATTCAATCATGGCGTTGCCACACTGACTGAGCTGAGACATGGGACATCTACGAAGCAGCTTTCAGCAACTGGCGATGCACGCAGTTGTACGCGATGACGGGGTATAATCCCATTCCGCCAAGACTGACGCACGAGTCGTCGGCGTACAGCACGTATGGGAGGACGTCCGCGTCGTCTCACGCCGTAATTCCCCCGCACTGCTGCCTGCATGTTGCATCGTGTGATTCTTGTGCGTCTACTAGAAGCGCTGGCAATAGCTGCTGCAGCCTGATAGCTTCCCTCTCGTAGCAGCTTCTGTCTTGTCACGCCAGTGGGCAAGCGATGCATCGTGGTGATGACCGAACGCAGACGGTTTTCGAAGACCCTTTACCCTAAGCCCTAAAAAGGTTTTCGGAGACACACGACCAGACTGCGCACCTGCATACTTGTACTTGCTGAGCATGAAGAGGCAGACGCAAAAGTCGAACACCGCCAGCACGGCCGTCAGCAGGTAGGGGTTTGTCGCCGCTGCGGGGTGCCATGAAGCCGAAGGCAATCGCACCGCCGAGCGCGGTGGTGCTGACGCGGATGAAGCCCTTGCTCACTGTCGTCTCCACCTGCAACCAGAGATAGGTGCAGTCAGGCTGACGTCTGATGAAGCTGCAGCCCTGGAAACACTCAAATCCGCACAGCGCCGCGGTGCTGACACAGGTGCTGACACGGACCCAGGCCGCAGCCCAAACATAAACTCGGAAGAGAAGGTCGCATGCCAAGATAACAGAACGCCAGGCAACAGCCGGGCGTCAGCAAACCTTTCCCATCCAAGCTGGCACAGATCCTGGCTCAGGCAAGTGATGACGTTGGAGCAGACTCAAAACTGCACCTGAGCGCGCGGCCACCAGTTCCCCCTGCGGAACCCAGAGAAGACGCGGTGCCTGCAGTGTCTTCAAGCGCTCGCGGCGTGACGTGCCGCAGCTGTACCTGCACACACGAGCAACCATGCATTGCATCGACCAACATCATTGTTGCTAAGTTACGGGGGCATGCAGGAACGAAAGCAGTGCGAATCACTGCCCCGTCTGAGGCAGAAGCGGCATGTCGCTTTGCAAGCACAGCCTTGCTTGTCGAGGCAGGACCATTACATACTTAGTTGATGACTGATGCGAGCCACCGTGAGCAGCAACATGAGACGTGGTAGTGCACAGTTGTGCACCTCTGGGTTGGAGAACAGGTATGCAAGAGCCCCCTCGACGTTGGTGCGCAGGCGCAGCATAATCTTGTACTTTCCCCGTCCCTTTCGCAGGTGTGCAGCACCATGCGCTCTCAACCCTGTGACAAAGCAAGGAACTGAGTGTTTCGGCTGGAACGAACTTCACAATGAATACATGTGTACACAGGCCTTGCCAACCCGCAGCAGCGCATGCCAAGGACATGTTAACCCGTTGTGGCCAACAACAGGCTTGCCGCCATGCGGGGCGGTCAAAGCAGGAGCAGCGTCGCCACAATAGCGCGCGGGTCGCCAGAAGGCGCACCTGATCGTCTTTGCTGTTGCAGTACTCGACGAGCTGCGCTGGCGTGCTCCACCTTAGGCTGTCACTGCTGAGCAGCGCGTGCCACAGCAGCTCAGAGTCTGCGCGGCTGAGCTGGTTTGTCGCGCTCGCGCCCAGTGAGCGGCGGCCCGCTGATGCTGGAAATGGCATGATACCAGCTGGCGATTGCGCTGCCGCCAGCTGCCTGCTGCAACTGATTGGCGCTGCCGTCGTCGCCATCGGACTCAAAACCCCCTCAGAAATACGTCTGCGCCGCACATTGCGTCCCTCGCCATGCAGCCTAGCTGGAAGATGCTGGTACCGCCTGGCGTGGCACTATCGGCGGGGTCGCTGAGACCGCTGAGGAGCTGCGGCGCTGTTGCGGCAGCCTGCTGGCTGCTACCACGCGGCTGTGAAACGAGCGGTTGCGGCGGCGGCGGCGGTGGCGGCGAATCCGCAACTCTGAGCTCAGCCCAAGGCTCCGAAGCTTCCAGCGTATCTGGCATTGCTGCGGCTGCGCTGTCGCCTGTAGCGGCTGACTCGTCGCCTGACAGGGACAGCTCGCCGTCTGCCTGCGGCTGGGCGCTGGGGGCGCCCGCCGTCGCCATACGATTTTCGGGCCGACGGTCCCGCTGCGTTATCCCGCTGTGGCAGGGGCAAAGGAATGACCTGTCGTGCCTCGGTAGCAGCTCAGGCCATACGGTGTAATGCTGTAGAAGTCGCAGACTTCACAGCGGTAGCGGCGAGACGACGGCGCCGCCGTGCGCAGACGCTTGAACGCATTCATTGCGAAGCTAGACGAGATCACATGATTGAAGGCGATATCAGTTTCGATGTGTTTCTCGATCTATATGATCTTGAGCTGCTGCAGACAATTCGAGGTCGGGTGAAAGGCTCAGCAGGACAGTTGGACTGCTCCGGTCAAACGCTCGAGCGCGCTCGTGAGATGGCTTGACTTCAGACGGCCCGATGGAGACGCTGACAACAATCTTTGAAAGTTGAAAGTTTGACGCCGTCTGCGCCTAGGGCGTCAGGCGGTGAATAAAGCGACAGGATTCCCAATCCCTTAGTTGCTGACAAACAAAGTCTGACACCTCGCTAAGAGCATAGGCTTCCGCGAGGCCACAAACACTGCAGCCCAACTGAAGTCGAGAACAGAGTTGCAGGCCACACTACTGCGTGGCTCTGCGCTGCTGTCCCCTTGAAATGGAAAATCGCCCACGGTCAAAGGGCAGGCCATCCATTTGGGCAGGAGAAACAGGGTTTCCCACAGCCAACTCAGCATGCTGAGGAGGCAAAGAGATGCAGAGGGTAGGGGCGTAGCTCTGGGTCGGGCGACCGGCGACGGGGCAGCAGGCTTACCCGGCGCCGGTGCCGGCGCGGCTGAAGTCTTGCGCCGACTTTGGCATCGGCGAGAGCGGCACACTGTGCGAGCTGCAGTGGCGACGTGCGAGGGGGCTGCCTGCGTCCCAGTGATCGGCACAAAGGTAGTGTTCACGAATTTGGCTGGAGTGATACGAGGCCTTTTGCCATGCATGCTTGGGTCCAGGTGCGGACTGCCGCCATCTGAAGACATGTAATGTACTGGCAGCAGGGTTGCTGGGGTACTCCCCTCGGGGATGGAGGGATGAAGCTGCGCTGTGAGGCTCCTGCTCTTCTTCGTTCGGCCTTCATCGGCGTTTGGTGGCTGCCCATCAGCTGCTCGCTTCGGCGCAATCAATGCGCCGTGCTGGCGCCCAGCGGCGTCCGCCACGGCGTCTCCAAGCCTCCTGCTGGGCGTGTGGGTGACGATCACTCCTCCTGGGAGCCCGCTCTCCTGCGGCACCAACGTGCTGTGCTGCCTTTTCCTCGGATGGCCCCGCATGTGCGTCTCCTGCATCTGTTGCAGCCAGCTCATCATCGGACGAGAATTCTGCACCATCCGCTAGCCTGGCTGGCCGGCCGGCAGACCTCTTAGGCCTGCCACTCTGCGCTCGTCCTGCATCCCTGTGAGTACTGCCCCTCATTGCTCGCCGTGCAGACACATTCGCCAGCGTCCACGGCGGCTCTTCAGCAGTGTCACTGCTTTTCATCCGTTTCGTCATGCAGCTGTGTATGTGCTGCCAGAGTGAGCCGGATACGGCGACCCGTGTTGCTGAGCACAAGTGTGGCAGGGCGTGCAGGGGCACCGTCATCGGGCTCGCGATGGCGCTTGTGCGCCGGGCGCGCTCCGCTGCCGCTCTGGCCGGCGCTGGGGCCTGACGCGTTCGAGCCGTCTCCAGCGTCAGTCGCGGGGCCGCCACCACTACCGCTATCAGTGCCATCAGTGCCGCCAGTGGCACCGCCGGTGCCTTCCAACTCCGCCGGGCTCGTCAGGTATGGCCGGCGAATCTCCAGGATGCGGGATATCCTGCGAATGCTGTGGATGGTCAGCTCCTTCAGCAGCGACTGTCTCGCTGAATCCAGGCCCAGGGTCTCCAAGATCCGACCATTGTCCTTGCGATAACCCACAATACATTTGGGGTGCATTTTGATCGTTGCCGCTTCTCACAGCTGCACACCTGTGCCAAGAGCTCCGTCTTTGCCTCGCAGACGACGGCGCGGGAAGCGGCAAACATCACCCTCTGTCTGCACCTACCGAGCAAAAGCCAGGGGCTGGAAGGCAGCCGTGCAGCTTACGGTGCACCACGTTGATGCGCGTCACTCAGCGCCAGGCGACGTTTGGGTGAACCATTTGCCATTGCCGAAAAGTTTTATTGTCAACGGAAATTGGATTCCTACAAATGACTGGGTGGCTGCTGACGTGTGTGCTGCGACGCCGGCTGCTCCGCGCCTGCCATCCTTATGGTGTGACTCTGTCATCCAGTCATCTCAAAGAAAGATCTATGCACGGGAGAATATTTATCTTGGGTATAAGCAGCAACAGGTCAGTGTTCTGGCCCCTGGCGCTCCGGTTCTTGCAAGACCGAGATCAGCTAACTGCACACTGAAGAAGGGCTTGAGCTGTGGATGGACATGCATAGCTGCTAGGACTTGCAGCTGCGACATGCTTGAAACGCTCTTCGAGATCACGTGCGTCATTGGCACCGCAATGTGCCATAGCAGAATGCATACGTGATGATGTGCGTCACAGCGCCGCCGCAGGCATCCAGTGCCGCCAAGCACCACCATATCGTGGGGCGCCGGGCCAGTCGACGCCTACCGCCAAGAAGGCGGAGGCAGTTGCGGCGCTCAACACATGCGCCGGCACGCCGGCGCAAGGTGCCAACGGCGTCTGACCCCTACTTCGCTATGAAGAAGGTGCAGTTTGAAAACTCCGCAGTGAGCAATCCACAACAGCCACGCCAGAACGGGCCTGGGTGGTTGCTGGGCCAATGCGGATGCAAGCAAGGAGCCAACAACACTGCATAGCGCTGTTGAGCTGGGGTAGCAGCGTGGACATGCTCCACTGCCTCAGCGGCAAATTGCGCTGGCGAGCAGAGAGAGCAGGCACGGCAGCAGTCTGTGGAGGCTTCCGTGTACATAAACATGCAGTTTAAAGCGCAAATCACCACATCTTTTGTGGCTGCGCAACCTACCAGTCTCTTGAAACCTAATGTCGGTGGCCTGCTGCGCAGGTCGCCACCGTGGGTGCGGAGAACTGTGGTGATCATCAACAGCGGCGGCACACTGCCACTGCTAAAGGGAGTCACTCAGCATGCCGACCACTCTTGCTGGCGCAGACTGCCGCCGTGGGGCAACTGCCGCCGTGGGGCAACTGGCGCCGTGGGGCAACTGCCGCCGTGGGGCAATCGTCGCATGCGTGCGAGGGGCAGCTAGCGACGGCAACATCGACGCGCGGCCGCATGAGGGGCTCGATCATAGGCATTTTGCTCACCTAATTTTCCAGTCTCAATGTCGGACCAGCCATCGATGCAGGTGGCCGCCGAAGGGCTGCTGGTGCTCATTGCTGATGCGATGGGGGAGGCGACAGCGGAGGCGGTAACCCCGGCCGCACGAGCTCAGTTGGGCCTGGCTGGCCCTGCCGGGCAGTGACGAATGGAGATTCGCTGCGACAATACGCTTCCAGCTGTAAGCTGTCGCTTGGCACCGAACTTCAGCCTTTTCAGTGAGAGGACTCTGAACCTACTGTGGATGCATCTGGCATGCTGCTATCAGCATGACGTTTGCTTCGGCAAGATCCATGTGGGAGCCAATTCAATTATCTTACATGCAGGCAATTTTGAGTCTGCGAGCATGGAGCAGAATGGATGAGCAGTGCGCTTTGCTTGTATCCGCACCGAGACTCCATACTTCACCAGGGTGACGTGTCGCCAGCTCATCGCCTTTGCCTTCATCGAAATTTTACAGCGCGCTGACAATTTCAAACTTGCACACCGCAGGCGCGAGCGTGCAACACGAACTCTTTCTTTGGTCAGCGGCCCGCCTCACGTACAGCGAGGTATGTAGCCACCGTGTTCTGCTCCGTGCGTGCATGTTGTCCATAGTGACGGTCTCGTCTCTGCTGTGCCGACAACCGCGCTGGACCTGTGTTCTGAGTCGAGAGTCGAGTTGCATACAGTGTCATCCATTTCATGTTCCATCATGGGTTCGGGATGGGGTTCTGTGGCTTTGGCTGCTTGTCGACTGGTGTCGCACAAACGATCGTGCACACCATGATCATCTGGGGGCGCGCCGACGCATCCACCACAGTAGCTTATACGTCATTGCACCTCAGCAGGCCTTCCTGACATGCTGCGCCGGCACAGCATTCTTCGGAGTGTGAGACGATCTGCAGATTGACTCAATACGTGACTGCTTTATCACTTGTGGGAACACGAACAGGCTGATGCCTTCCATCATTATAAATATCAGAGCCACAATGCGCCTTCGCAGATGTGCGCGGCATGCACGACGCTGTTTGACCTGTTGATGCTTGCAGCATCAGCAGGGCATTCCGTTGCAAGTCTTCTAGATTCTGAATGGTATCCACGTCACACCAACCTGAGCTTTGTTTTACTCTACTGCAGACTCTGAGCAACTCACCCTTGACAAGGCGACAAGCACGAGGTTTTTGTTGGCGTGTCCGGCAACCAGCACACTTTGCTGCAGCGACATCAAAGCATAGCAACGCCTTTCCTTTGTGCTATGCAGTGAAAGATAGCCTGGACAGAGAACCCGCCAGCAGTTCCTGCGCCGAGGGCCATCCAGCAAGGGCCGTTGGGCTAGTGGCGGGGCTGCCGGCGCCACTGGGCCCACTGCGCGCCTGGTGAGCACACAGACTGCAATTGGTCAAAGCCCATTGTTAGGGACTCAAAAGCTCGCTTCATAATTGAATGCATCACGGCTTCAGGCCTGGTCATTCTCTTCGCCTGCTTGCACACTATCTAATCCTGCATGACGCCGCAGCATCATTTGGGCTGCAAGGCGACTGTCCACTTCAAAGCCAATTTTGAAAGAGTCAGGACCAGCGACCTGATATATTAGAGTCCGCTGCATCCCAGTAGGCGAGAGCCGTCAGAATTCAGAGTGGCACGTTTCAGCTGTCACGAATGAGAGTGGATGTTGCCCTTGGATTGCAACTCAAATGGCAAGCTGGGACTGCTAGGGCCGGTGCGCAGCCTCCAGGGTCCGCGCTTGGGCGCATGCTGCTGCACAGCTGCTTGCAGCTGTAGAAGTGCGCAATGCTTGAGATTGCGCCAATGATGTCTGCTCATTCTGCTTGCTTTATGCGCGATTGATTCGGCAGCAATCCTGTCAGATGAGCATCAAAATGCCAGGTGCGTCCTATCGTGCAATCGCAAAAACAGTGGCTCCTTAAACAGCAGTGCACCAACGTCCCATAGCACTATTTCATTCAATTCAATACCAAGAAACGTTGACGTCTTGCGATTCCGCATTACAGGAAGCAACATCATGTCGCCCAGCGGCGCTGATGGAGCTGCTACACAGCTGCCGGATGCACCGATCGGCGACAAAGGCAGCCGCCAGGTGCTCTCCCGCGACGCAACGTATACGTACTTGTCCACCCTGCAGAGTCTGGAAGGGCTGCTTTGTTAATGGATCTGATCCGTTCAGCAGCATGTCAGTCTGTGACCTGAACCGCATTCCTTGTGAGCTCGAGATCTGACAACATCTCTCTCCTTCCTTGTGTCAGGCACAACCGGCAGATGGGCAGTCGTCAAACCTGTCGCAGGTTGAGATAGGCCCGAGCGCGCATCAGGTGCAGGTGCACTTGACGTGAGCAGCCTCGTTATTCAACGTGGCGCGCATCTCGTGTGTTTGCTGCATAACGTGTTGCATTGAGCTGCATGCATAGTGTTTACAGCCTTCCATCGTGACGGCATACCCAGGCAATCGTGGGAGAGCACCTGGCACCTTAATATGCCCCACGGCCAGCTTAGTGCCTCCATCTTCAGTTTGTGAATACAAAGCTTGTGCATCTTTCCGCAGATCTCTATCGACAATCTGGACGTGCAGAGCAAAAGGGAGACACTGATGGCGTCCATGCTGAGGCATTCGTCGTTGGATGCGATCCTGAAAGACCACAGCAGCGCTGCCGAAAAGGCCAACATTAAGGCCGACATCATGCGGAGCATACTCCGCGCTAAGGTGCAACCCGTTAAAGGATGCGTTGCTAATGTGACGTTGCGCATCTCGATGTTGACGGTCAATCCCACCCTGTCGTATTCCTCGCGGATGCATCATGCACCAGTGCTCTGCCTCATGCTGACTGGTCATGGCACATCATCATCTGGACGGATTGCTGCAACCCCATCTCCACACAGTGCCACCGGGCCTGGATATGGTCAGTCTGATGTGCCATGAATTTCTTCTACATGCTGCAGGGCGAGGAGGTGGATGCGAAGAAGGCGGAGATCGAGGAAAGCGACACTAAGAAGGCGAAGCTGCACGCGATGTGCGACGAGGCGCGTCAGCGGCACACGGCTTGCCGCAAGAACATGGAGAGTCTGCACGAAGAGCGCCACGGCTTCGAGGTGCTGTTTACTCGAATGTGCATGCTATCTGTGTTCGAAAAACAATTATTGGGTAGCAGCGATGGATTCGGCGGTGGGTGACGGCTCAGCAAGTGAGTCGCGGTTCCTGCCATGACAGTGACCCGTGCCTCAATACAGTGCTGAGCTTCACCAGCTTCTCACAGATAGTAAGTACCACCAGAACTACGCCCCTTGAGCCGCAGATTTTGGCCATTCCAAGCTGGAAACACGTGGTCAAACCTCATCTGTGGGAACAGCTGCTGCTGCTGCGCTGCCGAGGCATTGGCGGCGGGTGCACCTGTCGCATCGATGTTAAAATCATCTTCCTCTTTCTCTTACTGTTTTCCAGGATTTCGTGTGCAAGCTGAGTTCTTCAGGCTGGTGCTAAGCCTGATGTCTAGAAGCTGCACGCCAATGAGCCAATTACGGCAGGTCTTGCAATGTGCTTTCAGACTGCCCCCTTTTCTGGATTCAACAGGTGCCGCTGCTGAGGTCTGAGACGGCTGCACAGTCGCCGCCGCCCGTCTCGCAGGCTGAACTGCAGCTCGCCTCGGAGCACGAGCAGCACGCGAGGGGTATCCTCAACGAGATCGAGGTGCAATATGTAGATATGTGAAATTCGCATTTCACTGAGTTCGCATTGCACGTTGCCCTGGTGCGCGACACGCTGCGTGTATGAGGAACGCTCTGCACACCATGCACACTGCTAGTGCATACTGCCGTATGCAGCCCACGCATCGTTTTTGCCGCACAACTGATCCCGGACAGCTCCAGTGCAAGCTTGCTGAATCTCTCGATGTTTTCCGACCTGCAGAAGGATCTGTGGGAGCTGGACCTGAATCTGGACACCAAGAGGAAGGAACTGGCGGCACTGCAGGACGTCTACGTGGCAGTGGAGGCGAAGAAGCTGCACTGTGAACACAACGCCGACACCGCTCGCGCCGTGGCCGACCACACGCGGCAAATGCGCGAGGAAGAGGTGCGCTCCTCGCCATCACTGCCTTGGCCACTGTGGCACACACCATATCTGATGCTGGTGGTTCTTCATCGTCCACATCTTGAGTGCTGCATGTACAGATTAGCAATGTCATGGGCTGGCAGGCTGCCGGAAGCCCGTACGCTGGCAGGCCTAAAATTGCACAGCCCTGGCAATCCGCAATGGTTTCTCTCAAGAGGATTCCCCTCTCCATGCTGCAGGATCAGATGCTAAACGAGCGCACAGCAAAGCTGGAGCATACCACGGCCCAGCTAAAGTTACTGCAAGGGGAGCTGCATGCGGCGCGCGTCCGGCATCAAACCCTTGTCATGGAGCTGCAGTTCCTGGAGGAGGAGCTCAGCAGCCGCCAGGTAGATATCCCTTCCGATATGCATCAGTTTTGAGCTTTGGCTTCCGCCTGATCCAAAAGTCCATGCGTTGGGTATGGTCCCGCTGTGCAAATGGGACTCAGAAGTTCTCCGCACTAGACCTCTCCTCGCTTGCCGTTTTACCCAGGCAGCCCTTCGCCTGACAGAACGATGTCCTGAGGCGCAGCAGTCATTGTTGGTAGCGCGGTCACATCTCCGCCAGCCAGCCCGCCTTCACATGCAGCCGACATGGAACGGAATGATGTCACACTGGAGCACTGGAGATACACTACAGGGGCTGCCGATTGCTAGTGCAGAACTGGTTGCCAGTCTTGCGTCTGCTGATGACGTTCGTCCACAGGCTGAGGACAACCTGCCATAGCCGTCGCTGGTGCGCGCTTGGTGCAGGGCTCACGTCCTTTACACGTCCCATTCACTTAATGGGACGCTCCTTTGCTTTAGCGGGTTTACTTTGGATACTAGGGAATGCGATAGTCTGTTGGCGGCGCTGGTGAGGGTGCCTGAGCCGATGAATGTTTATCTCGGGTTTGGATAGCTCAAGCCCATGCATTGGTTTTTTCTGTCACAGGCAGCAAAGAAGTCGCTGGCGGAGCAGTACGCCGATGTTACACCTGCGCAGGCGGCCAGCTTCCGTGCAGTCGATTGCCTGCGACGACCCGACGAGGAGGTGCGCGTCTTCGATGCTCTGCTGCCTCCCATTCTGTGCCCGCCAGCCATCTTTTGATGCTTCGCAATATTCGTCATCGTAGCCTTGACCCTGCAGCATTTTGACCATCTTCGTCTTCCAATGGTCGATGTGCTGTGCGCCCATATTGGCTGGTACCCCAAACCCTAAACCCTGAACCCTAAACCCTGAACCCCGACTTTGCCCCGCTCTGAAGACGTGTACCCTGTGGCATTGGACAGGAGACGCCGAGAGACCTCGTTGACGTGATCCTGGCGGAGCAGTACGCGAGCCAGCAGTACGCAGCCTGCCGCGCGCAGCTGGACGCTCTCGACCAGGAGCAGCCGCCCCGCCAGGTACCTGTCCTGCTTAGCCAGCTGTTCTGTCATATTCGTGGAAAACTTCTAAGACTCAGAGATGCCAGTCTACAGTGCACCAGGCTGAATGCGGATCGCTGCCGGACTGCCAGAGAGGCGCTGCAGGCGGCTGCAGCGTACAGATTCATGTGCCTGCGGCGCGGTCCAGCCGTAATCTGCAAATTGTGAATGAGTAGAGCCATCCTTGCAGCAGCTGTCCACTGCTTTCATGTACTGTCTTTCACAGTACTGCCGTCAACCATCTTCGCTGCACAGGCACAATGAATCCCAACACTGAGCAGATATACGCATGAGACACAGCTGCGCTGCTGGGCGTCACCCCGCTACCAAGATTCCACCATCACCTAGCGAGGGTGCCGCAACCTTGCGGCCGACTCATGCCGCGGCAGCTGCAGCAAGCAGATGAAATGAATGCTACTGTTGGCAGGCAGACTGAGCCTGATACAGCCATGGTGTGCACGGTGAGTGTGCATTAGTTGTTGTGGCTGAGGATACAGACACTGTGGGGACGAGACTTCTCACAGTGAAAAGAGCACCAGCCCGGCTTCCGTCGTTGTGTGGCAAATCTTACTTACAGCATGTGGTTGCGAAGCCATCAACCATGTTTACTTTCGCATGTCCTTCATTGCTGTTGCAAGAGTATGGGTGACAGCGACGAAAGCCAAGACAAGGCCAGCAACAGACATGGTGTCGTGCACAGCCTCCTTGTGCCAGTCCTCATGCCAGGTCACGCCAACAAAAATGGCGGCAGAAACGAATATCAGGGTTGTCGCAAATATGAGCGGGTGCATGAGGAACTCCATGACGATCTCCTGTGCGACGCATTGAAAGAAGAGGGTGTGAGGACATACTGGTGGCATTGAGACAGAAAGTACTACCTGCTTTCGATTGTAGGGCTCGCTGTGCGAAAAACACAAGACAGATGGCAACACAAACGTATAGAGAAATAACGCACCGGCAGCTTCACAGAGAGCGGCAGGTTCTCGGTGCCTTCAGAAAGCAAATGTCCAATCAAAGGTCAGCATACTCGAGATGCAAGGGGACAATACGAGAGGCAACAGGGGTCAGTACAAAGGCATGAAATGCAAGTTTGACGATGAGGTGTTTGTGCCGCCCGATGGACTTGACTTCCCATGCTGCATGCATGTTGATTCGATGTGTTGCATTGAAACAGCTGATACTGCAAAGTGAGGAGCACTCACTGCGCGGGCGCACGGTGATCGTCTCGCCGGGCTCAAAGGTGCGGCTGGTGCTGAAGTTGTCGGAGGACAACAGCTCCTCCATGTCGACCCAGCACGAAGAACCCTTGCCTCCCCTGAGGTTGGCGAGGTGCACCAGCGCCGCAATGGGCGCGAACTTCCCCGGCAGCAGCTTCATCAGCATGTCGTCCCAGTGCCCGAGCTCGTCTTTATACTCCACTGTTATGCTGGCAGCTGCATAGAAACGAATCACAAAGAGGTCAACCAACGTGTGCTGAATGTTTGGTCGGTGTGCCGGGCACGCCAGCCCGCTCCACTTGCGTCACTGCGGGGCATGTCACCAACTGCGCAAAGTGCCTCAAGATTCAGTCTAGAGTCACAGCGCATTGGCTCTGGCACCAGATATTGCTGCTGCAGCGCCACCGGCAGCAAATCGGTGATAAGTCAGACACCTTCACACATCAAGCCGCAAGTCTGCAGCCCAAGCCAGTCATTTCGTCTCTTGTGAATGCGCACTGCATGTCTAGCAGATTTGCATCCTTTGAGAAGATAGCATGCTCTGGCATTTCATGAGCTGCTTTAAATAATATTAATATCGAGGGCCGCTCGCATGCACACATACCCACGGACACGACCAGAACGTGCTGGAAGTCTGGTGCCATGCCCTTGGCCGGCATCACGGTGAGCGGGAGGCGCACGCCCGCTGCGTCGACCCACTCCATCTCAAAAACATGCTGCGGCCCGTACCACTCCGGCAGTGCCACCATCAGCGCCTGCACGGCAGACATGAGTTTCATGAGAATTGGTGCAAACACCAAGGCGGAAATTGTACAGGGGATTATCTGCTTCCGTGCATGCTGTCAGAGAAACGAACACGACGCTGCCGGCGCATTTTAATATTGCAGATGGTGGACTCAGATCTGCAGGTCATGAAACCTAGTGCTTCACATTGCGGCAGACTACAGTGTGCACATGCATAGCCGTGATTGTGTGCGCTGCTGCATGACGCAAAACCCATCAAATGCCACGTGCGATTCCTTACGGGCAAATTTCACGTGCCTGCTCCAGCTCTGGAGGTGTGCTGTCGGCGGGCACCGTCAGCCTTCTCTCCTGCTTGATGTCCTTGGTCTTGTCTGCTGCGTCCACAAACCGGCACTTGGGGAAGCACGTGGTGCTGAGCGCTGTTGCATGTGTTCCTGCATTGATGCAAAGATGACAGATCAGAAAGTCTTGTATAGCTGCTTGTGTGCATGGCTCATTCGTCACTGCACAGCAGCCAGAAAGCGCGTTAACCAAATGTCACAACGGTGTACCCCGAAGAATTCGAAGACGATTAGTGCATTCAAGGCCACAGCTCGTAGTGCTGCTCGCGGAGTTCTTTGTGCAGCAATACGATCTTCCCCTCGCAGCAGCATCTGAGCTGAGAGCTCGAGAGCGGCAGTGGTGTCAAACGTCCACAGGGCTTGTTTATGGACAGTATGCACTGTAGTGCTCCTTGTCAGCTGGACACCAGAAGAGCTGGCATCTGGTGTTCAGAACGTCGAAACAAGTAGGCACCTGAGGAGCCTTGGGCGCTGCCGGCGCTGCCAATGCCGCCAGGGTGCCGATTCTCCTGCTGCGTCATCTGGTGCAGGTAGGTGTCAAGGGCGACCTGTGCAAACAGGAGGCAGAGTGTCAATCAAACTGCTGTTACTGAGTATTGTACGGCAGGGATTGAGCCAATCGTGTTTGTTTGGCATATCTACAAATAGAAATTGTCCAACAACGTTGTTTTGCAGGCCTCCAGGTCGACACGGACGTTCTGACCCATGTGGCGCTGTGGCATGCCCCCAGGCAAGAGCATTTGCAACGCGGAATCTTTGGAAATCAGGGTGGCGCATGCACATGAAGAGACGCCTGGGTAGGCAGACGATCAAGATGCGCAGTATGTAGAACAGATGACAGCCCACCTCCTTGCAGACCTGCTCTGCCTCCTCCTCCGTCTGGATGCGCACAGCCCCCTGGCTCTCCATCCGTTCCAGCCGCGCCAATATTTCCTGTGCATGTAGTCATATATGCTGGTGTCAAACGTATGGCAGTCAGGTCTGATGCTGCAGCAACAGACTGGAGCGTGCTTTCTATTATGGTAGTGCTCCCGCTGGGCTCTGTACCTGTAGGAACAGGAACAGCAGGCTACATGATATGCGCATCCGCCATGTGATCAAGGGGAACGGCGACAGTCAGCTGGATACTGGCAGGGTCGGAACAATCCGACAATGAGGATGACTGGAATTACCGCAAATTCTGGACTGAATCAGTTGTGTTTTACGGCAACTGCCATGCAAATGAGAAGTGATCTCTGAAGGCAAGCGCGCTATGACTCACAAGAGGTTCTTGCCCGCTTGCGGCTCAGCAATGTGAATGGAGAACACAGAGGCGCGGGTGGTCATGGCGGCCAGAACCCCGATTAACGCTTTTCGACAACAGTGAAACGAAGCCATTAACGTCAGGCCTCACACCTCGAGCACCTTGGCCGCGTCCGGGCCAGCAGCCGTCTTGAATAGCTCGGGGTCACTGCTGCCGGTGCAATTGCTCAGGCCAGGGGCCGCATCCTCGACCTTCTTCAGCTCTGCCAGCGCCACCTCTGCCCTGCTGTGTTTTGCCTGCAGAAGAGCCGGGCCACGGAGAGCAGGGTTGGGAGGAGCAGAACTCCAGTTGTGGCGCTTTGTGTGCAGCTTTGCGACCGCGGTCGTACGGTGCTCTCAACCTGCGCCCAAACAGAGACGTCTACTATTCAAGATTGATCAGCCTGATGAGCTGCAGCACAGCTCATCAGGCTGATCAAGCCCCGTTCATACACCGCCCCGTTCATACACCGCCCCGTTCACCGAAGGTGTCCGTGCTTCGTCCCGCCACAAACAACGACCGCAACGACCACGGCAAAGGGAAGCAATACGTCTCTCAAGCTCGAGACATACACTCTGTCGTGCGATGAGCACGAGCACCCGCAACGCCTTGCATATTTCACATGCAGTGCTGTCTTCAGGCTATTTTGGACTTGACGAAACCGCTTTCGCGAACTCACAGCCGCGCTGCAGCAGCTGTTTCACCCGCTCACCAGCTCGAGCAGGCGTCTCGCTGAGCAGCCCCGATTGCCATACACACAAGTCATTGTTGCACGTATAGGGCAGTGCAAAAGTTTTGTCACGGTTTTGCACGTGGCCTAGACAGAAATTGCTGGCACAGCGCAGAGCTGACGGCGGCACCGCAGCAGCTCAGATCCGATTCCAAACACAGTTATCAAGCTCTGACGGGCGCCGCGGCCCTGTGGCCACCCTGTGATGTTGCTGGAGGCGTGTTGAGGCCGTCAGTTTCCGAGCAGATTCCGACAGCTAGCTGAGGGTGCCGACTTTGGCCACCTGCCGCGCCGCGTGCGCAGCGCGACAGCCCCGGCGGAATTTTCAGGTGATGCCAATTAGCACAAAGACTGGTTCCTGGGTGGTGGCCGCCACGGCGACATCGTCTGCAGTGCGCCAAACCGGAGCCAACACGATCCAGCAAAACGGCCACCTGCCGCCCGACAAGAGGTCTGACGGGAGCCGCCGCCGTCTCAGGGCCGCGCCGCGCCGGTGCCCCGCCTCAGATCACAGAAAATACTGTCTAGTCGAACTCTCATGGCCGGTGCAGGGGTTGGATTGCTGCACTGCCGCCACAGTGGGCCGGCATATGCCGGCCTTAAAATAACCTACTCCGTCAACTTGCACTATGGGCCTAGCGCTCGCTCCTGCAGCCTCTCTAACCCATCTAGTATCCAAAATGTGGCTCAGATTTGCACGCCTCTGGGTCGCGCACGGCGATCGTCGCCGTGGGCAGGGCGTTATGCATTTTCTCCCTCGTTACAAAACTTTTGCACTGCCCTATACACTGCAGTAGCTGCTGACTTATCATAAAGCAATCGCCAGGCAGGGAGCCCACTGCCTGACGGCCCTGTCTCGCTCCACGTTGCCGTCCTACACCTGCGGGCGTGTCTGCACCACCCAGACCCGACCACCTGCAGTCATCACGCCCTCCACGTCCTGCGCCGCGCCGCCCACGGCCGATTCCACTGCCGCCGCGGCCGCCGCGACGCGCCCCAGCGTCACCTGCCGCACAAAGGACACGTGTGTACAAGGTGTCGTCTGCGGCTGATGACTAGTCTGTGACTGATGAGGCAGTCCTGCGCCGCGCCGCACATAGTGGCCGCCGGTTGCGACGGCCGCCTCAGCATCCCAGAGCGTCTCCTGCCGCAGGTCCGGCTCTGTTGTAGCTGCTTTGGAACGGAAGAGAGAGGGAAAGGGAAAGGGAAAGGGAAAGGGAAAGGGAAAGGGAAAGGGCAAGGGCAAGGGAAAGGGATGGCACCTGCTGAAAGGCGGCGTCCGTCAGCAGCGGGTCGGCCCCGGGGTCCAGGCGCAGCCGCTGCAGCGGCCGCCCGGTGACGGAGTCGAACAGACCGGCGCCGGCGTACCTGCACGGAGAAAAAACAGGCCGAGGATTGTCGGATCCGTCGCTGAAGCTTCCGGGGCTGGCGTTCAATTGGAAGGAAACGTGGGGAAGTAACAAAAACATTTTCTTTTCATTTTATTCAGTAAATTATCTAACCCAAATTCTGAGCAAATTTTCCTATTAAAAAATTAGGTAGAGCTTAGCAGATCAAGGGCAGCATGGCACATTGCCAATGACGGTGCACACGACTGCCACATTCGGACCGGGTCCAAATCTCGTCAGTTTCGGCAAACAGCCAGCTATTGGAAAACAAGGTCTTCTGGAAGAAGCGCACCCCTCCAGGTCCTCGCCGTTGGAGTCGGAGCGGAAGATGACGTCATCCTGCCCGCCGGGCGCCACCACCAGCGCCACCGACTTGCTCGGGTAGCGCGCCACCCTGCAGCAAGTTGAGAGCGCTATGGTCAGCTTGCAGGAACTGCTGTGCACTGCCTGACGTGTGAGGCGCATGCTGTGTGAGGCATGCACGCTCTTGGCATGTCGAAAGCGATGTGCAGACTCCCTGACCGCCCTCTGGCACTGGACATCTTGCTGGAGCTTCCGGCCACGGCGCAGGTGCGGCTGCTGGCTGGTGAGTCTGCTCAATCATCGTTCTGGAAGGCCACCTTATGCAGCCGTCAGGGATGTCGCCAGCGGCAGGCGGCGCCTCAGCCACGGCCGGGAGCGCAGCTTTCGTCGCGGTGGCCGCCAGCGCTGCGCCGGGGTAGTTGCCGGCGAGCGTTTCGCCGAGACCGCGCACCACCTCCACGAAAATCTCGCCGGCGTCGCCTGCGCAGATCCATAGAGGCACGGGTGTCACGTAGACTGTTGACTGTAGGGCCAGCATTCTTGTGTCATCGTGGATCTGCTGGGCTGGTTGCCCCGAGAGTCTCGTCCAGGCCCTTTACCATCATCCACGAGTGGCAAGAAACCAAGAGTTCACACCTGTGACGGGGTTCGTGGTGTGCGCCACCCAGGCGTATTCCGCCGGCAGCACGCCCTGCGCCAGCACCGCCATCTGCAGGTCCGCCGGAGCGGCGCCAGCGACGCCCAGTGCGCTGAAGGCTCGGGCGTTCCATTTCGAAGCCCAGACGCGAGTGACGGCCGCCCAGGCGTCCGCCTCAGCCTCGGAGCCTGCGGCACTGAGCAGATTGCGAGATGAGGGTTGAGAGATGCTGGCGATTGTTCGGGCGTCTGCGGACTCGTCGCTGTGTTGCCAGCAGAGCCTCGGCCGCTGCAGAGCTCGATAGCTGTGCTGCCAGCAAAATCGTGCAAACACTGACCTGCGCGGGAGCGGGCGCTCAGCTCTGCTTGCCCAAGTGAGAGGCGATTACATTTGCAGTTGTCAGGACGCTGGCCTGCTGGAGGTTAACGCGATCTCTGCTGCGCTTTCCAGCAGCAGGCTTCCAGGACGCGAGATTCTCTCTGTGAACAAGCTGCAAATGCATATTGCCAGGCGCAGCGTCCCTCCAACAAACATTTGGTGAACTTCGCCTTCCTGGCTCACCTGCCACAGGCTGCAGCCCTGCAGACTCGAAGGCGCCGGCAAGCGCTTCCTTGAACCTCTTGGGTGGCTGTAGATCCAGCGCCGCCCGCCTGCAGCAGTGCAACCCGCCCGTCAGCGCAGTCGGTGAGGCAGGAGCAGGACGTGACGGCGTCTCGGTTCCACCCGAGTTTTCGATGCCAAGCCTATATGTGCTTGTGAGCAGAGTTCGTGTGTCTTCTCCGGAGCGAGGTGCTGACGATTCAGCGCCAAAGATGCATTCAGGCACCTGATCTGTGCCAGCTGCTCGGCTGACGGCTTGGCGCCCGCGGCGTCCAGCAGCCGCCGCAGCGCCGCGGTCGCCTGGGCGTTTGCGGCGTCGCTTAGTGCCGCGTCAAAGGCGCCAAAGGGGACCGCGGCTGAGGGCGGCAGCCCGACCCAGTCCGGCAGCTTGCCCTGCGGAGGGATGTGAAGGATTCCCTGATGACTGTCCAGGCGCAGGTAGGTTGGCAACTAGTCAATGCGAGTTGCCGTGGCCAGCGGAGACTGACTCGCAAGAAGCATGAGAAGGCAGGCTGTCATTGTAGTCCAAGGGGATGGCTGCTGATCTTATGTTGTTTGCATGCACAGGCCCGCAAGGCACAGGACGTGCAAGCAGCCTGCTGCAGCATGCTATTGGTCAACTCACTATTTAGGGTTTAGGGTTTTAGGGCGAATGCCAGCTCAAGTTCTTGCAGCTGCCGCAGCTCAGTGGAGACTCAAGACCCGGGCGTAACGGCATGAAACCCGCATGCTGCACCGCCAAGGCATTTGAAGCACTGCAGTTTGGGGTCACGGGCGAGGGTGCGGTGGCTGAGGGGGATTATAGTTTAGGGTTTAGGGTGGCTGTCGGCTGCGCCGCCACCGCAGGTTCAGAAGTTCACAGCAGGTTGAGAAGTTGCGTTGCATCTTGTACCGCGGCATGGGATGACCGGTGTCCTTTGCCCACCTGCAGCTGCTTGGTGTTGAGCGACTTCGCGCCAACAGTCTCGGGGCTAAACCCTGCCAACGGCAGCGCCCAATCGCCGCACCACTCCCGCCGCTGCAGCCGCAGCCCGGGCCGCTGCTCCTTGCTGCCGCCGTCCAACGACGCAGCAGCGGTTTCGTCGTCTGCGGCCACCACGGTGAGATCGGCACCTCCCTGCAGACACAAAATAAATAAATAAGTTGTAAATTTTTAATCAATCAAAATGAAGTATTACAATTAAATATAAACCCTCTGGCATCCATCCCGCATGTTTGGGCATCTGCGGGTCGTTCTGGTGGCAGCTGGGTTGATCGTCATCAACACTCGGCTCTGTCCTCGTGCAGGCTGATTGTTTGCTGTTTGCTGATTGTTGATTGTTTGCTGATCGTTTGATTGTTTGCTGATCGTTTGCTGCTGCAAGGACACCTGCAAAATGATGTGCATGTGGGGGGCATCACCTGCGCGGCTTTGACGGACACCAGGTGGCCGTCCAGCGGCTTGAGCGCCGCCAGCGCCGCGGCGTCGCGGCAGGCCGCCAGCAACACACCTGCACAGGATCAGGGTTCACCGACAGCTTTAAAACCTGATCCGAAACACGACGACAAAAAGTTCAAAACCTGATCCGAAACACGACAACATAAAGTTTGAAACCTGTTTCGAAAGACGACGACAAAAAGCTGCAGGGCGGCGGATCGAAGTGCAGTTCATGCCACCAGGCTCGATGACACGTGCAAAGCGATTCCATTCTTCGTAGCCTGTTCCTTCAAAACCTTGTTTGACAACTCCTTATCCTTTGGGGAATGGCGCACCGGTGTTGCGGGCGCGCACTGCCGCGTGGCACAACACATCCACTGACCCGCCTGTCAGCACCGCTGTCACGCCCTGTGCAAGCACTCACAACACGTGAGGGTCCTGTCAAGGTATTGTGGCAGCACAGGGTGGGCGCCATCTGGGCCAAGCATACGGCACTGCAGCACACAGCCAATGGCGATGTCATGTCTGCCACAACGCCACTGGCGCCCATGCCCATGCTGCTTGAATTCGCCCGTGGAAGTGTGTTGCGAGATGTCGCCGTCAGTGCTGCTCGCTCTCGGCTCTTCCGCATTGCCATGTCGCCTCAACAGCGGATGCACCTGGGGGATGTCCTCGTCGCCGCCGACGCGGTCCACCAGCAGCACCGTTGGCTCGCCGAACGCTTCAAGGACCTGCGCACGCATGTCCAAGTGATTCTGAAAGTTAATCCGTCAGATGCAGCCGCAGCTTGCAGGCTGCTGCGGCCCACGGCTTGCACAAGAACCGCAGGGCTATGCAGCAACCGCGCTGGACAGGCTTCGACAGACCAGCGGCTGATCTGGCGGAACACACGCAGGCTGCCGTGAGGTCGGCCATGGGAGTCGGCCCAGCACACCAGGGACGGCGCAATCTTCAGACAGCCGGCAGCAGCGGCGGCGCTGCCGCCGCAACTGACCAGCTGCCAGGGCGGCAGCCCGGCCGCGGAAGCCGCCGCGGGCTCCAGCGCCGCCAGCAGCTGCCCCAGGGGGGCCGCAGCGCCGCCCCGCACCACCTGCAGCGCCGTCAGAAACCTGAAATAAGTGATTCAGTGATTACGTAACCCAGCAACAAAGAGGTTCCAAGCTGGTCTACTCAACAGCACTGCTCGAAACGGCCTAGCCACACAGGCTGATGCTGGCTGAGATGTCCACAAGCCTTGCCATTGCTGGTGCTGTGAAGTGCTGCATGTCCACCAGTGGCTCACCTCCTCGGCAAACATGACGGTGTCACTGGCGTCCAGCTTCAGAGCGGCGCCCAGCGCATCCGCGGCCGGCTGCAGCGCTGCCGACGCAGCGGTCGCCGCGTCGCCGAGGGCGCGCCCCAGTCGCTCCAGCGCGGCGGCCGCCGCGAGCCAGCTGCCGAGCGCGTCGCCGGATGCCACGAGCTGCACCGCCATCAAAGTAGGGGGATTGCCAGCACCACACCAATCCGGACAAGGTTGTTTTGCTCAAAAGACAGAAGCGCCTGCTGCTGGCGGAGTGCGCGCATTTAGAGAAGATATGGAACCATGCAAAACCCTAAACCCTAAGGTTGCATGGTCCGAGCACTTATGTTTGCGTCCTCAAATCTTTCTTCCTGGAAGGAACATGTACCTGGACGCCTTTTGCGCACAGCGCTAGCTCTGCGTCGCCGGCCGCCGACAGCGCCGCGCTCTCCGCCGCCGCCGCGGCGACGCCCAGCAGCCGGTCCAGCCTGCCGTCGCCGCAGTTTCCGGCACCTCCGCCACCATCGGTGGCAGCGGTTCGCAGCGCTGGCAGCGCGGCCTCCACGGCGCGCCTTGCTGTGCCTTCCAGAGCCAGGTCCAGGAACAACGCGTCGCTGCACATTTGACGCAGAGTTGGCTCCGGGTTGACGCTGTGTCCTCAGCTGAACACGCCAGAGGAAAACCTTCAGCAGTAGTACTCTTGCGCGCCTTGCGCTGCCCCCCAGCGCCTGTCCAAACCCAGCGCGTCGCTGCACGTTTGATGCCGAAGCAATTCAGGACTGATGCTCCGTCCGCTGGACAAGTTGCAGTGATATTTCCAGCAGTAAAATGCTGTGCATGCCTCACGATGCCCCTCCAGGGCCAGGTTCAGGAACAGCGCATCGCCGCAAAGGCACAGTAAGCGCAAACAGCCATCGCCTGTCAATTGTACCGCCTGTAGTTTACGTGAGACAGCAAGAAGAAACACAACAAGCTGGCTGGCCTTGGAGCCTGTCGGTGCTTCAGAAACAGTGCTTCACTGCGGCTGGACCACCCGTTAGCTGAAGGAGGCAGGCGGTAGGTTTCTGAGGTTTCCTCACGGCAACTCAAGACACGATGCGGCTCTCCCCGTGGTACAGTAGAAGCAAGCACATGTGCAGCGGGGAGCGATGGCCGGACAGTGCTACGTTGTTGTGCCTCTTACATCCGTAAGCAAGCACTCGGAGCAGGTTTTGGGCTTACCAGAGGCGTTCAGCGGGCACAGCGTCCAGCGACGCCGCCAGCCGCCGGCGGGCGGCCACCAGCGCCGCCAGCTCCGCCTCCAGCTCCGCCACCGGGCAGTTCTCCTGCAAGAACAAGAAGTGAGTGTGAGGAAGTGAGTGTGAAGAAGTAAGTGACTGCACTGACAGACTACAGAGAGCGTATCGCCGGCGGCATAAAAATTCATGATTCTCAGAATTCTTTAAAAAAACAGGCCACCAACACACGCAGCTGTGGATCCAGAATCGCCACCGGGCCAGCTGTCTGCAGAAGGAAACACCAACGCTCGGCAGGAGGCAGCGAAGGTATTCCTTCGCAAGGAGACTCATTCTCGAGAGAAGCTGGCCCCAGGATGGGCAAGCCAAGCAGGAGCCCAGATGGCAATACCCCCCGCAGTGCCGCCGGTACGAAAAATAAAAATAAAAAATATTTAAAATTTTGAAATACAAAGAAAAATAAAACATTGCACCCACCCAGGACCTGCCAATCTGGCGTCAACGAGGAGCGACACCATTGCTCACAACATCGCATGCCCGGACGGCCCCCGGCCAGGGGACTTGCCGCGCCGTCTTGCCTGCACGACACGCCAAGTTGTTACGCAATAAACATTAATAAAAAAGTCTTTTAATAAAAAAAACTTCAAATATAAATTGTTTTTGTTTAAATCTCTTTTTTCATTTATTAAACAGATTTAACTTTGTGAATTTTAGCTTGTATGTGTAAGTCGTTGCACTTCAAGAAAATTTCTCATGGCAGGACCCATCACCCACCTCAGGCTTTGCGGCCTCCCCGGCTGCCGCTGCATCAGCACCGTCCTCCGCGCCAGCCGTGCTCGCCGCTGGAGGCGCTGCCGCGGCGGCCTCCAGCAGCGCCACGAACTCTGACGACGCCAGCTCTGTGATGCGCTCCACCACCACCTCCTTGCCCTTGCGGCTCCTCTTGCGGAAGCCCAGCACGCGCTCCGCTGCGGACGCCAGGTCGTCTCCCGAGTGCACCGCCTAGCAATCCACACGCAGGGTGTGAAGGCAGCGGAATCCCAGCACAGAATGCCCACGCAGGCCAGGTTTCTACGGGGTGCCAGCTGGAAGCCTCTTGCGGCACGGCGATGGCTCTGGCCAGATGCAGGCAGGGCACCCAGCAGCAGGCCAACGCAAACCCAGCCCCGAAATGCGAACACCGCCGCAGGCTGACACACGTCGATGTCCGGTGGCGTGACTGAAACCAACACAACAGACGCACCCGCAGCGTGGCGAGGTAGTCGGTGAGGTCGCGCTTCAGGCCGGGCGCCTGCTCGGCGCTGAAGGACGGCTCGGACGTGATCGCGCGGTCGTAGCTCGCCAGCCGAGCCTCCGTCACGCCTTGCGCCTGTCAGAAGGTCAGTGTTGGAAGTGCAGTGTTGGAAGTTCAGTGTTGGAAGTTCAGTGTTCTCTCTGATGAGTGCTCCAGGGCCGGTGAACGGAGGGAGATTGGGTACAGCGAGCATGTGCAGATGCGTCGAGAGGGGGTGCAATACTATGGCAGCAACGAAGCTGCTTCTGCAATGCAGCGCTCCGCTCAAGTGTTCCACTCCGAACCAGTCGGAATCACCAAACACAGCGGCGCAGCTGCGGCATGGACGGCGGCTAGGCGCTCATGTCCCAAGTGGAGTCGGTGTGGGCGACAGGGATGACATTCAGTGTTCATACCGACATTCGGTGATCGGAACCAGGAGAGACGCTCACCTGCAGCGCGGACCAGGAAGAACTTCAGCTACAGAAAAATATTGTGATACAAACGTTCGATCTTACGAGCTCTCGCAACTACTTATCGGTCACCTTCAGATAAGCCATCCAGTGCGCGCCGATGTCCAGGCTGGGGTACATGCAGGCGAGCAGCGCCTTGCAGGCCAGCGAAAGGCATGACACGCATCTCAGGGACGACGTCTGGATTTTGGAACCGAGCAGCGCCCACCTGCAGCGTGGACCAGTAGGCGCCGGTGTCCAACCCGGCATCGACATAGGCGAGCAGCGCCTCGCAGATGATGACATCGTCGGGTGACGTGTTGTTGTGCAGCTTCTGGTGCCACTGCTCCATCATGCCTCCCTGTAGATGACGTCACGGTTGAAAAAAGGAAACAAACGAAGGTCAACCAGTAAGAGGGAAGCGTCTGCAGATGACGACCTCGGCATGCGACAGTTTGTTGCGCAGTTCCGTCTTCGGCTCTTTCTTTGTTGAACATCCAAGACGGAGGGTTCTTGCAACCTCTGTCGACCATCTGCCAGACTGAGATGCAGCCCCGCGGCTGCGCTTAAATCTGCTGCCTCGTGCGTTCATCGCCCAGCAGTCCGAGCGCCGGACGGGATCAAAGACGGATCATGCATCGGTTACCTTTGCGCCGTTAGCGGACTGGATGGACAGGATGTCGTCCCGAATGCGCTGTCCCAGGTCACCGGAGCCGCCGCGGCCGACCGCCGCCAGCGCTAGCCGCACGATGGGCCGCGCCTCGGGGTGCTGCCGCCACACGTCAGCCAGCCGCCCATTCAGTCCCTCCTGTGCAGGCAAGGCGACAACAGGAGTCGAGAGCTGCACTGGTTAGCATGGGTGTCTGTCGAAGACTCTGGAGCGTTCGCCGACGCCAGCCGCGCAATGGGGCTGAGTTTGGAAAGGCGCTGCCACATGTGCGCCGGTCGCCCTTTCAGCCATTTCTGCAACTGCAGAGGAAGGGAGTGAGGCTCCAAAAATTGAGCCCCAGAGGGTACATTGTCTGTTTGCCTCATAACGCGTATGCCAGCTGATTGAGGCAGCAGCAAGGTGTCAGGGTGCACGAATGAGAGCAACGAATTCGCCAGTCAACGCTGTTCATGTATGATACCTGCGCAGCGCTGATCTCACGCGGCTTCACATTGTAGTTCCGGTTCCATGTCAGCTTTCGCATCGCCGCCAGTCGCAGCCACACCGCGAGGGCGGTCAGTCCCGCGACGCGGCCCTCGGGCGCGTCCAACGCCGCCTCCACGAGTTCCTGTCGAGGGGAGCGAAGCAGGGACATTCAGGAAGGTGTGCTTGACCAGTTGGGCTGCCCCAGTTTGCAGTCTCCGTTGAACAGGAGAGGGGCGCAGAGAAGAACAGCTTGAAATACATGGCTATGAGCAATAGAATTCCGCGAGCCTGCCCTGTGGGGCGAGAGAGTGGCAACCGAGTTCTCACCGCGCCGATGTTGTAGCGGTGCATGAAGGAGCGCTCCGCCTTGCTCTCGCGGCCCGCGATGGTCTCCACCAGCGACGCCGCCACCGGCACCGCTTCCGCTGCTGCGCCACCTTCTGCCTCTACCGCCTCGGTTGGCTGCTCTGCCGCTGCCACCGGCGACGCTGCTTCTGCGTTGCCGCCGTATGCCTCCACTGCTTTTCTGCGGCCTTCCTCTGCTGCTTCCGGCAGTTTTGCCGCTTTGGCACCCGCTACGCCGCCGCCGCCGCTGGCTCCGACCTCTTGGGGCTTGGCCGCCGCCGCCGCCGCGTCCACGCTGCCGTTGGCTTGCTGGTCATCACCAGCAGGCCCATCACCCCCACGCGCCGCCCCCAGTCGGGTCTCCAGGGGCGGCGTCAAAAACCCTGCTGCTGAAAGTGCTGGGCGGCCTGCACAACCCGATCAAGCAACAGCGGCTGACCACCCTTTGCGTCTTTCGTGGTAGTCCTACGCTGGGGAACCAAATGCTGTGCCCATCGACATGGCATTGCTGATCAAAGCCGCCAGTGTGTCTCAGGATGGCGACTTGAAAGCGTTGGGGTTGCATGTCAGAAGCGGATTCGTTCAGACGCCGGCACCGGCAGGTGCCGGGCAACGACTGGGGTTCAGCCAACATGATGGATGACAATCCGAATGACACCCACATGCCGGGTGCTGATAAAGAAGTCGGAGCGCGGCTCGCCCGTCTCCTGTCGCCCAAACCAGCGGCCGCCGGGCGCCGCCAGCACGCATGCCACGCCGCCTCGCTCCAGGGTGCCCTCCAGAGGCACCTGCGCATGGGCTTTGTTGTAAGCTTAGCAGATGTAGCATTGCAACCCTTGCATGAGCAGGATCGCTCATGTCACTTCTTGTGCCGCTGTGCGTCAAGCGTTCCTTCAGGGCTTTGCTGCACGCCGGCAGCTATGCGAGCATGCACGCGGCGAATGCTGCGGGAGCGCACCTGCCACTGCAGTGTGGTGTGCCAGATCATGTAGGCTTGGAGACGGACACAAGATTTTCGCACCTGCAGCGTGGCGGCCAGCACACTGGCGCACGGGCGGCTGCCCAGCCGCGTTAACAGCGACGCCGCTGGCACCGCCTCCATGTCAGTCTGCAGCGCGGGATGCCCTGCGGCAGCGAAAGAAGTGTTTTATAGGGCTTTCTAGGGTTTTATAACAGGGTTTTCAGCCGTCAACCTCAGTCTCTCTGCTCACAGGTGCCGCTAAGCAAAATCGGTGCAGGGGCTGGCCGCATGCCTGCGCACATTTTTCTGTGCACCAGGCAGCCCCGATGCCACAGCTACACTCCGCTCCTTGTCGTTGGTGCCTTGCCAGTGTGTGCGGTCCAACCCCAACCCTTCTACGTACCTGCGTCGCTGGTGTTCTCGGCCTCCGTCGTTCAGCCGCCCGGCACGCAATGCCAGCCGTGCCCAGCACGCGATGCCAGCCGCGGTGGGAGCTTCCTGACGTAACGACCCTCGAGCAGCCAGACCAGAGCAGTCGCAGCAGCTCACACCTGCGTCGCTGGTGTTTTCGGGCTCCATCGTTCAGCCGCCCGGCACGCCCTGCCAGCCGCGGTGGGAGCAGACATGAAGAAACATCGAGCAATTGAGAAGGCCGCACACCTGCATCACGTGTGTTCTCCGGCTCTGTCGTCCAGCCGCCCGGCACGCCCTGCCAGCCGCGGTGGGGCCCAGGCGCCGCCGCCCAGTGCAGCTTCGCGCCCTCCAGAGCGCCGACCGGAAACGCCTCCGCCGCCGCGACGGCGATGACGGCGGTGCGCCGGCCCCCCTCCTCACACGGCGCCACCAGCGCCACCAGCTGCCCGTCGAGGCCCTCCAGCTGCGCTACAGTAGCCACCGCCGGCGCCTGCAAGCCGAGGAGCCTGGTGTGTCTGTGTGCCAAGAAAAGGCTGCAACGATGGCAGAGCGCCACGAGCGCCCCCAGCTGCGCATTTGATTTTGACCCTAAACCCTGAATGCAATATCTTCCAGCTGCGCGACTGGGGGCGCCTGCACGGCACAGAGCTGTAGGTTCTGATGTGTGAAGCCGTCATCGTGCTTCACGCTTGCGTTGAGAGGGGCACACGATCGTCAAAGCACCGAATCAAGACGTCCGTCACACGCAGGCCAGCTTGTCAAAAGGCTGCACCCTAAACCCTAAACCCTTGCCGCCAGATGCGAATGAGACGACATCTGGCAGCAGCTCCTGCAGTGCACCTCCGCATTGTTGCCGCGGCCGCCGCCGCCACCGGACCGCTCCTCGTGGCTGTCGGCCCACAGCAGCAGGCCCCGCAGCCGTTCCTCAGCCACCTGCACTTTCTCACGAGTGAATCCAAATCGCACCCACATCAAGCTCTGACATATCGAGGGTCAAAAGGCAACACGTCTAAAAAGGTACCAGGATGGCGCTTTTGCTCCAGTCACCAGCTTTTCTTCTGCCAGCAGCCACACACCAGGTACAGGACAGACGTTGGAATCTCGGCGGCCTCGCCATGCAGGCGTGCCGTCGCCGCGCGGGCGGTTTGCACCGCCGACCGCAGGCCGCTGGCCGCACTGGTGGCGCCTTCGGCAGCCTCCTCAGCGCGCCTGCGCGAAGGGAGCTTTCACTGTGAGTGACTCATCATGTGGAAACAACAGCATTCTAGGGGTTTTGCTGCTGCAGACTCCTGCGCGCCAATGTGGGGCCTGCTGTCGTGTCTGCAAAGCATGTGTGGCATCATCCCAGGACAAGGACAGGGTCAGCACCTTGTCTGCCCAACACGCAAGGCGATGACTAATTTGGCGCATGGGAGTGACTGGCCTGCTGTACGACTCGGCCTCCTGGCGCAGCGAGTGAACCTCGGCCGCAGCTTCCTGCTGCCGCGCGAGCGCGGCCCTCGCCTCCGCCACCGCTGCGCGCGCCATGTCAGCGGCGCTGGCGGCGGAGCTGCCGCCCCGCGCCGCTGAATCCGACGCGCCGTCCAGCTGCTGCTCCAGGACTGCCAGGCGCTCCTGTCGCAGCAGGAGCAGGATTTGCAGGCTGATATGTTTGGCTATGTTCAGCGGACTTGCTGCTCCGAGCTGCCGATCGCGCTGCAGCGCCCAGCGGCTGCTCCGGCGTCGCCAAGCGCTCACATCCAGGAATCGCTCAAACTTGTAAGTTGCGCCACTTGCAACAGGGACAGGCTTCCGTGCATGCAGCTCTTTCGTGCATGGCAGGCCCTGCAGCTTTGCGCAGGAGGCTGCCATGCAGCCTGCAACATGCAGAATGGATCCTGGCACGAGCAGGACGAAACGTCTCATGATCCATATATGATCCAATGATGATCCACCTCTGGTGTGCCGGTCACAGCGCTGCCGCCGGCCGGCGGCGCAGCAGGCGGCGAGCTGCCGCCCTCGCGCGGCTCCCATTGCCCGGACGACTGCGGTGCTGTAGCGCTGGCCGGCGGCCCATTTCCGTCCAGCGCCCGAGTCGCCTGCCCGCACAGAGGTTCCAGCTATGAGGGTCGACTGCTGGATTTCGTCAGGTTCCTGGACCTCAGACGGGGCAGCCAGCTGCAAACACCGTCCTGTCAACTCCACTGCTGTGCCCAGGAAAGCTGCAGTTCACAAGGGAACAATGCTCTTCGACACAGCCAGATGCTGCCGTGAAACCCTGAACATGAAGACGCTCACCGCGCCAAAGTCGAGGTAGATATCCTTGCCGCCCTCCACCTTGAGCCATTCTTCCCCCTGCCCTGGCGGCCGCGTCACCACCGCAGCGAGGCCGCCGCGACGCAGCGGCCCCTCCAGTGGCAGCTGCGGCACAGCGTGCACCTCATCAACACATGTGCTGGGTGTCCACGCATGACTCGATGTGAGCAAGGGCAACACGTAGCAGCACGAAGGAGTGATGGGCGCAGCTAGCAAGCAAAGCCTGGCAGACAGGTTCCGTTGCCTTTAGCTGGCAGTCAGGCGAAAGGTCAGGCGAAACAAACCTGCAGCACGACTGCGTGCGCTGCGCCGCCGCCACCGCCCTGCAGCTCGAAGTCGCCGAAAGGCGTCTTCCAAGCGCGGCCTGTTTTCGATGGCAGAGGTGCGAATTGGAGGTTAATTTCGCAGCTACGTTCATTCTCCCAGCTCCAATTCATCTGGGAACTTTGGGCACAGCTTCCATGGCCCTGCTCGACCTCAGCCGCGCATGCCACACTCCAGCTGCTGCAGTCGTTGCTTGCGAGATCCTGGCGCGCATGGTTACTCTCAATGCTTGGATGTGGATCCATCCCTTGTAACGCGCGAAGAAGGTTAAGCAGCCCCACCTGCTGGGTACGACACGTCCGGATCGGTGTGCCACCCTTGCGGCGGCGGCCGCCAGCCGCGGCCTGCCTGCTCTGCGCAGCCCCAGTACAGCTGCGCGCCCGCCAGCGCCGAAGCGCCGTCGCCCGCCGCCGGCGCTTCGCCATCACCGCCGGCAGCGGCGCCTGCGACAGCAATGGCGACGACGCCGTAGCGGCGGCCGTCCACCTCTGCGGCGGCAAACGCCGCGGACAGGCGCCCGCTGTCGCCGCTGAGCCCGCAGCTCAGCGTCAGCACCTCCTGCAGCGGTGATTGGGCATGACATCAGTTGGTATGCCGCACACGAGACAGTGTGGCTGCTGTCCCAAAAGTCTTGTGCTCGTCCGCCTTCCGCTTCACCAAGGCAAACATTATGCATGTCCAGGGTTGTGAGTGACGCAGCGGTGCTCAGAATGGTGCGGGGAGAGCTGGGGCCATGATGGCATGCACAGTCACCAGGCGACCTGCATTCAGAGTTGGCCATGCACCTGATAATTGGAGGCCTGCGGGTGGCGGATGCGCCACGCCGCCAGTCGCGCCGCCGCAAGGCCCGCCAAGTTGATGTCAGACAGCGGCGGCGTTGCCGCGGAATCCGCCGCGCCGCCCGCCGCTGCCGCCAGTGCGCCTCGCACTGAGGCGACGGCGTCAGCGACAGCAGCGTCGGCCGCAGATGCAGCGTCAGTTGCGCGGCCCTCCGCCTCACCAGCCAGCCTGCAGGTTCCACACATCGCTTGGTACTGGTCTCATCGAATCGATGTGGCCTCTGAGAACCGATGTGCAATGGAGCTGGGAAACAGCAACCAGGCGAGATCATCAGCGTGTTGGGATGCAAATGCTGTGTGCAGCACAGCACCTGCTGGCGGTGTCAGCCGCAGCGCGCTGGGCGACGGTCGCCGCCGCAGCCGCCTCGGCGTCCGCCAGCCGCTGCCGAGCCGCCTGCAGCTCCGATTCCGCATGCTCCTAGAAGAAACACAGCATGGCACATCCCGATGTGCACATCCGTCATGCCGAGTGAGGAGTTGAGGATCTGGTCATAAGCATGTCAGAGTTCAGAGGATGCCGCTGAAGTCGCTGCGCTTGCACACAACCAGCATTCCGTATCGTTTGTTCAGCATGGTATTGCACCCGCAGGGTCTGGCGGGTGGGCGCGTCTGCGGTGTCGGCTGAGACAGCGGCCACAATGTGCCGCTGCGAGAGCGCTCCGCCCGCTGGCCGCAGCAGGTCGAGGCCTGTGACACACGAGGCATTGCAGACGGTTTCGAGCTCTTGTGCAACCGTTGGTGAAGGAGTGCCAACAGCGAAGCAGCACAAGTGTGCGGCGGTGATGTTGACGCAGCGGTGACCCTCAGCACCGCCATTGGAAGTGAGTGCCAGCACGGCGGCGCCAGGGTGTGCTGGAATGCATTGCCAGTGGATCAGGGATGCTCAGCCATCCATAGTTTCAAGTTCCTCACCTTGCAGGCCCCTCGGCGTCATGTGCATGCGCAGTGCGGCTCCGAGTGACGTGCGCTGGCCAGCGGCGATCAGCCCGCTGCTGCTTCTGCTGCAGAGCAGACCCGTCCTCGGCAGGGCAGAAGGCAGGCTGCAAGGCTGGGTCAGCCCCGAGACACGAGTCAGCGGCAACGCCATGGATTCAATCGGCTGGCCGGTAAACTGCTGGCTGAGATCAGAGACGCGGGTGATGGCCCTTGAATGCGCTTCAATGGTGCGACGCCCTTCGCCACTACGATTGATGGTCGGTGTGATGTCAGGAGGTGTTGTGAAAGTCGTGCAATGCTGCAGAAGTGGAATGTAAGTGCCTAAAGTATCTTGGCCGCTCACAAGCTGTGCTATTAGTCATCCGCTCGCACCGTCTCGGCAAACGACACTCCAAAGGCACAACTCCTTTCGCGATGGTTTGATGGACGAGTCGATCCCTAGATATGTACTGTCCCCGCTCAGCGAGTGCCAGTTCTCCACGCGTGGATACTTTTCAGCAGCTTTGTTGGCATCAACCCTCGCTCAGCAGTGGAGTACCGCCGCGCTCGCAGGCGAGGCAGCATAGCACGACCTCATGTGGCAGTGCTCGTTCTGATAATGGCTGTCCCCTTGCGAGACCCAGACTTGGGGATACGGCTAGCTGCGGTCGGCGCAGCATGGCGGCCACGCCGGCGGCAGCGGAGGATCGGCAGGCAGACGGTGCAGACTTGCACCCAGACATCCATGAAGTCATATACAGCACAGATGTCATCGCTGAGGCAGTTGGCAAGCTCGGCAGGTGCGGCGCCAAACCTGATGGACATGCGCCCATGCCGCCACTGCTGCTCATCGCAGCAGATGCTGGGGCTGTTGCTGAATCAACAACTTCCTGCGCCTTCTGCTCGCAGCCGCCCTCTTGCTTTTCGAATGAACACTTCAGTTACCGCGCGCAGGCAGCTGGCAGAGTATGCGGATAAGCGGCCGCTGCTGCTCGGGGTGCGAGTTCTCATTCCCCACATCCACGATCAGGCGGCCGCAAATTCGCTTGCACTGGCGTGTTGTGCATCGAATTACCACCCGATGGAACTTGCCAGCTCTGCCGCAGTAGGTGCAGGCCACCTTTCTTCCTACACTCTGAGGCTCCGCCTACCTGTCAGCGGGCAAAGCATCTGCGTGCCGTCGACACGCCGCCAACCCTGTCCATTCCTGCCCATGCGCAGGCGCTGACGGGCGCCTTCATGTTCACGAGCGACCTGGCGCGCGCAATTGTGCCGGTGCCTGCGGGCTTGTCGGTCGACTTCTTTGCGGCTTCCAGCTACGGGGCCTCCACAGAGTCGGACGGCGAAGTGCGCGTCGAGCTCGCGGCCAGCAAGGTACCCGTCGCCGGCCGCCACATCCTCGTGGTGAGTGCCTTGGCGCATGGGGCTAATGGCCTGGCGGCCGGGCAGCGGCAGCTTTGCGGGAGCCCGGTGGAGAGCGCAGCGAAATGGACACTGCAGTGCAGGGGAGGCCCTCACAGCAAGCCGGCAGCATGCCTGCAGCCTGCGGCAGGTTGCCGCAACTGGTGTGACGTTTGGAGACGCCGCTTGCGCAGGTGGAGGACATCATCGACACGGGGGCCACCCTGGAGCGGGTGGTGCAGCGGTTGCAGGCTGCGGGCGCAGCGTCCGTCAAGGTGAGCACGGACATTTTGTTGCATCCCAGATTCCTGCAGTACTACATCGAGCTCAGGCCACTTGCTGCCACAAACCTCCGGCCAGGAATGACACGTCACACCCGCCAGCTCGAGAGATGTCCGGCCTGCATTTTGGGAGCTCCACTTTGGATTTTGTCCTTGAGAGCGTTTGCTCCTGCGCCTGTAGTTGTGGGTGCTGGAGGAGTCCTTGGGTGCTGGGACGGCATCCGTTGTGTCGAGATTCGCATCCCTCCTTCTCCTCCATTCCCCAACTATCCGGCGGGTGGTTTCTCCGCCCGCAGGTGGCGGTGCAGCTGGCGTGGCGGCGGCGTTCCTGCTGAGAAGCACCTCTCCCTTCACCTCTGGGACTCCAGCATGTCCTCCATTCCCGCAGGTGGCGGTGCTTCTGGACAAGGCGGAGCGGCGGAAGGTCGCCATCCAGCCCGATTTCTGCGCCCTGCCGGTGCGGTGGTCCCACAAGCTACCCCGCGCAATGCACACCACCGTCGTACACACCTGACTCCCGAAAGACGTGCTGCGGATGTATTGCACACAAGCCGAAGCGTTGGCGACGCAGCTGACGGTATGTGAGCTGACGGTATGTAAGTTGACGGTATGTGAGCTGACGGTTTGTAAATGCAACTGCAGTGCCCCAACGAATTCGTGGTCGGCTACGGTTTGGACTTTGACGAGGTGAGCCGCCTCCGCTCCCCGGCTGCCCCCTATGAAGGATGTGAGATGCTGAACCGTGGTCCAAGCTCGAAACATGCCCGCGATCTTCATGTGTATGGGCTTGTGTCTGACAGCTTCCCACGCTGTGTCTGCAGGCCTACCGCTCGCTGCCCTATGTGGGCGTCCTGAAGCCAGAGTGCTATGCGCACCGTGTGTGACTGCGTAAGGGCTGTCGCACATATGGTATGACAGAGTCACTGTGATCCGGACACTGTCTTGATGGTGGGTCCTGAAGTAAGATGCATTTCTAGAGGTTGGTGTCGCCGGCAGTCTCATACAGTGGGAGGAATCACCTGAAATGACAGCTCTGTGGAAAGCTTTCTGGATACTCTGACCCTTCAAATCGTTTCACACGACACGCGCGCACTGCGCTGGCAGCTGCTGCGCGTTGTGTGGATCTAGGCATCCCAGGCGCACCAGCGGTCGATGTCAAAGCACTGGTGACACAGCACGCCTCCCATATTGTTCGCCCGTGATAGCATGTCGCCAGCAGGCGCGCAACGCCGATGCGCCAGCTGCTCGAGCCTTGCGGGCTCAGGAGGACCCGCCATGCGCCGACCACAGGCGCAGCAGCAGCTGCTGCCAACTGCAAAGGCCTGCACCGCCGCACCAGCCGAGTGGAGGGCTGCCCGCGCCGCCACCGCGTCCGCAGAGCCGGCTGCGGCAGATGCTGCAGCTGCCTCAGGTGAGGTCGATGGGCTTGGAATGCTGCTCCTGCAGCAGGGGCAGTAGCACAGATTGGTCACTCAACCGCTGGACGAGGCATGACCGTTCTGCAAGCGATAAAACGCCTGGCAGAAGCCACCGCAGCGACCTCTGCCTTGCATCTGGTCTAGGGTTTCCACATGGACCACTGCAACAGGTGTGCGCATGCAAAGGTTTGCTGGGCGACTTGCGAGCTTCGAAACACACGCAAAAATTGAAATGTATGCTGTGGTGCGCGCCTGGCCCCACTCCACGAAGTTGTCCAGCAGCAGCGGCCACGCCTGCGACTCGTCGTAGTTGCTGAAGTCCGGCTTCACCTGCGTTACACGAAGTTTCATGCTTGACGTGCAAAGTTTGGGTGTTTTTGTTGCTTGACATGCAGTGTTTGGGTGTTTAGGAGCGTACCTGCAGGCCCTAGTCAGGGAGTAGGTCTGCGATTCACCTAACCTCGCATCACGTGTGCACTGCACCAGCAGATGCAGGACTGCATTATCATTGCGGCATCAGGGATGTCTGCACCGTCAGGAAAGCGCTGCCGGCCAGGGATGCAGCTGCCGCCAACGTCTCCAGGACAAGCACAACATCTCCATAAAGCGCACGTCCTGGGTGAAGCGCAGGAAGCTGGTCCACTGGTCGAAGTTGACGACCTTGTACTCGGTCTGCTGCTGCAGGAAGTCGCAGAAGGGTGGCTGCAGCGGCTCGCTGGGCATCACGATGGTCAGCATCTGCACCGCGGTGTCGATGTCGATCAGCTTCTGCGTCGGCTCCTGCACGAGGCGGAAGCACAACCGGTCAGAATTCGGGTTCAGTTCAGACATGTCGCACAGAAAACATCGTGGAGGCGGACAGCATCTGCACCGCCGCGGCAATGTCGATCATCTTCTGCGTCGGCGCCTGCACAGGTCTACAACGAGTCTCAGAATGTGGTTCAGACAATGTTCATCATTGGGCACGACTCAGAAACGTTGCTGATTGCAGGAGCATGATGCTGCTCCATGTGCATCTGCAGCAGCAGCGCCGCTGCCATTGGGACGCCCAGCTTTGCTCACCCGCAGCTCTCACAACGGAAGCGCGCGGCGCATCGTGAGGCAGACGTGAAGGCGAAGGTGCAGAAAGTTTGGATTGCTGAAGTATGATGGCGCACCGTGAAGGCAAATGTGCAGAAGTCGTGGTAAAGCTGAAGTCAGAACCAGAAAGGCGCACCGTGAGGCAGAACTTGAAGGCGAAGGTGCAGAAGTCCTGGAAGGCGTCCGGGTCCGCATCTACTTCCTCCTCCACGCCCGGCAGCGCCCGCTTCACCTGTGCCACCGTCGTTGCCTTCAGCGCTGCCAGCCCTGCAGCACGTTGAAGGGAACATCCAGTCAGGACGATGTGTCACACTTCAATACGATTGGAGCTTCCCAGGTTGTTTGTCCTCCACACCCGGCCGCGCGCGCTTCATCTGCGCCACCGCCGTCACCTTCAGCGCCGTCAGGCCTGCGGCAAGACGATCGAGACGGCCGTTCGATCAATACATTGTCACTACCCCGCACCAAGGCCAGCAGCGCGCCGCTTGACCTGCATTGCCGTTGACGCCTTCAGCCAGGCCTGCGGCAGATCAAGTCAGTTCCTTGGCAGTGCAGACGCAATTGATTGTTTCTGAATGTCCTGGGTAGTGAGCCGCTTGACCAGCGCCACCAGCGCCCTCACAACCACCTCCTTGCCGCATTGCATGCAGTGGGGGTGGCCGGCCTGGCAGCGTTCACTACTCACCCGGTCGATGGGCTGACCAAGGGTCAGCGGGCGGCCCCTCACCTGACTGGAACTCATCCCTGCTGAAGTAGCCCATCCGCTTGGCGCGCATCTTCCACGCCAGCAGCAGCACCTGTATGTAACATATGATCGGGCTTGCCAGATTAGTCGTGCATGCATCGCATACTACACTGCGTGTGGCGAGGGCGCATGCTCTGACGGCCTGAACGGAAGCATGTTGATGCGAGAAGATTGGCCACGCCAGAGGCGCCGGTTGCTGCGCACCCGCTTGTCTGAAGGATCCAGGCCCAGGTCTGTACAGAAGCGCTCGACACCTGCAAAGACATGTCAGCGGGATTGGGCGGTGATGCGTGTGCCGCTGCATGCAGCGAACCGAGCCTGCATCAGCACATCCGGCATCAGCGTGCTTCTGCATGCTGGTGTGACGTGGTGAACTACAAGCTGTGGTCCGCTCGCCATCAGGTCCGATGGTGTCTGCTGACGCCTCTGCATACTTATCGAAAATGCCATCTGCCTGCACACACAGCAGGAAAAGCCATCAGCGGTGAGGAGCATGTGGGTCTGGACGGCGAGTATCCTGAGCATGCAGCTGTCGCTGTCAGCTTCGCGATGCATGCATGGATTCGCAACAAGCAGCGGTACCTTGGTGGCACCGCCGCCTACCGCCTTGCGAGCCCGTTTCATCATGCTGTCACTGCGGCCAGCGCTGGGCGAGAGTTCCTCAGTGGGTGGCCAGGCCAGGCCCAGAACGCGGCACTGCACGCAACACACGATGGTTTGATTTACACTGCGTCGCATCGGCTCAATGGTGAAGGACATGCACTGCAAAGTGCAGTCCGTGAAAATGCTGGGACCCTTGCTCGAATGGAGGCGGAGCCAATTCACACCTGAACCAGGATGTTGCTGAATTTGCGTGTTTGTGACTGTATGACGAATGTGGGCGAGCACAGCCGCTGAAGGTAACAGTGGCCCTGCACGGATGGCCTTCGATTCACGGCAAGTCAGAGCACGATGGTGCGCAGGGTGGGCTATTGTAGAGATGCGATCAATATGAAACTACCTTATACTCAAGCTTGATGCTGCGAGAGGCTGAAAGTGGGCATTTGCCTCTGGCCTTCGAGTAGCACTCAGTCAATCATGATGGCTGTGCCCCCGCCAGTAGCCGCCGATGGCCATGTCAGCAGGCATCGAGCTGAGACACACGGCATGCTGCAGCATTACATCGCCTGACGTTGTGCCGAGAAATCTGTAATGGTCCGTCAAAGCCCAGTAGTACATACCGACATTGATACCATGGAGGTGGTGCGCGTCTCGGCGAGTCGCTGGTAAGAAATTATATCGGTGCGGCGCTGGCGGCCACCGCAACAAAAGCCGTGCTGGCGGCCGCGCCCGCGGCGCTGCTTGCCGCTGGCGACATCCCTGACGGCTGCATGAGGTATCCTTTGAAAGAACATTGAGCACTGCGGTCAACCTGAGGTCAACAATCAGCAGCCGCACCTGTGTCGCTGCCAGACGCTCCAGTGTGCAGCACGACTGCTGGGCCAGAGGGCATTCTGCACATTGCTTTTGGCAGATCAAGTGCGTGTACTTGAAACCAGATGCTGCAAACCAATTACTACGCCTCTCAATGCTGCAGGGTGGCTCGCTACCCCAGCAAGCCGGTGGCGCTGGTGGTGGCGCCCGCGGGCAGCAGGACGACGTCATCGACCGTCACGACTCCAACGGCGAGGACCTGGAGGGGTGCGCGTCTTCGAGAAATTTGAAGGTCAGTTGCACTTTGAGTTTTGGGGTTGGTTTTTGCTCTTTGCACATCAGGTCAGCGCACAACTGGACGATGTAAAGCCTCGCTTTTGGATTTGTGCAGGTATGCAGGCGCCGGTCTGTTCGATTCCGTCACTGGGCGGCCGCTGCCGACACGCTGCTGACAGACGCTGCCGTCCAGCAGGTGCCACGAAGCCATCAATGATATCATCGATCGTCGCATCATGATGCGACGATGGAAGAGACCTCCCTTGATGTTTGTGTAGGCCGACCCGCTGCCCAACTGCTGTTGCCCGATTTGCCTTCTGGCTCGCATGTAAATCCAGAAGGGTTAAATAGGATAGTATATTTAGTATTTATCCGACAGTGCAAACAATTCGTCGGTATGCTGGCTTTTGTGACACTGCAGGCGCACACGTACTAGGTTTTACCATTTGACGCGTTCACCTGTTGGCGCAGGCTGTCATTATGAGCCAGAACTCCCGGCTGGCGGCCCGGAACTGCAAGCAAATATAGCTCGTGCACTACTTTTCTTTGTGTCGCCATCGCTCTTAACCTCTCTGCGCCTCCGACACGATCATGCTGCAGACAACGCTGGGACGCATTGCAGCGGCCGCGGCGGCAGTGGAAACAGCAACGTGCGGCGCGGCGCTGGATGTGGAGGGCGTCATGACTGCGGACGGGCGGGTTTGGGTGGTGCAGTCACGGCCGCAGGTTTGAAAGATGACGAGTGAGTGATGGGGCTGCTTGCTGGGTACTTACATGTATACCAAACTTGATTGGGCTGAGGATGCAGCCGGCCGGCACACATAGCAGCAGGCCATTTGCTGGGTTAGGTGGCGGTGCGCCTCCAGCGGTTTGATTCAGTGCAGAGGTTGGAATCAAAGCAGACGTTGTGTCAGAAAATGGTCACAGCAGGCACAGGTGTAGCAACACCGCAGGACTGATCAAGAGTACATATATAGCCCTGTGCAAAAATTATGTCCTTGCTGACGGGGGCTCCGGCTTGACGGCGGCCGGCGGCTTCCACAGCCATCAGAAGGTGCCACGCCTCTCGGCTCTGCCCACCAGGATCAGACGATACCGCGTTAGACGTACCGTACAGGGAGCGATGATATCCAGGAGAAGCTATCGCTGCTCGTGCAGCGCCCAGGCTGCCGGCTCGCCGCAGGTGTCCGCTGATAACGCGCTGTCGACCCCTCCCTAGACAAACGGCGGATGCTCGGCGAGTGCAGGCTGCAGTGCCAGACAGCACGGCAGAAATCGTTCGCTAGGTCTCAAGGAAGGACTGTGAGGTGGTAGCGCATGAAACGAGC
>JAABUL010001702.1_pt1 | contig 40095 bp, 42 predicted proteins | sample 5559151 | NCBI WGS metagenome assembly JAABUL01 (sample SAMN10711876, study PRJNA513368) | rock metagenome | isolation source: Antarctica rocks | place: Antarctica: Victoria Land, Pudding Butte sud | reverse complement strand
ACAGACAGTAGAGGTGATGTGTGTAATACAACTACCTTGCAAATAGAGTTCCGAGCTGATGGTTTTGTAGGTAGCCTACCTTATGGCAGACATAAGCGATGTTAATGTTCGCGAGATATCGGATCTTTATCAACGACTTGAGAGTCTAAGCTGTATAGCAGCCTCCTTTTCCACAGCTTCGAATGGTACTAACATTTTCCAGCTCGCATCATGACCAGAGTCCTTTATTAATCAATACTTGTACATGATTGTACACCTTTACAATCTTGAGCTGAGTTCACTTAATGCTTATCTTTCATGGTGTTCGGAAACGTCTTATCAAAAAGTGTGGGATAAGTTCAACAACAGCTTGTATTAGACCAACGCGTGTTTGTTGGGATATGGGGAAATCGGAGATTTTTGTCCCAAACCAGATAAAAGGATTGCAGGATCAAGGCTTCAACAGCAAGCTTGACAACTACAAAGGGGCAAAGTTATTCTTCGCGATGTGAGAACGTTGAAGGCTTGGTTTGTTGGAAATAGGGGAGATGGTAATCTCCGCCTACATAGGGCTGATAGGGCTGGGGCCCGCTAGTAGAGTTTTACCTGCTCGCTCCTAGATAGACTCCTATCCAGCTTCAACCTACCTACCAAAATGCCCCATATGACCTCGTATTCCAACATGGTTGGCGCCATACCTCTGAGAACATGTTATATTAGGCAGCTCTGGGTCCGTCAGAAAAGGCATCATTGTATCTCCTGCACTAGGTATAAAACTCGTAGAGATGTCACAAGAGAGCCGAATAAGTCTGTAACATTTGCGTCAGAATAACAATAGCACGGATGGGCGCTCTGGTACTCCAGTCCAAGGTGTCTACACGTGATATTTGCGGTTGAAGGTTGTAGTCAACGTCAGTCAGTAGAAGAAGTGGAATGGAATTATCTTGTACAATCCCGTATTCTATTGGTGACAAGAATCCATAGATCACCACCACGCCAAATGTTTTGACCCAATATGTCCACAGGTAGAAAGGTAAGACGTCTGGCTTATATATGTGACAGAATCTGGGTAAGGTAGTCGTCTGCTTTTGGAGTCTTTGTTTCTGGTTATGCACGGAAAGCGGCCAAGAAAAGGAGACCCGCCCCCTGCCGCGGATAACGCCGCTTGATCGCGTCCGGTTCCGTTGTGGTCAGAACTTCTAAAAAGATAACCCCCAACAATAATCTTCTTGTTCGCTATACAGATCCACCTGTCTTGAGAAAGGCGATACTCATGAATCCATAATCGATCAGTGGAGTCTGGCTATTCACACCCCACATCACTGACTGGCCCTTGGCCATAAAGCGGGAGCATCGTCCCCCAGACTGGCCGCGCTCCTGAGCCCCCTACCCCAGCTGCCATGGCGCACAATTACGATGTCGGGACGCGGGCATGGCAGCCTGATCCTACAGAGGGTTGGGTTGCATCGGAAGTGGAGTCGAAGAAAATTCAAGGGGATAAAGTCACGCTCGTATTTCAGTTAGCCAACGGCGAGGTGAATCACCATTGTTTCGACGTGGTTGTTCTATTCGGAACCCGCTGACCCCAATGATATGATAGACGAGGTCAATTGTAACGACAGTAGCTGCCATACAAGACGACAACAATGCCTCTCTACCACCGCTGATGAACCCTGCCATACTCGAGGCCACCGATGATCTCACTAGCCTCTCCCATCTCAACGAACCAGCAGGTGAGTTAGACGAAAAGTGACAAACCCTGGTGTTAAGCTAAGAGTATGTCCAGTCCTCCAAGCCATCAAGCTACGGTACTCCCAGAAAGAGATCTATACATACAGCGGGATTGTCCTGATCGCAACAAATCCTTTTGCTCGAGTGGACTCGTTATATGTCCCTGGTATGGTCCAAGTTTACGCGGGGAAACAACGGTCTTCCCAGGCACCTCATCTTTTCGCCATTGCGGAGGAAGCCTTTGCGTGAGCGATTGGAAGCTATCTATCTTCAAGTGGCCACTGACTGACAACATTTAGGGACATGCTTCGAGATAACAACAACCAGACAATCGTCGTATCTGGGGAGTCGGGAGCTGGCAAGACTGTCAGTGCCAAGTACATTATGAGATATTTCGCTACCCGGGAATCACCAGACCAGCCTGGAAAACGCGCCAAAGGGGTGGCAGACACAATGAGCGAGACGGAGGAGCAGATTCTAGCCACAAATCCTGTGATGGAAGCCTTCGGCAATGCCAAGACCACACGAAACGATAACTCCTCGAGGTTTGGGAAATATATAGAGATTATGTTTGACAAGAAAACCGAGATTATTGGTGCCAAAATAAGGACATACTTGCTCGAACGTTCCAGATTAGTATTCCAGCCATTGAAAGAGAGGAACTACCATATCTTCTACCAGCTTGTCGCCGGCGCCACAGATATCGAGCGGCAAGAGTGGGGATTACTTCCTGTGGAACATTTCGACTATCTCAACCAGGGCGGGGCCCCAGTTATCGAGGGCGTGGACGACAAAGCAGACTTCGACGCAACACGGCAGTCGCTTACCACAATCGGCGTCAGTCAAGATAAGCAAGCGGAGATATTTGGGCTACTCAGTGCTCTACTACACCTTGGAAATGTCAAAATTACAGCCACGCGAAATGATTCAGTGCTTCCTTCTACCGAGCCATCTCTCGGCCGGGCATGTCAGATGCTGGGTGTTGATGCTAATGAGTTTGCGAAATGGACTATTAAGAAGCAGTTGATAACAAGGGGGGAGAAAATTCAATCAAATTTGACACAGCAGCAAGCTTTCGTAGTTCGGGACTCTGTCGCAAAATTTGTCTATTCTGCTCTTTTCGACTGGCTTGTTGAAAATATCAATGCCGGTTTGGCGACTGAGGACGTCAGCAGCCGAGCCTCTTCCTTCATTGGAGTCCTTGATATCTACGGCTTCGAACATTTCGCTAAAAACTCATTCGAGCAATTCTGCATCAACTATGCAAACGAGAAGCTGCAACAGGAATTTAATCAGCATGTCTTCAAATTGGAACAGGAAGAATACCTACGTGAGCAGATTGACTGGACTTTTATCGATTTCTCGGACAACCAGCCTTGTATTGACCTCATCGAGGCAAAACTTGGAGTTCTTGCGCTGCTGGACGAGGAATCGCGATTACCGATGGGCTCTGATGAACAATTTGTTACGAAGCTACACCATAATTTCGCCAATGATAAGTCAAAGTTTTACAAAAAGCCTCGCTTTGGCAAATCAGCTTTCACAGTTTGCCATTATGCCATTAATGTCACATATGAGTCGGATGGATTTATAGAGAAAAACAGAGATACCGTACCAGACGAGCATATGGAGGTACTTCGACTATCCACGAATTCCTTTTTGGGGGAAGTTCTCGAAGCTGCCTCTATTGTGCGCGAAAAGGACTCGGCGACCGCAGCGGCCTCCAAGGCTGTAGCAACTCCTGGCCGAAGGATGGGCGTGGCTGCAAATAGAAAACCGACACTTGGGGGCATCTTCAAGTCATCACTCATTGAGCTTATGCAAACAATTAACTCGACCGACGTTCACTACATCCGTTGTATCAAACCTAACGAGAGTAAACAAGCTTGGAGCTTCGAAGGACCGATGGTGTTGAGCCAACTGCGAGCTTGCGGCGTGTTGGAGACTGTCAGGATCAGTTGTGCAGGTTACCCTACTCGATGGACTTACGAGGAATTTGCCTTACGATACTATATGCTGGTACCCTCCCAGTCATGGACATCTGAAATACGAGAAATGGCAAATGCGATATTGAAGAAAGCTCTTGGGCAAGGCACTGAGAGGGGGCTCGACAAATATCAGTTGGGACTAACAAAGATCTTTTTCCGCGCTGGTATGTTGGCTTTTTTGGAAAATCTTCGTACGACAAGGCTCAATGAGTGTGCTATCTTGATACAGAAGAATCTTCGTTGCAAGCACTACAGGAGAAAGTACCTTGAAGCAAGGAATTCCATTGTGTTACTACAAACTCTCTCGCGTGGCTATCATGCACGACTGCGAGCTGAAGACGTTCGGCGAGTCAGGGCCGCGACAAACATCCAGAAAGTGTGGCGAGGCCATAAAGAGAAAAAGCGATTCGGTCAAATCCGCAACAATATCATATTACTCCAAGGTGTTACTAAGGGTTACCTTTGCAGAAGAAAAATCATGGAGACAAAGGTCGGGAATGCATCACGGACAATACAACGGTCTTGGCGGGCACGACAGCAATTACGTTCCTGGAGGCAGTATCGTAAGAAGATTGTCATCATTCAAAGTCTGTGGCGTGGCAAACAGGCGAGGCGCGGCTATAAGACTATACGTGAGGAGGCTCGAGATCTAAAACAGATATCATACAAGCTGGAGAATAAAGTCGTGGAATTGACGCAATCGCTGGGTACCATGAAGCGCGAGAATAAAGTTTTGGTCTCCCAGGTCGAAAATTACGAGAGTCAATTGAGATCCTGGAAGGCCAGACATAATGCTCTCGAAAGTCGTACAAAAGAGCTTCAAGCTGAGGCGAATCAAGCCGGTATTACCGCGGCACGCCTGCAGGCTATGGAAGGAGACATGAAAAGGTTACAGCAATCATTTGAAGAATCGACAGCCAACACCAAGCGTCTCCAGGAGGAAGGGAGGAGTCTTCGAGAAACACTAAGGACTACCAACATCGAGCTCGGAAATGCCAAGCAGGCAGGGATCGACCATGAAGCCGAGAAGCTGTCATTGCGTCAACAGCTTGCAGACATACAGGATCAACTGGATCTTGCCAGAAGGGCAGCTCCTACCAATGGAGAAATAACCAACGGCCACGCAGTACCCCAACCTCAGAGCAATGGCCTGATCAACTTGGTCTCTACGAGGAAGCCAAAACGAAGAAGCGCAGGGGCAGAGAGGGTAGAGCCGGACCGCTTCAGCTCGGCGTATAACCCTCGTCCAGGGTCGATGGCCATAACAAGCGCCAACACACACCGCCAAAACCTTTCTGGATCTACCTTCAGCCCCATATTGGACAACGTTGAATACGAGCTTGAAAACCTGCTGTCCGATGAGGATGGATTGAACGAGGAGGTCACCATGGGGCTCATCAAGAATCTCAAGATCCCAGTTCCTAACACCACACCCTCTCCTACAGACAAGGAGGTTCTGTTTCCAGCCTACCTCATCAATCTTGTTACTTCTGAGATGTGGAACAATGGCTTCGTCAAAGAATCGGAGAGATTCCTTGCGAATGTCATGCAGTCTGTTCAACAAGAGGTAATGCAGCACGATGGGGAAGATGCCATAAATCCTGGTGCTTTCTGGCTGTCCAATGTCCACGAGATGCTTTCCTTTGTGTTCCTGGCAGAAGACTGGTACGAAGCGCAGAAGACAGATAACTACGAGTACGATCGACTGCTAGAAATCGTGAAACATGATCTGGAGAGTCTCGAATTCAACATTTACCATACCTGGATGAAGGTCCTGAAGAAGAAATTACAGAAGATGATAGTACCTGCCATCATCGAATCGCAGTCTTTGCCCGGATTTGTAACGAGCGAAAGTAACAGATTCCTAGGAAAGCTTCTGCAATCGAACAACACGCCAGCGTACAGCATGGATAATTTGCTTAGCTTGCTGAACAACGCCTTCAAAGCTATGAAGGCGTATTATCTGGAAGATTCGATTATCACTCAAACCCTAACGGAGCTTCTAAGGCTTGTGGGGGTTACAGCTTTCAACGATCTCCTCATGCGTCGGAATTTCCTATCGTGGAAGCGTGGTCTGCAAATCAACTACAATATTACTAGGATTGAGGAATGGTGCAAAAGCCACGACATGCCTGAGGGTACCCTACAACTCGAGCATCTCATGGTAAGCACTGTAGCCATCATTTTCCTAAAGCATCCCTGACTTTTCCTTAGCAAGCGACAAAGCTACTCCAGCTGAAGAAAGCTACGTTGAACGATATCGAGATTATCCAAGATATCTGCTGGATGTAAGTGAAACAGGTTGTTTTTGGTTCTGTCAGGCTTGCTAACCGTCACATGCGCAGGCTTTCGCCGAACCAAATACAAAAGCTTCTGAACCAGTACCTTGTTGCTGATTACGAACAACCGATCAACGGCGATATCATGAAGGCAGTCGCTTCACGAGTCACGGAGAAGGGAGACGTGCTACTACTTACCGCCGTCGACATGGAAGACAGCGGACCGTACGAAATCGCCGAGCCTCGAGTGATAACGGCCTTGGAAACCTATACACCATCCTGGCTGCAAACACCGCGCCTCAAGCGACTGGCGGAAATTGTCTCAGCCCAAGCCGTAGCTCAACAAGAAAAGCTGGAGTTTGATACACCTGGCGAGGTTCTTGATGAGGGCCAAGATCTCGAGCCGCCATCTCCAGCGCCTCCGCCTGGCCCTCCACCACCTTACAGCTAGGGGAGTAGAGCGGTGGACCCAGTTGGATTTATTTTAGCTCTGACGCACTTGACGATACCCGAGCCTTTCCTAGTCTGATCTTTGTGTACTACCTTATGTGCAAGTATATTACCAGCATTGCTCCGCTTCGCATGTTGGATTTTCGGCGGGTGCTCAGCATTTCTATGCTCGATTGTTTACACGTGCCTAATGTCAGATACAGTGTACAGCGGTTGCAACTAAGGGCGCAGGTAATGATGATTTAATGTCTTTTTTGGGCGTAAGTACGCATGGGTGGAGTAGTACTCGAGACGGGGCAGATTTGGACGCACCATGGCGAGCGAGAACGGTTCTGTACATGGATCACATTAGGCGTAAAGCCATCGAGTGCAATCGAAGGAGATGTATAGACCATAACCTGGCCAATATGGCCCAACTCCAAAGCACTTCCACGTGTGGTCATATAGGATTGCCGAGTTGACTATAGGGACAAGCAATTTGCTGGCTCTGCAGCAAATCCGGTTCACATCCATGGCATGCTGCGCTGGACAGTGCGTATGAAATAGATTAAAAGTCCCTTGCTTACGGGAGCAAGATTGCGAGTATTTGTATTAAAGGTGTAGATGGTCGCCACTTTTGCTTGCTTGAGTTGATTGATCGCAGAGGGACAGCCTCTCTTGTAACATAATGCTAGTCCTACAGATGTCTGTGGATGCAAGCCAAGTATGGGAAGAGCTCGGTCGCGGGCTGCCCATCCCACTCCAAGGTTTTCAATGCGGAACACAACAAAGTATGAGGTTGGGACGAATACATCTCACGACAGGACTAGAGAGTATCTTGAAGCGATTCCGATTATGCCTACTTGTACGAGTAACAGATTCATGCCGGCGCCTCGGGCTCTGCGGCAATGCGAGTGCTTGTACCAAAGCTAATTCTTCTACAAGCAGGTCAAGCCTGCCGCCCCCGAGATTGTTCCGCCCCTCTCAGCCGCCACACCAAACCACCAAACCAATTCGTTTCTCCATAAGCCATACGGTGGACTCGAGGACTTGACGCGGGTGATACCATGAAGACAGCTTTACTGCGTCTTGTAAGGACACTCACTGCGCGGGGCTCGCAGCTCCTATAATCGCAATAGACAAAAGATGCTGCTCCGCAGCGGCATCACTGCTTTTGTCTGCCTCCTCTCCCTCACCTCCATCGTACTCGTTATACAACTATACAGCAGAAAGAGTTCGCCGTCAACAGGATGGATCCCTTCATTTGGTGGTCATTCCATCGAACCGTGTCCAGACCGATTAGACTGGCTGGATCGTCTCAACCTCACGTACCCCATCAGATACGCCCATCGTGACATTATCACCCGTCCTACTTCCAAGGCGAAGCGCGACCCAGTTACTAAAATGAAGGAGCATCTGTTCCCCCAACTCCAGACGATCGATCTCAGCGACAACCCCAAGGTGGAATTGCAGCATTGCAACGATCCTCTTGTCCTCGACGTACCCGCTACCCCCAAAGACCCCGTCGATGCCTCTCATGTCATTTTCGGCGTTTCAACGACGATCAAGCGCCTTGAGGACACTATACCCCAACTACTACGCTGGCTTCCGCACACCAATGCCAAATTATTTGCTGTGGTCATAGAAGCTGGGGAGGTCGATGAAGAAACCCAGTGGGTAGCAGCGGACACCAATCATGTCGCCGAATTACAAATAAAGATGCGCGGTCTCGGACTTGATGTTACCCTGGTTGAACCTTTGCGCAAAGAGGACATCTTCTCTGAACGCTATTTTTCGCTGGCCGAAATTATGTACACCAACCGCAACCCCGAGACCGAGTGGGTTGCTCTGATGGACGACGATACCTTTTTCCCTTCCATCCCATCCGTTCTCTCTATGCTCTCCGAGTATGATTTCAATGAGCAATTTTATATCGGTGCTCTATCGGAGGACTGGTGGTCTGTGGTACGCTACGGTATGATGGGTTTTGGGGGAGCTGGAATATTCCTCTCGGTTGCAATGGCAAAGTCAATTCACAACAACTACGACCACTGCAAAGCAGACTCGGGTTCCGGTGCTGGGGATATTAGGATAATGGAATGCATCATATACAATACGAATACCAAATTAACGAATGTGCCTGAGCTGCACCAAATCGATGTCCACAACGACCTATCGGGTATCTATGAGAGTGGTCGTATGCCTCTCTCATTACACCACTGGAAGGGAGGAGGCCCAGATGGAAAAGGGTACGATTTGCCCAAGATGCATCTTGTCGCAGACGTCTGTGGGGACTGCTTCTTGCAACGGTGGCAGTTTGGCAAGGACACGCTTCTCAGCAACGGTTTTTCGATTTCGATGTATCCGAAGGGCAGCCTTGACGGGATGGATTTCGGCAAGCTCGAGGAGACATGGGACACCCCGTCAGTTGTTGAAGGCTCCGTAAATGCGGGTACAGCCCACTCTCTTGGGCCAACGAGGCGAAAGATGGTCCTGGAGGAAGAGAAGGTACAGTACAGGCTAATGGACTCCGTGGTCATTGATGGAGTTGTGAGGCAGACGTACCTGCATCCGGGGGTGGAGGGCGATATCGATACTGTGCTGGAATTGGTTTGGGTGCGGGGGAAGAAAGCGGATGGGCCTCTGTAAAATCCGACCTCAGTACCGTATTGCGGACATCTTTTGCATGGCGGGCGTCCTCGGATGGCTAGGAAGCTGTTAGGAAAGAGCAAGAAGTCTTTGGATAGAGACGTTTTGTTATGCTGGATACGATGCATGCCGGGGGTTCGTCTATGCCTTCTCATCCCACCGTTCAGGAGAGCCTCCCGGTCTGTACAATAGGTTAGACGTGTATTGGATTGGAGGTTCGGCATGGACATTCAATTGTATATGTAGTTTTCTGCCCTATATTCCTTGCGGTACAATACTTCTTCCATACAATTAATCCAGACCACGGTCGCTGAGACTACTCAGGTGATGACAACAAGGAAAAGTTCCCCGCTTCGCCCAAGATCCACACGTTTTGAAGCGAAAAGATGGCCCGTTGGAAAGGATCAAGGCACGCAGTTCTTTTTGAATATTATAACAGACGGGCCTGCGCCGCCGCCGGTACAGTAGATAGACTACTGTAGACGTACTTTTACCGCCGGCAAATTCTCACCGTAACCGGAGACTCGCATCTCATCAGCCCCAATTATATATCCTCTCTCTCTCTCTCTCTCTCTCAGTCTCTCTCAACAAAGATAAACCACACACATACCTCTCTCTAGCCAACCACTTTTGGAACCAGCTTCACCGAATCCCCTCCCCCCCCACACACACACACACAAAAACCGCCGCCCCCGACCACCAATAATGCCGCCCTCCCCCTCGCTCAATTTCGTCACCGGCAACGCAAACAAATTAGCCGAAGTCGAGGCGATTCTGCACGACGTCGTGCCGCTGACATCGCGGTCGCTGGATCTGGTCGAGATCCAGGGGAGCATCGAGGAGGTTTCGAGGGATAAATGCCGGAGGGCGGCTGATATTGTGGGGAATTGAGTTTTTTTTTTTTTTGGTTTTTTTTGGGAATCTTATGGGGGGGGGGTTTGATGGAAATTTTTGGGAGGTCTGGAGGGTTTGACTACGTACGGGATGGTGGGCTGATGAATGAGAGAAGATAGGAGGCCCCGTGCTGGTGGAAGATACGTGTTTGTGTTTTAATGCCTTGAAGGAGTTGCCTGGGCCTTATATGTAGGTTTACTCCGGATAATCCTGTTTGAAATTATAGTAATGGCGGGTCAAGTATTGACATTGCATGACAGCAAATGGTTCCTCACAGCCCTTGGCCACGAAGGTCTAAACAATCTATTACTAGCTTATGAAGACAAGAGCGCCTATGCAGTATGCACATTTGCGTACTGCGAGGGCCCGGGACATGAACCAGCTTTATTTGAGGGAAGGGTTTTGGTAAGTCACTGGATCCTTCTCCTTTTTGACAAGAAACCATGACTGAAGACTCATAGGGCAAGATCGTATCTGCCAGGGGGCCGGCTAAGTTTGGTAGATTAGTAGGAATCTAAAGAGTGGGAGTGGTTTACTGACAGAGCCAAGGCTGGGATCCGATCTTCGAAGTTGACGGCGAGACGTATGCGGAGATGGATGAGGAGAAAAAGAACGGGCTTTCTCATCGGTTTCTGGCGTTGGCGAAGCTTAAAGCGTGGTTGCGGACTCAAGGCTAGGACCCTGGCATTGGTTGAATCCGAAATTCGGGGGCAGTCTTGTTCGATCTGCAGAGGCCTGCGGCAGCCTCTGCGATCAATGACTTGTTCTCGTTAGACGTCGGAATATGATAATGCTCTCAAAGAAGAAAGCACCTAATCCGCCAGGATCTCCTCGCGAATCTTTTTATATCAATTTGAGCCAGCCGCAGAGATGATGTTGTCTCGGCATCAGTCATGTTCCTTGTTACTCTTCTTCCAATCCTCAATCCAGATCATGATCCTCTCCACATTACTCTCAATATCGTCCGCATCGTTACTCTGCAACTCTACCACAATCTCATCATCGTAGGATTCCCTAGCCTCTTCCAAAAGCACTTCCATAATCTCGGAATCAAGGTTCTCTTGCAGCTTGCTCTCGGGATAATTTCTGGCCTGCAACCTGTCGTATAGCTTCGTTGAGTCTGTCCGCAGCACCACTACCAAATCGATCCAGCGCTTGGGGAAAAGATCGCAGGCGTGCCAGTCAATTATGTAGCCACCTTGCGGGATTTCGTCTTCAATTGCGTCTAATAGCTGCGGCGATTTGATATTAGCCTAAAACTGGCAGGATTGGCACGAGTACTGACCTTGTCCTCATCAACTATCCAACTTTTGAACTCCTCATCCCATCCGTCATGGCAACTGCGTTCTTTGACGACTTGATTGATTGACAAGTGTTGTAGGCCGCTGTTTTGAGCTAACAGCTCGCAATGGCTTGTCTTTCCCACTCCGGGCGTGCCGGTCACTATGATGTTTGGTTGACTCCTTCCCATTGTCGCTGGCTCCTATTCAGTATTTTGAGTCGTAAGTGCAGAAGAATGTTACGGCGGAGTGGGCGGAAGGGTTTCCGCCAGGAGGACTTTCCGCCCTCCAGGGCCGCCGAACCTTGAGTTGAACCTATCATTGTTCATACTTTTGTTGACCGGACGCACCTGCATTTCGAAACATCTTATGAACTCTCAACATGGACACCCAGAACCTGTAAAACACCCACCGTTCTCCGTACCTTTCTCCACTCTTTCTGATTCAGTTTGAGTCTGATTTAGCTTAGCATCGTTCAAGTATTCATTCTTCATGATATACTTTTAATATGATACGTAGTGGCCCTACAGCTTTAAGAATAACCAAGTCCAAACGATGCTTGCTAATGAAATCACTTGGGAAAGGCCTCTTGGGGGTCAAGGGACTATGGTCTTTGTTCTACTGGTATTAATGGCATTTGCTGTCTGTTGTACTCGTGCGAGGAGTGGCAACTCGTACAAGCCCAAAGCTACCGAAGGGCACACCTTGCAAAATGTGCCTTTGTTGCCATATTGGATACCTTTCGCGGGCCATTTCTTTTCATTGCTTGCAAGCCCCAATCGGTTCCTAGAAAAATCTAGGTACGTCAAGCACAGCTCTTGAAACAGGACAGACATTAACCGAGGCATAGCTATCAATCAATCTATCCCATCTTTTCAATCAAGTTCTTTAGCTACATCTGCAATGTTGTATCAGCTCCATCAATGATCGAGACCCTCTTGGTACTGGATTCCTCGTTTATTGATGATGAAACATTCAAGTGGTACTCCTTGACCAACGTCTTTGGTGCAAATCGAAGATACAAGCAAGCCTACCTAGATGTGCACAGGAAGTCTAACGCGTGTTTAAGAAACGGCCTTCGGAAAGACTTGGAAGCCATCATCATTGCATCCGTAGAGGAGCGTGTATCCAATTTAGTGTCCTTCTCTAAGAGTGTCGTTGATCAAAATCCGTGGGAGAGAATTAGCTCCGTGCCAACCAAGCTGCAAGCAGCGGACGACACCGTAGGATCGCCATCTGTTGAAGTCTGTCTATTTTCCCTCGTCCAGAACTTCGTAGGCCATCTCACCACAAGCTCATTGACAGGATCCGAATTCCTAGAGCACTACCCCTCCATGCTCGACGATCTATGGACTTTTGACAATGGCTTCAAATACCTCATCATAGGCTTTCCTCGCTGGTTTCCAATTCCGTCACTCACAAAGGCGCATCTTGCGCGCCAAAGGCTCAAGACAGGATTCAATGCATTCCATAAAGCGCTTGACCAAGTTGCGGTAGGTGACGAGCCGGAGTTCCCCTGGAGAGATATGGGCGATGTGAGCGCAGTGATGAAGGGAAGGAGTGCCGTGTGGAGAGCACATAGGCTATCTCATGGGGTAAAAGCAGCTTGTGATCTCGACCTGCTCTGGAAGTCAGTCCTTCATCCAGGGCCTTGACCGTCTCAGCTGACGTGCACGTAGTATGAACGTAAAGGCCAGTAGAACTGTGTTCTGGCTTCTCGTCCGCATTTGGGCGAAGCCAGGACTCATTGAAGAGGTGCGAAAGGAGATAGCACCATTCGCCCAAGCCTCGCAGGCTCCGCAACAGTTCGCGGTGCCGGAGCTCCCACATCTAAAGATAGATTTGAAAGGACTCGTTGGATCGCGTATGTTACTCAAGGCGTGTTACTACGAATGTCTCCGACTTGACTCTGCACCGATCTCAATCAGGTCTGTGAGACAGGACTTCACGCTCACAGAAACCCACTCTAGTGGCTTACCAGGCGAGCATTCCGCAAAGTATGTGCTCAAAGCTGGAACTTCTGTAGCCATACCGCTCAACGCACATCTCAAGGATCCACGGTACATCGATTGTCCCAGTATGTTTAAGCCATCAAGATTCTTGGTACCGAGTAGAAATGATGATGGAGCACGCATAGCGGACGCCGGAACGATGGAACCTTTTGGTGGCGGAGAAGCTATGTGCCCGGGACGGGATTTCGCTGAGCGGGAGATCATGGCTCTTGTGGCAGGCATTTTGGTGCTTTGGGAGATGGAACCCACAAGCCCCAACGGCTGGGTTATACCAGGGCATACAGCGTCCACGGGAGTGGCTGCTCCGTCAACAAGTATTAGGGTTAGGATTCGTCGGAGGCAGCTGCCGCCGTGGCTGGGACTTTTCTCGTCGATTAATATTGTGCATTAATTGCCCGGGTGCTTGAGATACGTGTGAATCAGGACAGGCCCAGACGACCAATGATATATTTTCCAACTTGCCTTGCAGGTAGTCTTGTGGCGTTCGACTTTAATAGTAGACGGTCAGAGGCCCTGAACCATATCAAGGCATTCATCAGATCCATGTCTGCTAAAGTCCTGTGGTATCGTAACGATAATGAGCGTGCCGTTGATACTTACGCCCAATTCGGAAGTCGCACACCAACGGTTCGATACTATAGAGTACACCACGCTATGCCACCCTTAACCATGTCATATATTATGATAACCCATTCCACTAACACAATACAGGCGCAAACAGTCCTGGAATCTCAGTTCCAATATCTGAGGATACAGTCAGGCATCGTCAGAGGTTATGCGGCATTCCACCCTGCTCCAGGCGGCAGACGAGCTGTTAATCTAATCTATCATCAACAACAAGTTTAGCACCGAAGCAAGATGATCACTCACTTTAGGACCTCAAAGCACTTGTGTTTGCCCAAGTATGACTCCCCTCTCCGGTAAGCTTTCAGCAGCTTCTCCGGTTGCGGCGCTCGGATTTGGTTGCCGATCAATCGGTGGATGCCTGGGGAAGGCTTAAACATTGGGTCGAGAACAAGAAGGTTGCGGGAATGGTTCTTTCGAATTTCCAATCCGACGATTGTTAGTGAGTGCCCTAGGGGATAGCGTAAGCCGTCAAAGTAGAAAGGTTGAATAAGGCGGCTGGGGACTGCATACCAGGGTGTTGGAAGTACAAAGGTGGAAGAGATGTTCGAGCAACCTTTTGGGAAGCATCGGTGACTCCGCTACTGAAGTACTGCTCAATGGCTTCAAGGACCTGGCCATAGACGGGAGGTCGTTCGCGGTCGTTAAAGGCGCTGGCTTCGCATCTGAATCATATGTCAGCCTCGAAATCAAGGTTGTAGCGTGAGCAAAATATACCCGATGCCGAGGCTAACCAGCAGTGCTTGAGCCTGCAATTGTCAGTGGAAACTTCTTTCTGCATCAAAAACTCTTGCCTCAGGTGTGCCGATATATTTTCTTGTGCCCCTTATTCCACCGGTCTCGATTCGGCCGGTGTCGTTGATACCCTTATCCCAAGCGTCTTCGATCAACTCCTGGAGCTGGAGTATTGAAGGTACCCGCCCAGGAAAGTACTGATGACCCGCTGATCTTGCGCCCTGGATGAACGAAATCTGCACGGCACTTAGCTCCCCTGAGGCGTTTCTTCCAGCAACCGGCCTCTTGTCGTGTACTTACCATCATCTGAATGTTCCGATAGCCACAAAAGCCCCCTTCCCTTGCCATCTTGACAACGTGCTGCACATCCGGGTGGCAAATGAAGCCCCTCGAGACATGCGAATCCTGTTCGCAGAGCTGTGCTAGTACTGGTAGAATGCCCCTGGTTTCATTGGCTACGGTCTCGACGCTGTACATTCGTCCATCAGGGGTGAGCTGATTAAATTTTGTGACCTTAGCGCCAAGCTCCAATTGCTTGTGCAACCACTCCGGCATTCTTTCTTCATACGCATGCGGGCCGAGCTCTGCTCTCTAAACATTTCATCAGCAATGCGAAAATGAAGAAAAAGGGGACAACATATACGCCTAATCTTCTAACGCTCTTGTGCTTGTCTTTTGCAGTCTTGGGCCGGCCTGTAGACGAGCTTGTACCTAGCAATAGACTCTTCCATTTGTTGACACCATGCCTTTGCTTGGTATTTTTGCTACGAGAACGGTGCTTGATCACTGTATTGATGTCTAGAGGATCGTGCTGGCTTGGATCCACATCGGACAATGAACCCGTCGGCATTCTGTCTGCACTGGAGAATGAAGCATGGCCAGCCCGTAGAGGGCTTCTAGAAGTTTTCTCTCCCTCATCTAGGGCCATGCCTTCATCGCGATGTAGCTCGGTATGGCTCTCAAATTCTTTCAAGACCACCGACTCGCCACATTCACACTCGATATATTCTTCATCCTCGGAAGAGACGTCACTCGTGCTCGTAGATTCTACATCATTAACACCCTCGTCTTGCCGACCCGCGCCTTCCTTTACCATGAAAGGTGATTCTCCATTTTCCGGATGACAAAGCTCTACGTGCTGCATTAGGAAATAAGTTTCATGATCAGCGAATGAACAGAAAGGGCAGTCGACGGCCATATCTTGCGTCCAAAGCGATGAATGGATTGCGAAAACAGCGGCAAAAGTTTGTGCCAAGCAATACCGGGTAATGTAAGGTACCTCGTTGTCGCTAACTACTTTGATGACGTTGTAATTACGTGTATGCGAGCTGTCAAAGATTTGTGTCGCTGTCGTGGACTCGTGGTGGCTACCGTTGTTTTGGGCGCAGCTTCGGGGTATGATGTGGCAGCTTCACTTGACGGTGAAGCTGACGAAACGATACGAAATCCATCTCGCACCTTGTGCATCATGGGACAAGCATATCACGTGGCGCAAAGGAGGCGACCATTAAGGTACCTTACTACCTTAAGGTGCCTTACGGAATACTTACCTTACCTTACTGTGCACAAGGTGATGCTCACTAAGGTAATTCGCCGCTAGTTTCGCTTGGCGCCTACTTTTGCCCTGCGTCTAGTTTCGCCCTACCTCGAGACTCGAGAAGTCGAAACCTGAGAAAACAACAGAAAAAATATTACTGGGAGTCTACAAAGATTTCCATGTCCCAAATCTGCGGACATCTAGCTTGCATGGTATCTATCCTTCTAAACTCAAGTCTTGTCCGGTATTGAAACCCTCGCAACTCCTCAAACCTTCATCTTACTCATCTCTTCCGTTGCCGCGCTTGTTGAAGGTGGAGCTACAACCCGAGGGCCCCCAGCTTTATTCTTAGCCTTTGAAGAAGTCGTGTCCTTTGGCAGTTCTTTGCTGTACTCAATGAACTCGGGCGCTCCTGGTATATATTTTCGTAGCACCTCTGGCACTCGTACGCCCTGCAATTCCACATTAGATACTGATATCGACAACCGAACGTGTAATGACCTACTGTCTCGGTTTGGTAATTCTCTAGCACACAGCACAACGCCCGTTCGGTGGCGCACAGGGTTGAGTTGAGCACATGGACATAGTTCTTCTTTGCATCTGTTATCGATTTAGGTCCGTATCGAATGTCCAGGGCCCTTGATTGGTAATCTGTGCAGTTTGAGCAGGAGACCAGCTCCTTGTACTCTCCTTGGAACGGGAACCAGGCTTCGAGATCATACTTCTTTGCGGCAGCGTTATTGAGGGCTCCAGACACGATAGCGACAATCTGATACGGGAGCCCAAGGGATTTATAGAAATCTTCTGATATACCTATCATATCATCGAATGCTTGCCATGACTCTTCCGGTTTTGTGATGAGGAATTGCTCGATCTGTACAATCAATATCAGTGTTGAAATCCTACATACCATATCAACCCGTGTACCTTCTCAAATTGATGTACCCTAAAGATCCCCCACGCGTCTTTTCCGTGTGCTCCAGCTTCTTTGCGGTAGCATGTGCTGTAGCCAGCGTACCTATAGTCATGTCAGCAGTGATTCATCCCTATAAACGCGGATGCTCACTTGATTGGAAGATCTTTGTCCTGTAGCCACTCGCCATCATGCAATGCGGACAACGGTTGTTCCGAAGTTGCGATCAGGTACTTGTCGGTCTGCTTCTCTCCATCCTCTGTAACTTTGTAAAGCTCCTCGTCGAACTGCTCAAGCTGAGCCGTTTTTGCCATATACTCGCGCAGCATGAAATGAGGGGGTTGATTTGGTTTGTAGCCCTTCTTCCATAGAAATTCCAGCCCATAGTTGACCAGGGCGAGATTTAGGAAAAGCCCGTATCCGGTGAGGCAATATCCCCGGTGACCAACGATTTTCACTCCTCGTTCGGGATCATAGCCGTCTATCCGTGTCAGGACTTCGTGATGTGAGAGACAGTCCCGCTTCCTGACTTCCACCCCTTCTGGAGTCCACTTCCGGATCGAGGCGTTGTCGTTCTTCCAAGGGCGGTCAGTAGAGCCACATAGCCCTGCGCGCAGTAGTACGCACCTCAGTATTGCTGACGGGTACGCTGTTGTGAACATAGTTGCCAATCGTCTTTAACTTCTTCTGTAACGCGAACTCTTTCTCCAACACTGATTCCTCCTGCGCTTTCTTCTCTTTCTCCAGATCTACCTTCTTCTGCACTAAGTCGGAGGCATCTTCTTTGGCCTTCTCATGACTCGTCAGCAATGGGTCCAGCTCGAAGCTCCGGATTATCTGAACGCTCACCTTTTTTTTTGCACCGAGCTCCTTTTGATTGGCGTTGATCCTTGTTGCTATTTGCGAAGCTTCGTATTTCGCTAGCGAGTGGTGAACACGACTACCTCAGAGATCTAATTGAGGGCGTGAGGATCATACTCTTGCGGTGATCCTCGTAAAGTGCAATTACATCATCCACGGCGCTTTCTGGGGCGTTGCGCCGGCGTTGGCTCTCGCGGACTTTTTGAGGGTCCCCACCTCTTTCGCTGATAAAATCCGTCACATCAAGCATGGTGGTCGCGCTAGTATCAGATAGTTTTATGCTAGAATTTATGAAGCTGTTTGAGATAATGTTGCGGCAGTCAAAGGACGTTGAGTTCTCAATGTGAAGAGCAGGGTGTAATCCGCTGTACTAGTAAACGAATAGGCTCTCAAGGTGACTAGGTATGGAAATGTGGGGAATCCTTGACGACTACGGATTACTTTAAATCATGTTCGTGACATTCATTTCACAAGGCGAATCCCGTGGTGCAGTACGAGTAAAGTATGCTCGGGAGATTTGCCTGTTTCTTGTACATGAACTGACGTATCAGTTGTTGATATTGATCAAAGTCTGTGGTTCCATTGCGGAGCCATTATCTGGATTTCCACGAGGTATTCAGAGACTAGTCCTGGCCCAAACGCCCAACCTACTCACCTTGCCTATCCAATCTCCGAAGAGTACCGAAATTCTGTATTCATACACACCCTGTGTTAAAAGATATTTGCCCCAGTCTATTATAAACGCCGAGCACCATTCCCAGAAAGAAAAGTCTAACGGCCACATTCTTGACCCTTCAGCACTGCCCATCTCTTGTTGTCATGAAGACCATCTTGTGGGTCACATCAGGGCACATTTGCCCCCTCCCGTCGGCTGGCTTGGGTTTTGGGACTTCTCGATCTCCGCAATCATCAGTTCAAAGGCTTTCGTAACGTTGGTATTCAGCCGTGCGCTGGCCTCGGTGAAGCCACAATTGAATTCCTCCGCTAGCTTTCGTCCTTCGTCCACAGGAACCTGCCTTTGCTCTGGTTTGAGGTCACTCTTGTTGCCGACAATAACCAGCGGAACCCAGTCAGCGCCCTGGCATGCCTGTCAGCGGTGACCTCGGTGATGTACGACGGGGAAAGGTGCATACGAGATGGTTCAGAATCTTGTCCCTCAAAATCCTAATCATGTCATAGGATTGCTTGGAGGCGACCGAGTAGACCAGCAGGTAGCCATGAATGCCGATGAAGTGTTTGGAGTTGAGGATGCTGTATTCGTCCTACGTGCCACGGTCAGGTGACCGATCGCTGCAGCTGGCCGTTTTGGGACACGGGGGCGCTCTGGCTTGAGCGCTTACCTGACCCGCCGTGTCGACTATTTCAGTCGCGAAGTCTTGACCTCTGTACTTGATCACATTGCTGAAGGTGTTCTCAATCGTAGGGTAATAGCTCTCCACAAAGTGGCCCTCGACGAACTGCACCGTCAACGACGATTTGCCTGCTCCAATCAACTTCCGAGGGATCGCGAAGAATTGCGTTGCAGCTCACCAACGGATCGACTGCCGACAATGGCCATCTTTCGCTGCTTTGGGGGCGCCGGCATTGCTGCGACTGCTCCAATCTTCTCTCTTCTCTCTTGTCTTTTGGACCTTCGAAAGCAGTCTCCAGAAGCCGCTCTGAACGAAGAACTGACGAACAGGTAGACGAAAGAAGTTCCCCAGACGGTCAATTACGTAAATGTGACTTAGACTATTGTAACTATCTTAGAGCGGCAATGGCGAGCGAAAAGTGTTGGGGGGCGGGCTGGCCAAACCGGAAGGGACGAGTCATCAATCCATCCTGGAGTGCAGAGGATTCGCAATAATATATAGGGAGGCGCCATCTGTGATCAAACACTGTATCGCATTTTGAGACATGGAAATGGACGTGGACATGGACATGGACATGGACATGATGTACTGTTGTGCTGTTCATCGATGCACTGCACGTGTTTCAAGGGTTCGGAGAAGCGGTGAGCCATCTGCGGCGGCAGTACGGACTACGGACTACGGACTACGGACTATTCTGTTTAGGTAGTTCTCGAGGTACAGTAGGTACCTTACGGTAAAGTAAAGTACCTAAGCTACCTACCTACCTAACCTTAGGTATTGAGCAAGGTACGGAGGAGGTCTCGTACCTCGAACAGCGCCTACAGTCAGAACAAAACAATCAAGCTATGACTCCAGCCACACATCCATTGTTGTATGGTCGCATACGGAGTACATACAATCGAGCTGACGTCGCACAGAGCCCTTTCCTCAAGGCCTGCATCTTGATCTCGAGTACTTCAAAAGTGCGCATGCAAGCGCGTTGTTGGAGCGCCAGTGGCCCCCGGCTGCCGAAGAATGAGGGTCTTTATTGGCACTTGAAAAAAGCTGCTCTACAGATTTCACTAGGACCATCTTCAGCACTTCAGCACCTCTCTCATTTGCGAATTGCGAAGTTGCGGCTTAAGGTATGGTTACGCGGGAATAAGGTAGCACCGTTCCATTGCCCTCATCATCTACGGAATGCATGTACATGTGATCCCTAGAAATCCCGACGTCCAAGCTTCGCCATCCTGGATACTGCATTTCCCGTTCCCTACGCTGCTCCTCATACGCCAATGACAGACAGCGCTACTCATGACAGTCCTTGGTTGTGCTTCAAATTATCAATGACGCTTTGCAGACGGCTGATGAATCCAGCCCTAAAATCGACTTCCCCGTCGCTTCGAGCGGTTTCTTCATCAACCTTTCTGTGGAAGCTTAGAAATTCGTTCATGGCATCAAGGAGCTGCTTCAGTGTCCCTCCCGCGAGACGGGAGCTTATTTGCGCTCGAACCATGTCATTCAGACACAAGTAGCAGAGTAGTATTGACAAGTATCCGAATGCGACATTGGAGCTAGTCTCTTGCTCTGACAAAACCTGGTAGACTTAGCTTTGTCAGTTGGTATTTGGAACGGAGGGTCTTACTTCACCGGCCTTCCCGAGCTTGGCTACGAAAATCTCCAAGAGGCACCCTAGAAAAGTTGCGTCTCCATACCGGAGGTCCAGGACCATGTGTCCAAGATGTTCGCACCACTCGGCGAGGTTTATCAAGAACCCTAATGAGAGTATCAAATTGTCTAGTATCAACGATTGCTCTGTGTTCGCCATGCCCTCCGACAAATCTCGGAAATGTGAGATGGTGATATCGAACACAGCGCTAATGAGGTTCGGCCTGGAAAAGGCCTTGCAGAGTTCTGGATTATTGTTCGTGAGATTTAAGTTGAGCCGAAGTACCAAGGTTTGTAAGGTGCCAGATGCTCGATCAGTCATTGGAACCAAGAGTGGAAGGAGCTCAGCAACGATGTCGAGAGTTTCGCCAGTCCACAGCAAGTCTGAGGTTAAATGAGCATGACTCAAGGTGCAAGACTCGAGAATAGACACTGCCAGTCGAAGGTCTGTGCTTAACGGAATACTTGGTAATGGTTTCAAGCTGGGGGCTGTTGGTTCCAATATCTTGACAATTCCCCGCATAGCCTGCAGTGGGAGAACGTCCGCCTTGGAGCCAGCTTCTCTTATCTGGCGGACAAGATACTCTAGGCACTGTAGACAAAGCACACGAGGTGTGAGTGTAGGCGGATTGCCACCTCTCCAATTCGCGGACTTCAATAGCAAGTCAAAATAGTTCCTAAAATCCAGTTGAGCGAGCTTAGACATATTCATTTTGCGGTTTCCGAGAAGCTGTGCTACATCTTGGTCATTGTCAAGAAGCCTAACCAAATGGTTGACAACATGATTTGCCTTGACGCGAGACAAAGTCTGAATGGATGTAGGGTCGACCAAGAGGTGCCATACTGCGACAGCATATAAGACATCGATGATGATATCGTTGCTTAAGCCGATGTTGGCTAGCAAGCGCAGCTCCAGCTGTTGGCCAACAAACAGATGACAGAACGAGGTCTCTTGAATCTTGACGACGAGATCAAGTAACGCAGTACGCCTCAGTGGGACCGACACCGTGTTCTTTTCATCAATGTCGTCCAACATCGTCTCCATTTCACTAATTAGACGAACAGTGCCACCTGCTTCACGTAATTCGTGGATACTTCTCATTGTGCCGCCTTGCGAACACTCATTGTCGTCCATTTCATCGTGCGAACTCTTAAAGGGCTCGAGCTCGGCCACTGTAGCGCTGACCCTTCTAGGCCCCTTTTTATAATCGCTCGCTGTCTTATGCGTAATTGGCGTGCCAAATATAGCGGCTTCACCAAGGCCGTCATCGGTAAGATAAGATCTATGGCAAGCATAAGTCACTTTAAGCCCCCCTCCCTGAATAATTGGTTGGCCCGCTTTAGATAAGGTCGGGTCGCGGCCGTTTACGCCAGTGCGCTGGCCGTTGGCGTTTTGCAAGGCGTCACTCGGTAAGATGCCGTGATCATACGATGCTTGGGATTGACAGTTGTGGTAGCCATTGTCATCGTCGCTGGTAGCGTTTTCATCAGACTTGTCCGAAGAATCTAATTTGTCTCTGTCAACGCGCTGCAATTTATCCACGAGTCTCTCGCGTGAGTTTCGCATCGGAAGCATCGGTTGAGCCGCATTTCTGGGTCTTTCCCTATCTGCGCGATTGCCTCGAGGCTTTTCTGCCTTTGAGTCTGCGATCATGAGATTAGGCAGACCGAGATTACTAGGGCTTGAGATCCTTTGGTCGTCTTTCAGCAACATGCCCCAGAGTTCACGTTGATGAGGGGTAGTAGTCCGGCCTGTTGACCTGAGAGACCTAGGTGGAGTATGCGGTGGGGTCTGCGGCTGTGGTATAACGTTTGCAGAATAGATTGAGTCTTCACTTGTATCATTTGATCTGGGTTTCGTAGCTTGCGATGTCTTCTCCGCCGGCACATTGTGTCCCCTGAGGCTTACCTGAGCATCTCCGCTCGGTCTTGGAGGTCTATTAGATACAGTCTTAGTCTTCATCTTCGCAGATCCATTCTTAGCGATTTCCCGAACATTTGTTCTCCTCCGTTTCTGTGACTGTAAATTCGAGACCACGGCTCTAGTGAGTCTCTTTGCTTTGGACTCATCACCATTGATCGGTACTGGTGTGGGCTTCGTGATGATCCGTGTCGCTGAGAGAGCCTGGCGCTTCTCGGACGCCGAATCGACCAGTTCTCGATGCGGGTTCCCCATAAGACCTTGACTCGAAGGTGGCCTTCTTGTGCCATCAACTTGCCCATTGTAAGGAGAAGTTGTTTTCGAATTGATATGAGCTTCGGCAGCGATGTGCCGTTGCAAAGTTTCATCGTCGTATACATAGGTGACCTCTTCGAGTTCAATTGTTGGTGCAATCTTCCTTCTCTTTCCTACCACGGGACCGCGCGAGCTTAGTATCCCTCTACCTTCCTCATCGGAAGAGGGGACATCGTAAAGAGCATCTATATCAGAACTTGGGGAGATCGGGCCACTTTCTGGGGGAACGTAGACGCGCTTTGGTCCAGTCAATGCGGTTGGCCGTTCTCTTGAGGAAGGCTTCAGTGTGTTCGGATTGTATGTTTCGGCCATGGCTTTCACTCCATTGTTGCTTGCGTTAGTGACAACTCGATTAGACGGCAGTTGAGTTCCTGCTCTGCTGATCTTTATTTTCGCCTCGTTCCAATTGCTTTGCACCGGGACTCTACCAAATTCATCACCTGCTGCAGGGCTCACACCTGGGACATGATGGCGCGACCTCTTGCCATAAGTTGTGGGCTTTCGACGTGATAGCATACCTGGAAGAAGCACGACCGCTTACCAGCGAGTCAGACCGATTGAGAAACCATTGAAAGCCAAGGTATGCTCGTGTTTTCCATGCGATCACCGTGAATCGGCTTTGCTCAGTGTTGCGACTTGGTGGATGACTTTCCTTGGAGAAGATCGTGAGAGCTATTTCAAGTAGAAATATCCCGGAAAGTCATGTCCCCAAAGTGAGTGTACTTGGGAGACAGATGGAAAGTACGGTGAAGAGGAAGTTGCGAGTGCTTGCGAAAGCGGTTATTCAACAACTGTCAACGACAAACAGGGACAGGTGCACAAACAATGAGAATTAGCTCCTGTATTGAATACACGGCACGACCCGACAGAGGAGGACGCTAATGTGGACTAAGATAAGGTAAGGTGAGGTAGCCGAGGTAACCCTGTAGGGCAATGATCTAGACTTTTCGCTCAATACCAGCTGCTCCTGATCTGAGGCTTCGAACCCATTTTGTTCTGTGAGTAGCAGCTGTGATTGTGTACATTTGCCTGGTCGGACAGAACTACGAGTGGTGCAGACCACGCATACCTCGATGCCGAACCACATCGAAGACTAGGGTACCACATCAGAACTTTGCTTTTGCTCGTTGGACAGACGTCTCGCTCTCATGTCCAGCGAATCTACTGCACCCGCGCAATGCGTGGGACCCAACTATCGCCCAGAAGCACAAAAGCCCATTGCGACCATATCAACATCAATCCCTTATGACAATGTGCATATATTGTCCCAGACACCCCAATTGATCGCCCTTCTCACGTACGTCTGATTTCCCTACCAATTAATCTTTACCAGGCATTCACTGCTAGTTCTTCCGCTTTACCTTCTGAGCCGACAAAATTATAGTATGATCCGGAATAAGGACACTGCGAGAGCTGATTTCATCTTTTACTCGAATCGAATTATTCGCCTACTTGTTGAAGAGGGACTCAATCACCTCCCTGTAGTCGAGCATGTAGTCACTACTCCAGTTGGACGCCCTTATTCCGGAGTCAAATTTCAAGGCAAAATTTGTGGTGTATCGATCATGCGGGCAGGAGAGGCAATGGAGCAGGGTCTGCGCGACTGCTGCCGCTCAGTCCGGATTGGAAAAATCCTCATTCAGCGAGATGAAGACAGCTGTAAACCAAAGCTCTTCTATGACAAGCTACCAGATGACATTGCTGAAAGATGGGTTCTTCTTTTGGATCCAATGTTCGCCACGGGTATGTTCGCTGCGGATACCCGATCAGGCACTGCCTAATTCTTTGACTAGGCGGATCTGCCACGATGGCCGTTGATGTTTTGAAATCTCGAGGTGTGCCAGAAAACCGCATTTTATTCTTGAACTTGATTGCAAGTCCCGAGGGTGTGAATAGCTTTGCTAAACGCTTTCCAAAACTACGTGTCGTTACCGCATTCGTGGACCAAGGCTTAGACGATAGGAAGTAGGTTTGATGTCGTATTTACTTCTGGAAATGTATAACTAATTGATAAAACTAGCTATATCGTGCCGGGGCTTGGCGATTTTGGTGACCGCTTCTATACGCTTTGATGGCTTAAGCCCGTTGAAGCGAGATGGTCCTTAGGAAGGCGCGAGAGGGTTCTTTGTTTTCATATTGCGCCGCCCTCTCTGATGATAGCCGAAGGAGAACCATGTTCTCGAGGGATGCTATTTGCTGCCTCGAAATTCTTAGTTGGCCAAGTTTCCTGGACCTGAATCAAGGGGTATCGCATGTTGGGAAACAAAATCTGTGGAAAAAGATCTACCATGCACAGTGACCAGCATTACTCGTTGATGAGACTCAAATTATGTTTGATATGATCCAGAGCTAAGCATTGTGACATGATTCTTGTGATGAAATCCCCTTTCAATAGTGACGCCTATCGCCTATCGACACCAAAAAGCCCTGATTTAGACCGAATATATTGAGCCCGGTGCTTTGGATGCCTTCAAATTTTGTGACTAGTCGTCATCATTGTAATCTCGTTGACCATCCTTTTCGTCCTCCTCTACCGCAGCAACCAGATGCCGATCTATCTGCATGTCTGAATTCCTTCTGCCGGTATCACTTATAACGAGGTCGTCGTATGACCCAATACCATCATCCGCTTTAGGGGCGTCGGCTGCTTCCTTTGCCACGATATCACAGGCATCAACCCAATCAGAATAGACGTCTACGCCCGCGGAGAGGTCTATAACAATGTTATTCCAACACCAGTACCACTGATTAAAACCAGGACTCTTGGTGATTCGAAGGGTGGCGGTCATTGAACGTACAATTGATCCCAGTCTGGAACTGCTGGCCACACACCTTGCATGAGAGCTCGCCGATTCCGGCTTTCTTGTCCATCTTTACCGAGACAGACTTGTCATGATTACAGAAAAGGCATGGGAATATCGTGGGTAAAGGTTCTTTCTAAGTTACAGTTAAAGCGTATCCGTAAAACCCTTGAAAATCTGGAGCTGCGACACACCTTCTTCGGACCTTGGGGTTTGCGGGATGACTTCTTACGTTTTCCCTGCACAAATCTTAGATTTTGGAAGATCAACTTAAGCCTCGATTGACGGAGCATACCATGGTGGTGGATGAGCGTCAAGTTGTTCCGGATGTCAATAAAAATATTAAATGAATAGGAGGTCGAATGCTCATCAAGGTATTACGTTGAGCCCAGCAAGTTAGGTAGGTAGGTAGCAGAGTACTCGTACACGACCTAGCGCGCGGCCATGCTAAGCGCAGACTGTATTCATACCGCAGGGGTTTCGTGTCGCTAGATTGGCGCTTGGAACCTCACATAAGCACGTGATAAGGTAGTTTGCTTTGTTCTTAGCGATTTGGTAAAAAGATACATTAGTATCTAGTAAATCAACAATGATCCATATTGTAAAGGACCGTTCATTACTGTTTCTCGAGGCATCTAGATGAAGCTTCACTTATATTCGGACATCGTGCAATCAATAGCTCTGACATTATGCCTTCAGATACTCCAGCGTCGGCACTGAACCAGCTTGAGCTGTTGAACAAGATCTGCAATACACTCCAATCTATGCAAATTGACTATCAAAATCTCGCTACAGCCGTCGAAACAATCGAAGGGCGGGTCAACATTTTAGCTGGTGTTAAACAATTGCATGATGCCGCCGAGATTGAACGGCGGTTCAGTAACCGAGCCTTAAGACCTCTTTCTGTGGAAGTCCAGCTCTCTTCTAATACAGCTACACCTCTAACATCTTCTCCTCGACTACTCGCCTCGGAAAACACTCATGAGTCGGTCCCTAGCGAAAAACATCAATTACCTGCACGAAGCTTTGGCCCCAGCACTAGTTCACGAATAATACTGACCACATATCCCGGGCAATCTGGCATCGATCCTTTGCCAATGAATTGGGGTCACAAAGATCCCATGCAAAGAGGTCCCGTCATTGTTTCGCGCAGCCAGAGTACCATCAGACGGCGCAATGGTACGCTATGAAGCATCAGCGTTAAATCTATATTCTAACCTACCGTTTTGCAGCGATCGGTGCACATGGTGGCTCTTATTCCATCTACCACGCACTCGCCGTTGCTAGCAAGAACCTTGACGTGGATCACAAGCCTGATTTCACAAATACCGAACCCGCTGTTGACATTGGCCCTTTCTCTCAATGGGCCGATGCAAAGAAAATTGTCTCAATGGACCCACTGGGGCATCTCTCTCCTTGGCTTTATTCTGATTTGATACGTGAAGAGAACATCCATATCAGGCCGACGATTGCAGTCACGAAAGCACACATGAAGCTTCCAGAGCTTGAACAAAGTGTTAGCGCTGGGCGTCTCATTCCTGACGGGAAGATATGTCTGAATGATACTGGTGAGCTGGCGGTCACCAAGTTCGCCGTCGAGCCGGTATGGTATTTACCTGGGGTCGCTGAGCGATTTGGAATTGGTAAGCTATCATTGTGCCCTAGGGACCAACAAACTCCCCACCCTTAGATAGTCATGCAAGTCGTCCTGGCTAACGCTATTCAAGATGAGGGTACGTTACGCAGGTCTCTATTCGAAAATACTGGAGGATCTTTTCCTGAGCTCATAACCCGCGGTGACATCAAGCTTTTTCTACCTCCTATTGGCGGACTGACTGTTTATTGTTTCGGTGACCCCAAGAAAATGTCTGATGCGAACGTCCGACTCGCTCTGCGCGTTCATGATGAATGCAATGGCAGTGATGTGTTCGGCTCCGATATCTGCACATGCCGCCCTTATTTGATTTTTGGTGTTGAAGAGGCTGTCAAAGAAGCGCAGCAAGGAGGGAGCGGTGTAGTCATTTACTTCCGTAAAGAGGGTCGAGCTTTAGGTGAAGTGACGAAGTATCTCGTCTACAATGCTCGTGAGTGTGATTTCTCAATCCTCGATTAAACAAGGCTCTGGAAGGTTTGACTGATCGATTTTGACAGGCAAACGTGGAACAGACCGTAAGTATGGCACATGATCTATTGATGTGCCAGACCTAATTCCCAATGCCTAGGCGCGAGTGAGTACTTTCAAAGAACAGAGAACATCGCTGGGGTCAAGGTTCGTATGGTGCTTTGGCAACTTCTAATAGTAGCTTACCGTGGCAGGATATGCGATTTCAAGCGCTAATGCCCGATGTACTTACACCTACCATCTTCATCTTCATGACATTAATAACGTACATAACAGGTTTTGCATTGGCTGGGTATTACCAAGATCGACCGTATGCTTAGCATGTCAAAGTAGGCCCCTGGATTCCTCCTCGAACACAGATTTGGTGCAACTGCGCCTAGCCAGTAAGATCCTTTGCTAATAGGTTTTGATTAGCATGAAGCACGATGCCATTGTAGAGCAAGGCATACCCATTCATGAGCGGGTACCAATCCCAGATGAGCTTATTCCGGAAGACAGCAGAGTAGAGATCGACGCCAAGATCCACGCTGGATACTGTGAGTAGCCTGGTCATCTCTGGTCATAATGCACTGATGAATCCTGCAGTCACAACCGGCAGAGTCATGAATATGGAAGAATTGTCCGAAGTACAAGGACGCGCTTGGGATGATGTAGATCATTGAGAGAGTCAATCTATTATAATAGGATAAACTTCATAGAGTGAGACAAGTGCTTGGCTTGATAGTCATTAACCACATAAATTGCCACCGACGAGTTATATCTTACAAATACATACTTCAAATTATAGAACCGATAATAAAATGAGCGCAGAAAACAAAGCGACTAGCCAGAACGTGACAGGCAACGCACCGTAAGGTGTGCAACAGAAGGTGGTGGTAATCAGGAGAATGGGCTCGCTATCAGCGGTCTCGGTCTTTTGTCCAGCTGGCAAAATTACAGTTATGCTCAGCCATCCCCACCGATAGATAACTAGCAAACTATAGAAGATATTTCCCACAATCGACAGCGCTTAAATCAATCAGAATAAGCTATGGTCAACCTTGTCTGATTTTCTTTTTAACATTCGATGTTGCCGGTGCCTACTGGAGCGGCAGGTAAAGCAGAAAGATAGAAGAGTAGACAGAAGTTCAGTATTTCTAAGCAGACTACCAAGTCAAGATACAGGATTAATTGCTACCAAATATGGGTATTGCCTGTTGGGCTTCCAAATGCAGATATATAGAAATCGCTCGGAGGCTGCGTACGAAGGTCAAGGGAGTTCTGTACAACGATTCTTTAGTTATTCTGTCCCAGATGTGCCAATGTAAAGTCGTAGAAATAAAGCTATGCGAAAGTAAATGGAAGATAAACTCTAAGCTAGCTCTCGAGTCTTGAGTAGCAGGCTATCATCAGAGAGTGACAGACCAGCCAAATGCGAAGACTCACACCACAACTACAAGATCCTAACGACAGCCTACAAGCATTGAAGGCGGAAAAGCAAGCTGCAAATTGGTCGAACAAGATCGAGAAGGCCAGGCTGCACTGGGTTTCGGTTGGTTTTGCCCTTGGCCGAGACGGGTCTTGTCCCGTTATCCACTAGCGCCTCGCTAAAAAGCATTTGTGCGTTTACGGCATTATCCACGACAGCCCACAAAATTGCCATTTCAGTCAACAGCTTCAACGTCGTCCTAACATAGATCCTCTAAGCAGTGAGGTCCGCCGCAATCATGGCTGTTGGAAAGTAAGTACATCTATTATCAGGTTTACGGGGTTGGCACTGATGATCCTACAGGAACAAACGTCTTTCCAAAGGGAAGAAGGGCCTTAAGAAGAGGACCCAGGATCCTTTCACTCGAAAAGATTGGTTCTCAGTCAAGGTAAAATCGGCTACTCTCCGGTCTAATCGCTTTACTCACAATAATTAGGCACCGTCAACGTTCCAGGTCAGGGAGTAAGCCAGACCGTCAACCAAATCTAACGACCTAAGTGCTAATCCTACACAGCGTCGGCAAAACATTGGTGAACAGAACAACCGGTCTGAAAAATGCGAATGACGCCTTGAAGGGAAGGATATTCGAGGTTTCACTGGCGGACTTGCAGAAAGATGAGGATCATGCATTCCGGAAGGTCAAGCTTAGGGTGGACGAGGTACAGGGCAAAAATTGCCTCACCAACTTTCACGGATTGGACTTCACCTCGGACAAACTGCGATCTCTAGTTCGCAAGTGGCAGACCCTGATCGAAGCCAACATCACCGTGAAGACGACCGACGACTACCTTCTCCGACTCTTCGCCATCGCCTTCACCAAGAGGCGGCCTAATCAAATCAAGAAGACCACATATGCCCGTACATCACAGATCCGCGCCATTCGTAAGAAGATGGTGGAGATTATCCAGCGTGAAGCGTCAAGCTGTACACTTTCCCAGCTTACAACGAAGTTGATCCCGGAGGTTATTGGTCGCGAGATTGAGAAGGCCACTCAAGGCATCTATCCGCTACAAAATGTATGTCAAGGTCATGCAAAGCATGTTGCTTTCTTCAATGCAACGCAAGAGTCCGCTAACGAGAAACATGCAGGTTCACATCCGCAAAGTCAAGCTCCTGAAGGCACCCAAATTTGATCTGGGTGCTCTACTCAACCTCCATGGTGAATCGACCACGGATGAGCAGGGTCAGAAGGTGGAGAGAGAGTTCAAGGAGACGGTGCTTGAGAGTGTTTAGAGATTGAAACTGAGGGGATGGATTTACGACATGCCTCATCAAGAAGGTTTTGCATGTTGTTTGGCTTTGTGTCTTGAAAGACACAAAGTTATTCCATAGGCGATATCTAATGTGGCAAGAAACCTCTCTAAATGAGCTTTACGGGTAAAATGGAGACTAAACATGGTTCATCACGACGGTGCGCAATCGATGGAATACACTGTCCAGTTGCAGAAGATTTTGATACATAGGTGATATAACTTATCGTACCGCTTTGTCGTACCGCTCACAAACATCGTTTGGCCTACCACAATGATAAATTTACTAACCCAATGTATCACGGACAGTCTCAGCAAGAGTAAGCTAGAGTGCCTTAACCAGCGTCCTTTCATCTATCAGTAGAAGAGCTACCATGGTATTTGGCTAGACAAAGGATGGAAGGAGCTTCGTCGTAATTGTGAAAAGACCAAGGACGCTGGACGAAGATGCTTCGAAAGAGGCAGAGTTGTGCTTTGCTTCTTAGTAGAAGCCGCGGGTGACGATGTAGTCAAGCGCCATCGATTGCTCACCCACGAGATGGTTCTTCTTGCAAGAATTCGACAACGGCTGGCTGAATTAGCACGGTAATCGGCAGCATGAAGAAAACCCTACCTTGCCTAAAATGCTCGGGCTTCTCTGATATTACCCAGTGGCCACAGTCAATGTCTCGCAGTTCGAACCTGGGGAAGAACCGACCAATAAGTGGCATGACAGCGTCCGGTACATAATGACTCTTTGTCCCACGGATGAAGAGACTCGGTCCTTCATAGCGTGCTTCGCTTGGGTCTTTGAATGGAAAGTCTCCCATGTAGTCCAGATTCGAGGCAAGTGTGCTGATCGGAATCCGAAGTTCCAAATGGTCTTCCGGCGCACGTACCAAATTTGTGAGAAGAAATTGCCGTATGGGTAAAGCCTGTGGGAATATAATGGAGTTCTCAGCAACAGGCTGAAGCGAAATTCCGCCAAATTTGTATTGCATTGCTGCTCACCTCCTCGTAAAGTTTCAATACCTCGTCTGCCTGGGCCTGTCTCGTTACCTTTGCAGCTTCTATGTCCCGCATGCCTTGGATATATCTGTGGAAGTTACTTTTGAGAGCTGCGTCCACAGGCGCGTTGTCAACCGAGACCAATGCTCCAATTGAAGTGAAATTTCGTAGAGCTATAGTCATGGCTACCTTCGCGCCCCTTTCGAACCGCCATTGTCAGCTTCAATTTGCGCTAAAACGAACTCTATGGATACTAACATTGAATGGCCAATTACGGCCGCAGACTGCAAGTGATGGAGTCCTATGAATTCTTCAACGTCCTCGGCCATTACGGTATAATTGTGAGTTGGATCATGGGGTGATTCGCCATGGTTTCGCAGATCCTAGATATATGAATTGCAAGACTTCGAAGGCTCCCCAGGGTTCAAACTGACAAGAGCATAGACTGGCCTTTTCAGGTCTCGTGCCAGTGCCCTAATCCATAAGTATCAGTATCAGTATCGTACACTTGGCTAACGCACACAAGGAGCCATACTTACTGATGCTCCTGTTGTTTTGCTTAGAGCCAAATAGACCATGCATAATGATTACAGCAGGAACCTCCGTTGATGACTTGGTCTTTGGGGGTTCATGCAGGGCGTATGCGAGGTTTAGATGGCGAACCGACTGGGATTGGAACCAGTTGGACGCCTGGATGCAACATGATTGACCTAATACGGCTAAGTTTTTTCGACGATAGAACCGCGTTGCCTTTGGCTTGAGCATTATCATTTCCGGCCCCTTGAAAGAGAGTGGGAGGCCGGCAACGAGATTTACTTGTACGAGGTGCTGGCTACGAATCTTCTGCAAAGCTATGCTTGTCAGTGTTGAAGTGTAAATCTGATAATTATCTACAGGTGTGTCTTCTACAAGAGGCTATCTAGATTTTCGCACGACTCACTCACGAGGTCGAAGCATAACACCGCTAGTACTGATTAGGTTAGAGTATAACGGCGCTAGTACCAACAAGGTTAGAAGATAGTGCAATATCACCTCCTACTATTGCTCCTTACTCCCACTGCTCCTCCTATTGCTCCTATTGCTTCAACATTCCCACTCAATAGGAGCAACTGAGCATCCTACATACTCATCATTGAACGAAAGTTCTGAAACGCCTTCGGGGTTAGGGCCTTCGTCAGGCCGTCGGCTGCCATCGAGCTGTACAACTTTTCATAGATTTTGGAGAGGACTAAGGGTAATACTTGCGGTAGTAAGAGGTTCTTGGTGATGAAGAAGGTGGTGCTGTTCGTCAAAGTGTTGTTGATGGTGTAAAGCTGCGGAGTCAGCATGGCTAACTCAGAGAGGCTTGATACAGTACAAGCGGTTGAGCTACGAGGTCAGAAAACTACCGTACCTAATTATTCGGAATCCGCAATTGGCCTCCGTAGGGCTAACGTAGTTGATTAGATAAGCTTCCATACCCACAAAAATTCAAAAATTCAAACCATACTACTCGTAGAAAAGAATATCAATCCTTTGATTATGAATCAGAAGCATCGGATGGATCAGATTATTCTTAAACAGGGTGACAATCACTTTCATGGATAGATATATATTATAATTCATATCATCTAACATTTCTACGTATAATTGATGCTGTTGTCATTTGGGAGGCCATTCCGAATAATTAGTTTTTTGACCTCGTAGAAGAGGCGTCGAAGGGCATCAATCCGATTTAGCAGATTCTGCCCAGCTGATCATTCTATTGATGTTTCCACCGTGTCAGATTAATTACTTATGGGCGACACGAAGTACAAGTCTGATTCATGATGGCAGCGCCAAGCCTAGATATGTTCTCCAGGAAAAAAGTTCACTAAAGCCCTGCCCCTCACATGCACTGAAGACCATTAGGTGACACGAAATCAGACACTCCGCATCACTATTAGGAAGTGGCTGTCTTAGCTCCTTTGACTGAAGAAATGGTAGCTCTTCGATGTCTTTCACGAGTCCTTTCCCAGCCAGTCTGGAACTTGGGGCCGGCACAATGAGGAAGAGGGCCGCTGTAATTAGACTTTCGAGGCATGCTTTTGGCCAACGTTGTTTACTGAAACGAAATGCAAGACACGCTGGGTCTGGTGCTGTGTAATGCTATTCCTGTCACCTGGGCATGAGGCAAAGAGACGACGATGTCTTCATATTTTTTCCTTGAGCTTTTCCCCTTTGGCTGTCGAAGCAGAAACAACTGCAGCAAGCCCCGACGTGGCAAATGAGCTCTTCGCAGCAGCCACGGCAGCATCAGCAGCAGTGGGGCACACAACCAGAGGGCGCCCAGTACTCTACACGCTATCCAAATCTGCATTACCGTTGTATGCGAAACCTGGATCGTTTTTTTTGAATTTGCCGAGAGCTCATCAAAATTAGCGAAAGTGCAAAATAAGAATCAGATATGTAGAATCAATTCCACTGCCCCCCCAGTGCTTCATATGTAGTATATTCAATGCTTTATATGTGATATATTCAGTACTTCATATGTAATCTACTCAGTGCTTCATATGTGACCTATCTAGTGCTTCATATGCGGCTATTCAGTGCCTCATATGTGATCTATTCAGTGCTTCATACGTAGTACATTCAGTGCTTCATATCTAATCTACTCAATGCTTCATACGTAGTATATTCAGTGCCTCATATGTGACCTACTCAGTGCTTCATACGTAGTATATTCAGTGCCTCATATGTGACCTACTTAGTGCTTCATATGTAGTATATTCAGTGTCTTATATGTGACGTACTCAGTGCTTCATATGTGACGTATTCAGTGCTTCATATGTAGTATATTCGATGCTTCATATGTGATCTACTCAGTTCTTCATATGTAGTATGTTCGATGCTTCATATGTGACGTATTCAGTGCTTCATATGTAGTATATTCAGTGTCTCATATGTGACGTACTCAGTGCTTCATATGTGACGTATTCAGTGCTTCATATGTAGTATATTCGATGCTTCATATGTGATCTACTCAGTTCTTCATATGTAGTATATTCGATGCTTCATATGTGATCTACTCAGTTCTTCATATGTAGTATATTCAGTGCCTCATATGTGACCTACTTAGTGCTTCATATGTAGTATATTCAGTGTCTCATATGTGACGTACTCAGTGCTTTATATGTGATATATTCAGTACTTCATATGTGATCTACTCAGTGCTTCATATGTGATCTATCTAGTGCTTCATATGCGGCTATTCAGTGTCTCATATGTGATCTATTCAGTGCTTCATACGTAGTACATTCAGTGCTTCATATTTAATCTACTCAATGCTTCATACGTAGTATATTCAGTGCCTCATATGTGACCTACTCAGTGCTTCATACGTAGTATATTCAGTGCCTCATATGTGATCTACTTAGTGCTTCATATGTAGTATATTCAGTGTCTCATATATGACGTACTCAGTGCTTCATATGTGACGTTTTCAGTGCTTCATATGTAGTATATTCGATGCTTCATATGTGATCTACTCAGTTCTTCATATGTAGTATGTTCGATGCTTCATATGTGACGTATTCAGTGCTTCATATGTAGTATATTTGATGCTTCATATGTGATCTATCGAGTGCTTCATATGTAGTATATTAAATGCTTCATATGCAATCTATTCAGTGCCTCTTATGTAGTCTATTCAGTGCTTCATATGTAGTATATACGATCTATTCAGTAAGTCGCATAAGAGGCACTAGATAGATCACATATAAAGCATTGAATATACTACATATGAAGCACTAGATAGGTCACATATAGAGCACTAGATAGATCACATATGAAGGACTGAGTAGATCACATATGAAGCACTGAGTATACTACATATGAAGCACTGAGTAGATCGTATATGAAGCATCGAATATACTACATAAGAAGCACTGAATAGATCGCATATGAAGCACTGAGTACGTCACATATGAGGCACTGAATATACTATGTATGAAGCACTGAATAGGTTAGATATGAAGCACTGAATGTACTACGTATGAAGCACTGAATAGGTCACATATGGGGCACTGAATGAGCCACATATGAGGCACTGAATATACTACGTATGAAGCACTGAGTAGGTCACATATGGGGCACTGAATGTACTACGTATGAAGCACTGAATAGGTCACATATGAGGCACTGAATAGCCGCATATGAAGCACTAGATAGGTTACATATGAAGCACTGGATAGATCACATATGAAGTACTGAATATATCACATATAAAGCATTGAATATACTACATATGAAGCACTGGGGGGGCAGTGAGATTGATTCTACATATCTGATTCTTATTTTGCACTTTCGCTAATTTTGATGAGCTCTCGGCAAATTAAAAAAAAAACGATCCAGGTTTCACATACAACGGTACGTCCAGCACGCAGGACTACGAGCATAGCTCCGAGTTCCCGATATCTCAACGACATTTATCGTCAAACTTGGCGCACTCTCCAATTATGTGCAGACGTTCTGACCTTCTTTTTGCCTTGCTGCTTCACTAACTCACCTTCACCTTTTCACGTCTCCGCGAGTTCCATCGGCCCAACCTCTCAGCAACCTGGTGATAAGATGGTGGAAGTCCGCCTTTTCTTTTCCTTCATCGGAGGGACCAGATCCGATATTTTTGAGAACTCCGTCACTTGATTCTTATGAGATTCGTAAAGTGGCGAGGGCTTGGAACCAAGACGTTTAAACTCAGCTGGGTAGACGCATAAAGGTATACTTCCCAAGATCCGTAGCCCTAAGCTAGGGTATTGTCGTTCTGGTATGATGATTGGTAGATTTGCCCAGCCAATAAAGATACACCCTTCTTATCATTGCTGTAGCGCATAAATACAACGTGAGGCTGTCCTGATGTGCGAAGCGGCATTCAGAACAACGTCGCAAGAACATCACAAGATGTTTTCCAAACTCAGTAAATCTCTTCGCTCCAAAAAGTCAAGCTCACAAACATCTGCAGTCGATCCTCCCATACTCGAACAATCACATGGTTCGCCGTCACGAGCAACCGCCCCGCAAAGTCTAACCCCACACCTATCGCCTAGAATTGATATCTTGTCATCGGCGGCCACCAAGACAACAGCTGGTCCGGCGGTTATAAGCGAAGGTCAAAATTATGGCATTAAACAGCTGTACGATGGAGGCACAGATGCGAGCATCGACATCGTCTTCGTGCACGGATTAACAGGGAATGCATACAACACCTGGCTTCACAAAGACACGAAGATACATTGGCCAAGCGCACTATTGAAGCAAGATATCCCAGATGCACGTCTTCTAAGCTTTGGCTATGACGCAGATATCGTCGGCTTTTGGAACCCAGCATCGAATAGTCGGTTAAGTAATCACGCTGAGAACATGGTCGGGGCCTTGGTGCGGAAACGAGAGCGTACAAATACAGAGACGAGGAGGCTTCTATTCGTTGCTCACAGTCTCGGCGGATTAGTTGTCGAGTATGCTCTCAACCATTCGAGAAGTGCCGCTGAGATCTTCCTCCGCCAGATCGAAAAATACACAACAGGGATAGCGTTCCTTGGAGTCCCTCACTTCGGCGCAGACCTTGCGGCATGGGGACGCTTTGGCACGAGCATGGTCAACGTACTTCGACGGGCCAACCAAGATATTGTCGCAGTGTTGGAACCTGGATCGGAAATATTGCGCGTTACAGAAAAGACTTTTCGCAACAATCTAAGCATCAGAAAAGCTGAAGCACGTGAGATATCTATCACTTGCTTCTATGAAGAACTTCCTGTATTTGGAGTTGGCGAGGTACGAATCCTGATACATGATGCTGTGCTGGTCCTAATCTATCCAGATTGTGCCTTTGCATTCCGCTGAGATGAAACCGTACAGCTGCTACGGGATTCACGCGAATCATATGGTATTCCTGACGACCTGATCCGCAGCATCATTCACTAAATGTTCATGACAGGACATGACAAAGTTTCCGAATCGGGAAGATCAAGGATATGACGCTATTCTAGGCGAACTTCAGCGATGGAAGAAAGTAGCTTTTCAAGAGAAAGCATCAAAGGTCTTCGAGCCGAGTACAGGTGTCAAACAGGGTCGATCTCAATTCGGCGACACTCACGCTTGGAACAGCCAGGTGGTGCAACGCAACTTCTATAATGCGAACTTCAGTCAGTCTTCTTAATGCCTTCGTATAGATCGAGTCTCTGACGGAGTGGTATACCGCAAGGCACGAAAGAGGGGGCTTCATTTGAGGCAAGCGGTCAGTATCCTTTAAGTACTTTTGGCGTCTCATAAAGCCCGAAGCTAGGACTGCTTTGGGATTTGATATTTTCTCTCTAACTATCATTTCGCATATAGATCAAAAAGGAAACAGCTGGTGGATGGTGCCTCGTGCTACCACCCGCCTCTATACTGGACGTAAGAAGCTTGGCGAACGCCTTGCTCAGGTGTTCGAATCGGATCCAATATCGCCTTCATTTCAAAAGATCTTTGTTATCATCGGAATCGGTGGCACAGGGAAAAGTGAGGTGTGTCTAAAATTTGCAGAAGCCCATCGAGATGAGTGTGTAGGCGCGAGATCCCTTAATGATACTTGGCTGACATTCTATAAAGATACTGGGGAGTTTTCTGGCTTAATGCTACGAGCGTTGGAACGGCCAGCCAAGGATATATTGACATTGGACGACGATGTGGTGTATTCGAGCCGAATGTTGAGAACGTAAAGTCATGGCTGGCCTGCAAAAGTGAATACTGGCTTCTGATTATCGACAATGCGGATGATCCAGAGCTCAACTACTCTCAATATATACCACACAGCAATAGAGGCGATATTTTATTCAGTACCCGGAATCCAGAGTGCGGTGAGCACAAGACCGTCGGCAGCGAGGATTTGGAAGAGCTCGAGCCTGAGCTTGCCCAAGACCTCCTCCTGCTGGCTACTGGCATTGAGCAACGTCGGTGGAAAGACAAACGGAGAGCTGCTTTGGCGATAGTCGAAATTCTTGGATCACATACGCTTGCAATCATCCAAGCCGGCGCGTTTATCAAAAAGAAGCTCTGCACCATCGAGCAGTATCCGGCTATCTTTCAACAGCAAAAAGGGCAGCTTCTAAAATTCTATTCCAAGCAGAACGCGTCGATATACAGGAATGTGTACGCGACTTTCGATGTTTCTGCGAAATACCTTGAGAAGTCCAAATTACCAGAAGCATTGGATGCTGTGAATCTGCTTCATATTCTAGCATTCTTCTATAACAGTGAAATTTCGGAGGTAATCTTTTGGAGGGCTGCTCAATACGCCTCCCAAATTAGAGATGAGGACCTAGACGATCAGGGAAAAATCTATTCATTGTCTACGAACCATATCGCAAGACTCCCAGAATACGCGCAGGGCCAGAGTGATCTTCAGAACCGCTTACGGTGGCGCAAAGCTTGTTCGATTTTGGAATCTTTATCAATCATCGTAATACGTGCAGAAGATGTCGACGATGACGAGGAGCACTCCTCTTTCACCGTCTCTATGCATTCTCTTATACACGTATGGGCCAAAGAGCGCCAGGACTTTCAAAGTCAGAGCAAGGCATGGCAGTCAGCCTCGACGGTTATTGCATTCTCATGTCACGAATGGTATGAATATTGTCCTTTTTTTATGCTTCTTCAACCTCATGTGCGAGCATGTGTGAATCATAATATAGAAGGCTATACACAACAGATATCTGAAATGGAGACTGCTCAGATACTCTTTCAACTTGCATATGTTCTTTATAGGATGAGAGATGACGAGTCACTTGATTTGCTTATCTCACAGACTCGTTCCAGACTGCAAGATACAACTGAGAAGAACATTATAATACAAATCGATATCTTCACTGGACGAGTATTAGAACAACAAGGGGATTACGGAACGGCTGTCCAGATTTATAAAGCTGTGACCAAGCGTCAATCTCTAGCACTGACCGACGATCATCCTGACCGGCTTGCCTCGCAGCATGCCCTCGCCGTCGCTTATGAAGCAAACGGACAGATCGAAGAGGCCGTTCAACTGCTTGAGCATGTCGTTCAAGTTCAAGAAAAGCTGACCGATGATCATTCTTCACGACTTGCCTCGCAACACGCCCTCGCCATGGCTTATCAAGCAAACGGACAGATTGAAGAGGCCGTTCAACTGCTTGAGCATGTCGTTCAAGTTAAAGAAAAGCTGGCTGATGATCATCCTTCACGGCTTGCCTCGCAGCACGCCCTCGCTGACGCTTATCAAGCAAACGGACAGATCGAAGAGGCCGTTCAACTGCTTGAGCATGTCGTTCAAGTTAAAGAAAAGCTGGCTGATG
>JAABUL010001701.1_pt1 | contig 40131 bp, 33 predicted proteins | sample 5559151 | NCBI WGS metagenome assembly JAABUL01 (sample SAMN10711876, study PRJNA513368) | rock metagenome | isolation source: Antarctica rocks | place: Antarctica: Victoria Land, Pudding Butte sud | reverse complement strand
AAAGGACGGCACCGGCGTATCCTGCATGTGGGATGGTCTCCTTCTCGATGGTCTGGTTGGTGTAACACCCTTAACCCTACCATCAGGCGACCATCCCCCTCCAGACCGACAATTCACAGACCCTGATGTCCGCCATGGGACATACAGGGGGGACGCCCTCGGCCATGGGACATACAGGGGGGACGCCCTCGGCCATGGCGGCCAACGACTGGCTGTCCAAGCCTTTCCCGCTCGACGATCTTCTCGCGAAAGTGGACCACTGGGGCACGGCGCGTTAAGCTATAGGGCATGGATATCAGGATCGAGCGCAGCGCGGGGCGTGTCAAGACCGTGAGCGCGCGGCAGGTCGGCGACACCCTGGTGGTGCGCGCGCCCGCCGATATGGATGACGACGAGTTGACGCCCATCGTCGAGCGTCTCAAGCGCCGTCTGGAGCGACGCCAACTCAAGCGCTCGCTCGTCGACGACGACCTCGCGCACGCGGCGCAACGCCTTAACGCGCAAATCTTCGGGGGCAAGCTCTCCTGGCAGTCCATTGCCTGGGTCACCAACCAGGATGGCCGGTGGGGCAGCTGCACGCCGGCCAACGGCACGATCCGCCTCAACCACCGCCTGGCCGAGGTCCCGGCCTGGGTGCGCGACTACGTGATCGTCCACGAACTCGCGCACCTGCGCGAGGCCAACCACGGCCCCGGCTTCTGGAAGCTGGTCAATCGCTACCCCAAGACCGAGCGCGCCCGCGGCTACCTAATGGCCCTATCTGGCGAGGAGCGCGAGGGGGACATGTAGTCAGTTGCCAGTTGCCAGTTGCCCCATCGCGCCTCATCGGAAGCGTCATTATCTGGAGCGCGGGGCGCCGTGTCTACTGGGAGCATGAACGCGCCAGCCCTGGTACCATTGCAGGAGGGAAAAGGAGCGCATGATGATGGAGCGGACCCAGGCGATTCGACGTCTATGGAATCCCCGCGTTATCGCCGGCGTCTCCATCCCGCTGGCGCTCGCGCTCGTTGCCTCCTATGCCGCTGGAAGCGTCGACGATTTCATTCCCAGGGCACAACAAGCCCTCAGGCCGCCCGCCCACATTGCCCTTGTCCTCGTAGCCGCGATCCTTGCCATCTACGCGGTGCGCACTTTCGTGCGCGCGCTTAATGACTACCTCGACGACTATCTGGGGTTGGGCCGGGCGCGCAGCCTGTCCACGTTCAGTTCGGTCGTCCTCTACGCTATCATTATCCTCTTTGTCGTCGGCGCACTCGGCCGCAACCTCAGTGGCGTGCTCGTGGGCGGCGCGCTCACTGGCGTCGTCGTCGGCATCGCCGGCCAGGCGTCTCTCTCCAACGTCATCGCGGGACTCGTCATCCTGTTCGCGCGGCCCTATAGCGCCGGGATGTTCGTCACGGCGCGCACCGGCTCATTCGGCGGCGTCGAGTACAGCGGCCAGGTGTGGGACATCTCGTTGTTCTATACCACCCTGCGCGTCAACGAACTGGAGGTGCGCATCCCCAACAGCGCCATGATCAACGCCGTCGTGGTGCAACGCCCGCGCGAATACGATGTCTTTATCCCCGTGACGCTGCCCAAGGCGACAACCGGCGTCCCGGCGGTGCTGGACCGCCTGCGCGCGGCTATCGAGAACAACCTGGAAGGCGTCGTCCGTCCCCGCGTCACGCTCGACAGTATTACCGATGCCGGCTACGTCGTAGGTATCCGGGCGTATGTCACGGACGACGCGGGCCGCCGCGCGATCGAGACAGCCATCGCCGACATTGTTAGCGACGTGGTCGATGCCGTGACCCAGGCTCTGGCGCCCGTCGCCGATAATAAGGGCGCCGATGGCAAGGGGGCCGTTGAGACCAGAGAGGACTCGGCGGCGTCCGTGGAGCACGACCGGCACGCCGGCGTCGCCGCGCGCGCACGCTGACGCGGCGTCAACCTACTAGTCCGTCAAGCCTGATTTAAACAGTTGGGCGCGTCGTACCCCCTGGGACCGCCGGCATCTTGCCGGCAAGCGCTTGCCGGCAAGATGCCGGCGGTCCCAGGAGCAACTGCGCAGAGTTCGCTTGACAGGCTACTACTATCTCTTACCGTCATCTTTTACAATGATGGGGATGACCAAGAGTGATCGTGAACGGAGGCGAACAGATTTATGAGCCAGGCACATGCATTCCCACCGGAATCCGTCGCGCCATGGGCCGAGGTTGTGCCCGACGCGCCGCCCTATATGACGATGGCCGAGTTTCTCGATTACCCCGATGGCGACGATAGATATTGCTATGAGCTTGTGGAGGGGGTACTTGTCCGTATGGGTGGAACGAGGCCCAGGGCGGGACGCATCAGCCGCCGCTTGTATGACACGCTTGCCCCCTTCGTTCGGGCGCATGACCTGGGGACAGTTACGCAACCGGACGAGATATATGATTTCGAGAACACCGGGCAGAAGGATACGGGGCTGCTCCCCGATGTCGGTTTCTACCACGCCTGGCGTGAGCCGTCCGTAGACCCCGATAAGCCGTATCCCTTCGCCCCTGACCTGGCCGTCGAGATCGCGTCGCCCACGCAGTACCGGCCCGCGATGGGGGCCAAGGCCGAGCGATACCTCGCGGGAGGGACGGCCCTGGTGTGGGTCGTGTGGCCTAAGTGGCGGCAGGTCGACGTGTGGCGCCCCAACGTCGCGTCGGTCACCCTTACTATCGGCGACACGCTCGACGGCGCAGATGTGGTACAGGGCTTCACCTACCCCGTCACCGAGCTGTTCGCGTAGGCACGGCTCGTGCAGATGGGCCCGCCTGCGCTTGAAAGCGCATGGCAGGGGACGGACCTTGAAAGGTCGCGCCGGACCGGCGATAGCCGCGTTGGCCGTGCGACAGGAACTGACCTGTATCGCGCCCACACAGACCTTTTAAGGTCCGTCCCCTGCCATGGTCTTTTAAGGCCAGGCGTCAGACGGCGTAGCGCGCGGCGTCGGCGCGCTTGAACTCCAGGCCCATGCCCGGCCGCGAGAGGTCGGGGTGTAAGGCCCCGTCGACGGGGGTCAGCGTCCCGTCGAAGAGCATGTGCTCGATGCGCGCGTGGTCGTGGAAATACTCAATGGGACTGAGCCGCGCGATCGTGCAACACGGCGCGACATGCAGCGACGGCGCGCAGTGCGCCGAGAGATCCATGCTGCGCGACTCGGTCAGGGCCGCCGTGCGCAGGAAGCCGGTGATCCCGGCGCAGCGCGAACCGTCGGCCTGCAGCACGTCGACCGCCTCGTGCTCTAGCATGTGGCGGAAGTACCACAGGTCGTAGCCATACTCGCCGGCGGCGATGTTCATGCCGGCCGGCCCGCGGTCACGGATCAGATGCAGCCCGGCCAGATCGTCGGACGACACCGGCTCCTCGAACCACACCACGCCATACTCCCGGAAGGCCTCGGCCTGCGCCAGGGCCTGCTTGCGGCTGTAGGCGCCATTGGCGTCCACATACAGCAGGGCGTCCGGCCCGATCGCCTCCCGCGCGGCCTTGACGCGGCCAAGGTCGGCGGCGGGATGGGTCCCGATCTTCATCTTGACGCGCGGGATACCCTGCTCCACCCAACCACCGAGTTGCTTTTGCAGCCGCTCGATCGAATATGTGGTGAACCCGCCGCTGCCATAGACCGGCACGGCGTCGCGCGTCGCGCCGAGCAAAGGCGCCAGCGAGACATCGAATAGGCGCGCCTTGAGGTCCCACAGCGCGACATCCACGGCCGCGATGGCCATGGAGGCGATGCCGGGACGCCCCAGGTTGCGTATTTTGTGGACCATCGCGTTCCAGCAACCCGGCACGTCCATGGCGTTGCGGCCCTGTACAACCGTACTCAACATGTCCTTGATGAGCGTCCCCGTCGCCGTGTCGGCGTAGGTGTAGCCCAGGCCACACTTGCCGCCGGCGGTCGCCTCGACGAGCACCATCGTGGTGGAGTCCCACGCGTAGGTGCCGTCGGCCTCGTGGCCGTCGGTCGGTATCTTGTAGACCGATACGTCGATCTTTTCTATGGGAACGGCGCTGTCGAACATAGCCATGCTCCTACCTCTTCATCTAGGGCTCGTGAATATCGAAACCTGCGACTGCGGTCGCATGGCAGACCACGGACACTGCGGTGTCAAGAACACCCGACCGCAGTCGGCGCGTATTTGCCATGCGACCGCAGTCGCAGGCGCTACTTCGGGCCGACCACTTTCATGCGCAGGTCGTCGCCGGCATGCTGGTGCGCGCGCTCGTCCTCCAGGTTGTGCTGGTGGTCTTTCTCATATCCTTCCTTGGACTTGCCGCCCAGGCGCGGCACGCCGCGGCCCGACACACCCCACGGCTCAAGTTCCTTGGCCATGGAAGGCGGCGGGGCCTCCGCCGATCCGCCGCGTCGCGCCAACACATTCTCGCGTTGGGTGATCAAGTAGTCGGCTGTGCGGATAGCCAGCGCCTGGATGGTCAGGCCGGGGTTGGCCGAACCCTGCGTGGGGAAGATGCTGCCGTCACAGATGAACAGGTTGGGGATGTCGTGCGACTGGCCGAACTTATCCACAACCGATGTGCGCGGGTCATTGCCCATGCGCGCCGCCCCAACCAGGTGCGCGTAGCGCGCTTCCTGCGAGACTTCCTCCGCCCCGGCCGCCCACATGATCTCTTCGGTCTTCTGGCGCGCGAAGGCGATAAGCTTCTTGTCGTTGTCGTGCAAGCTAAACGTGATCTTGGCCACGGGCAGGCCAAACTGGTCCTTGTCCTCGGCGCCCTCGGCCAGCGTGACCCGGTTGTCCTCCCACGGCAGGATCTCGCCGAGCAGCCCAAAGGCCGAGTAGTGGTTGTAGTCCATCATCTCACGGCGCATACCCCAGCCCCACACGCCTTTGGAGGCCATGAGTTGCTTGGCGAAAGCGATCGCCAGCGGGCCGACCGTCTGGATGGCGAAGCCGCGCACGAAGTCGCGCGTGGGATCGGTCTCGTAGAACTCCTCGGTCAGCGAGTTGGCCGGCGGCCCCTTATACATACGGATCAGGTCGGGGAACCGCCCCATCACCACGTTGCCGGCCTGCGCCATCAGGTACTTGCCGACCACCCCGCTGCTGTTGGCGAGACCCTGCTCGAAGCCGGGGCAGGCCGAGTTGAGCAGCAGGCGCGGCGTCTCGATGGCGTAGCCAGCCACGATGACCAGCTTGGCCTTCTGTTCGACCTCGCGCTTGTCACGGTCGAAATACGTGACACCGGTCACGTTGCCATCCTTGCCCAGGTTGACGCGCGCCACCATGCAGCGGTCACGGATCTCGGCGCCGTGGCGAATGGCGTCGGGCACATGGGTGACGAGGGTACTCGCCTTCGCGCCGACTTTGCAGCCCTGGATGCAGAAGCCGCGATAGATGCAGTGCGGGCGGTCGGCGTGTGAGCCAGCGTTGATAGCGACGGGTCCGCCGCTGCTCACGCGGATACCCAGGCGCGTGCAACCCTCCACCAGCGTATTGGGGACGGCCGAGGTGGGGTGCGGCCCATAGGTGTAGCCGTGCGGGTCGCCCCATGGGAAGTAGGGCGGCCCCGACACAGGCATCTCGCGCTCGATCTGCTCGTAGTAGGGCTTGAGGTCCCAGTACGAGATGGGCCAATCGGCCCCAAGCCCCGTATCGCGGTGCACCGTGAAGTCCGAGGGGTGGAAGCGCGGCGTGAAGGCGGCCCAGTGCACCGAACCGCCGCCAACGCCCTGCCCGCTGTTGTTCTCACCGAACACGAGCGGGTTCTCGCCGCCGGTGATGCGCAGGTTATTCCAATACAGCTGCTCCGAGCCAGCCTCGTCGCTCACCCAGTCGCGCTCGGTGTCCCAGAAGGGACCGGCCTCGATGCCCACGACCTTGAAGCCGGCCCTGGCTAGCCGCTGCAGCAACACGCCGCCAGCCGAACCGACGCCGACGATGACGACATCGACCTCCTCATCAGGCGCGTAGTGACGCATGGGGGCGTCGACCGTTTCGATCGGCCCGAGCATATGCTTATCCGTCTTGGGGCCCTTGAAGGCGCCAAACAAGGGCTTATGTAATAAAGGTTCGAATGTCAATGCGTTCCTCCTGCTCCGCCGGGTTGGCCAGCCTGGGGATGCGGCGGCGACTCGTAGTCCTCATCGACCTCGCCCGACAGGGCCGTCGGCGGGTGCATCCAGGCGTAGCGACGTTCGCGCTTTTCATAGGGCTCCGGCTCACCGCGCTCCAGACGCATGTAGCCGCGCGGGTAGGCCGGGCCGCCGAAGCCGACCTCGTCCCAGGCGTAGGGGTGCGCGTAGTAGGCTTCTATCACATTGTGCATCAGCAGGGTCCAAAAATTCCCCACGGACATCTTTTGCCAGATCTCCTCACCGGCGGGCGGCTTGCCGTCGTGGATCGTTTTGAGGACCTCGTCTTGCTCACGCGGGCCCAATTCGATGAACGGCTTGCCGTGCATGTGCCGGGCGATCTCGTCGATGGCCCGCAGGCCGAGCAGGTGCGCCTCCTGCACCGGCGGCATATCCTCGTAGCGGTAGCCAGGAATTTTCTTCTCGTACACCTTGCGGTCAACGTAGTTGAAAATGGGAATCTTGTGCGCCTCGTCGCGGTCATCCTGCGGCAGCAGGCGATCGCAAACGGCGCGCATCAGTAGTTCGAGCTCGCCAATAAAAAAGCGTATCTGAGGCACGTTGTTGACGCGGTCCAACACGACGTTGCGCGTCGCCTCATCCCAGAAGGCCTGTTGGCTGAGCGTACTATAGCCGGGATAGTAGCCGGGTTGCTCCTTGGGGGGAATCGGCTGACCCGTTTCGGGATCAACCGGCCAGAGATCGCGCGACGACGACGTCGCGGGGGTAGAACTCTGCGCCGCCATCAGTCAGCCCTCCGCAACAGACTGGCCAATAGCCCCAGGAAGCCGCTGGCGGCGAAGAGCATCGGCGCGAAAGAGGGTGGCCCGTAGATGAGGTTATGCAGCGGGGTCTTGAGGCCACCCGGCCGGCGCAGCAGGCCACGCACATGGTAGAAGGTACCGATAGCCCCGTCGAGCATAGCCACGAGCGAAACGATCGGCAGCACGGTGCGCGCCACCGTCTTGCTCCAGACAGCGCCAAGGCCGGCCCCGCACAACAGCGGCGTGAGGATAATCGGCGTCCACTGCACCTTGAAGCGGAAGTTGTTCTTGTAGTGCGAGTACAGCGCCTCGAAGCCGCTCAACAGAGCCGAGATGGCCGCCGCGATGGCGAGTTGCTGCTGGATGCGGCCTTCGCGCGCGCGATCTTCCAGGACGACGACGTCGTCTTTGATCGTGCGCGGCACGAGGCGCAACCACGGCGCGCGCGGACTGGTCAGGCCGGGCGCCTGCGCCAGCAGCGTACCCGGCCGCGCCTCTTCCGGACGCAGCAACGAGGCGATCAGGCCAAGGTAGCCGCTGAGGGCGAAAAGCAGCGGCGCCAGCACGGGCGGTCCCATCACCAGATTGTAGACGGTGTTGCGCCACCCGCCGGGCTTGCGGTGGATACCGCGCACATGAAAGGCGAAGCCGGTCACGCCGTCGACGACCGTGATGAGCGAGACCAGGGGCAGCACCGTCCGCGCCGCACGCGGACTAATCGCGCCCCATATCCCCGCCGCGAGCAGCGCCGGACTCAGGATGATCGGCGAGTACATAATGCGCTGGCTATAGCTGCCGCGGTAGTGCTCGGTCAGCACCTCGATCCCGCTAAGCACGCTGGACAGCCCGGCGACGAGCGACAGGGTACGCTGGAAGCGGCCCTCGCGGATGTGCCGGTCGAGCATGACGCTATCGTCGATGAGCCAGCGGGGCAGCTTCTGGGTAATGTTGACGCCCGTCTTGTCGTCCACGGCATCGACGAGATCGACCACCGTGTCCGCGACGGTCTCCTGGCGACGGAGGGATGGCAATCGTACAGCCACTTGAGTCTCCTTACTAGCGATCAGCCGTCAGCCGTCAGCTTCTTAGTCGATAGGCGCGGTACCCGGCGAACGGGGTACTAACGTCCGCCATGAGGCGCCGCATTGCCCACGATAAAAAGCTGACGGCTGATCGCTGACGGCTGATCACTTTAGATCACTTCGCGCAGCTTGGCGGGCAGCACATCCTTGAGCATATCCTTCACCACATCTTTGATGATCGGGACCCGGTCCTGCTCACCCTTTATGATCGCCTCGGCAAACTTTAGCGCCTGGGTCGTCGAGATGTGGCCTGGCAGACCCGGCTCGTTCGCGTCCACGACCGCCTCGATCACGGCTGGCCCCGGATGAGCGAACGCCTCACGTAGCACGGATTCAGCCTGCGTCGGGTCCTCGATGCAGAACCCACCGGCGCCGCACGCCTTGGCGTACATGGCGAAGTCGATCGGCTGTAGGTTGACCCCAAACTCGGGGTTGCCGTCCTGGGCCATCTGCTCCCACTTGATCTGGCCCAGCGTGTTGTTCTTGATGATGATGACCTTGACCGGCAGATTGTACTTGACCATCGTCGCGATCTCGCCCATCAACATGGTGAAGCCGCCGTCACCGACGAGCGCCACGACCTGCCGCCCTGGGTAAGCCACCGCGGCGCCGACAGCGAAGGGCAGTCCGCAGGCCATCGTCGCCAGCATCCCCGAGACCGCGAACTGCATCGTGCCCTTCATCTCGACGTAGCGCGCGGTCCACGTCGTGACAGTGCCGCAGTCACTGACGACGATGGCGTCGTCGTTCAGGAACTTGTTGAGATGGTACGGCACAACCTGCGGCTTCATCGGCATAGCGGTGCGCGTGGCCCGCGACTCCATGAGCCCGTTCCACGTCTTCATGCGCTCTTGCGCCTTCTCGAGGAAGCTCTGATCCTGCTTGCGCGTGATCAGCGGGAGCAGGGCCTGCAGCGTGGTCTTACAGTCGCCGACGAGGGCGACGTCGACCGGGTGGCGCAGACCAATACGCGCCCCGTTGATGTCGACCTGGACGCACTTGGCCTGACCGGGCTTGGGCAGGAACTCCATGTAGGGGTAGCTGCTGCCGAGCATGATAAAGGTGTCGCACTCCTCCATGGTGTCTTGCGACGGCGCCGTGCCGAGCAGCCCAATACCGCCCGTCGTGTAGGGACTGGCGTCGGGGACGACCGCCTTGCCCAGCAGCGGCTTGACGATGGGCCCGGCGACGAGTTGCGCCAATTGCAGCACCTCCTCACGCGAATTGAGGCAGCCGCGCCCGGCCAGGATGGCTACCTTGGAGCCAGCGTTGATGAGGTCGGCGGCCTGCCGCAACTGCTCTTGCGGCGGCACGGGGTGGGCAGGGTTAAATATATCGCCGCTGTGCTTGGCGATATTGGCGACGGAGCGGTCTCCGTCCGACATCGTCCACTCCTGGATGTCCTTGGGGATGGTGATGTGAGCGACTCCTCGCTTGGTGAGCGCGGCCTTAATGGCCTCATCGACCACATTGACGACGTGGGCCGGGCCCATCACCCGCTCGTTGTAGACCGTCACATCCATGAACAGCTTGTCGAGGTCGACGTCCTGCTGGTAGTGCGTGCCGATCAAGTCGTGGAAGGTGTGGCCGGTGATAGCCAGCACGGGCTGGTTGTCCATCGCCGCGTCGTAGAGACCATTGAGCAGATGGATACCGCCCGGACCCGAGGTGGCCAGACACACGCCGAGCCGGTCCGTGAAGCGGGCATAGCCATCGGCGGCAAAGGCCGCCGCCTCCTCGTGGCGCACCTGGATGTATTTAATCTTATCTTGATGCGTGCGTAGCGCCTCGAAGATACCGTTGATACCGTCTCCTGGGAAGCCGAAAATCGTGTCGACGCCCCAGTCGCTCAGGCGATCCATGAGCAGGTCTGCCGTTGTCTTTGCCATTCGTTATCCCTCAACCCTTCCTTTTTGATCGTGTTACGATACGATAAAGCCAGTGGCAAATTTTGTACCACGCAGCGCGCTATCCGGCGGCTACAAGCTAATCAGCGCCAAGCCGGTCTCGGGATCGGTTTTCTTGCGCAAATGGGCCGGCGACTCGACGACGACCACTTCCAGCGTCGGCCAGACGTGCGCCTCCAAGAGATGACCGCCGCGTGTCGTCCCATCGGAGCGGCCAACCACGACGTGGGCGTGCACCTGTGGCGTCCCATCCTCCTTGACGGCGATGTCGCCGATGAGCGAGAGAACCTCGACCTGCTCGGCGAGCGGATTTTTTTTGTACTCTTTGCGCTCACGGTCGAAATAGCCCAACGTGACGTCGCTAAAGGCGCCGATGCCCGTCAGGCTCGCGGCGTCCAGATTGTACTTTTTGGCTACGTCGAGCAATCCGGACGCCACTTCGTCGCCCTTGTCGAAAACGACCACATACGTCTTCTCCGACGCCGCGTCGATCAGTCTTGTCTTCATACAACCCCCTTTCTCTAGTGTTTAGTGGCGAGTGTTTAGTGTTTAGTTCTTGGTATTCTTATCACCCACCACTAAACACTCGTCACTAAACACTAAACACTCGTCATGTGCCTTCAACCCTATTGGGCGGCGTGCGGCCCGTGAGCGCCGCCGTTACGCTCTCAGCGACGAGGCGGGCCATGCCCTCGCGCGAGGGCACGCTCGAACTGCCCAGGTGCGGCGTCAACACGACGTTGTCGAGGTCGGCCAGACCCGGCGTCAACGCGGGCTCGTGCTCGTAGACATCAAGCCCCGCCCCGGCGATACGCCCGGCCTTGAGCGCCTCGACCAGCGCCGCCTCATCCACAACGGGCCCGCGGCACAGGTTCAGGAGATGCGCCGTCGGCTTCATCAGCCTCAGTCGATCTTTGTTGACGATATGGCGCGTCTCCTCGGTCAATGGCACATGCAGCGTGACGACGTCCGCCTGTCTGAACACCTCGTCCAGCGCGACGTATTCGACGCCAATGGCCTCCTCGAGTTTGTGTTTGCGCAACACGTCGTAGTAGACGACGCGCATATTGAAGCCCTTGGCGCGCTCGGCCACGGTCGAACCGATCTGGCCCAGGCCGATGATGCCGAGCGTGCGCCGGTCGAGCTCCGGACCCAGCAAGCGGAAGGCGTCCCAATACTTGAACTTGCCCGCGCGCACCAGACGGTCGCCCAGGACGATGCCGCGCATGAGGGCGAGGGCCAGGCCGAAGGTTAGCTCACAAACGGCGCTGTTCTCGACGCCGACGGTGTGCGTGACCCACACATCACGCGCCATGGCCGCCGTTAGGTCCACGTTGTCGTAGCCCACGGCGTAGTTAGCCACGATCCTGAGGTCGGGTCCGGCGGCGGCAAACACCTCCTCCGTCATCTTGTCGTCGGAGATGGGTACGATGGCGTGCGCCCCGCGCACGAACTCGACCAACTCGTCGGGCTTCATGGGCTCGACGCTGTCATGAACCACCACGTCGAAGCCCTCCCGCTGCAACAACGGGACAAGCGGATCGGGGACCTTCCGTGTCACCACGATGCGTTGTTTCCCCTGGCTCAAGTGTTACCCTCCTTGTGAAACAGGGCGCCCGCCATCACCATCATGGGGTACACCCGTGCCGGTCTACCGGCCTGCTAAAAATATCTTTACATGATATAAACAGCACGCCCTGTGCCAGGCCGGTTAGGCGTTAAGGGTGGCATGAGTCGGAGCGCATCCGCTCCAGGAGCGCGAGGCACTCGGAGCGCCACTGGGATGGCAGCGCGCGGTACAGCGCGACCAAGCGCGCCTCGTCACGGCGCACCAACTCGACGGCCATGTCCGCGCCATCGACGCCATTGGGCGGACGATCCAGCAACAGCGTCTCCACGTGGACCAGCAGCGCGTATAGCTGCCGGTCCGTGAGGGTCGTCAGCGCGAGGAGCTTACGACGGCGCGGCTTGCTCATCCAGCCTTCGCGCGCTGGCGCGCTCCGTCGATCTTGGTCAACGCGCGGGCGGCGGCCCCACGCACGTAGCGGTCGTGATGGTCCAGGAAAGGCGCGATGCGCGGCCGGGCGCGCGGGTCCTTGCGCCGGCCAAGCGCGAGGAGCGCGTGCTCGACGATCTCCATGTCCTCTTCGTCAAGCAAGGTGATGAGCACATCGACGGCGCGTGGGTGGTGTAGCGCGCCGAATGCGTCGACGATCATCTGGCGCGCATGGCCATGCCCTGTGTCGCACACCAGTGAGACGAGATCGTCGAACACGCTATCATCGGCGACCTCGGAGAGCGCGTAGCCGACGGCCCACTTGTAGCCGTACGGGTCATGTGGCGCCTGCTGGAACTCAGTGATCAAGGCTGGCGCCGCGAGGGGCTTGGCCCAGGACACGCCGAGCGCGCTGACGATGGCCCACCTGAGCCGCCAGTCATCGACGCGCGGCAGCCAGCGTAGCAAAATGGGGACGGCGTCACGATAGGGCCGCCAGCGCAACTCTCCGATGCGCTCCACCACGAAACCGGCCTCGGCCAAGTCGGCGAACAACGTCGTCTCTGTCGTCCCTGCCATCTCTGTTGTAATGCGCATACGGTAGCACCCCTCTATGAGGCTTATCAGCTGTGGGGCTGGTCACAACGGCTTACTGGTCGTGTATACCTCGTAGTCTAATCGCTGAACATCGACACGCGCGCTAGCGCGCGTGAATAATGGGGTGAATAAATGTCAACAAACATAAACAAGGATTTAGTCAGGCGTCGGCGCGAAGCGGTAACCGGTGTGCCAATCGGTCTGGATGTAGCGCGGATGCGCGGGGTCATCACCAAGCTTCTGGCGCAGCCGCCGTACGAAGACGCGTAGGTAGTGGACCTCATCCACGTACTCCGGCCCCCACACGCGCTGCAGCAGGTAGCGATGTGGGAGCACGCGCCCGGCCTGACGGACCAATTCCTCCAGCAGTCGGTATTCAGTTGAGGTCAGGCGGACGACGCGTCCCCCCACACGCGCCTCGCGTGTCACCGTGTCGAGGACGACATCACCCGCCTCCAAATACGTGGGCGTCGCGGGAGCTGAGGTCAGTGTGGTCAGTGGAGCCGACTCGTGCGCCAGGGCCGGCGCGATCCGCGCGCGCCGCACTAGCGCGCGCAGGCGTGCGAGCAGTTCGAGATGGTCGAACGGCTTGGTGAGATAATCATCGGCGCCGAGGTCGAGCGCGCGGACTTTGTCAAGGGTACTGTCGCGCGCGGTGAGCATCAGGATAGGGACGGTTGAGATGTCGCGGATACGCCGGCAGACCTCGAAGCCGTCGGGCGGCGGCATCGACACGTCGAGCACCACGAGGTCCGGCCGTCCCCGCGCGAACAGCCGCAGCGCCATCGCGCCATCGGGAGCCACCGTGACGTCGCAACCCGGCCACACCATGCGGGCTCCGAAGGCGACCACCCCCGCACGTCCGCCTCATCCTCCGCGACGAGCAGTGCGATTGTCATTCAGCCCTCTCTACCTCTACAGCTACGGCATCGCGGGGCAGCACGATGTGAAAAGCGGTGCCCGCGCCCTCCTCGCTCTCCGCCCACACGCGTCCCCCGTGCAGCTCGACAATCGCGCGCACGATAGACAGGCCAAGCCCCGACCCACCGGCCCCGTGGTTGACGCGGTAGAAGCGCTCGAAGACCGCTTCCAACGCGGCCGTAGGGATGCCGGGGCCACTATCGCGCACGACCAGGGCGATTTCGTCCCGCCCAGCCCGCCCCGACACCGTGACGCGCGTCCCAGCCGGCGTGTGCCTATGCGCGTTGGACAACAAGTTGGCCACGACCTGCTCCAGCCGCCACGCGTCCCCACTCAACAGCAACGGTTCGGGGAGGTCGATTTCGAGCGTCTGCCCCCACTCACGCAGCAAGGGTTGGACCACGCCCAGCGCGCGCGTCACGACATCACGTAGGTCGAGCGGCGCGCGCTCCAACCGCAACGTGCCGGCTTCGATGGCGTTAACGGCGAGGAGGTCATCGATCCGCACGCGCAAGCGATCACCATTGTCCCGCGCGGCCTCCAGCAGCGCACGCTCGTCAAGGGTCAACCGATCCCACGCGCTCATCTCGACCAAGCCGATACCGGCGCGAATCGCCGTCAGCGGCTGCCGCAAGTCATGCGAGACCGTCGCCACGAACTCGGCGCGGACACGATCACGCTCCTCCGCCAGTTCCTCGACGCGCTGTCGCGCCCGCACCTGCGCGGTCACGTCGACGGCGTGGCTCAAGATGCTCTCGACCGTCCCGTCCACGCCGCGTAGAGGCTGGTAGACGAAGCTGAAATAGACATCGTCCAGGACACCGGCGCCGTCGCGGTTGAGCCGCACGAGCGTCTCCGTCCCCACGAACGGCGTCCCCGTGCGATACACCTCGTCCATCAGGGCGTCGAAGCCCTGATCGACCAGTTCGGGATACGCGTCGCGCAGGGAGCGTCCGACCAACGCGTCGGGGTCGCGGCCGGATAGGCGCGCGTAGGCCGCATTCATAAACGCGAACACATGCTCCGGTCCAGTCAGAAGAGCGATGCCGGCGGGCGCATGCTGGAAGATCTCGCGCAAGCGTTCGCGTTCGGCGGCGACTTCGCGCTCCAAGCGCCGCCGCTCCGTCTCGTCGCGCACCCCCAGGACACCGCCGATGATGTCCCCCGCCGCGTCACGCACCGGCGCCCCGCTGACGCTAACGTACCGCTCTGTCCCATCCAGGGCGCGAACGCGCAGGTCGAGGGTTCGCCCGTTGGTCAGCACCTCACCCCGCAGCACGCGATGGATCGGTCCCTGTTCAGGCGGCACTACGCGCCCATGTACATCGCGCGGAGACAGCAGAGAACTCCGCTCACGGATCAGGCGCTCGCCGGCGTCAGGCGACGTTTCCAGAGCCAGGAAAGCGCGCAACGCGGCGTTGGCTCGCAGGACCTGCTCATCACGATCGTAGACGAGCACGCCGTCGGCCATCGCGTCAATCGTCGCGGTCAACCGGGCCGCCGCCTCGGTCTCGCGCCGCGCCCGATCCTGCGCGTCCTGACGCGCCCGCACGACCTGGCTGGCCAGCGCGCTCAAGACGCCGCTCACCGCCAGGTACAAGCCCAGGGCGGCCGCGCGCCCCACACCCGTTTCATTGAGATGTAGCGCTCCAGAGCGCAGCAAGCCACCCAGCAAGGCCACGCCCATGAACGCCGCGACGAGGGCCGGACCCAGGCCCCAGGTCAGGGCAATGAGCGCGACAACCAGGATGGACAGCAGGGCGGGAAAGGCGAAGCCGACCAATATCTCGGCCAGGAGCACGACCACGGCGATGGCGGCTACTTGCAGGAGCACTGCCACGAGGTAGCCTACGAATGGCTTCCGCGCCCATGGCGGCACAAAAGACGGCGTGAACGTGTTATCCACGAACCAGCGCCAGATGGCGTCCCACCGCCGTCGCGTCTTTGCGGCGGGTCGATCCGTGGCGTCTTCTCGTGGGTGGGTCAGGCGGCATAGCGGCTCTCGGCGATGCGGTATCCATGCCCCGCACTCTACCCCGTCCGGGATACGCTTGTCCACACCGCCCGCATACGCGGACGCTCGCTACGCTGCTCGCCCGTCCCCGTCTGTAAGCGTGCAGGCATCTCGGGGCGACCGCCACTGGGAGCGCGGACGCTCGCTACGCTGCTCGTCCGTCCCGGTGTGTGCGCCGGGATGAGCGCGTAACGGGCGGCGACGCGCTGGCCTTGCGGGGATGGCCGGCCCCGCCTGCGGACGCCGGGGCGGACGAGCAGCGTAGCGAGCGTCCGCGCTCCCGGACCCAGATAATGCGCGCACTGGAGCCCGCGCAAGCTCTCTTTACAGACTGCCGGTTACAGGCTGCCCGCTTGCCGTAGCATGCCGCCGTCAATAAAGTAGGTGGAGCCGGTCACATAGGCCGCCGCGTCGGAGGCGAGGTAGATGGCGAGTTCGGCCACCTCCTCAGGCTGGCCCATGCGGTCGAGCGGGATCTCCGCCAAAAGCTTCTTCATCTTAGCAGGGTCCTCCTTGGTCGGCTTGTCGAGCGGAGTGTCGATGGCGCCGGGGCCGATGTTGTTGACGGTAATCTTGTGCGGGGCCAATTCGACGGCGATGGTGCGCATGAGCATGCGCAGGCCGCCCTTGGCCGCACAGTAGGGCGCGTTCGTCGGCATCGGCATGTCCTCGTGCACCGACGAGATGTTGATGATGCGGCCGCCGTCCCCTTGCTTGACCATCTGCCGCGCCGCGATCTGACTGCCCAGCCACGGACCGGTCAGATCGACCGCGATGACCCAGTTCCAGACCTCCAGCGGCATCTCCAGGAAGGGCTTCTCCTGCTCCACGCCCGCGTTGTTGACCATGATGTCGAGGCGGCCGAAGGTCTGGACCGCGCGGTCGACCAGGTTCTGTACATCCTCCTGCTTGCTGACGTCGGCCTGCACCGCGATGGCTTTCCCCCCGCTCTGCTCGATTTGCCGCACCCTTTTGTCGGCCTCGTCCTGCTCCCCCGCGATGTAGTCGATCACCACCGCGGCCCCCTCGCGCGCCATAACCTGCGCGGTCGCCAGACCGATCCCCGTCGCCGACCCCGTAATCACCGCGACTTTACCTTGCAAGCGCATCATACCCCTCCTCTACTACAACTCACACCCTTAATGTATCTATATACGATATAACAGATTGCGGGGCAAGCCCCATCGCCAGGGCGACCCTCACCCCCGACCCCTCTCCCGTGCGCGGGAGAGGGGGGGCCGCCCGTCACGTCACATGCCATGGCAAAGAAATCGCCCGGCGAGGCATGGGGACGGGGGGGGAAACGGATCGCCCTGCTGTATCGTACAGTGACTCCGGGAGTTTCGCCATAACCCGTGACATCATGGGGCGGGGGTGAGGGCCAGGCAAGCCGCGTTATTTTGGCGGTAGGCGAACGGCTGCTATCATAGGCTCAGTTGATGATAAACGGGAAATGGTGATTTTATTGGGTGGCGCCTACAGGCGGTATATCCTCGCGCTCGGGTTCGCGCTGCTCGTCGTGGTGGCTATTTTCGCGGGCTGGATACCGCGCATGGTGGTGGCGTGCGGCCACGTCCTGGCCCTGTACTTCGCGGCGTGGCTGCTGCAATTCTTTTTCACGCCCTGGGTCGACCGCCTGGCGCGGCGCGGCGTGCCCCGCGTGCTGGCCGTGTCGTTTGTCTACACAGCGCTGGGTGTGAGCCTGGCCGTCTTCCTGTACGCCACGATTCCGGGCCTCGTCTCTCAGGGGCAGAGCCTGGGGGCCAAATTAGCCAACCCCCACACCTACATAGGTGTCTCCCACGCGACGCGGGCCCTCGAAGCTATCGCCGAGAAGCGCTTCCATGTGCCGCACAGCCAGATACAGCAGTTCACCAAAAACTATAGCTTCAAGCTGACGTCGGGCGCGCTTATCGCCGGCAAGCAGCTACAGACGATGATCAACAGCCGCTTAACCCCGGCGGACATCGGCAACGGCGCCACGGCCGTGCTCAACTTCCTCAACGCGCTCAACACGTTCTTCCTGAACGCCCTGATCGTGCTGATCCTGGCGTTCTACATGATGCTCGACGGCCACAAACTCGTGCGCCAGGCCCTGGCCTACTTTCCGCCCGCCGCCGACGATGTGATGGAGAGCGTCCACCAAATCATCAACCGCAAGTTCGGCGGCTACATCCGCAGCCAGGTCATCCTGGCGCTGTCGTACGGCCTGCTGACCTACCTCATCTCGGTGGGCTTCTCCTTACGCTATTCGATCCTGGTCGCGGCCGTCGCGGCCATAGCCATGCTGGTGCCGTTCATCGGAGCTTTCGCCGCCATCGTCCCCCCGCTCATCGCTTTCGTGCTCGTGCATGTGACAGACCCCGCGTTCCCCATCGCCGGCTTCGTGGTATTGTTCATGTTCCTGGCCGTGGCGCAGCACGTCGTGCTCAATCTGTTGGCGCCCCGCGTCATGGGCAGCGCGCTCAACATGCACCCGCTGCTGGTCATGCTCGGTTTGCTGCTAGGCGCCGAGTTGAGCGGCCTGTGGGGCGCTATCTTTGGCGTGCCGGTACTGGGAGTATTGCTCGACATTACTGACCTCGCCTACCGGCGCGTCGCCAGCCCGCGGCATGTCCACTTGCGGCCGCTACGCGCACGCCACAAAGGCGTGGCGCAGGCCGCTGCCGTCCCTCAACACCGCCATGATGTTGAATGAAGGCGCCGCCCCGTCGTCGTTAGTGCTGGCACGGGTGATGCTAGTGGTTAAGATGTTCCTATTTGTCGAGTACTCCATCGCCAGGATATACTACCGACGCATTGGCGTTCTTTGACAAACTTGTTCGACACGAGGTGCCTGTTTGTCATTATCTGATGCTGTCGCGTGACATAGAATAGTATGCATGCGTTGCATATTTATATCATGCATAGATATATTTAATGTAGCGCGCGCTCTAGTCAAGCAAAACAGGGTGAGGGCGTTGGTCATTTTCGCGTGATGATCACTGACGATCACGAGGCGCGGGGCGCACGAACAGCAAACGGAATACCCCCATCCGGTGAGAGGACAATTTTAATGATATGTCGTGACGAGTGGAGGCCCCATGATAACGGCTAGAGAGAGTACGGCTAGAGAGAGTACTGATGTCTTCACGGCGCTGTTGGACGAGCGCACCGACCTCCAGGAACAACTCGCCCGCCACGCCCAACAGATATTGCCGGGACCGGCTGGCCTGCTCGCGGAGACGAGGAGCTACGCGCTCTCGAACTCGGGCAAACTGCTGCGCCCGCTGCTACTGCTCGAAGCCTGCCGCGCCGCCGGAGGCGATCCGGATGTCGTCTTCCCCGCCGCCGCCGGCACTGAATCCGGCCATGTGGCGAGCTTGATCCACGACGATATCATCGACGGCGACCGCGAACGGCGCGGCCGGGAGACCCTGCACGTCAAGTATGACCTGGCGGCGGCTATCCTGACCGGAGATCTCCTGATTTTCGAGACGTTCCTCAGCTACACCTACTGTCACGACCGCGGGGCCAGCGCCGAGACCGTGCTCTCCGCCATCCGCACGTTGAGTTCGACGTGCATCGATGTCTGCCGCGGCCAAGCCCTCGAAGCGGCCATCGCGGGAGACTTTGAAACGACGGAGCAGACCTACTTCGATATGATCGGCCTCAAGACGGCCAGCGTCTGCCGCGCCGCGACGCGCATTGGCGCGCTCCTGAGCGACGCTGACGACAGTGTCGTCGAGGCGCTCTCCGCGTACGGCGACAACCTGGGCGTGGCCTTCCAGATCGTCGACGATGTGCTCTCGTACGCGGGGCGCCCCGCCGTCGTCGGCAAGCCGCTCAAGAGCGATCTGCGCAACCATCGCGTGACGCTCCCGCTCATCTACGCCTTACAGCAGGGCGGCCCATCCGTGCGCGCGCGCATCCGCGCGCTATTCGCGGAAGCGGACGGCGCGGCCGCCCACGATGAACTCACGCGCATCCTCACCACGACGCACGCTCTGGAGCGCGCCCGCGCGTGCGCCAACGAACACACGGCGACAGCCAAGGCGCACCTCGACCTCTTGCCTTACTCGGAATCGCGGGAGCGGCTGCGTTCCCTCGCCGATATATTCCTGGCTCGGGACTACTAACACGGTGAATCAGGACTATCAACACAGCGAAAGGGGATGCCCATGAGTATGGACACATTGCTGGTACGCGCGCCCCGTGACGTCGATCCCGATACGCTCGCGCCGGCGCTACAGGCGATACAGGTCAGCGCGCACAGCGCCAGCGGCACAGCCGTGTCGTACAGCGAGGATTTTACCTTCCACACCCGCAGCCTTGCCCCGGCCTTCTTCGATGTGACCGACCTCGTCTGTGACGTCGTCGGACGTTCCACCGTGGCGTATGGGCAGGCTCTTGTCACCACGGCGCATACAACGTGCGCGCTCATCGTGCAGGAGAACGAGCCCCTGTTATTGGCCGATCTGGCGGATCACCTGCGCCGTTTCGCCGCCGACGATGAACTCTACCGGCACAATGAGATGGACGTGCGTACGGTCAACGTCTGCGGCATCGATGAGTGCGCCAACGGTCATAGTCACTGCCAGCACGCCCTACTAGGGGTCGGCGTCTCATTGCCCGTTCGCGACGGCGCCCTCATGCTGGGCCGCTGGCAGCGCCTCTTGCTGGTCGAACTCGACCATCCCCGCCCGCGCGCCCTGTCTGTGCAGGTTACGGGCGTGGCTCCCAGCCCGACGCCAGCGACATCGACAGGCGTGAAGTAACGCGATGGGACTGCTCTCGACCGATAGCGCGGCAGGCGCGGCGGCATCACTTGATCCGCGAGACGCCGCGCTACAGCACTCACTCGACCGCGTCGCGGACCATCTGCGTGCGGAGCAGCGCCTCGCAGGCTATTGGGTTGGCGAACTCTCGACCTCCGCACTGGCGACGGCCATGTCAATGGTGGGCTTGTGGCAGACCGACCGCGCGCGCTACCACTCCCCTATCGCACGGGGCCGCCACTGGCTCTTCGCGACGCAGCATCCCGACGGCGGCTGGGGCGACGCCGTGGTCGACCCGTCCAACATCAACGCGACGAGCCTCGCTATCGGCGCGCTCACGCTGACCGATACCGGGGATACCAGCCCCACAGAAAGGGCGGCCCTGGAACGCGCCTTGGCCCTGCTAGAAGGGTTCGGTGGCTGGACTGCGGTGGGCGACCCGGCGCGCTGTACCCTGAGCGGACCTTGCCGCACCGTGGCCGCTCTCGCCGGCCTGATGGACAGGCGCCACATCAAACGTCTGCGCCCCGAGGTCATCCTGCTCCCGCCGCGCGTGCGCGCCGCCATCCGCCTCGTCTCGACGACGTTCCCCGCCTACCTGAGTATTTCGACGCTGCATAGCACGTTCGCGCCGGACACGCTCAACCGCCTACCTACATACGGCTGGGCGTGTGCGCGCGCCGAACGCTGGTTGCGGCGCGCCCAGGGGCCGAACGGCTCGTTCGAGGAGTCGGCCTTCCTGACCTCGCTCATCATCGCGTTCCTGACCACCGCCGGCCGGGGCGCGCTACCCTGGCTGCCTAACGCGATCCGCTTCGTCGTGGAGAGCCAGCGCGACGACGGCGGCTGGCCGATTGACCGCGACCTGGAGACGTTCGACACCGACATGGCGGTGTTCGCCTTCGCCGAGGCGGGGCTGCCGATCCCGCGCGCCGACCTCATCCGTGACTGGTTGCTGGCGCGCCAATTCCGCACGGTCTGCTTCCCCACGGGCGCCAAGCCCGGCGGCTGGGCCTGGGCGATGCCGGCGGGCTGGCCGGACGCCGACGATACGGCCTTCACCATATTAGCATTGCGCGCCCTCGGCTCCCCCGCGTCGTCGCCCGCGCTGCAACGTGGGGCCGATTGGCTGGAGGGCATGCAAAACGCCGACGGCTCCTGGCCCACGTTCATCCGCAACTCGCGCATCCCCTACGACCACGACTGCCCGTACATCCTCGGCCATGTGCTCAGCGCCCTGCACAGTGTCGGGCGGCTACAAGAGAAACCGGCCATCTTGAGCCGCGCCCTGGCCTATCTGGCCCGCGTGCAACGCTACGACGGCTCGTTCGCCTCGACGTGGTTCCGCGAAGCCGCCGCGGGGACGGCCGCGACGCTCGACGCGCTGGCCGACTGCGGCCTGGTCCACACGCCCGTAGCCGTACGTGCCCGTGACGCGCTGCTGCGCAACCAGAACGATGACGGCGGCTGGGCAGGGATACGCCGGCAGGAGAGCACCGCCGAGGAAACGGCGTGGGCCGTGCTGGCGCTGCTACGCTGGCCGCCTGACGAGGCCGTGACGCGGGCGGTGGACGGCGGCGTAGCATGGCTGATCGCCCATCAGCGGCCCGATGGGACCTGGACGCCCGCGCCCATCGGGCTCTACTACAGCGCGATGTGGTACTCCGATTCATCCTATGCCACGACGCTGCCGATGCGCGCGCTGGCGCGTGCGAAAGGTCGCTATGGCCACAACGCATAGGCATAGGCATAGCGCCCCCAACGCTAGTAATCGCTGGGCAACCAAAGCGCTGGCGCATCTGGAGATGACGCGCCCGTACACGATGTTCCACTCCGGGCTCGTCGCCATCGCCGGCTACGAGTTAGCGGCCCAGGGCCATACCGTCGTCTGGCGCGTCGTGCTGGCCGCTCTGGTTACGATGTGCGGCTGGGAAGCGGGCCTCTACGCGGGCGACTACTACGACCGCGACATCGACGCGCGCAGCAAGCCGCTACGGCCCGTGCCCTCGGGCCGCGTTTCCGCGCGCGAAGCCTTCCTGACGATGGTCGGGCTCATCGTCGCCGGCTGCCTCTGCGCACTGGCGCTCGGTGTGGGCAACCTCGTACTGGCCATCCTGACGACGGTCTTTGGTATCGCCTACTCGAAAATTTTCAAGTCGCGCGCCATTCTTGGCAACTTCGACCGCGGCGTACTCGGTATCTGCGCCGTCCTGTTCGGGGCGTTAGCCGGCGGTGATGTGTTACGGCCGGCGGTGCTGCTGCTGGCCGCGCTGGTCTTTTTCCACGACGCGGCCACGAATCTGATCGGGGCGGTGCGCGACGTCGACGGTGATCGCGACGCGGGCTGCACGACCGTGCCCGTCGTCTACGGCGTAGCGCGATCCGTCGACATCGCGGCCATCCTCGCCCTCTGCTGGATCGTCATCGGATGCGCGCTCATCATCGCCATCCGGCCGGGTGCCCTGGCGCTAGCGCTGTTTATCGCGGCGGTCGCGCTTGCCGCGCGCGTCTACGCCCCGCTATGGGCCACGCGCGCCACAGTCTCCCGCCCACAGGCGCTCTCCGCGCACAAATATCTCGTGGTGGAACGGCTCGTGCTCATGAGCGCTTTTATCGCGGCGTACGCGCCCGCGGCGGTGGCGCTCGGCCTACTGGCGGCGACACTGGCGGCAAGCATTGGGTCGCAGATCCTGCTGCGCGACCGGCATGAGAGACAAGTGTTAGTGACTAGTCATTGATTTTTCGTAGACCTGCGACTGCGGTCGCATGGCAGACCACGGACACTGCGGTGTCAGGGCCACCCGACCGCAGTCGGCGTCATGCTGCCATGCGACCGCAGTCGCAGGCGCATAGGTGAAAATATGCACGTAGCAATCGTGGGCGCAGGCGCGATCGGCTGCTCGCTCGCGGCGGAGTTGAGCGCGCGGGGGCGCCGGATCACGCTGGTGGGGCGGGGTGAGCAGGTCGCGGCGATCAGCCGCGACGGGCTGCTGCTGCGCGACCGGCAGGGTCGGGCGCGGCGCTACCACCCGCACGCCGTCGAGGCTCTGGCCGAGCGGCCCGATCTCGTCTTGCTCACCGTCAAGACGCAGGATGTCGCGGGAGCCTGCCGGGACATCGCGCCCTATGTAGCCGGAGTCCCGGTCGTCGCCATGCAGAACGGGGTGCAAGGTGACCACATCGCCGCCGCTATCCTGGGCCGCGAGACGATCGTCGGCGCGGTGGTCATGCGCGCGGCGACCTACCTACAGCCGGGCGAGGTGTCGGTCGAATTCCCCGGCTGGCTCATCGTGGGCGAGCCGTTCGGACCGGCGACGCGGCGCACCCGCGCCATCGCCGCCCTGCTGAACCGCTGTGTCCCCACCTACCTGACGGATCGTCTGGCGGCGGTGCGTTGGAGCAAGCTGCTCTCTAACCTCAACAATGGCTTGAGCGCCGCCACAGGATTGACGCTGACCGAGATCGTGGGTACATTGGAGGGCCATGCGCTGCCCGTCTGGGTGATGCAAGAGGGTTATCGGACCATGCGCGCGGCCGGCGTCGAGCTCGACCACGGCCTGTATGGCCTCACGCCGCGCGCGCTGCGGCGCGACCCCAACGCCGCGCTGATCGCCCTGCTGCAAGCCGGCATGACGACGATGCTGGCGACGCTGCCGGAACGCGCCGCCGTCGCGGTGCTCGGCGCGGCCTCGCGGAGCCGCCTCAACCGGCTCCCCATCCGTGGGTCCACCTGGCAAAGCCTCGCGCGCGGCCGGCCCAGCGAAATCGACTACCTCAACGGCGAGATCGTGCGCCTCGGCGAACGGCTTGATCTACCGACGCCGTTCAACCGCCACCTCGTGGAGCTGGTTCGCCAGGTCGAGGCATCGCACACGTTCTACCCCATCGAGGCGCTGCTGCCCCCCGACCCCGCGCGGGAAACGACGGCGCCGGCCGTTGGAGCGGCGCGATGAGCCACCGGCCCTCACCCCCGACCCCTCTCCCGTGCGCGGGAGAGGGGCGCCGTCCTGCGTATGACGCGGGAGAGGGGCGCCGTCCTGCGCATAGGGATAAGGGCAACGAGGCAAGCCTCTCGACAGACATCTCCCCCTCTCCCGCGCACGGGAGAGGGGCGCTGGACCGCCGGCCGCAGCCGGGGGGCCAGTTAGCCACGGGTCGGGGGGTGAGGGCCGCCCGGATCGCCGTCGTCTGTGAGAGCACCGCATGCCTACCGCCCAATCTGATCGCGCGCTACGGGATCGGTGTCATCCCGATCCCGTTTGTTTTCGGCGCGGACACGTTCCTGGATGGGGTCGATATCACGCCGGCCGAGTTCTACACCCGGCTGGCCTCCTCACAGGTTCCCCCCAAGACGTCGCCGCCATCGCCGGGAGAGTATCTGCAAGCGTGGCGGGCGACGCAGGCCGAAGGGGTCGTGCTGGTGACGGTCGATGGATCGGTCAGCACGCTGCAGCGCTCCGCGTACATGGCCCGCGACCTGGCCGCTGAGAGCCTGCCCGGCGTCACGGTCGCCGTCGTCGATTCGCGCTCAGCGGGCATGGGGCAGGGGTTCGTCGCGCTGGCGGCGGCGCGCGCCGCCGCGGACGGACGCTCGATGGAAGAGGTCGTGCGCGTCGCCGAGGACGTCAGCCAGCGCGTCAGAATGATCGTGACGCTCGACACGCTGGAGTACCTCGCGCGCGCATCGCGCATCCCGCAGGTGGCCGCGTTTGTCGGCGCGCTGCTCTCCATCAAGCCGATCGTGCAGCTCTCCGGCGGCGACATCCGCATGCTGGCCAGGGTGCGCACGCGGCGCCGCTCCATCGAGGCGCTGTTCGAGCAAGTGCGACAGGGCGTTCCCGCGGGCGCGCGGCTGCACGCGGCCGTCCAGCACGCGCGCGCCGATGAGGAGGCCGCGCGGCTGGCCGACCGCCTGCGCGACGAGTTCGCGCCCGTCGAGCTGTACACGACCGAGTTCACGCCCGTGATGGGCGGCTACTGCGGCCCCGGCCTGCTCGGCGTGGCCTTCTACACGGAAGAGGAGGGCGCGAATGAACGCTAACCGCGCCTCGTACCTGCTAGGTGCGTCGTCGTATCTACTGGGAGCGCCGGCTGCCGGTCCGCTGACCGCCAGCCGGCAAACGGTCGCGGGCGCGCGCGTTGGGGATAGCAAACAGCGTGGGCGTGACGCGGGCCGGCAAGATGCCGGCGCTCCCAGTAGACACGACGGCGCTCCCAAGGGGAGCGCCATTGTCCGTGGGCTGGCCGCTTGTCTCGCGGGCTATCTGTATGGGTCTCTCCCTTTCGTCTACCTGCTCGGTCGCCGTCAGGGGACGGACCTGCACGGGGTAGGGTCGGGCAACGTGGGCAGCGCCAACCTGTGGGCGGCCACCGGGACCGCGTACGGCGCGCTGGGATGGGTCCTCGACGCCTCTAAGGGGGGTCTACCGGTAGCGCTGGGCCGTCGCCTGGGCTGCACGGGCGCCTGGGCCGCGTGCGCGGGCGTCTGCGGCGTGGCCGGCCAGTGCTGGCCGCTCTTGCTGCGCTTCAACGGTGGGCGCGGCGTCAGCGCCTTTATCGGGGCCGCCTTTATGATTGACCGCGCGCGCTGGACCGTGGCGCTGCTGCCTTTCATCGCCGGCGGCCTGTGGCGCGCGGCGCCGTTGGCGCCTTGGCGCGATCGCTCCAGCCGTCCCACCTTGCGGACGTCGCGCGGTAAGTCAGTCCCGCTCGGCTGCGCCGCCGGCGTCGCCACATTCGCCATAGCGCCTCTCATAGATTTGGATAAGGGGCGACATCAAGGGACTGTGCTGGCGCCGCTGCTGCTCGCCGCGGTCGTCCTGCTGCGCCGGGCCACGGCCCCGCTCCCCGACGACGCGACGTGCGGTCCGCGCGTCTACCCTGAGGCGCTCCTCTACCGCTTGCTCTACGACCGCAACACGAGCCGCTGACGATAGGACCCATGATGGCACGCACGCATGTCTTGCCCCCCGCGCCCCGCATCCTGCTGCTGGCGCTCTTGCCCCTCGGCGACACACTCTTCACGACGCCGACGATCCGGGCGCTGCGCGAACGGTACCCGGCCGCCCGTCTCACGGCGCTCGTCCACGCCAGCAGCGCGCCCTTGCTGCGCTGTGTCCCCGCGCTCGACGATGTGGTCGTGCTGCCCTTCCGCGCCGACTGGGGCGGCGCCGCGCCGCTCGCCGCCACGCTGCGCCGCCTACGCGCGCGCCGCTACGACGCGGCTATCGACTTCACGACCCCCGCCTATAAGTGGGTCAGCGTCGTCGCCGGCATACCCACACGCACGTATATGAAATTCGACCCGCTGTGGTGGCTCATCCCCGGCGCGCATCAACAGTGGCGCGCCACGCACGCCACGCGACACTACTACGACTGCGCCCGCGAGTTGGACCTGCCGCCGTGGGACACGGTCGACCAGCGGCCGCGACTACAGCTTCCCGCCTCGGCGCGCCGCGACGCGCGGCTGTTCATAGAGTCAGCCAGCCCGCGGGGGGCGGGTCCGCTGGTCGGCGTACACGTCGGGGGCGCGGGGTTGGGCGGACTCAAACGCTGGCCGGCCGCGCGCTTCGCCGCGCTCGCCGATCGTCTGGCCACGACGTGGGGCGCGCGCATCGCGCTGCTCGGCGGACCCGACGACAGGGAACTGGCCGCGGCCGTCGCCGGTATGATGCGGACGCGCCCGATACTTGCCGCCGGGGCGGTCCCCTTGCTCACCAGTATCGCCCTGATCGAGGCGTGTGACCTCTTTATCGGCAACGACTCCGGCCCGCTGCACGCGGCCGCCGCCGTAGGTACGCCCTACGTCGGCGTCTTCGGCCCGACAAACCCCGCCAACTTCCAGCCCATCGCCCTGTATCCGGGTCAGGGCCGCGTCGTACAACCGGCCGTCCCCTGCCGCGCCCCGCGCTACTTCGTCGGCGGCGAACCGGTGTGGCGCGGCCCCTGCTGTAGTGGTGTCTGCGCCGCGCTGGCGACGCTGAATGTCGAGCCCGTCTTCGACGCCGCGGCGACACTCTTGAGTCAGCGCTCCCTACCGGCGACAGACCGGCGCACAGCCGTAGCGCGAGCGCGATAGGAGCGAACAATGCGCGCGACCGTGCCAGGCGACACCACGACCCCGAACGACACGGTGGTCTCGAAAAACGCCGCGACTCCCAACGAGGCCGTAGCCCTGAAAAAAGAGGGGCGGAGCGACAAGGGTTTTGCCGTCGTGATCAAGCCGCGCACCTTGTGGCTGGCGGCGGCGGTGATCCTCACGTTCGTTATTGGCCTGTTCGTGCTGACAAAAGCGCTCCCCGCGCTGGTGATCCTGTTGAACGCCATCGTCCTGGCTGAGGGGCTGCGTCCGATCGTCGACCGGCTGAGTAAAGGGCCGCTGCCCCGTCCGGTCGTCACGCTGCTGCTGTTCTTCGCCATCTTCGCGATCTTGCTCGGCGCCGGCTTTGTCTTGCTGCGCCCGCTGTTCGAGCAACTGCTGGCGCTGGTCAACGATCTGCCCCGCTACATCGCACGAGGACAGCGTCTCATCGCCGATATCCAGCAGCGGGTACGCGGCAACGCCCAGGCCGCGGCCGTGCTCGGCGCGCTCTCGGCGCAGGCGCAAAGCATCGCCGGGCGCCTGTTGCCCACCGTACTGCAGCTGCCAGTGACCTTGCTCGGCGTCCTGTTCAAAGTGCTGCAACTGTTCCTGTTCGCCTTCTTCTGGTTGACGGCGGCGGGCAACCTGAAAGGCTTTGTCCTGGGGATGTTGCCGACGACGGCCCAGCCCACCGCGTCAGAGACGATCACGGACATCAGCCGGCAGCTCGGGGCTTACCTGCGCGGTACCATCATCAACATGACGCTCATCGGGAGCATGGTCAGCGGCGCGATGTTCCTGCTCGGCGTGCCCTATGCGATCCTGCTGGGCTTCCTCGCCGCGGCGGCGGAAACGCTGCCGTTCATCGGACCCTGGATCAGCGGCACGCCCGCCGTCCTGCTGGCGCTGGTAGCGGCGGGTCCGTTCAAGGCCGTCGAGGTCATCATAGCTTACCAAATCGTGCAGATCTTCGAGGGCAACGTGCTGGTACCCGTGGTCATGAACAAAGCCGTACACCTCAACCCATTGACCATCACGCTCGGCATCGTCATCGGGGCCGCCGTGTTCGGACTGATCGGCATCCTACTGGCCGGCCCCGTCACCGTGATCGCGCAGGTGCTGGTGCTGCGCATCCTGGCCCCGGTAGCGCGACACGCGGCGGGACACAGCGCCCGCCCGGCGCCAGCGCCGACGCCGGGACCTGTCCCCCGCGCTCACCCGCCAGACACACCTGCCCCCTCACCGGACAGACCCGTCCTCCCGCCCGCGCGGCACGCCTGAATGTAGCGGGCGTACCATACGGCCTGACCTTCAAAGGTCATGGTAGCGGATGGACCTTGAAAGGTCCATCCGAGCGCGACACACGTTTCGACTCACGCCTAAATATATCGCGAAAAGATACAACTGGCACGGTTGTTGCAGTGATGACTCCCACACACAGGTCGTGGGCTTCTTGGGTCTCGCACCCTTGTCTGCTCATCCACAGGCCATTGGTTTGACGGATGTGCGCTCTTTGTCGGTCGGAGCCTGCCAGCGGCACGCCTGACCCGCTAGATGCTGACGCAACACGGAGGTAGACACAGTTTGTTTTCAGTCCGACGAACGCCCCTTATCGTTTCTAGTCTACCACACCCGACAAGGGGGCTACAGCCGCTAAAGCACATGAAACCCCTCCCCTCCAGGGGACTATCCCAAGGGGCTAACTTTATAAAGGGCCGATGAGGATGCCTATTCAAGCAGGGAGGAAACGACCGTGACGACACGTTCCTATGATCGCGGCATGGCTGGGCAGGCCGCCTCGCCGCAAGGCTCCGCCGCCCCACAGCAGGACGACGGCAAGGGACAACAAGACCAAGCGGGGCAGGGACAACAGCAAGGCCAGAAGGTCAAGATACCAGGCTTCGTCTACCTCGTCGGGTTCATCGCGGCGCTGGGCGGCCTGCTCTTCGGTTACGACACGGGCGTCATCTCCGGCGCGCAAGGCTTCATCAAGAAACAGTTCCACTTGACGTCGACCACCCAGGAGATTGCCGTCAGCGCCGTGCTCATCGGCACGATCATCGGCGCGGCCGTCGGCGGCAAGCTGGCCGACTGGTTGGGCCGCAAGCTAACGCTCATCATCTGCGCCATCATCTTCGCGGCCGGCGCCATTCTGACCGCGCTCGCGGGGAGCCTGTGGCTGTTCGTGGCCTGGCGTATTCTGGTTGGCCTTGGCATCGGCGCGGCCTCGGTCGTGGCGCCGATGTTGGCGTCGGAGCTCTCGCCGCCCTCGATCCGCGGGCGCATGGTCTTCCTATTCCAGTTCGCCGTCACCGTTGGCATCCTCGTCGCCTACGTGGTCGATTACTCCTTCTCGAACCTGGGCTACGGCTGGCCGCTGATGTTCGCCGTAGCCGTCATTCCCGCGGCCGCCTTGGGCATCGGCATGTTCTTCATCACCGACTCGCCGCGCTGGCTCGCCAGCAAGGGCAAGTGGGACGAAGCCAAAAAAGTGATGGCGCGCGTCGCGCCAGGGCGTGAGGACCAGCAACTGGATCAGATTCGCGGACGGCTGGAGCAGGAGCGACATTCGTCGTTCAAGGAGCTCTTCAAGGCTCCGTTGCGCGCGGCTCTGATCGTGGCGGTGGGCCTGGCCGTGCTCCAGCAATTGGTCGGCATCAACACCATCATCTACTACGCCCCGATCGTCACGGGCTATAGCGGCATCGGCACGTCGGGGGCCAGCGGCTCATTGATCGGAGCGATGATCGTGGGCGTGGTCAACGTGGTGTCGACCATCGTCGCCATCTTCCTCGTCGACAAAGTCGGGCGCCGGCCCCTCCTGCTGTTTGGCACAAGTGGTGTGTTCCTGACCCTGACCGCGGCCGGCGTCATCTTTATGCTGGGCGCCGCGCAGCACGGGCTGATCCTGCTGATCGTCATCCTACTCTATATCGTCTCCTTCGCCATTGGCCTCGGCCCCACCTACTGGCTGATCGCCGACGAAGTCTTCCCGACGCGACTGCGCGGAGCCGGCACCAGCATCTCCACTGTCGGGAACTGGAGCGCCAACCTCATCATCAGCATCACCTTCCTCACTCTGATCAACATGCTTGGCAAGTCGATCACTTTCTGGATCTATGCCGCCTTCGCCATTGTGGAGATCATCTTTGTGTGGTTCCTCGTGCCTGAGACCAAAAACAAACCACTGGAGGAAATCGAGGACTACTGGGCGAACGGGCGCTCGTGGGAGAACATCGACGAGAACAAGGATGATGGCACGGACGCGCCACAGGGCCAGGGGCGGGACGGCGCTAACGACACGGCTATAAACGTGCACGCGCGGAACAACGACCAGGGCCGGGACGCGCGCAACGGTAACCAGAGCAACGACCGCCGGGACAACGACGGCTGGGGCGACAGCAGTCAGAGCGACGGGCGAACCCAACCCATGCCAACGGCGGCCGCGGCCGTCTTTGCTCCGGGACGCGACACACAAGGATACGCCTGGGACACGGCCGTTGCACTCCCTTCCATCGCCCCGACCCTCACCAACACCAGCGCTACGCTCAACGGCCTCACGGCCCCCACGGTCCCGCGCATCGCCATCACGCGCAAGCTCCCTGATCCACTCGCGTCCCTGCCGCTAGCCGCGCTGCTGCACGGCGGACTCGACGTACGCATGCGCGACACCTCAGATCCGCTGCCGCCCGATCAACTCCAGGAGTTCGTGCGTGGAGCGCATGCCATCGTCAGCATGCCCAATGACCAGATTAGCGCGGAGGTCTTCGCCGCGGCGGGGCCGCAACTCAAGATCGTGGCCAACTACGGCGACGGTTACGGCAACATCGACCTCGACGCCGCCATCGCCCGCCAAGTGTGGGTAACATGCGCGCGGGGAGTCGAGAGCAACGCGGTGGCCGAACTGACCTTCGGTCTCGCCCTCACCCTCATGCGCGGTATCATGCGCGGCGACGCGTTGGTGCGGGCCCGGTCAACTCACGCAACAGGACCCCTTCCAGTTGGCCGGATCAGAGTTGTACCGCCGCACGATGGGTATCGTCGGCTTGGGCCAGATCGGCGCCGCCGTGGCCGCGCGGGCGCGCGGCTTCGGCATGCGCGTCATCTACTTCGACGCGCTGCGCAAACACGATCTCGAGGATGCCACCGGCGCCGCGTACCTGCCGCTCGACGATGTCTTCCGCCACGCCGACGTGCTGACGTTGCACCTGCCGCTGACGCGGGACACGCGCCATCTGGTCACGGCCGAGCGCCTGGCCTTGATGAAACCGGCGGCGTATCTGCTCAACCTGAGCCAGGGACCGCTGGTCGACGAGGCGGCGCTGGTCGACGCCCTCAAGAACGGGCGGCTCGCGGGGGCGGGGCTCGACGTTTATGAGCGTGAGCCCGACCTGGCGCCGGGGTTGACCGACCTTGACAACGTCGTCTTGACACCACACATCGGGGGCATGACCGGGCCGTCCGAGGAGGCGATGGGCCGTCTGGTCGTCGAGAACGTGATGGCCGCGCTGGCCGGCCGCACGCCTCCCAACCTGGTCGCTGGGACATAACTTGACACAATCTTGACTCAACGAAGATTGGCTAGCGGACGGCGAAGGGGCTATGACACATATAAGAAATAAGAAAGGGGCACGACGGTGAGGAACACGATCGCGCGTGATGTCGATGGGGCGCGCCTGACGGCGCCGGCGACGGAGAGTGTCGACTCGATCGACCTGGAGCGGCTACACGCGGAGTTGGAGCGCGAGCGCGCGCGGCGAACACGGGCCGAGGCCCACGCCTGCACGCTCGAGGAACGCCTGGTCGAGGTGGAAAAACAACTGGGCGTCGCCACATGGTTGGTGCGGACGATACGCGGGGAGTTGACCGGCGGCGAACCGCCGCCGGAGGAACAGCCGCCCCGCCGTTGGTGGTTGCCCTGGCGGTAGCGGCCGCGCCTCGGCACACCACTTGCACTTCTCCTTGGCGCGAGGGCGCCGGAGCCCCGCATCGAGCCCCTTGATGTCCTGCCGGACGGGATGGAGACGTGAAACGCGTGGCCGCAAAAGATGGACCGCCCTTACAGGGCAATTACTGGATGACGGTCGCGCTCGTGCTGCTGGCCCTCTGCCCCAACATTATCGTCACCACGGCGATCGAACTGTTGCGCCCGGTCCTCGCGACGGGGCTCCACACCAGCAAGAATGACCTCGGGCTCTCGCCGGCCTTCAGCAACGCCGGCTACGCCTTCGGGGCCGTACTCGCCGCCGACCTGTTCCAGCGCTTCCGGCAGCGGCATCTCTATTTACTATGCGAAGGGTTTTTCGTCCTCGGCGCGGTCTTGTCGGCCATCGCGCCGGCGGCCGGCCTCTTCATCGCCGGGCGTATCATCCAGGGCTTCAGCACTGGGCTGCTGCTCGTCGTGGCCCTGCCCCCGTTGATCCAGCGCTTCCCCGTCAAGCGCCTCCCCATCACCGCCGCCTTCGTCAACATCGGCTTCTTCGGCGCCGTGACGGTGGGGCCGCTGGTGGGCGGCTACGTCGCGCAGACGGGGACGTGGCGCGCTTTCTTCGCCGTGCTGGCCGTGCTGGGCGTGCTTGGCTTCGTGATCGGGCTGTTCCTGCTGCCCAGCCAGGACCCGCCGAACCCCAGCCTGCCCTTCGACGCGACGGCGCTTCCGCTGGCCGCCGCGGGGACGGGCCTGACCTTCTACGGCGTCTTCGGGCTCGCGGCACAGCCGTGGACAGCCCCCATCGTGTGGATACCGATCGCGCTCGGCGTGCTCTCGCTCGTCGCCCTCCTGGTCATCCAATACCACAAGGAGGAGCCGCTGGTGCCGGTGAAGCCGCTCTCCACCTCGCTGCCGGTCATGGGCGTCATCTGCGCCATGATCGCGGGCGGCGCGTTCGTGGCCCTGCTGGAATTGCTCGAAACGTTTCTTGTCCAGGCGCGCGGCCTCAAGCCCTTGGCGGTGGGTATCCTGTTCTGGCCGCAGGTCGCGACCATCGGCCTGGCCGCGCTGCTGTTCGGGCTGCTCTTCAGGACGCGCTTCATCCCCGTGCTGGCGCTGGCCGGCATGCTGATCCTGGCCCTGGCCGCCGGCCTGTTGACCCAGCTCTCGCTCGGCTCGGGCAACGGCTTCATCTTGATCGTGGCGGGGCTGTTGGGCCTGGGCGCGGGCCTGACCGTGTCGCCCGGCCTCTTCACGGCCGCCTTCGGTGTGCCCTCGAAACAGATAGGCCGCACCTTCGCGCTGGTGGAACTGCTGCGCTCGGCCGCGGCCTACCTGATCGGGCCGGTGATGCTCCACTTCGCGCTGTCGCAGGGGACAACGCCGCGGGCGCTGGTCCAGGGCTTCCACATCACCTTCTGGGCCACGTTCGGGCTCCTGGTCATCGGCATCGCGCTACTCGTCGCTCTGGCCCTCGTAAGCAAGGTGCGCCTGCACAAGCCCAACCTGGAAGGGTGGCTGAACGGGGACGAGCAGGCGCTCGAATCGCCGCCGATCGCCGTGACCGCCCGATAACCGCACCATTGCCCTGCGACTGACAGGCGGCGGCCTGACGGCGCAGGGCAAACCACGACACTGAAGTGTCCCACCACGCAGCGCCCCAACGCCTTTAGTCGTCGTTCGTTGCCCTGCGACGTCAGGCCGCTGCCTGTTAGTCGCAGGCGGATTCTAACGTTCGAGTACTAATATCTTTACACGATATATTGGCATGGTTTTTGCCCTAGTAGACGGGGTGTAAAGGTTATCTAGGTAGCACTGCCGCGAGGCGGAGAAGGAGCATGACATATGGCCGCGGTACAAGAAAGGTGGACGACGGCGGGGCTGATCAAGTCGAATCTACCGGCGGATGTGATCGAACAGGAGGAAACGCGCACAGCAGCGACCGTGGGCGAAGCGGCGCCGCTGGGCCTATTCGGCTTCGCCAGCGCCACGTTTACGTTGAGCGCGGTCAACGCGGGCTGGTTCCCCGCCGCGACGGCCATCTTCGCCATCCCGCTGGTACTCGTCTTCGGCGGTATCGCACAGTTTATCGCCGGCATGTGGAGCTACCGCAAAGGCGGTACCTTCAGCGCCACGGCGTTCGGCTCGTTCGGCGCTTTCAACACAACCTACGCCCTGTTCATACTGCTCAAGCAAGGCGGTTTGATCGCGGGACCGGGAGCGGGCATGGGCGTGATTGGCGTGTTCATCGCCTGCTTCTCGTTGATCGCCTTCATCCTGATGCTTGCCGCGCTGCGCATCAATATGGCCCTGGTGGGCGTCTTGTTCTTCCTGGCCCTCACCTACGGGTTGCTCGGCGCAGGTGAGATCGCGGGGGCGGCTCCCAACTTGCTCAGCTACGGCGGATGGGCCGGCATCATCTCGGCGGTACTGGCCTTCTACACAGCGGGGGCAATGGTGCTCAACAGCGTCAACGGCCGCGCGGTCGTCCCGCTGTTTCCACCGCGCTCGTAACCCGCGACTGGGGTAGGGCCAACATCGCAAGACACGAGGGGAGGCGCCGCGGCACGCATGCGGCGCCTCCCCTCGTGTTAGCCTGATTGAAAGGACGAACTGTCAGGCACAGTCAAAATATATCACGACGAGACATTTTATACAAGGCGTGGACGGACAGGACACCGCCGGTGTGACAGACGCGGCGTATGGAGGGACCGCGACGGACGCAGAAGCCACGTTGCATGGAGGGCCGCAGAAGCTGCACAGGCCACCGGACGTCTCCCATCTCCAGGTCCCGTGACTTCCGCGATGTGTGTTTGGCGGGGGTTTGGGGGGAGGCCTCTCCCCCGGCTCCCCGAGGCGCGCTGGACCGTCGGCCGCAGCCGAGGGGCCAGTCAGCCATGGGCGGGGGGGGCGAGAAGAGAAGAGTCATTTGGGGGGGCGAGGGCGCGGGCACAACGCAACAAAGGGCATGGGCTGGCACATATCGTGCGCATGACTGTCCTATCGCGGCCAACTCGGCGCCGCCGCTCCGACGCGCACATCATGTACCGTCATGTACAGTGAGCGCGCCTACCACCCAGTGAGTTAGTGTAGACGATATGCAATCACCCCCAATCGTGCCCGATCAGCAATCATCACACATCGTCCCCGATCAACAACCGTCACAGGTCGTCCCAAGCCAGGACACCCCCGGCGCCACGTCGCGTGAGCCGCGCGCACGCGACGCCGGGGAGGCTCCACGCCTGCGTATCGCGCCGTCCACCATCGTCACCTTCTGCGCGGTGTTCTGGGTCCTCCCGCTCATTGGCCTATTCTTTACACAGTACATCTCGATCCTGCTCGTCATCTTCCTGGCCGTGCTGCTGTCTACGTTCCTCAGCCCGGTGGTGAACGCCTTAGAACGGTTACACATCAACCGCGGTGTGAGCATCCTGCTGACCTATATAGTTATCCTGGGTGTAGTGGGCTTCGTGGTTCGCCTCGCGCTGCCGCTCTTCACAGGCGAAACGCAACGTCTGGCGAACACCTTGCCCTCAGACATCCAGCGCATCGCCGGACCGCTAAAGCAGTTCGGCGTCACCATCCCCGGCAGTAGTGGCGGCAGTTCGCGCGGCTTCAGTATTCAGAGTCTGCTCACGGGCAGTGCGCGTGGGTCGGCGGCGACCAGTGTCGCGAGCACAGCCTTTGGCCTCGCATTCTCCGTGGGTCAGAACGTCGTCTTCCTGCTCTCGATCCTAGTGATGGCCTTCTTCCTGACCGTGCGCCGGACGTTCACGGCCGACATCGTCGGCGTACTGGCGCCGCCGGCCTATCGCCGGCGCGCGGCGTCGATCCTCTCGCAGATGGGCGAGCGCATGGGCCACTGGGCCATCGGGCAGATCATCATCGTCATCTACTACGCCGTCGCCTTCAGTGTGGGGCTAACCTTGCTGCATGTGCCCTACGCGTTCAGCATCGCGGTCATCACCGGACTGCTCGAGATCATCCCCTTCGTCGGCGGCTTTATCGGGCTGCTGCTGGCGATCCTCGTAGCGGCCACTGTAAGCCCTATCACGATCGTCTGGGTCATCATCATGTACCTCATCATCACCAACGTCGAGGCGCACATCCTGGTGCCGCTCGTCTACGGGCGCGCGGTGCACCTGCACCCGTTCCTGGTCGTCGCGGCCCTGCTGTTCGGGGCGGAAGCGTTCGGGCTATTAGGCGCCTTGATCGCGGTCCCGCTGGCGGCCGCCCTACAGGTCGGCGTGGAAAACCTCTACATCAAGGACGTCGTGGAAGCCGCGGAGCAGCGGCAGCAACGCGAGATCAGGCGGGCCGCTATAGACCTCACCTTCCTGCGCCGCAACCGGCCTCGACAGGGGCGGTAAGAGAACCTATCCACAGTGGTACTTTCCCTGGTCATGCGTTGTAGGGTACCATCTTACGCTCAAAGCGGTATAGCGTCGAGTCCGCCGAGTGACCATCAATTATGCCCGTGCCGCCCTTAACGACATTGAAGCAATCACCGATTATAGCGCACAGGACAACCCAACCGCGGCCGGCGGAGTGAAAGACGGGTGCACCACAAGAAAGTTCCCTTGTGCGGCGCGGCAGCCAACTGGCACGGCCGCTGTGCGCGTGCTGGGAACTTTGCTGTGGTGCACCCGTGAAAGACCGCATCTTTAGAGAGATTGACCAACTTGCCGGCCACCTCGGCGCGGGACGAGCTGGCCGCGTCGGCGGAACACGCGAGTTGGTCATACCTCCCTACATCGTGGCCTACCAGGTCAAAGGTGATGTGATCGAGATTAGCGCCGTGATCGACGTTTCTACGGGGTAACGAGGTGGGTTGGCGAACCGGCCACACTGACCTCCCAGGTCGTGCCGTCGTCGGCGGTATCACCAATGCGGTAGAGCACCTTCCAATAAGCGCCAAAGTGCGCCACCATGTTCTGATACGTCGCCTGATCCGGCACGGTCACCAGAACATCCAGCCAAGTGCCGTTGTATGTCGCATGCGAAACGTCGATAACACCGGTTGAGGGGCTGCTTGGGGAGGAGAACTTCTTGTATCCCTGATCAGGGTATTTGGTTGTATCTATTGCATCCTCCGCCGCGGAAAAGGAGAACGGGAGTGTAGAGGGGTAGCCGTTCGATCCGCCGGTCGGTGCGCAAGCAGGATTAGCGGGAGGGCCAATTTTTCCACCGTCATCGTTACATTTCCCGTCAGCATGGGTGAGCTTCCCTGACCCATCCAACTGTAGGTCGCCCGCCGGGTCAAGTATCTGCAGACAGCTGATGACTGTCGGGTTACCTGGGCACATGCCATTCCCGCTGCTAGCGGCTCCCTGCGACTCGTCGACGTCGCCGACGTCATACATGCGGATATCCAGGGTCTTCCCCGCGTAGGACGGGCCGATGTAGGCCAACGGGACCAAGGCCGCTCCCGCGCCCAGCCAGTTGTGGAGCGACATGTGACTCTCCGCATAGACATGCACACACTGCTCATGGCCTGCTATATTTTCGGTCGCCGGGTCGAAGTGTAGTGGGTCAGTGCAAATAGGAGTTGTCGCGGGCGAAACGACCGTCGAGTTCGGCGAGAGACAGGTGTTTGGATCAGTCGGAGTCTGGTCCCACGCCGGTGTCGTCGACGCTGAGTTCGGGTCGAACGGGCTCCAAGTAAGGCCTGGCGTATCAGTTAGGGCCGGGGGCGCCGTTTGATACTTTTCGGCGCACACGGCGATCCCATACGCGTTGCCGCGGTTGCCGACCGTATACGTACCACCTGTGTCGGGCGCCGACAGCACGTTGAGTCGCCACACGCCCGGTCCGTGGATGACGGCGTAGGTCATGAAGCGGTAAGCATATTGGCTTGCCGGACAGGACACAGTCGAACAGGGTGAAGGGTCGTCGCCCGCATCGAACATTTGTTGATAAACGCAGTCAGTGTGTTGACAATCGGATGAATTGATATCGGTGACCTGTGTCATCGTAGTCTCGGGCGCCTGGTACTGGTGGCCGCCGTACAGTGAGAACTGCAGGTGAGCCGTCGCACATCCACCAGTGAAGTACGACGTGCAGTTGTTTTGATCGATAAACTCGCTCTGACAGCTTGTCTTCGTCGGGCCGATGATGCACTTCCCCATCGCATTACTAGGCTTGATATTGTCTGGAGCAACAGCCGAGTTATACGAATGGGCCTTGTTATTGAACGAATTCTCATCGTATGGATCGAACAGGCGGACGGCCAGCGTCTGCGTGACTGGAACGTCGATGATATAGTTGTAGCCCTTAAAATCTTGATGGGCATTTTTTTGGTTCGGCGTCAGCAAGGGACAATACGATGGGTCGGTGGACGAGTGGGGCGGTGTCGTCGGTGATGTGTCAGGACAAGGGTTAGGAGAACTGCTGTTGACGTTCGGCGGCGTTCCAAACGGTGTTGTGTTCGATGTCTTGCATTTTGTGGGATCACTGTTCTTACAGTAAGACTCAAAATAGGGCGAGTAGGCGTCGCCGCTCTCCTTGAGCGTGTAAGGGCCTTTGTTCTCAAGGTAGAAGTTTTCCGGCGGCGTGCCCGGCGCGACGTTGGTCGGGAATGGCGCGTACCCCAGCACGTTGTCGGGCGTGCCCAGTTCGATTGGGATAAGGTATTCGCCGATGGCCGAGCGGCTAATCGTTTGGGGACCTATGCCCAGGGGATGTCCGAAAAACAACTCGATAGGCATCGTGATCTTCACACTAAGGCGATATCTGTTGGTGGGAACGGGTGCGACAGCTACCTGAATATTGGGGTTGGTGGCCGGGTCGAAGCCGTCGCCGCGCAGTACCTCCATCGCGCGCTCGGAAGCGTTGGTCGGGTAGTTGGGGAGGAAGACGGCGCCGGCGAGCGCCGCGGCGTTGGCCGCGCGTTGCGCGTTCTCGGCATCGGCGCGCACATGCGTCAGGTCGACACCGAGGACAAGGGCTCCAATGAAGACCGAGAGGGTAAGCGCGAACAGCGGCAACATCTGGCCGCGGGATCGGTGACGGAACAGTCGTGGATGATGCACCTGTAAGTCCTCCTTAATGCCTAATTAGTGGTGAGCGTGCGATTGGTTGCCACAGGGGGGGGAGTCTGAGCAACGTTGGCGCCGGCGCCATCATTGAACGTGATCGAAGCCTTGTTGTTAGTCATAGATTTTCCCGGCGTCCCTGGCGACATGGCGCTGAATACGATGCGCGCCGAGTCCGCCTGAGTGACAGAGTTGGTTAGCGTGATGATCAAGCGATGAGTGGGGTCGGTTGAGTCGGGCACACAAGTCGCTCCCATCATAGCAGTGCCCGAGAGTGTACAGGACCCAGCGTTGTAAGTCATAAGTGGATCGATTGTCGCCGTCACTTTCACGGCCGTGGCAACGGCGCTGGGCGCCGGGTTCGTTTCATTGATGTTGATCGTAAAATGGACGGTGTTGCCAGCGGTGACTTTTCCACTAACTAGAGCGTCATCGCTTTCAGTTATGTTAATCGTCGGGGTCGACACGATCACGTCGTTATCGCTCACTGTCGGCGGTGTTCCCGTGGACCCTTGATAGGTCAGCGTCCCACTTGTCGAGATCGACGCGACGGTGGTCGGCGTCGTCACCTTGATCATGACGGTCGCGGTAGCGCCCTTCGCGGGGAATACCTTGCCGCTGAGGAGTGCGATCGTGAACGTGTGCCCCGATGGGGTACATGTAAAGTCACTTAGTGTTAGGGGGGCTGGGGCCGTCGCGACTATACAACTGACCTTGCCCGTGCTAGTGTCTATGTTGGAATCGAGCATCGCGACGAGTTTGACGTTTTGCGCGACCGCCGCGCTATCCGTCGCTTGGTTGGACAACGACAAAGTAGACTCGTTGCAGAATAGGGCGAGATCGTCGTAGAGTGTAGGTATGCTTACCTATGATACACTGGCGCGCAAACCGAGCGCCTTCAAATCGATGACCGGATTGACCGTCGACGAGTTCGAGGAG
>JAABUL010001700.1_pt1 | contig 40161 bp, 61 predicted proteins | sample 5559151 | NCBI WGS metagenome assembly JAABUL01 (sample SAMN10711876, study PRJNA513368) | rock metagenome | isolation source: Antarctica rocks | place: Antarctica: Victoria Land, Pudding Butte sud | reverse complement strand
GTCTCATAATCTGTTGAATAACCAGGTTCATATGCAATAATAAAAACGCATGACTACTAAGATGTATTCATATAAACGCGAACGCGCGAAACGCCTGTACCCTGAACCAGCCATCTTTAACAGAATCGTCGCTAGACGTAAGTCGCTCTTCCCATGTTGGCCTGGAACGAGTGAGCCTCTGTAAGAAATCGACGAGTGTGAAATTGTTGAGATGCATGCGATTGAAACCTATTCAGGAGCTTCATTAGAGCTCTCCGTTGTTCGTGATCCGATACTCGCCAAATTCGAGCTGAAGGACAGCCGATGCTCAAGAGACAGCTCTTCCACTCTGACTCCCATCATTGGTGAAGCCAATCGAATGCGGAAGATCAGGGTGTCGAGCGGAGCCTGAAGTCATGATTTCCGCCATGAGATGCTGCCTCTCTAGGAGATCAGTCGTAAGATGGGTGCAGCGGGGTCAGGAATGAGGTGACCATAGAATCTCGTGAAAGATCAACAATAATCGGCGATTCGCTGCGAATGTCAGGCTTGTCAATCTCCCCACAGATAGATGAGTAGTCCACCCGCATCCCCATATGCATCCTTGCTGCGCAGATCATTGAGGATTCGGGCCTTACATTCTGTTAATATGTCAAATTGATGAAGAGCAAACCACGCCAGTCGCTCAGCGCTGCTTGCGAGGGAAGCAGTCGATCGCACGATCCGGCTGCTGTGCAAACAAGGAAGTCGATGATTAGAGCTATAGTTGAGGATTTGCAGACGTAGCCTGAGGAAAGCATGAGCTCCTCAAGTGGTTCATCGGCGAGCTCAATCCACTCACCGATGATCCAGCGAGCGCACAGAGAAACACGGCCTCATTCACTACGACGATTCGGATTTGTCGGAACGATGCCGCGCTATCCCCTTATCCCACAGCCCATCACATCAGCTCATGTAAAGCCTCGGATACGACGGGCATACGAGCTACTCCCTCCTCTGCCTGATCACTTTCTGCGCATCGTACAAGTTGATGGCCGAAGTCGGATCCCAGACCAGATCGTCCAGCCTAGAACCAGTCCACCAGTACGAGTCGGGGCAGAAGTACTCCTGAGGTAGCTCGATTCCCGGATCCTGCACCCCCATCAGCACACACTCCACATCGTTCACGTTGATCACTGCGGATGACCCACCTCATCCGTCCAGATCGTCATTTCCAGCACATCCTTCTCAAAAACCCTCCCCACCCAAGCACCTCCCCCGAGCCTCGCATACTTACTCGCCTCTTCATGTTCCCGCCCATGCGTCCTACATTCCTCCGTACAAAACCTCTCAATCGCGCCACACGTCTCCACGGTGATCGCCTTGGTACGCTTATAACCCCTCCCATACCTCCTCTGCCTCCGGATCAAAGTCAACTCCACCTCCTCTCGCCCGACTCTGGTGTGTCGCCGCGCAATCTCCCAGACCGCCCACTCGAGCTTGGACGTGGACGAGATCCAGTCGGACGGGAGGTTTGGAATCATGCCGACTATTCCATCCGCCCGTAACGTGTCGGATCATACTATGTACCGTTGACGTGGGCTCGAGCCATTTCTAGATCGGCTCGGAGATGCTGGTACTTTGCACGCCATAGACCGGAAGGGAGGTTTGAGGGGAAGGAGTCGCTATGAAGCCGTTTGAGGAGCGGAGAGAGGGAAGTCTCGTCGGATACCCGCAACACAGCGCGGTGCTCTTGGAGTCGCGTGAGGATGTCGGAGGTATCGTACTCCACGCCCTTGGTGTGGGTGGGTCAAGAAGCATTGAGTTGATGGGGTAGTGGCTTGAGATATGATGAGTAGGTCTTGACGTGGCGTGCGAATCTGAGCACCCTCGTTCCTTTCCGTCTTGATAGGCCGCATCTCCTGTACATCAGCGTGATCGGGATTTTCCCATCAGATCTGCTGCACTCCCATCGTATCCAGGACAAAGGTGGCAGAAGACGGGGAGGTAGGAGCGATGTGAATGATGCCATGCAATGATATGTGATTATAATACAGATGATCTTTTGTAAATCCAGTCCTTCTCGTCATCCCTCTCGTGATCGCACATCTGTCCCCGGGTCTTCCTTTGAGATGATTGGATCCTCTCCGTCCCCCTCTACTATCGGCACCGACCACCCCGCCACCGTCTTGTGCACCATCATTAATCCCAGCACCACCGGGAGGTACCACAAGCTGACCCAAAACAACCTCTTCGCAGCCGCCTCTGTCGTATGTCGCCAGAAAACCCAAGCGGACTGTACGAAGACCGCATTCGGCGCCGCGCTGGTCAATGCGAATGACCAATCGACCGATCCTGACAGCGGCGCAAGGAGGGCTGTGAAGGGGACGAGGAGGACGGCGTGTCGGAGTGAAACAAGCGCGTTCAGTCGTGGAGAAAGGACGGAAAGCATAGGATACCCGGACAAGGCGTAGGATCCGCGAATGAGGTGGGAGAGCGAATTGAAGTGCGGAAACTGCCACGAGAAGAGGAGGAGGAAGAGGGTGAGAGCGGTGAGTGGATTGGGAAGGGAAGGAAAGTCGATACCTGGCCAGTGGAGCAGCAGTGGCTGGCCGGTCGTCGGAAGGAGGGTACCACCGGTGGCCGTCCAGCCCATGAGCGGTGTGATGGCGCCAACGACTGCACCGACCCACGTATTGGCGACAGTGAATCGCTTCATCGGTGTGTAGATTGCTGCATAAAGCAGTAAGTTGCCGATTCCGAGGGCTGCTGTGGTGGGATTGCATCCGAAGTAGAGGATCGATCCACCGAGGAGGGTACAGACAACGCCAAAGACCGCAGCGTGGAATGGAGAGACGCGACGAGTAACGAGAGGTCGTACTCTTGTTCTTGGTGTCTGCGCATCGAGAGGAGCTTCGAGAAGTTGGTTGAATGTATTGGCTGCGGCGGAGACGAGGTAGGTGCCAATTGTGAGACTCGCAAGGAGGGGGATTGAAGTGGGGAGGGGCGACAGAGCGAGACCGGTTGTCGCCGTGAGTGTCATCAGGATAGACAGATTGCGCTTCGATAGGGCTGAATATACGCTGATGAGACGCCGAAATGCGAGTGGCGCGACTATTCGGTAGGTCTCCAGGGACGCGGTGGGAGCGGCAGCGGTTGGGAGGTCCAGGTTGGCGAAAGCAGGTGCTTCTGTGCGAGCGGCGTCGTAGACCGTTGTGATGTCGGGCATGGCGATGCGATGGGTATCAGGAGTCGGATGAGGGGAGAAGAACGGCCTAGATATCGCCTGGGTATGCGCCATGCGCCGCTGCTGCCTCATAGGCGCAGGAGAAGAACGAGCCTGAATGCCGGCTTTACGTCTGGGCTTAGCCGTGACCATTGCTTGTTGCGAAGCCGGCTGCTGCTGAGGTTCTTCCCCTATGTGTGCGGGCTCACCGATCTTCGCCATTTGGCTCTCAACCATCTTTCTGAACTTGCCACCTCGTCGAGTGATGAGCTCATCATACGAACCATCTTCGACGACGGTGCCACCGTCGAGCAGGACAACGCGATCAGCTTGCGCAATGGAGGACAGTCGATGGGCGATGAGGATCACAGTGATATCCGAGTCATCGAACAGGTGGTCCAATGCTGCGTTGACGGCTTGCTCGGACTCGGAGTCCAAGGCGCCTGTATGAGTGAGCCAGATCCAAAGGGATAAGTGAGCAAAACTCACTGGTTGCCTCGTCCATCATCAAAACGGACGGTTTACCCACCAGTGCCCTCGCAATGGCTATCCGCTGCCGTTGTCCGCCAGACATGCTCGACTTGGTAACTTGGAATCATTCAGCTATCTGACCTACTTCTGTGGCGAGGTTCAACTCACTGACGGTGTCATATCCCTCGGGCAGGTTCTCGATGAAATCGCAATCCGCTACCTCCGCCGCGCGCATCACCTCCATCCTCGTCGCATTCGGGTGCCCGTATGCGATGTTCTCATGAATGGAACCGCCGAACAAAACTGGGTCCTGCGGGACCACGCCGATGCGGGATCGCCAAGATTCAGGAACAAATTCCTTGATGTCTTGGCCGTCAAACAGGACCTTGCCGCCTGTTGGATCATAGAAGCGGAGCAGGAGGAGTTGGATCGAGCTTTTTCCGCTCCCACTACCACCACTATAATCAGGTGAGCTATCTATCCCCCGCTGCAGCTGCTAAGCATTACGTACACAAGTGCTACCCGTTCGCCCTTGTCTATCCGGAGGTTCAGGCCGTTCAGAACCCTAACATCTGGTCTCGAGGGGTACGCGAACTGCACACCGCGAAGCTCGATAGCACCACTGCGCTCCCTCTTGACAGGCTGGCCGATGGAGAGGGGTATGGGTGAGGGCAGAGAATGTAATCCGATGATTCGTTGCGATGCACCAACACCTTTCATCAAGCCCGTGAAGAAGCCAGCCAGTGCTGCCATCAGCTCTTGTCCTCGATAATGCACTCACTGCCGAGACTCCATTCGATCCAGTTGACGTAGATGAACAACGAGGTCATATCGCCAATCGTGATCTCGCCTCTTCTAACCAGAAATCCTCCATAGATAAGCAGCCCGATCATCCCCAGATCCCCTGCGACCTCGTTTCCACCTTGGAAGAGACCGTTCGCGAAGGTCTCCTTCTTCTGAAGCTGGTACACCCCGTTGACCTTCCCGTCGAACAGCTTCCGCTCAGAGGGCTGAGTATTCGACGCAGTCACTGTCCGATGAGCCGACAAACGTTCTTCTGCAAGCTTGCTCATTGCGCCCATCGCTTCCTGCGTCCTGAGCGACAGCGATCGGATGAATCGGCCGTAGAAGAATGATCCGATAGAGATTGGGGGAATCACAAAGAGCATGACGAGGGTGAGTGAGGGAGAGATCAACCACATTGCGCCGATGCCGGCCCCAGCACCAAGAATGGCCTTAAGGCCTTCGCCGAGGTTCTCGCTCAGACTCTGGCCGATGATGGCAGTATCCTGACCCAAACGTGAGAGAGCATCGCCAACGCCAGATGTCTCGATGTGGGAAGGGGGAAGTGCAAGGAATTTGGCGTATGTCTGGTTGCTGCAAGTTGTCAGTATGAAGCCTAGAGTGGGATAGGAACTCGCCGAATAGCAGCAGATGTCCTTTGTCCAGATAACCTCAAAGCAATGCTCCTCCCCGAATTGGCAGCCGCTCCGACCAGCAGAGCCAAAGCCAGAAAAGCCGTCGCCTGTTCAAGTGGATATCCGAAGAGCAATGTCGCCTCGGAGCCGGGAGTGAAGAAGTCGATGATCCTTCCGATCACCCAGGGGATAGCGAGGTTGACGCCGGTCGAGACGACCAAACAGCCCACGCCGATGGAGAGAAGCCGCCATTGGGGTTTTGCGAGAGATACGAGCTTGATGATGGAAGCTGTATCGGAGACGATTTGGGGTGCTGCTGGAGGTGATGGTGAAGGTGCTACGGTGACGGGTGGGGCGCTGAATGGAGTAGATGGCGATGCTGGAGAGGATGAAGGCGTTGGGGCCGGTGGTGTGGGAGAGTCCGGTTCAACGGATTCTAACTTCGATGTTGAGGAATTGAAGCGGAAATTTCGAAAGAGACGGCGGTGATCTGTGAGGGTGAGGTACGGAGCCCGATCTGACAGTAAGGGCTGGTGCTGAGGAAGTACAGTTGTTCTATGCCGTGTTCTGAAAGTCCTCGAGCTTCGCAGCGATGGCACCCCGAGGCCCGGCCGGGAGAGCAGGCCCTTAGGCGGTATGGCCAGGAGGACCGATCTCGCCAGGAGAAGCCCTCTCCGGGCTGCCATCGCGGCGCTGAGAGCCACCACCTTATGCGCTAGTGAATCGATCGCCTACTTGGCTCTAGATAGTTTAGCAATGCAAGGGCAGACGTACAGCAGAAGTCCCACAACTTCTGCCCCCCAAGCTGAATTCCGGATCAATCGGAGAAAAACAAAGGTATATATTCCTCGGAGAATCGCAGATCAAGGAAGTGAGACTATGAGACGTAGCAAAGATCATAAGGAGAATCAGATTTTACTGAATGACAGCTGCGCATGTATGGACTCTCCCTCACCAGCAGTCTTTGCCCGTTGCGCCCGACGTCTTCCTCGCCTGTCTTTCGTTGCAATCTCCGGTGTCTGCCTCAGTAGATTGCTTTCCTCCCGTCACCCTTGAGCGGTTACGCATGGTCTGCTATGCCTTGCCATAAAACCTCTGCTTCAGAGTGGCCAAAGCTGATTTCAGACAATTCCGATGCGACAAGGGAGTATGTGCCTCGGGAGTGCCTGTCACGTGGCCAACGCGTAAAGTTCTGTTGCCACCGAGATGGAAAGACGTCCTCTGAATCCTCCAAGTATCCTCTGTACACCATCTGCGTGGCTTGCGCTGTAAGAAGCGTGAGATGCCGGTTTCTGGTAGCTCTGGTACACCTAGCGAGCAAGGCTCAGACCCATCTTCTCCCGCGGCTTCCACTCGCTCAAAAACACTGCGACGGAGATTCAAGAATAAGCTGGATGATTTGGGGAAGGACGCAGAGGAGTTCAGCGTACGTTTAAAGCGGAGAGTAAGTCGTTTGGACCTGGAAATCAGAAACTCGAGACTGAAGTATCAATTTTATAGAATAATGGACACTACAAGGTGAGAAAGTCATCCACCAGCACCTGCTAAGGCTGATTTGAGACTATCAGCTTCTGGGTCGGTGAAGTGCTTCTCCTCCGTTCTCATACTTACAATCTCCAGCTCCTGGAACCCCATTCGATGACATAGGCGAGTTGTTCGGACCTCTGAGAGCTGCCTGATGCGAACGAGGGCTGATGCAATGTGGGCAGATCTGAGCGAGTCGGCATTCTTCAAGCATCATGAGCACCCTATCAAACCCCTAGAGACATGGAAAGCGTGGATCTTTGGGCGGAAGGTGCGCTCAGAGCCGGCCATCCGGTTCAACCCTGACACTACTCTGCCAGTTCTTCTTTCCGGCGTAATTGCTCCTTCACCTCGTCTGCAGCTCGCTGATGACGGCATAGAGGTGTACTGCTAGGTGCCATACTATGCATGTGGTTCGTGAACGCCTCCGACATGGATTTTCCGTCAGTCTCTCAACTCGGTGCCCTTACAGTACTGCTGACACAAGTGCAGAGGAGATATCGCGGACATCTGGGCAGCGATGCCTATGGCACTCGACCCGCGAGAACTCCTCTCGAATCTTACCATGGTCGAAGGTCCGCTTTGCATCTTTCTCCGGTTGGAAGCAGCCGTTGACTGGACTTGCTTTCCATAGGAGCTCGTCGAGCCCTCGAGAGCCGCGATTTCTCCATTGGCGAGCAGCTGCTAGCCCAGCATGCGCTAGAGAAACGTCACCCGGTAGTACTGGTGCCAGGGATTGTCTCGACAGGACTGGAGAGCTGGAGCACGGAGAACGTTGCGAGGGGATTCTTTAGGAAGCGATTATGGGTATATAATCTCTCGCAGAAGAAGTTCGATGTGCTCATGAAGTACCAGGGGACTTCAACTATGATCCGGGTAAGCGGGACGCTGATCAGGAGCAATATCTGGCTGACCTGGAAGGGCAGGCAGTCGTTAGCAACAAGTGAGATGACGCTCGCTGGTACGGTGGAAGAGAATGCTGATCGCTTGAATGGTAGAGAGCGATGGCTGGCAGCTCTCAGCATAGACCCGGAGACAGGACTGGACCCTCCGGGATACAAAGTCCGAGCGGCTCAGGGCCTTGATGCAGCTGTAAGTATAGTGTTGCACTCGGAGACAATAGCTGATTCTTGATCAGTCGGAGTTCATTCAGGGTTCGTGGACGAGAGCGTCCAAGAGCTCTGCTAACGCGGCGTCGCAGGATACTGGATCTGGCAGAAGATCGTCGAGAATCTCGCTACCCTCGGATATGACACCAATTCGATGGATATGGCAGCATACGACTGGTGGGTCGTTGTACCTGTATGGACGCTCCGTTTGATGCTGATCAATCTAGGCGATTATCATACTACAACCTCGAGATCCGCGACAATTATTACAGCCGATTAAAGGCGAAGATCGAGTTGATGGTGAAGCACAATGGACAAAAGGTTGCGCTGTGCTCCCACTCGTAAGTAACTTTGCCTACCGCCAAGACGCACCTGACAGTATCGGTAGGATGGGAGGTACCGTTGTATTAGTAAGCTAGTCGGTGCTGGCCTTCCAGCTCAAGTAGCTGACACCTTCGCATACAGTACTTGTAAGCTATTTCGGGTTCTACACGCCGAAAACACAGGTCTGACAATCCTCTCTCCAGCCTGAAGTGGGTGGAGTCGCAGCCGGACGAGAACGGCTTTGGTGGTGGCGGGGGAGCGAAGTGGGTTGAGGTGTGTAGACGGACCTTGCACGACATCTGAACACTGATCTTGAGCAGGATCATATCGATTCATGGGTCAATGTAGCTGGATCCCTGTTGGGTAAGTTCACACCAGTGTCTGCAATGGCATGAAAGTAAAGCCGTATACGCAGGTGTTTCCAAAGCTATGACTGCTTTCCTCTCGGGAGAAATGCGAGATACCGTCGAATTAGTAAGCCTTCGCACAGACAAGAACTCAGCCAGATAGCTGATTCGGTTCCGATAGCATCCGGCGGGCTCTTGGGTATTGGAGAAAGTCAGCATTGTCGGAGATTTTGATACAACGCTGACACATCAGACAGTTCTTCTCTCGACGAGAGCGCGCCAAACTCTTCAGACGGTGGCCGGGTGCGAGCTCGATGTGGATTAAGGTAGGCGTTATCGATTGACACGTGTTCCGTCAAGCTGACGGACTCAGGGGGGAAATCGGATATGGGGACATCACGACGATGCACCTGTACGGTAGATTCATGCTAGTCCAAACCCGTTCTCATGTTCTGCAGGATGACCCGCCAAATGCGACAGACTCGCACGGTCGATTCTTCTCCTTCCGTCATTCCGAAGCATCCAGTGACGAGAAGGACTTGTCTCACAAGACCGTATCGCCCAACCTTACGATGAGCGACGCGAGCCCTTACATCCTGACGCACACGCCTTCGTCCTTTCAACGCATGATCGCGACGAACTATAGCTATGGATTCGAGACCGATGAGGCAAGGCTGAAGGAGAACGATCTGGATCATCGCAAGGTCAGTCCATACGTCCCATCCAGACCGCTCAGCTGAAGAGAAAACTGTAGTGGACAAATCCTCTGGAAGTCCGGTCAGCCAATACTAAACAAAAAGATTTGCATGTACTCAACGCTCGTTTAGTCTGCCGGAAGCCTCCTCGATGAAGATCTACTGCCTATATGGACATGGCAAAGAGACCGAGGTAAGAGCATCAAGAGCATCGTCGCGGTTTCTGCTGATCCAGGCTTCGCAGCGGTCTTACTGGTACATGCAGGGCGATTACGAGCAGGACGAATCGAGAGCAAACGCTGTTGGCGAGGAAGCTTTCGTTCGTGTCGAGCCTCTTCACCGATAAAGCTTATTTCGTCTAGTGTGAAGCGTCCGATCCATCAAACGATGAATGCGACAATATGACGAGCCTAAGAACACCTTTAGACTTTCCGCTCGCCCGTCGGCAATGGATCGATGCGGCAGTCAGCGTCAAAGGCTCGATACCTGAGGTCAGTCTCACCTAGCTTGCCACAACCACCTTCTAAGGTATGTTTCAGGTTCGTTCCGGTGTCAAGTTTGGAGATGGCGATGGAACAATCCCGATAGTCAGTCTTGGCGCCATGTGCGTGAAGGGATGGAAGGGAAAGACCAAGTGGAATCCAGCGGGCATCGAGGTCGTTACGCAGGGCAGGCTTCACTTACCGATTTGCCGCAACGCTGATCGCTTTCTGTTCAGAATACAAACATTCACCCGAATCGTTCGATCTACGGGGAGGCGCACTCACGTCAGTCACACGGCGGTTAAAGTTTAGTGCCCATACTGAAGTGAAGAATAGCGCGGATCATGTCGATATTCTCGGCTCGTCACCACTCAACGCAGCGATTCTCAAGATAGCGGCAGGGCGAGGGGATTTGGTGACCGACCAAATACAGTCTGATATCCTCAAGTATACAGCCAAGATGGATTGGGACTAGATGATAATGCACAATTAGATGACTCCAGTCTCATGCCGTCGTCATCATGATGGTCCACTCAAGGCGCTTCAGTGTAAGGGTAAAGCTGATTGATCCATGGCGCTTCCGGTACGCTTCTGCGTTGACATCTCCAGGTTGACGGTCATGCTGGCAGACTGAGCTGACATTGAGGAAGATGCGGCCTACGACATCGAGCATGTAGATCAGAAGGTCCGTGTATATGCCGCTCAATTCTCCAACTCGATGACCGTACCATGCTCCTCCCCTTCATCCCCCGGAATCTTCTCGATCTGCGCCGTCATCAACGGTGGTATCTCATCACACCACACGACGTACCGTGTCGAACTCCTCTAATGACTCTGCGATGATACGGACTGCTCCTCGGATGTCCTCCTCGCTGATGACAAGGGGTGGTGCGAACCGGATACTTGGGAAAATTAGCTGATGACGCCAAGACTGCTCATGTTACCCGCATGTTGACGTGAGTAGGTTTCGCCAATAACCTGCATTGCAAATCATTAGTGGATTCGGGCAACGGAGAGAGGGGGACCGACCCCTTGCTCTTCATCAACAAGCACAACTGCCACGCCGATCTCTTCTTCGCACTCATAGCCTCATCAATCACGACGCCATTGAACAGTCCTCGTCCTCGGATAGTCTTGATGAATGGACTGTTCAGCGCTCGGAGCTCGGACCGGAAGATCTCGCCTAGGAATTGAGATCGCTCGGCGAGATTTTCTCGTTCGAGCACTTCGAGGGCCGTTATGGCCACGGCACATCCGAGGGGGTTCCTACGAGGTTCAGCGAGGATCAGATGGGACAAAGGTGACATACCCGCCGTAGGTCGAGCCGTGCTCTCCTGGTTTGATGCAGAGCATGATCTCCTTGCTTGCGAGAACGCAGGAGACGGGGTACACTGAACGTATTAGGAAGGCTACTGAGAAGATGCAGGACACTGACTGCCACCGGAGAGGGCTTTCCCAAGGATGACCATGTCTGGCTTGATCCCATCCCACTCATAACACAGCCTACGTCCGTCAGCAGAGCTTACAGCTGATGCGTCGACAGCTCACATCTTGCCTGTCCGGCACAGACCCGTCTGAATCTCATCGCATATCAACAGCACGTTGTACTTCTTGCAGATCTCCGCACATTTCGCCAGATACCCGTCGTCAGGGACATAGATCCTGCTCTCATCAGCGCCACTTTCAGTCTTTCAACAGCTGTCCCACTTACCCCGCCTCCCCCTGGATGGGCTCGACCAGGAATGCCGCCACCTCCCCTCCACATTTCTCCAATACCCTCTCCAGATCCTCCGGGTGATTATACCTAATCACATTCTTCCCCCACTTCGGTCCCACACCTTCCAAGAACGGACCGAACCCATCCCTACTTTCCTGATCCGTGGACATACTGATGATACCTATCGTACGACCATGGAAATTCCCCTCGACGGAGAGTACCTTCGCTCTTCCATCCGGGATCTTTTTCACCATGTATCCCCACTTCCGGGCGAGTTTGATGGCGGTCTCGACGGCTTCCGCACCGGTATTCATGGGGAGAACCATGTCGAAGCCGAACATGGAAGTTAGCTTCTTGGCGAAAGGACCGAGATTGGAGGAGTGGAATGCGCGAGAGGAGAGGGTGAGTTTGGACGCTTGGGTTATTAGGGTATTTACTGGCGGCGTGAGTTGGGACCATGGCAGATGAGGAGGACCTTACGAATGTCGGGATGGCAATGACCTTGGTTGACAGCACTGTGCGACGCCAACATCAGATTTGGACGCACACTGACTGGGAGCGCCTCACGAGTACGCCGCCAAGAAATCGAGGTACTCGTTCCCTTCCGGATCCCAGACGTGTGCCCCGAGGCCTCGCTCGAAGCACCTGCGAGCTATCAGCCCCTTCACCCGGCTCAAGAAGTGGGACATACACTGGTAAAGGGTGGTAATTATGTCTACACGGCGATTCAGATCAGATCAGCAGTAGGATCGCAAGATGGACGATGGCACCGACGCGGAGTACTCGTGCTCCATAACCATGATTTCCTGACTCGAGAATTTGGCATTGACGAGCACCGGTTTTTGGACGACAGCATGGCTCGCCGCTTCGGTAGGAAGGGAAGTCGCGATGGGCGCCATTTGTATAAAGCTTTAATCAAGGAGGAAGGTCACCGAAAATCTTGACCAGAGACAAGGTGGACGTAATGAATGGCTATTGTTAACAGGCTGAAACAGAGAACGTTCGTTATTGACAACGAAAGGATGTCGACTTGCCGAGATCCGGCCTGCGCTTGTCGCGCTTACATCCCTTGCCGGCGGTAAAATTGGTCAGGTTCCCTCCGGAACAAGATGCATGCAATGTGATCTATGCTAGATGACATGAATACTAGAGGATCACTCGGAGTACTCCGCCGCCGCTCCCGCCCCAGTCAAAGGCTCCACAACGCTGCCTCCTGCTCCCGGTAATGGATCAGTCCGATAAGGCAGGACGAAGTCCTGCAGCGCGACGCGGAGGTCAGTCTGCGGCAGAAGGTAGCACTCTGAACACCCACCATCTTCCCATTGTCCCGATCAGGACTGGTAAGACGTGCGTACTCGATGTACAGGCGGAACATGTACGCTTGCAGATCCTCGTGCCGCCATGCTAGACCCAATCAGACGTGCTGCATAGAGGAAATGAGGGAGCTCACTTCGCTCAACCCAGCACTGCCCGTTCAGCGCGATTCGCCGGGCAACCTCGTCATGCGCACCCGGGCCCGACGGCGTTCCTCGGAAGCTGAGTGAGAGAATGGTATCAGCATGGGAACACGGGCTTCCGATGACCTTGACATACAATGACATGATCGAGTACAGCTCCGAATAGTCCATCTTTGCCGGCACATAGGCGTACCATTCGGGTAATGAATCTGTGTCTGCGCTGTATCAGCGAGTGAACCCATGTTGTGCTGAAGATTGGCTTACTCCACTCCGGGAAGACCGTCGCCTTGATTACCACGCTAAGCGAGTGGAGTTAGCATGGACAGTAATGAGAACAGCAGACTCACTTGTGACTAGCCATCAACCTGGGGAATCGTGAACTCCAAGCATTACCATCCGTCTAATCATCATAAGCTCTCATCGAAAGCCAGGGATTGCCGCTCACGTCAAAGACGTATTTGAAATCGTTAGACCGCTCCTGAACATCTTTCGGCGCAAAGTCGATTTCATCCTCCATCTCCTGGCACGATCCATCCCCCCAATCACATTGCCAGTTGCCCTGGGCAAGCTTGACATCCATGTAATATTCGCCCAGCTCCTTGAGCGGATATCGCGCGAGCTCCGCTTCTCCAGTGCCGCTGATCGGGCTAAGGACGTCTTGATACGCGCTGGTCCGGTCGTTGGCAAGGAAGTGTAGACGTTCCCGGTGTGAGTTCCGCCATTGAGCGCCAACGCCTTTATTGTGCTGTAGTCCAGTCGCCAGACCTCGCTGCCACGATTTTCAGTTGAGGAATGCAATGGAATGACTCACCCAGTATAACTTGCCGCTCTTCTTGTTCCAAGGCGGATCCTTGCCAACATCATCTCTCCGCCCATCCCGGCCGATCGGGGTGACTGGAATGTCGCCATTGAGAACGGTCTTCGATGGCACAAACAGGGGAAAGAGCTTGGTATGCGGCTTTGGGTGTGTTTCGGCGTTCTTCTTCTCGATAAGCATGCCGTGATTCTCCATATACTGTACAGCGTCAGCGCATCATTCTTGGTACTGAAGGACTAATCCACCGATGGGTGTGAACAGATGTCCATCGCAGCAGTGTGGCCGGCAATGAAGGTGTCGGTGGCAGCTGGAGAATGTGTAAGCTTGCATCCGATTGGTTATCAAGAACGTCTCACGAAGCTCCTTGTCCCCCTTGTTCAAGGGGCTGTCCTTTGCACACGCCTTGTACCAGTCCTGCTCAAATCGGTCGACCTCGTTAGCATGACTCGAGACTGGCGCACGTGATCAGCTCGTAGATCTGTCCCAACGAGTTCAACCTTACCAGTGTTCCTTCTCGCCGCAGTCATGAGCTCCACTTGTCGATCGTGGTCAAGCAGGATAGACGGCTGGTCATGAATGGTGAATGTCGCCCTAGATGCGGAGACCAATCAGCTGATCTGTCGTGCTGCATCCGACAGCTCAGCGCACCTGATATTCCCGATCATCCCAACGAATGGTTCCATCAAGTTGATCTGGGAGTCCGCCCTGGGTCGACTAGCCCACCACGTATCCCGGGAATAGTCGTCGTTCCATTGCAGCACGACCTTTCCGTCGTGCACGATCAGAGTGAAGGTCTCCTGGATGGACTCGACCTCGGTCATACGTTCTTGAAGGGTCGCAATGGGTAGGGCGTAGAATGGGAGGAGGGAGTCCATGACACTGGAACATGATGAGAGAGGCTCTTGTTCCCAGGAAAGGACCCACGCGTCATACTCGTCTGGAAGAAGAACGTGATTAGACTGGGCGAAATGCCACCTGATCGATGGATTAGCAATGACTATACGGAAAGAACGGTGGACAGACCAAAGGTCGAAGCCCTTGGGCGGCGGTCTTCCCCACTTTCGCTGATACAATCCGACAGCTTGCTCAATGGTCTTACTTTGCCTCGCCATTCTATCCTTCCATTTGATCTCCCCATCTCGTAACAATCCCAAGATCGGATGTGTCAAACCTGCGGGCGACGTCCGCGAAGCATTGCTGGCAGCACTGAAATCATCGTCGTAATCCGGATCCGCATCCGTTGGTGCCAGCGGTGCTCGAGACTTCACCAAGCCTTGCGAGACCTCCTGAAGAGTTAGGAACTCCACTCGGGCCTTCTCTGTGGCGGTGAGCGCGTCGAAGGGGGAGAGGAAGAGGCACATTCCCTCTTCGTCAAACTCGTCAGGTCGGTCCGGAGCATCGTAGTCGAAGATGTGTGGAAGCCATTTCGAGGAGGAGATCCACGAAGCGTCTGGCTCGTGGTGAGGGAGACCGGGGGTGAGGACGGGTGGAAGGGCGGATGGGGCGAACGTGTGAAGAAAGAGGATGACGACGATTCCGGAAAGTCCAAGAATCACAAAGCGACGTGGTATGGGGAGGCTGAGAGGGGATGGAAAGGGGAGATTGAGGCCCATGATCGGGGCAGGCGAGTTCGAGGATGCGATGGTGCGATACACGCGCCCCATAACACGGCGCCGCCGCGTATCGAGATATTGCCCAAAAGAGTCGATGGTGTATGAGACAATCGGAACTATACACAGAGGGGTAAGGGGAAGTATGGAGAAGAGAAGGGTACAGGAAACTGTATCAAAGGCGGACGCAGGGTTGTCAAGGAATGAGGTAGTCATTTGTGTAGACGGGATTATTCCAAAAGAGACGGCCAAAGTTACCCCATGGGGCAATTTGAGTTTGTATAAATCATCCCCATAGCTAGACGACGACCGTTTGAAACGCAGCCTGTCATCCAAGCCTCATATCTAGTCAACCGTTATAGCTACATCTCTCAGCTCTTGACACTACAGTACACACCTAGAGCTTCCTCCTTGCGGTATGGAAACTCAAAACGAATCAGCCGATCGCGACCCGTTGACCCCTGTACGATCGGTGTTGATGCGTTCCTTCAGCTCCGCCGTCTACCCTCCCTATCCATCAATCCTTCACAGCGAACGCGCAGGAAGAAGGTCATGCCCATAAAGGACACCCAGACACGCGCCCCGAGAGCAAAAGTGTTGACCCCCATCCCGGCATAACCGTGATCCCAGCTACCATACGATAACACCGGAATATCCGATCAAGAAGCTCCGCATGTCCAGAACTGTCGAGCACATTCCACGACTACGACCAAGGATATCCGGGCATATTCAAGGTTTCAAGACTCACTGATGGTACCTTGATCCACACCGGGCAGCGGGTAAACCCTTTTAGCCGCTGCTCGTTCATCCTTCCAGGCCAGGCTACGTATCACCCTTGCCACTACACTTGCCCCCTTCCTCAACGCGGGCTACAACCGCACCCTCAAATGGGCCGAATCCGACTATTGCGGATGTTCATGGGTCTGGCGGACGAGCAGAGGACCTGGGCTGGAGAAGCCTCTACAGTGCTGTAGAAGCGGGGAGAAGGATCATGGAGCCTTGAGCTTGGACCCTTGAGCTTGGACCCTTGAGCTTTGGAGCCTTGAGCTTGGAGTGGCGACAACGAAATTGACCAAGGTACGCAGAAGTATGATAGAGCGACCAAATTGACTGATACCCACTAGAGATTTAGTATGAAGGTTCTTGTAGCTAGTTTATGCAACATCTTGTAACTAGCGGACCTACCCTACCGACGCCCAGCCTGCCTCAGAGACGAAGACTCAATAATGGCGAAGGTATATCCAAGATCCCTTCCACTGCGTCTGTTTGAAGTTGGATGATGTCAATAATGTGCCGTAGGTGCGTTCTCTGCTTCGTGGCTGGCGGGAAGCTAGAGATTGACGCAATGCTACGGGTGAAGGGAAGTGCAAGACCATGGTGGACACTGCGGAGAACAGTGGGGACGAGCAAGCCATCAAGGACGCAGAGGATTAAATTCGATGGTATGTACGTCTCCAGGACGCTCTATACTGAGTCCCCATAGCCAAATTCCATCAACTCCGCCCCGAGTGGGACCTAGTCAACAAGATCTTTGCCGAGAAGGATGGCGGCGACGAGGAATTACGCACAGGAAACAGCAACAGCGCCGACATCACCCTCGGTGCTCTGCTCAACGGCAAAGGCGTCGCCCGCGGTTGTGGAGACCCCTACTTGCCTCCAAGAACTCAGCAGGCATCCCGCCAACAGACCCCCATGTCCTCCCAAGACGTTCAAGAGACCCTTCGTGAGTTGGCGCCGATATTGATCGATCCGTTCGACCGCTCGCAGTCAAACTCGCAGGATGGAGCTAGAACGCCTTCTGTGCGGGAACAGACGTCAGGTACGCTTAGGCACGCCTTCATGACGGCCATATCCGCTACCCTTTGGTATAGGCTGACGCCATTGAAGGCAGGCGAAGGGGTGGAAGGGTATCCGGCGCATCGTCGGCGGGAGGGCTTGAGACGGTGTTGGAGGTGATGGGGAGCAAGGCGAGGATTATATGAGCCCGCAGAAGCGTCAGCTGGAGCTACAGGAGGCTGAGCATCAAGATAGAAGGCTGATTAGGCGGAGGGAAGCTCTGAATGCTCGATATCGAGCCACCGGGAGGACGCTATGGATCCTCCGCGCTTGGGGCCAACCGTTCCATATGACGTCTTGATCAGGGAGGCGGAAGAGAGGTATGATAGGCTCATGGAGGAGCAGGGAGAGTTACAGGACTCAAGGACGACTCGATGCTTCGTGACAGGCTCAAACATGGGACTAAGGGTTCCGAGCTGGACGTACTCTCTGTCTGATCGATATGAGCCCAACCTCGCGTAGAGCATCGGGACTCACGCTCGAGTTTCCAGAAGCCTCAACTCCTCGAAAAACCGGTTCCCTCGGATGATGCAAGGCGTTCGTGCCCACTCCTTGATATGCGGCAGTAGTTCTCGACTCGCTTGATAGCAGGACTGAGCATCCTGGGTTCCTTGTCGAGCGTGGCGTCGGTGTGGCGGGACGAAAAGGTGGGATTGCTATGGAAGCGGCAGCGTCGAAGCGATGGGATGCCCAGCTACCAGACCTCGTAGTCATCGAAGTCAAAAGTCCTCGTCTTCCATAGCTATTAATATGACCTCCGTCACCAGTCTCTCTCGCCGCTGCAGGTGCTCGGGGACGCGCAGCTCGTCTGCAGACATCTCTGCTTGACCGGTTCGTGCTGCATGCTGTGCCTTGGCATTGGCATACTTGTCGTTTTCGAGCGGTCCGTTGTCGGTGTTGACTGCGAGGTTATGGAGAATGACGCATGCAATTATGATGCCGTGGGCAAGCGCCTGGTCGTGTGTGGTCCGCAGGCATAGGGGCATGCTGCGAAGGATCGTCCAGCGCGACTTGAGTATGCCAATTGCCTGCTCGACTTGATAGCGCATTGTTGCAGCTATGGTCTTGAAGTATGCTGCCGTATAATCGTATTCCCAGACGTTTTTCTGAACATGGGGACCGTCTGATTGTATGCGGTGAACCCAGAGTCTGCTAGCAGGTATTAGTTGATGACAAATTGCGTGTCTGGGTGTTTCAGAGGCTCGGCGGCACGTTGAACACACATGTTGCTCGAAGACGCTGGGTATCCATAATCGAGGTAGCGAAAGCGCTTGGTGTCGTCTGTAACGCCGAGAACGTTGTAGCTGTAGCGCTCCTTGCGACTGTGGAACGCGCCAGCGTTTTCCCTTGCCGGCGCAGTTGCTAGGTTGACATGAAACTCGTCGACAATGCCAACATAAGAGGAATGCCGAATTCCTCCAACAAGCTGAACTTGATGTCGTTCCTCTGGCGGGCTGTTGGCCACGATATGAGGCGAGGGCGCTGGCGGAGGAAGGCTATGACGCATCTACCGGTCCAAACATGGACAGAACCCTACAAAACTCAGATGAGCTTGAACTGCGGCGGAGGGGAAGGACAAACTCGAAACATGGAATGTGCGCTCTATGACGTTCAGGGTGTGTCCATGAGCCATCCGATAGATGAAGACGCCTATCTGATAGAGGGGTTAGGCCTTGGGCTTGCGGTTCTTAGACTGAAAGACGGGATCGAGCCTGAAATATGCGACAAGACGAACTAGCTGGGGATGAGACGTTCGGAAGGCTTGCTGATGGCGAGCGCTCCAGGAACGCCTGGTCAGAGTGGAAGTAGAGGACGGGTGTTGGATATTGGCATTGAGCTTGGGGCAGCGGTTCCAATAGCAGTTGGACTAAATATGGCGGTGCGTTGCTGCCAGAAGTTGAAAGCGGCGACGAGTGGGCTCTTGATGGCAACGAGGGAGTAGCGCTAGGATGAGGGGATCCAAAAATTAGTGGGAGTCTGCACGAGAGGACTTTACAGGCACAACACAGAGATGTAACAGAGAGATGAAGGCTGTAGTGTCTGTGTTCAGTCTTACGTAATCAATGCTGATAGAGTAAGAACGGGAGGTGAATTAGGTGTCAATGAATGGCATGCCTACCAGAATAAGAGCTACTTCGGGAATTTGGCCACCGTCCTCCATGTATGGCAACAATAACTTCCTGACCAGTCAGCTTCTACCTTCCAAGCCATTGCAAACGCCTGCGTCCTCGTCAAACAGCAGCTATCCCTTACTCCTGGACCTTGACGCCCTGAAGTCAAGTTGTCTCGGGTTGCGGTAGAGAGGGAGGATGCCAAGCCTAAAATTCTGCGGCGAGTGGTCAGTCCTTCCCCTGTCCCGCCGCTGCCCCTCTCCTCCAGCATGCCGTCCACCTCTTTTTGCCCCTTTGCCCCATCCCATATCCCTCCGTTCTCACTTCCTCTTCGTGATCAAAAACATTGGATTCTCAAGCTTCACACGGCATGTGTACCTTCTGACAGGCTGAGGTTGGCCGAAGATCGTGGAGAACCAAACCGTGACCAAGCTGACGTATCGCAGCAACAACCTCCTCTACCCAAAAGTCCGCTCCTCTCTATCACCTCCAGCTCCGCGAACCTTACGTATCATCGGATTGGGAGCTGACCCATCCCCCTTAGTCCGACAACAACTCCAAGATCCTCCTCTACCAATGTCGGAACTGCCCGTACGCCGAGAACGCCGTCGCGGAACCCGGGATGGCGCCTTGCGTGTACAAGAATGACCTGCTCACCGTGGCTCGGTATGTCTTCCCTCTTCCTCTTCCTCTTCCTCTTCCTCTTCCTCTTCCTCTTCCTCCTCCTTGTCCTCCTGATCCTCCTTTGTCTCCTTCTCCCTCTCTTCAGGCACGGCAATTGTATTGACGGGCGTACGCCATGTAGGGAGCAAGCGGGAGAAACGAAGGATCTGGAGACGGACCCGACGTTACAGCGGAGTAATATACAATGTCCAGTGTGCTTCAAGAATGGGTGAGTGTCCAAAAATCGTTTGGGCCTTGTGTGCGTGAGGAAAAGGAGGCTGAAGAGGGACACAGAGCGGTGTTTTATCAGGATCAGGCGAGGAGGATCACCACGAATATGACGCTGTTCTTCTACTGCACACATTGCAAGCACCTCTTCCGGGATCCGAAGGTCAGGCAGCGATAGTCGGGGCTTGAACGGCGAGATGAGTAGGTTGTATAGATCGCAACAGGATTGCCGATGAACAGCTATCAATTCACCATTTGTTGTACTGTATCCCATCCCCAAAATGCATTGAGTGAGGCTTGATATGCAAGAATACGATATGAAGCAATGCGATGCTCTCTACCTCTAATCCGCGCGGAGGACCAGACCCCTATCCCTAAGATGTCTGATATAGTCCCTCCAAACCTGCGCTCCACCTTGTGGCAATGACTCGCTCGCCACCTGCCCCGTGCTAGCCTGCTCCAGCGTTCTTGCCGAGCCCACCATGATCAGCCCCTAACAGAGTGTCAGCTACTGCTTGTACCCTCTAGATCCATCGTACCCGCTTCGCTCGAGTCAGCGCGACATTCAGCCGCCTCCAATCGCACAAGAACCCAATGTTGCCCGCAGTATTACACCGTACCGTGCTGAAGATGATGACCTGCTTCTCCCGCCCTTCGAATCCGTCGACAGTCTTGATCTCAATGGTCCCAAGTTCGCCCGCTCGTGTCTGGCCGAGGACCGCGTCGTAACGATCAGAGCGCTGAGATCCCGGATCAGGGTGGAGGAATTGGTCGATAAGCCGGATCTGGGCGGTGTAGGGAGCGATGATCCCGATATCCTCGCCACGCAGGTCCTGAGCTACATCAGCGAATCGTCACCGAATGCAGGGGACCCAGACTGACCGGGTTATTGAAAAGGAGATCCGTGACAATGTCGCAAACCTTCTCGGCGTCTCCGTGATTTGCAATACTCCGCATCTGCGGTGTCTCCTTATAGTCGTGGTCAACGAAAGTCAGATTGCTTCTCCTCCCACTCTCGTCTTCTACGAGGAACGACGTGATCGGTGGCTCAAATCCTGGCCTTACTTCGCCGCCGGATTGAACGGTTCCATCCTTGAGATCATCGTTGTAGAAAGCATGACTCGGAAAGGCGGATATTGCGGGGTGCATCCGATACTGCGTGTCGAGCATGATAGAAGGTACGTCTCAGTTGAGTCAGCCATTGAAGGGGTTTCCCAAACGATCCACTCACGATGCTCGTGAATGAGCCGCTCGAAGAGACTGATACCAAGTCCGCCTGCATGCGCTTCGGGACTGATGATGACGGGTGGCAGTTGCTTGTGATCGCCGATGATCGCAATATGGGACGACTGAATTGCGAGTAAGCTCAGCACAATGAGGAGAAGAAGAGGCGCCTCACCCCCTTCATCAAGGGTACAATGGAAAGCGGCTCCGTGGCCATGCTGGCCTCATCCAGGAAGACCATGGGGAAGTCGATGTGCTGAAGAGTCCGCGATGAAGCCGAAAGACACGTCGTGCAGATCTGCGTGTGTATAAGCCACTCGCTCGCTTCGCCGCAACTCCACGTACGACATCCGTGTCCCCAAGGACTTCCTGAAACATCCTCGTCCGCTTGCCGAACAGCTTCTGGTCGATCGAAGCCTTCTTAGCCATCTTTCTTCGCCAATCAGTCTGAGCCACTGCAAGCGGTACGATCAGTGCTTGAGTCACCTCGTGAAGTGAGTCACTCACCGCTCATGTCTTCGGGCTGCCGAAATAGCTCGTCCTTCTCTCGTTGTAGTTCCTCTATCTCATCATACAACGGATGCTCCGCCAGCTTCAGATCCAGGTTAAGATCCATCAAGCTCGGTCGGACTCGATCCGTGGCGCCGAGTCGGATGGCTTTCACGCCGTGGTCATGCAGTCCCTCGAGGAGATTGTCGACGGCCACATTGGTGTGCGCACAAACGAGGATCGGGAATGGTACCTCCCAATGGAGCTTGAGGAGCTTGATCGTTTCGATGATGACGCGTGTCTTTCCCTGTCCCTGGTCAGCTCAGTCTCCCCGCTCGGAAACGAAGAAGTGCTAACGGTTCCTGGCGGCTTGGATCCCGGTCATCAGCACGGATCGCACTCGTCAAAACCGGACCTACGCCTTGGACCAAGCTCAACCTCTCGCCCAACATCATTGCAATCGCCTTCGTTTGACTCGGATTAAGCTCGAGCTCCGGATCACCTTCCACTAAAAGAGGTGTGTCTCTGAATCGCCGCGTCCAGCTCTGTATTAGTTGATTCCGCGCGAGGATCCCATCAGGACTTCGATCGGTAGGTACCGCCGTCGCGTCGATATCCGTGGGCTTGAGTTGCGTCCCATCGGGCACGACCGCGTGGACGTCCGCGTTGATGGCAGAAGAGTACGAGTCGTAGGGTACGAAGTCCTCCTGGAAGGCTCGCAGTAGGACGTCGCGCATGGCTGTGCCGCTGAGAATGGTCTGCTTCGGCTTGCACTTCGGGGCAGAAACGACGTCCCGAGCCATTGGGCTCTTGCTTGAGCGTGGCGCGGGGAGGTCTACGTCTGGCGATGCAAAGTCCGTCGAAGCGAAATCTTCTGTATCCTGAGCAAAAGGGCTCTGACCGAGCGCTTTGATAGCCAAAAGCTGCTGCTGCAATGGCCAGCCGCTATGGCCGACGTCGATCCTGAGACACGCTCTTATCAGCCGGTGACTCGGAGACAGACTGATGACCCTCACCGCCACTCTCCCTCCGCGATCTTGGGTACCTCATCCGCGAACTCCACCCGGACATACGATCGCGTCGCACTGTAGACCTGTCCTCTCAGGGGTCTCCCCTCTCCCTTGATCGTGCCGAGGGTACCATTCACGCGCACACAATCTTTCGTTGGGTCGGTCCGGGACAGTATGACCGAGGAGCCGATACTAGGCTCCGTCAGCTTGCCTGCCCACACGGATGAACGAGGCATAGACTGACGAAAAGCGATTCAAAGGCAGTGCTGTTGCCGTTTTGCCTGTCCGTGAAAAGGTGACGATACATCCTGCCGTTCTTGACCGGGGTTGGTACCGAATCGATCCACGCAGTCCACCCAGTGCATATCCCTCGCGCTTGAGTCGGTCAATCGACCATTCCTCCAGACGGATATGGAAAAGCTGCTCCTCTTCATCGAACTCGGCGCGCAGCAGCGGCTCGAAACTGCTCGCGTTCAGCTCGTATCCCAAGAACGATCACTGCACGTACTGATTCTGATACCGAACTAGCTCGTCATGAAATGTCTCCCCCGGTGCCAGGTCACTAGCCATCGCTCGCACCCTCTTCCTCACAGCACCAGGAAACCAGCTCAGCCCTTTCGTGCGACCCATCCGGGACAACGACCTCTGACGCCAGTCGAATCTCGATAAACCTTCTGGCGCAAGCTCCTCGGCTGGGAGAGCCGGAAGAACGGAGACAGTGCTCTTCCGCCTCGCATTCCGTCGCATTCGGTTGACGAGGCGGTCATCGTACTCCTCTAGCGATGAAGCTGGCGCGGTGAGTGGTGGCACGCGATCGGGCGGGAACTCGGGTAGGGGCTCCATGATTGGGTAGGTGGAGGAAGAAGGGGCGAAGTCGAGATCAGAGGGGATGTAGTCCGGTTCAGGCGGGACATCTTGGGTTCGGACAGCTTGAGAGCGCGGGCGAGACGGTCGAAGTGATGATGGGGTCGAGACTGGGGGACGAGGAAGGGGATGGTGTTCTGGTGCTGCGCGAGGAGGTGGAGGTGGGGGATCATCATTCTGCCAATATCGCTCTGACAGGGTTTGTGCCGATTGATGAGCCGATGAGTGGTAAGGCTGCCCATGTGATACGATGGTCAACGGTGCCCGACGCGGTCCGAGCCGAGCAGATGAGTCTGCGAGGCATGCCTGACATAAGCTTCGAGTGATGAGCATAGATCCCGACGATGATGACGATGTCGATGATGTTGAAGGTGAAGCTCGATTCATGAGTCTCGTTGAGCGCCTGGAAAGTGCCCGAAATGCCTGGGCGGCATTGCCTGGACCTTGCAGTTTGATGATGCCCTCGGAGGAAATGCACGTCGACGGTTGTACCAAAACTTAAGATCCTATACGGACGGCACAAGAAGACCCAAAATTACAAATGATCGGAATAGGGGGAAATTACAGCACCGTCCTAGAACATCAGATTCCAGCACGCGTCATACCTTCTCAGTGGCAAGCTCCCAGTCCTTGCCTTTCGAAAGGATACCTCGAAACTCTCGCTCAATTGTGATGTATGTACATATTGTGTATGGTCTCATCTATATATAATATATACAACACGTCCCGTACTCGTATCAAGCGCGAATCAAGGTCTCACCGCGAAGCTCACGCTCCTGCTCCGAAGCCTGCTGCCCCAGCACCTCGTCGTCTGATCGAGGCAGAGGCGAGATTTCCGGTCCAGCCGAGATCTCCAGGTCATTCAGATGACCCGTCCCGAGGTCGTACATCTTGATGCCATCAGCTTGGTACAAGTCGGTGCGAGCGGAATGACCTACCCAGCCATGGACGTATATCGGCTTCATTTCACCTCTCTGAGCGCTCCTCCACGCATCCTGCATCACCTGCTCCAAGTCAGCGTTTGCAAGCAGGTTGAACAGCCGCTTACGTCGGACGCAATGACGTTCCTCACGTTTGCCTTCACGTTCTCCTTGATCAGGTCATCCACCCCGGTGCCCGGTGGCATGATGTGTTTCAAGCGGACGACCGGGTCGAGGAAGCGCGAGAGTGGGTGATCTTGGGCATGGGGAGCATGGGTAGGAGGGGGAGCGCCCCATGCGGCGATACAGCCGCCGCAACCGGTGTGACCGACGACGAGGACTGCGAATAAATGAGCTTCGGACCTACTAGAATAGAGAAATCGTAGGACGGAAAGCCAGGATAGGGCGACTCGAGGTGAGACGGGAGATGGAGACGACAGAGATACCATGATCAACCCCGACAGTGCCCACAGCATAATCAAGTAACGCATTCGCAGAATCATCCTTCGGCTGGAACTGCAGACCCAAGCTTCAGTATGTCTCGCACCACTGGATTGGATGACCATGACGACGAAGCCATAATGCAAAAGCTCACCTGATTGGCGACATTCCTCTATTCGTCCCATCCATCAGCACCTAGTCATATGGTTCAATGAAGAAGACCCACCATGACAAACACATCCCCCGGCTTCCTACCCATGATGACACTCTCTGGCACCCGCGAATCCGCGCATCCAATCCACAATATCTTCGGAGCCTATCCAGTCATCCATCAACCTCTCTTCACTACCCTACCTTGAAGGGGGAAGACTGACCTGGCCTTTGGTAGTGGACGCGAAGAAGCCTGGCTCCTTCTCGTTGATACCTTCCGCCCATTTCCGGTTGGCGTCGAATAATGACTGGATCTCTGGGAACTGAGACATTCTCACGGACCCGGGTCGGTGATGATTGTTGTTATTCGGGATATGTGGGAATGATTGGTAGTTGGAATACGAAGAAGCGGGACCAAGTGCTGAAAGAGAGGAGGCCAAGGTAGAATGGAGATGTGCCAATGACGTGGAAGCCCTCTTTAGAGGTGTCTTACATGTATGAAAAGAGGCCATGAGATGGCTGTTGGGGGGTGAATCAATAAACAGATGTGGGGAAGCTGGAAAGGCTCACGCGAAAAAGTTTAGCCGGTTTCGGGATTAGGCGGATCAAACCGCAAGAGTGATTCGAACACCTGTAGTGAAGATGCAAGACGTTCATATACAAGTATTGTGTATGTATGTAGGTATGAATGTCCGAGGTGGGGAAGCTGCCAACTAGGCCTGCTAGCCAGCTGGATAGGCGAGTCAGATTATACGCCTTCAACAATGAGGAGCGAACACGTGCTGTTCAACGGCCCCGGGCATCCGTGAGACGGATGAATCCCAACCGTGATACCGCTACCATCCGCTATTCTTCCCGACGAGGTACTTTTCACTGCTCTTCCACTTATGACCCTTGACCTTTCCCGCTCCTACGCCCTTGTTCAGTCCACCACCACGTTCCGTCCGTGCCCTCTCCCTTGCGACTATAATCTGGACCCCATCTTTCTCCCCCAAGTGTTTCGCGGATATCCTTGGCGGTCGTACCTTGCGTTCTCGGATATATGTAGTGAAGTCGGTCGCTGGTGGTCCGGTGGAAGATGCTTGACTATCGGAGTCAGATTCGGGCTCGAGGTCGGATAGGTCGTCCGGTGGTTCATGTGACGGTTGATTGGTATCATCGTTCCCAAGAGCTCGACTTATTCGCACGGCCTCAAGTCGATCGGAGATCTTTTCTTGACCAGCTTCCTCGTTGAACGCTCCCGTTCTCCCTTCTTTAAGATCTTGCCTCTCCTGATCCCCTTCCTCCGATTCCCGTTCATCGTCTTCAGCTTCCTCCGCTCCATCCATGCTCTCCCCTTCTTCGGAGTCCGATTCGGGCATATCTTGCACCTCAATCATGTACTATTCGGTTGACCCTGGATTAGAATTTTGATCACACGTGCTGCACAAAGACCCACATCTTCTAAATCCCGCTGCATCGCGCGTCCGAATCCACTCGCCTCAACCTCCAGATCTAGCCTGACCCTCTTATCCGCAACCTCCGAGCTTTCCGCATCATTCTCCTCTTCCTGTGCCATGACATCTCGCCATGTCGGCCAATTGGCTGCTTCGTATCGGAATCGCTTGCGAAAGAATTTTCGGATACAGTTGACATCGCGATTGAAGAAGCTTCAGACACAATCAGCCATTAAGTGATGATTAGTGGAAGAAGCGACCTACTATTCTGCATTCTCGTGTCTCGTACTGACCATCTGCGGGAAGTCGATGAGCACAGCCTCGCCGGTCTTTCGCTGGATGAGGATGTTGAACTCGTTGAAATCTCCGTGAATGAGGCCGGATCGTGCGAGGCGGAGGATAAGGGCGATGAGGGTTACGTAGAGGTCCGAAGGGGAGTCGACATGGTCTACTTGCCGCCTAGCTGCGATTCAGTAAAATTACAATCTGAACTTTGGGTATGTATGACAAACAAGGGGAAAGAATCGATGAGAGACATAACGATGCAATGTCGTGCTTGATCGATGGGCACCGGGACAGGGAAGCCATGTTGATACAGCACCTGAGCAGTGTCAGTCTCTTACCAACCGCTCCTTCCGGGACTCAGCGAAGAGTCCACTCTGACTCACTTTCATGAACGCAAACTCCTTCTCCGCAGCCAACCTCGACATATACATCCAGCTCGCCGAGCTTCTCTTCACCAGGTAATCCCGCTTCGCCTTGATCGCTCGAAAGGATATCCGGCCCAACCTGCACGTCTCGACGTAAGCACAGCCTCGATCATCGCAGCAGGAACCTGAACTGCGGGCGAAGGGGAGAGCTTTCGCACCGGTGAATCTTGAGTACCCTCTCCTCCCCATGATCCTCCTTCACGAGGTAGATATCACTCTCCTTCCCCACCCCGATCTTCTGGCCCACGGCGCTTACGCTCGGGATCTTCCGGCAGGAGAAGGTCCGGAGGGCGAGGTAGTCAAGGCCACCATAGGTCAATCTGAAACCCTCGTCTGGCCTAGTCAGCGGGAGTGAGTGAATTGTATTAGTATGACGAACACTTTGCCCCCTGGACTCGGGCGACTAAGCCACGCTTCGCTAGTGATCCGAGGCATTTCGAGGTGATTCCTGAACGTATGGAGGAGAGCTGGGCGATGAGTGGTGTGGGTACGACCTCGTGGTTTTTCGAGCCCATCTCAACCTGAGTGCAGCATCAGCATGGTCCTATAGCCAATCTGTCCGATAATTGGAAAGGCCGTCGAGGTGATGCAGGACGAATGTAGAGGATGCGCTCGACTGACCGCTGTGAGGACGCGGAACTCGTCGGGAGTGACATAGCGGAGATCTGTCGCGTCGAGTCTCATACTCGGAGATGTGAGTCTGGTTCTGAAGTGACTACCCGGGTGTAGCTGCGATACGGTAGCTGCGATAAAGAAATCGTCGGCACATATACGAGAAAGGACGGAGACCGGAAACGTCAAAATATCAAGCGGAGATCAGGACGTTCTCCGTTCAGAGGGCTAGAGGTGCAATATCGTGGCGGGTGACGATGACGAGCGATACATATGGATCAGGCTCACTTGACCGCCGGCATCTCGCCTTGATACGACCTCATCCCAGGGTTCAACTTTGTAGCATTGATGTTACCGCAAGATAGCTACTTCTTCTTCCCTTTCTTATTCTTGCTGCCACCTCCTCCCCCGGCTCCAGATGAAGCTGCCGCAGCAGTCGTGCTGCCCTGAGTCATCCCAGTGCCCATGCCCATTTTCGCGCCCTTCTTCTTGCCCATTGCAGCGATATGGGAGGATCGCTGTCGCAGAGGAAGCCATCGATCAGGCTGTGACGAGCGATGCAGCACGAATATATCAGGAGAAGGATGAACAAGATGTCTTTGATCAGCTCTTCTGGAGCTCAAAGCGTGGAATACACGCACGTCTTCATTGAACGGTTTCCCAGCCACAGCGCCTTTAGGCAATTTATGCCTCGGCTTCCCCTTGACCTTCTCCTTCTTCGCCTCCTTCACCGAAGCAGCCTTCTTGACCCCTTCTAAACCTCCCAGTGCCCACCCGGTCGGCAAGCTCGGCACATAGCTCTCGAGCTCACCTGCAGTGGGTATGTGACCCGATGGACCGGAGAGATCGGTGAGAGGAGGGACGTTGAGGTAGGAGTGATACGAGTGCGAGAGGAAGTCGCTTTGTGCTACGGTGGCTGAGAGGTTGGTGAGGATGTCGGGGTACTCGGGGAATGACTGTGGATGTCAACCTTCATCCGACCTACGATCGCTTGCAGATCGAGTGGTTTTGGAAACTAGGCTGACTCACCTGATCACATCCGGCCAGGAGGCTGTCGTACAGTTCTTGCGCCTTCTCATATTCCCCCAAGCGATACCTCTATATCGTCATCAGCAAGCAGCCACAATCGGACCATATGGCTCGTGTATGATAAAGCTCGGAAAAAGACCCACAATCTGCGCCTCCAAGTGCTGCTGTTCCTTCCTCCCCCGCTCCCCCAATCCTTCAAGGATGACCAGCGCCTCCTTCTCTCGATGTAGCCGGTACAAGCAGTATGCCTTCTCGAACACCAGGGGCGAGGTCGACGGAGGCTTCGAAAGGAGGTCGAGAGCGGCTTCGTAGTCGTCCGTGTGGAGGTTGAGGAAGAGGAGCGTCTTGAACGCTGGGATGGACGAAGGGTCGAGCGCCAGGACTATGATGTGACGCCTCGTCAGCTGCCGCGCTCGAAGATAGCGGGTGACGTGACCCGTATCTTTGATTGACGAAGCAGCTCACTTTTCTTGCACGTCGAAATGGCATTGTGGAAGTACCCGTCGTCGACTTGGTCCGTCAAGGCCCGATACAGGACCGGCAGTCGGTCTGATGCGATCCTTGGTGGTCGTGGAGTGGAAGCCTTCCGCTTGAGAGTGGCGGGGGAATGCTTCGCTGGCAGCATGATGTAGCTGAAAGCTGTCGAACCGCAGGCAGATACGTCGGAGACGCTTTGACGAGGAAAAGTAGCGTACTTTGAGTGGGAATTTTCGAAGTTGCCACGTTGGGAGTCGAGCTGGGAAGATGAATCGCTGGATACAGTCTTGTAAATGCAAGATGTGAAGGCGATACGGCGCCGTTTCAATCCGTTCGGTGTATGTTACAAAGGGAATGAGGTCGATCGGATTCAAAGCAGGATATGAGTCTCCCGTTGATGCCTTGAGAGATACTGCCTCCATATACCAACTCTACTTTTCATTTCTGAACCCCCATAGCCTTGACCAGACCGAAAGCCGCGCCCGCCGCAACACATCCAACGACCGTCGTACTTACCGCTCCATAGAGATAGCCTCCAGCTCCACCGGTTGCGCCTCTATTCATACGGAGGTCAGCAAACTCAAGTCGTGCCGCTTAGGTACTCACGTAAAGTAGGTCTTGAATGCACCGAAGATGAAGAGGACGACTCCGGTCACAACGCAGGAAATGATGAGTCCCTCGGTGGGTGACGAGCGCGCCATGTAAGGAACTAATGGGATGAGGCCACCAATGAAGTAGGAGAAGCCGATAGTGAGGGCGGAGATGTACAATCGTGATCTAGGGACCTCCTCTGAAGCGGAGATATGAGCATTTAAAACCCAGTCCGGAAAAGCTCAACCTACCTAGTCCTTCGCCGAACTTGATCAAGAATGCAGTCAATCCCATATCCTCATTCCCCTTCGGACCCCCATCCTCCTCGACCTCCTCTGCCTCTCTCTTTGTCCAGCTAAGAATCCCCCGTTTCTTCTCCTCTGGAACGACTCTTTGAAGCTGTGCCTGTGCAGCCATCACACCCTCATTTCTCTCAACTCGCTCTCCCTGTGTATGATCATCAACCGCTCGCAAGTCCTCCGCTATCAGCCGCGATACGGTCTCCTTGACCCCAAGCGGTCCGAGAATCGAGTGAACCTCGCGCTCCATTTCGCCCGCACAAGATCGTAGGACGCGAGCCTGAGTCTGTTTTCGAAGGTAGTGGAAATGATCGAGTTCGGCTTGGGAAGCCACTGGAAGATGGAGGTCAACGAAAGAGGAAAAACAAGCTGGAAATGTGGACATACAATAACCTCCCAGGCCCATACTGATGGCTCCGGCACACAGCTCGGCGAGACCACCGGTAACGACAAGTCTGGATGAACCGATAGAAGAGAGACCAGCGGTAAGAGCGAAGGGGACAGTGAGACCGTCGGAAAGACCGATGATTCTACGTCACAGGCTTGATCAGCTTTGACATTCGAATTGCAACGCCTCGTGACATACATATCCCGGACGATCTCCGGACTGATGAGATGTCTCTCATCATCACCTTTCAACTCCTTGCAGCATTTGTCGCCCTCCCTGTCGTGCGCAGCACATCTCGACTGTAATGGCGGTACCTCTCCTAGGATCCCCTCTGATTGCTGCTTTCGCACAGGAGGGAGGACATTGTTGACCGTCCACACAGGCTCGGCCGTGGGATTGGACTGCGATGGTCGAGGGAGGAGAACGGCTGCTGGTGGCTGAGACGGATTTGAGGTCATGACTTTCCCATCTATCTGCAAGTTGTAGCGAAAGAAACGGATTCACAACAATCGGTGGCAAGTATCAGAGATTTGATTTACTCATCAAATTAGCTGGGTGGGAAGAATGACACGTCAGGATAGCTGAAACAAAGCCATCGATGCTCGGTTTAGGATGTGACGGCTACCGTTGAAATCCGTCGGCAGCCATACTCCTCATAGGGAATACTAGCTCGAACATCACCCTTCGCCACATTCAGACCAGCTGCCGACGATGAGGATCGCTATCATTGGTACAGGCGTTTCGGGACTCTCCGCTCTCTGGGTGAGCTCAAATCCTCATTATAAAGGAGACGAGGCTTCTCGACTTGGGTCCAGCTAATCGACCAATTTGAAGCTTCTTAACGAGTACTCAGATCACGAGGTGAACATCTACGAGAAAGCCGATCATCCTGGTGGCCATACCCATTCTGTCGAGTTCATGCGTTCGTCGACCGGACTCGACCAGAGTGGCATACTGACGAGGGTATAGGCGATGGGAAGGAGAGCTGCCAGGTGGACACGTGAGCTACCGAGTCTGTGCAGGCTGGCGTTGAGCTGATGTACAGTACCGCTTAGTGGCTTTGTACGCTGCTCATCGCATTCTTACTTGTCGACCTATCTGATATTGAATCCCTCGACAGATCGTTCTCAACCCCCGATCATACCCGAACTTCTTGCGTTTCCTCAATCTCCTCCGGATGCCGCTCCTGAAGACCGAAATGACATTTTCTGTCTCCCGCGATCGAGGACGATTTGAATGGGCTGGTGAAGGGTTAGGGGGCGTGTTCTGTCAGATCGGCAACCTGTGGGTCGACAACTCCGATACCTGTTAGTACTGATGCGTGGTGGACAGCTTCAACCCGAGAATGTACCGCATGATCTTCGATGTCATCCGATTCAACCTCTTTGCGCTGGACTTGTTGAGAGAGGAGGTCCGCACGGGGAAGGAGATGAGTATCGGACAGTACCTGGACCGGGAAGGATATGGTGATGGCTTTAAGGAGGATTACCTGTTTGTGAGGATCCGATTTTCTCCGGATTTGGTGGCGGCTGCTGATCCTAAACAAGCCTATGACCGGTGCAATCTGGTCAACACCGGCAGACAAAGCGGCTCTCGACTTTCCTGCATCCACACTCATCCGATTCTTCCACAACCATCACCTTCTTCAGCTCACGGGAAAACCAAAGTGGTTGACAGTTAAAGGGGGATCGTAAGTACGAAACTACCTTCCTCTCTCGTAATATCCGGAGAACGCACTCATGAAAGCTATCAGAAAGAAATACGTCGATGCTGTTCTGAGCAAGTTGCCATCGGAGAATCTCCACCTCGACAGCGAGATCGTCGGCGTCTCATCACAGGAAGGCGGTATTACGCTTGAAGAGGCTTCGGGCAAACAGCATCAATACGATCATGTCATCCTCGCGTGAGTGAACTCCTTGATTCCCACAAGCTGAACTCACTCGTAGAACCCACTCCGATACGACCCTTGCGATGCTGCGGCGGGGCGGCGGTGTGGATCTGAAGGAGGAGAAGGTGCTGGGACCGTGGAATTGGAGCGAGAACGAGGCAGTCTTGCATTGGGATGAACGCGTGAGTCAGACGACGCGAGAGCTGGGCTCGATCGACGGCGTCTCAGCTCCTGCCCATACGGCGGAGAGCCTATTCGGGTGAGCCTTCGCTAGCCTTTTTGCCGCAAAGCAGGCTTACTTTTAGCAGCTTGGAATTACCTCACTTCGACATCAGCCCCAACGTCCGGAACGAGAACGACCTCCTCAAATGTCGACGTGGTCTCGCTGTATGTGTTGGAATCTAATTATGCGATCCCGTCTGACCAGATCATGCAGCACCTACGACATGAACATCCTGCAACATCTTTCCGAAAAGAAGCACGGTCTCGTCCTCGTCACCCTAAACCCTCCCTTCCCCATCGACGAGTCCAAAGTCGTCGGTCGATGGCAATACCATCACCCAATGATGACTTCTCAATCCGTATCCACTCAGCGTCTCCTGCCCGAGATACAAAATAAGCGCGGAATATCGTATGCCGGTGCTTGGACGAAATACGGATTTCACGAGGATGGGTTCGCCTCTGCTATGCGCCTGGTCACATCACCGCCTTTCAACGTCAAGCCACCTTTCGCGATCAAGTCAGCGCATAGAGCTTTGCCGATGGCGAGTATTGGGTTGGTCTATGTGAGGTTCTTCGTGGCGATCTTGGAGAAGGTGCGAAGAGAACTGGAACCGGCATGGGTGTGGGTCAGCTGGGTGGTGGTCCTGTTACTAGTCTGGCTAGAGCAGGTGTTGGGGGCTGTACGGTGGGATGAGGTCCGTGACGAGGTGGTGCGCATCAGAGGATATTGGGTGGACGACAAGATCGAGCGGAAGAAGCTGAGATAGAGTACATGCATGCCTGCTGATGGGATTCATAGACAATGACGGCGTAGTATGGTAAGTTAGATGACAGTATACCAAAACAGTCTCATCAGCTAAGACACGTCACACAGCGTCATGCATCCGCACTTTCGATCCGCTTGCTTGCATCCGCTCGATGAAATCCCCGTCACCTGCAGGGAAAACCTCCGAATCAAGCTTGTCATCGGCTGCCGAACCACCGGCTTTATGGGACCATCTTAAAGCGTCGGCATGTCACTCGAGTGTCAACTTTCACGGGCTCCGCTTGGGCTTGGCGAAGGTTTCATCGCATGATCGACGCTACCATCACACGCACGGGTTCCTCCGCCAGGGCGCCCCTTCTTTCGAAAAGCTGTGTTCCTAGCGGCAGCGGGTCTCACGTAAGTAAACCTAATTATGCAAACATCCCGCAGAACGATCTCAGGGTTCCGCGCTTTCTCAAAGCCGGTGGCCACCCCTTTGACCTGGGTTGTTCGATGCCGGATCCTTGCAGTAACCCTGTTTCTCTCGCTCGTACCAATAATTTATATCCCCCTGATTCATTTTAATCGTTATATACGTCTGCAAACCCGAACCGGACGACCAACGGGAAGAGTCGATCAGCTGGACACGGGAGTGGTCGGTGCTTGGAATCGACCAAAACATACCCGGCCATTTCCCCCTGACTCTTTCGGGCTTGTATCTCGACCTTTCCTTTGAGCACCGCTTCGTATCACCGGCCCTGCCCTTCGAGCCCTCGAGACCGGCCGAAGTCGGTGCTTGAGCTGTATCATACAAAGGAATCTCAATCATCGACATCCTCGCAATGCTCCCTTTGGTCTCCTTTCTTCTCCGCTGATCAATCACAATTGGGGTGGTGTGTGCATAGCGGAATCGAGAACACAGCATCACTCAAATTACCGGGTGATCGTCGCTGTCCTCATCTGTTGATCCGGTTCCAGTTCCTAGCCGGTCAGTTCTCCTCATACTGTGTCCCGCAAACGAAGTTGACTCATCTCCATTATCAAGCCCGGTCTGCAAGCCCGTCACATTCCATCATGGTCTCCCCTACCAAATCTCGGCCTTTTCCGGCTCCACCTCGTCAACCATCCTACGTCTCTGTGCCCAACCCCGCCGACGTCTCCCCTGATCCCAACGCTGATCCATACGCCAATCTCGCCTCCCAAAACTTGCCAGAATCCGCAGTCCTCTCCCCAGACCCGTACGACGCTTCCCAACTATTCGGCAATCGGAGACGCTCAGATTACATGCCCGCACCATCCGTCATCAGCCGTGACTCCACACATGAGAGTCTATTGGCTCCAGGGACACCTAATCTAGACGGGAATAGATCGAGTTGGGGAAGTTCGGCTGGTCTGGCGGGTTCTGCTGAGGCCATCGCCGGTGCAGATGTGAGCCGAGCCAATGGTCTTGCATTGGTTTATAGTGTAGCTGATTGGTGCAGACTTTGGCGAACGTGCCTCCTAGCCGACGGGCGAACGCCGGTCGTGGTCAGTCTAACCTCGCTCATTCCACTCTAGGATGGAACAACTCCACAAATGATCGCCTATCCACCAGCGACGACGACGAACAGGGACATCCTACGCCCGCTGCAGCTGGAGCAGCAGCAGGAGCATTGAATGAGAAGAGCCCGAGATTGGCTTCGAGCGGGTATCAGTCGAAGAAGAGCAGGAAGTGGTTGTGGCTGGGGATTGCGGCCGGGGCTCTGCTTGCTATCGCATTAGCGGTCGGATTGGGAGTCGGGTGGGTCTATTTGCATTGCATCCACTCGTCAGCTAACGGGTCTTCTTCAGACTTACTCAGCGTTCGAGCCACAAAGCAACTACTGCAGCCGCTGTCAATGATAACTCCGGCAAGTCCAGCTCAGCATCCTCGGCTACCTCGTCCGCAGCACCCTCCGCAACGCCTACGACTGGGAAGACAGGTTCACTTATCGCACTGGACAATGGATCGAGCTTTACCTACGGTAACAATTTTGGCGGCTCTTGGGTGTGGGATGAGGCAAACCCTTTCAACGTGAGTCTCCTGCAATCTCTTCAGGGCAATGCTGATGAATCTTCATGAAGAATGATGCACAATGTAACTCGTGGACCCCTCCCCTGAACCAGAACTGGACTTGGGGTGTGGATAAGATCTACGGGGTCAACCTCGGTGGCTGGTTAAACACAGGTATGTCCCCGGCTTCAAGAGGTAAACCTTCCTGACTCTCGCAGAACCCTTCATCGTCCCCGCATTGTACGAGAAATACGCCAACGGCCCGAACAACCAGACTGCCATTGACGAGTACACCCTCTCTCAGAACATGGGCGCGAATCTCACCGCCGCTTTGACCGAACACTACGAGACCTTCATCACGGAGGAAGATATCGCCAATATCGCTGCGGCGGGTCTCAATTGGGTTCGCATCCCGTTGCCTCACTGGGCGATCGAGACCTGGCCGGGAGAGCCATACCTCGAAAGGGTATCTTGGACCTACTTCCTCAAGGCGGTTCAATGGTGCAGGAAATATGGGCTCAGGATTAACCTCGACTTCCACACTGTGCCTGGTAGTCAGAGTGAGTCGGACGAAATCGGATAGAGCGAAAGTTGACGCTGTTTGCAGACGGATGGAACCATTCCGGGCATCAGGGGAACATCAACTGGATGTATGGTGAGTGAAAGGCAGCCTTACGTTGTGTTGACCGCTGACGTAGCTCAGGCATCATGGGCACTGCCAATGCTCAGCGCGCACTCGACTACATCCGTACTCTTGCGCAATTCATCGCTCAACCCGAGTACAGCCCCGTCATCCAGATGTTCGGGTTCATCAATGAGCCCAACGGCAATTGGATTAGCCAGCCTCCAATCGGCAGCTTCTACTACCAAGCTTACGAGATCATTCGCGAGGTCACCGGGATCGGGGAGGGCAATGGACCATTCCTTTCCATGCACGACGGATTCTTGAGCATTCCCAAGTGGTATGGCTTCCTGCCTGGCGCCGACCGTATGGCCATCGATCAACACAGCTACATTGTGAGCCTCATCGTCCTTCACATGGACACTCACGCATTCTGAATTGCAGGTCTTCGGCGACCAGATCGAGGGCACATTCGACACCATCTCGAAGCTACCCTGTAAGTATTGGGGCGTAGCGACCAACACCACATCCCAACAATTCGGTGTCAATATTGCCGGCGAGTGGTCAGCTGCGACCAACGAGTGGGTTCAGTTGGCATCGAGAAAGTCCGTGCTGACTCGGTATAGCTGCGGTCAATGGGTGAACAACGTCGGTGTCGGATCTCGTTATGACGGGACATACGCTGGATATAAAGGACCTGCGCCCGGCACTTGCGATTACTGGAACGATTACACTCAATGGAACGCATCGACTAAGGCCGACCTTCTGCACTTCGTGTCAGCTAGCATGGACTCGCTGCAGGTGAGCAACCGTTGTTCATACTTCGAAGCGCTCGCTCATTCCGTGCAGAATTATTTCTTCTGGACATGGAAGATTGGAAATAGCACCACTGGCACAATCGAGCAGATCAACCCATTCTGGAACTACCAGCTTGGTCTGGCGCAAGGCTGGATCCCGGCCGACCCGCGCTCAGCAATTGGAGTCTGTGCCGGTGACGGTTACGACAGCAACGAATTCAGCGGTACCTACTCTTCAGCCTGGATGACGGGTGGAGCCGGCGCAAACACTATACCCGCGGCCATGTCAGCGTCGTATCCCTGGCCGGCGCACAACTTCACCAACGTCGCCGCAGCCGACATGACCTCTTTACCACAGTTCACCCAGACCGGAACGCCTATTACAATGCCTGGTCCAATTTTCACTTCCCCCTCATCAAGCGCAACCATCAACGTAGGGAGTGGGTGGTTCAACGCCAACCATAACCGTCAAGCCTTCGCTGCGATCTCAGGATGTTCATATCCTGCAGAATACCTCGCAGGTAACACCGTCCCGACATCAGCTTGCGGTGCCGGTCTTACTCAGCCCATGCGAAGGAATACCTACCCAGCCCCGACCGCACCACCTGCCCGATGACGAGGTCGAGCTTGATGGTCCTGTATCTTTAGTCTCCTGCATAGGCGCTTTCGAGAATTTTCGATCAGTTTCGTATTAGCTGTGTATCCACTCCCACATAATTTCCTCCCCGCATGACTGGCTCATGACTTACGCTCATGATGATATCACGGACGCTTCATTTGTCTCGGTACTTTGTCGAACGATGTTGATGGACTTTCGTTATTGATGATTTTTATGATGGATGCCGCTTCTGTGCATTGCAATTCAGCTTCTAGTGAAATGCCCCGACATTCCAATACTCATGATCAGGAAGGGGACCGGGAGTATTTCATTAAAACACTCATAGCCATTTGGTTTTCCATGATATTCGTTATCTTGAGCGGGCCTTTGGAGAGCAACTTCTCGCTTCATCCTGCTTACACGATCCCAGAAGTGGCTACGGATGATATTACCTTGATTATCGGTACGCGATAGAGATCATCCAAGTGAGTCGCACGCTAAGTACAACGAACGGGGAAGCGAGCTGACTCGGCGGGACGTAGTAATTTTCAATAGCAGTAGTTTCCCGCGCATCAAGCCTCGATCCTCGTCCACATCCATCGCGGGTGCTGCTGCGGGAAACGTGATTTGCTGCCATCGTTCCATATGCAGAATCCCATTAATACAGACGATGACAGAGAGCGAGCAACAACACAACACGCGACTCCGCTCATAACGCCCTCTGATGGAAGCTGCGCTCATCTAGGCCGCTAAGGGAGGAGAATATATGCCAGCTCCCTCGAGCCCCGCACAGCTCCATAGCCTTATCATCACGACCACCGTACCTGCCAAAGTCGCAGCAGCATTCCCTTTTGGTCCGGAATAGCCCGAGCCGCCCAAACGGCTCGAACGAGAAGTCGATCATATTGGCGCCATGCCCGGTCTGGAAGTATTGCGGGAGATCCATGTGTTCAGGTACGCTCAGACCGGAGTCATCGACGTCTCAAGCGATAGTTCTGGAGGCAAGATAAGGGCTTCTGGAGACAAGCGATACAGGCAATTCGGCTTCAGCGATGATTGGGACTTTTGGGTCCACATGGACCTCACGACAGAAAGACGCGGATCAAGCGTATAACCGACTCAGACGAAGGCCGGTAATCTTGGACAGCTCTTCGCAGCTGCAGCCACGATGCAGCGAGATGCACGATCTCTTTCAAACAGATCGCCAATCGCCCGCTTTGCTGTGAAACAACGTTTACGTAATTCCCCGCTTGCTTCGACGACCCATTTCATTCATCAACTTCTCCCCTCTCCGTCTCAATCCTTCGCCAACTGTTACATCAGTTTTTTAAGCCTTTGGCCGATAGGATATCCAGACATTCTCGGCCGCCGGCTTCTACAGCGCGGACTTTGCTTGGAAATATGGCTTCGTTCGACTCCACACCGTTCCGTCAAAGCCCTTGGGGTGGTATTGTCCTTCATGATCGCTTCCATCAACCTTCCTTCTTTCGCGATCAGCTTGTCAGGGTTTCGCACTCAAGCCAGAAAAGAACACACGAGCCAAACCACTTCATATACTTGAATCCTCCATTCACAGCTTGACTGATCTCGACAATTCGCTCGACAGACCTCAAGCGCCCCAGTAACTCCTGACGCAGATGACGCCATGTCGCTCTTTACAGACGGCATATACCCTCATCGTGAGGGATCAACACCTGCATGTTGGGTTCCCGGGCGACTTTAGAGCTCGAACCAAGTTATTTCAAGATTTTCAGTATTCGCTCGTCGATCTTGGCAATTCTAGCGAATTTAATCGTCAACCACGTCCACCAGGTGGCAATGCCCGCTTTGAGGCGGCTCTTGTTCTCCTCGCCGACCCTATACTCGCCGACGCAAAGGCCTGCGGTCTATCTGAATGTCGCAGTTCCGCACGGAACTCGCCAGGGGACCCAATGCTGGGAGACGAATTATACCTTCCAGTTGTTGTAGTTGATGATGATTGCATAACATGAATCAGCGAAGTGAAAGCTTTCCTATCGACATGCTTGCAACCAAGGAAGAAATGCGTGCTCTCGGCCTGGCCCTCAAGGGGATCAGCTATCATGTCTGTGAGGCGATTCACTGGAACGAGCTCATTGACCTCATTGGGAGCTCGATCCGAAGCCTGCCATCAAAGGTCTGTTTTCATCTTGCCACATCAAGCAGCTCAAGGCGTGATGTGGTGCGTAGAATGCCGACGAAGTAAACGGCTGGCAAGCGACCCCACCCTGGATTCTTGAAGTTGAGATCGGACGAGCGAAAGGCAAATCTTCTTCGCCCACGCAAATTGCAGAGTTGCCATCGACTTCGCGCATCGAGGCCGAGACGCGCAGACTTGGCTCGCAAGCGTCCACAACGAAATGGGGTGTTGAGGATGATCCCGAGGTGCAGCAGATGGTCGCTAGCGCGAGAGCATTCCACGCGGAGATGCGGATGGAGGAGGCGTTCCAGGAGAGGCTGTTACGTAGAAAGCCGGGAGCTAGTATCGACATGGCCGAGATGGAGACCTTGCTAGGGCTTGCGGGGCTATCCTTTGACGGGGCTTGAGGTGGCTGGAGGGGGTTTCGGTGCAAAAAGACATCAGACGTCATCTAGAAGGAAACCTC
>JAABUL010001696.1_pt1 | contig 40219 bp, 44 predicted proteins | sample 5559151 | NCBI WGS metagenome assembly JAABUL01 (sample SAMN10711876, study PRJNA513368) | rock metagenome | isolation source: Antarctica rocks | place: Antarctica: Victoria Land, Pudding Butte sud | reverse complement strand
AGGAGCTAGAGATGACGTAACCACCACAATACATATGGTGACTACATACAGCACGTGTATTCACTTGTCACCACACCATCACCATATGGCTATTATTCACCACACCACACCACATCCCCGCACTGTTTATAAGGCAACGAATCTCTCGAGGAAGCCTGCAAACTTACACTCCACTCTACTCCACTCGGATACCTGCTTCACCACAGCCCATTCTTCTTTTATCTTGCTTCAACACACAGGTCCATCACAGTTGTACTTGATCATCATCATCCCTTGATCAACTCGATCATCATCTAAGATCTTCATCCCTTGACCAGCTCGATCATCCACGTGATCAACTCACGTCGCAGCACCAACTCACGATCCAACTCCCTCAAGATGGCTCCCCTCTACGAGAAGGATCGTCACGACGGCTTCATCCGTTGTTTGCCCAATGCCCTCGAATACCGCCAATACATTGCTCGCTGGACTCCCGACCCATTCACCAACGGCAACGCTGCATCGAAGTATTCTCCCAAGGTCTTGGACCTGTTCATCGAATTTCGATCCCAGCATGACCGCTACCACTCCCTTCTTGAGCGACTCAACGGCATATTTCAACAGATTTTGGACAGGATCAGCCGATGGAAAGAGAGCGGCCACGAAGTAGACCCTACGACGCTGCACTGACTCAGCCCATTCGACAAGTTATGCCTCACGCCGAGCACGCCTTCAAAGTCGAGCGAGAGACGGAGAATGCGATGAATACCTGGTGGGCGGAGATGGACGGGAAGCTGCAACGTCAGCTGGAGGAGGTTTACCTCAGAAAGTTCGGGAAGAAGTTGTACATGTTTGCTCCTACCCACTGACTTCACGAGAGTTGTAGCCCTGTGGTGTGGTGGGTACCGGCTCAGCGACCGAGTGTGAATCTGATCATTCCTGCTATCTGCCACGGCACGTGGCATGGATAGGCTTAGGTCCACCTCTCGGCGATGCTCTGGGAGCAATTGACGATTGTGCGAGAGCGACAGGGCTCACTTTGTGTTTCTGAAAGTGCAGATAGCTTAGTTCCTCATCTAGTATGTAGTCAAATAGGTGCAGGTACACAGCAGGTAGCTATCATTCCTGTAAGTCGTCTCATGGCAAAGGATGTTCTCTATTTCATCACCTGGTATCCTGCTGACGCCTGACAGAAGCTTGTACGGACACAAGATCCTCTTCCATACGGAGTTTGCTACGGCAAAGGACGCATGTCTGCCTCAAGGTCAGCAAACGTACCGTCCACGGGCCCTTATAACGTAGCAAGGACCTCGAGGAAACCTAACAACCTATACCCACATCCAGCTTGACGACCACCTTTGGACCTTGCTTCACTTGACACCACTCTTTGTTCATCCTTCTTCACCACACAGCTTCACAACCGATAATTGATCATCTTCATCACCAACCCCCAGTTACCCCCAAACCGCAGCAATGCCACCAGTCCCACCCCTCTTCACCCCCCAAGAGGAACAAAACTTCGACCGCATCATCGACGCCATGCCCCCCCTAAGGGAAAAGGTCAAGTCATTCTTCAAGCCAGATTCCTTCACCAACCCTAACGCCGTCGACGACTTGGACGTCTGGATCGTCTTCACCTCCGAGGCGCCCGCGATTCGCAACCAACTCGTGCAAGAGTTGACCTACCTTCAGCGGGCACTAGGCATGCTTCGCCAGGCTCAGGCGGCGAAACATCCTTGGCAACATATCGGCTACTACGTGCAAGGGATAAGTGGTGCGCTGAGCATTGGCGAGCTGATCCTGAGGCATATTGACAGGGTCAATCAGGTGATGTTGCAATGGTGGAACGCGTTGTCGCAGAGGCAGCAGGAGCACTGTAAGGTGCAGCGGACTCAGAAGATGAATAGATCGAGGTTTTGAGGGCAGGGAGACTGTCATGGGACAGGTTCATCTGGAAATGGAAGGCGGGCCGGGCTGTTGTGGTAAAGACTCGATTCGATACCGGGGTGCTCATGGTTTTCTTCCTCTCTCCGGTCATGCTTTGGCAGTAACCCATAGCCTTGCGATGGGTACAGGGTTGCCTTTCGTGTGTTTCTGCAGGTGCAGATAGATTAGTCCCTCAATCCTTAATCCTATATAGTCAGGTAGGTGCAGGTGCACGGTAGGTAGTTATCAGCCTGTCTTTTCTGTAAGTCTTCCTGTGGTCAAGTATACCTTCTGTTCCCGTTACTCTGAACCTTCTTCATCTTATCGCGTCCCCCAGTGTTTCGCAGCTGGGCGGTTCCTTCTTGAGAATCTGCTGATGTTCCATGGAATGATGGATTGCTGCTCAGACCATCAGACTCATCCTTCAACCATTTCCTGCGGCGAGAGAGTCATGGCTGGCTCGAATCGAGCAAACCACCTCGAGGAGGCATACATATAACAAGCCAGAGGCCGAGCTGGACCTGGCAACTTACCTTCCATACTCTGATCATCAACGATAGTCTTCAGTCACTTAGACCTATTCAAAATACTTGATCAGCCTCCCACCCAATCGCTCCATACTTGAGCATCCCAACTCATTCCACCACCAACGAAATGCAACCCCTCTGGGCCCCCGGAGAGCGCGAGAACCTTCTCCGCCTTACCTACGAGACGTGTGTCCACGCCTCATCCGTGCAACGATGGTCCATCGGCCCATTTACCAACCCTGCTACCAGCCTTTCGACGGCCGTAAATATGTGGGTTGACTTTGACACTGGCAACTACGAGCCTCACGAATACATCGTGTGGGCTCGGCCGAAACTGGAACAGGCTCTATGTAAGCTGGGACAACCTAATCGGAGTGATCCTGAGGTTTGGCACAAGCTTCGGTTTTCTACTACCAGAGCCGCCGCCTATCTGCGACACGAAGTCGACGTCCAACGGGCGATTGATGCTTGGCTGAGGGCAAAGACGCCGGAGCAGCATGATGCCCTTATACGGATGTACGAAGAGCGGTCGGACTCGTAGACTGGAGATATTGGATTGGTGATGGTTTGATATTGATTTTGCTTGTCTTCCTACTCCTATCTCTGCTTTTGTTCGCGCTCCGGCTATGCTCTGGTAGCCAGCAGCGATGGCTGTGCGGCAATCATGGGTTTTTGCTTTGAATGTCGGGCGGTGTATCTGTAATCTTTCCTTGTGTAGACCTATGTAAGTACAGCAGTACACAATCACATCCATTCCGTAAGTTTCCCATGGTCAAGTATCATTCTGCTTTTAGTATCTTTCTTTCAGCTCCTCGAGGTTTCCGCTGCTAGCCTCCTGTTTCACTCGTTTGCGGCAAGCATCTGCAAACACTCGATAAGGAGCTGCCAGGATCACGAGGCCCACGCATCCAACGTTTGCTGATGGTCCTGGGACCGACTCATGTGTTGCTCACAGCACAATTCAAGCAAACATGTCGGCGCCGCAATGCTTTTAACAGGCCATTCTGATCTATGGAACCTAGCAACCTATCCTACCACCACGATCTTGAAGCTCACTTTCTTCAGGTTCTACTTCGTTCTCTGTCCACTTGATCACCATTTCATCATCCGCCTCCTCACCACCCATTCAGTCATCCTAGTTCGCATCCGTCAATATGCAGCTTCTCTTCAGCCAACAAGAGCGCGACAACCTCCTCCGTATGTGTACACAGGCTTTGCAGCTGCGCACATACATGGCACGATGGTCTGCGACTCTCTTCAAGACTGGAACTCCCGGCGTTGCCGCAGGCTCACAGATCGAGCAATGGATCGATTTCTCTTCCAAACACAGCTTATATCGCGACCGCCTCATGGACACTCTCGACCCACTAAACAGAGCTCGGAACAAGATACGTGCGGAGGTGGATCCGCCGGAAGCTCAGCTGCTGCAGAAGATCGAGGGAGCCCTGCGCGATATCCAGGCAGCCATCACCTCGGGGTTGGATATGGTACGGGCCGTCGCTGCTTGGAAGGATCAGCTGGACGATAAGCAGAAAGCCATCTGTAAGAAGGCGTACCTGGAGAAGACGGGAAAGTCTATCAACTTATAGGAGGATGATCATCGGCAGACTGGCAGCTAGGAGGCTGCTGGTGTGGCGGATGGGGCTTCACTCTTACGCATCCCTTATGCCGGCGGCGAGTCAGATTCGGGAAATATGTGGTGGACTTGAGTGTTCCTGCAGGTGCAGCTAGCTTAGTTTTCGACACATTTGTAGTTATCTAGGTGTAAGTGCACGATAGTTAGTCCCATACTGTAAGTTACAATGGCAAAGTGTCGCGTCCTCATCCCGGCATCCGTTCCTACTCTTCCGATTCCGCTTGATTACGCTCGACACGAAGAAAACGCCTGGGCCCCCAAGTCTCACTCTTCGCGCGTTTGCTCCTGCGAAACTCTCATCCATCGCTCATCCCCTGCAAACTTCTCTCAGCAAGGATACTTATACTGAGCTCCCTCCTATACCCAACCTGGTGATCTATACCTCAGCAACGATCTTGCAAAGCCCATTTCACCCAAGATCACCCTCTTCAAATTATCCCGGATACTATTGACCACCTTTCCCTTTGATCATCATTTCGGCTACTAGGCGATACAACTCACGCTAACGATGGCCCCCCTACTCAGCAAGGAGGAGCACCACAATCTTTCCGGCCTCTGCGGTCTAGTCAAAGACATTCGCTCGCTCTTCACAAGGTGGAACACGATTCCCTTCGAAAATGCAACTCCCGGCGTCGTCACGGATGCGCAGCTGAATATGTGGATCTCGTATGAATCCCAACACGAGACATATTACCAGAAGCTGCTCCGATACGTCAACCCGCTGCACGAGGCTTTGGCAAAGATAAGACAGAGCGACGAGCCGTTGGATCAATCGGATGCCAGGATGAAAGAAAAGCTCGAGGGAGCTATGGCTGACCGTCAGGCAGCCGTCCATCGGCAGGCGGAGGTCGACAAAGCAATTAATGACAGGAAGTTCGAGTTGGGAGCCCAAGGGAGAGCTCATTGCAAGCAAAGGTACCGGGCAAAGACAGGCCACGATATCTTTAACATGTGGTAGGCTGGTTATGACGGAACCAGCAAAGCGGTGCTGAGTTGGTGACTTGGTTCCTCTTCTAATTCCAACTAAGCCTGTGTGGCGAGCAAGCCGTGAGGGCGACGGATTGTTCTTGCTGTTTCGCAAGACGAGGCTCCTCAATTAACTCCTTAGTCTGTATATAGTTATGTAAGTGCAAGTGCACAGCAGTCTAGTCCTGAAGCTGTAAGTTAACCATCGGTGGAGTACCTTCTTCCCTTCATGTCTGTCTTCGATCATTCTGTGAATTGGCTAGAGTTATGTTTCTTTGCCCTCTAGCAGTGTATGGACCTTGTAGTCACCATTGATTTGCCCTGAGAGAGACGTGCAGCCCTCAGAGCGACACTCATACCTTGCTCATGGCTAGCAAACGAGGCAGGAAAGCACTTTATTAACTCAACGACCTTCGAACAACCGGCTTACAATTTTCCAACCTTACGACATCACTCTCTTTGCACCAAGTTACTACTTCCAGCAAGACATTTCCAGGCCCATTCCCAACATCTAACGACATCACAACATGCCACCACGACAAAGAGCCCCGAAGCCTATCTTTAGCGCTCAAGAACGCCAAACTCTAGATCAACAGATCGCCAGAGTTCACCAGTATCACCAAGCGTTCAAGGCCTTCGACGTGCAGCAGTTCAATGCAGGGGATGGAAAGAAGAAACTCGACCTGTACATCATGTACGAAACCAGATACCAGGGGTACGCGGCGACGATGAACCCACTCTACTATTCGCTGTGCAGAGCCTTGAACAAGATCGGTGCAGAAGATCTTGATCACAGAGAGGATGCTTTGAGGGATAGGATCCAACATGCTACCGGTCAGGCACGTGCGGCATTTGGGTTTGCGAACAGCCTCAAGGCAGCAATAGATGCGTGGCTCCCGACTCTGACACAGGAGCAGCGGGCTCACTGCGCACAGCAACTTCGCAATACTCAAGCCGCAGCAGAAGGACTGCGGTCGTTGAATAAGCAAAGGTAAGGTGTATGGTTGTAGTATGCTGGGCAGTGGGTATTCCAAGGTATGAGACTTCTGGATAGCACAAGCGACACTTCACGTGGCCGGGTTAGGGAATTTTACCAAGGCAAATCCTTGCCCGTTTTTTTCTTCCCCTGTTGGCTGTTGCTTTGACAGCGAATGCGTGTGTGCGACCGGCTTCATCCTCCACGCTCTACAGGCATGATATCTGAATCTTGAGTCTTGGAGTATGTCGATGTAGCTGTATGTTAGTCTGATGCTCTATCGAAGTATCTCTCTCATTTCCAAATTCCTGACCTATAATCTCTGATCTCATGCTTTCTCTAAACGCTCCGCTCGCTCTTTCTCTGTCTCTTGCGAGAAGAGCTTCGCCTGCTGACCAGCACAAGGAGTGATGTGGCAAGCTTCGCGCGATCATACGTCTGTGGAGGAATCATGCTTGACTCATAGCTAGCAAACTCGACCAGGAAGTCCTAGAACAGCAGGCTCGAGCCAGGCTTCACTTTCAACAGCCCTCTTCATACGGCGCACTCCGGAAAAAGCTTTGAGAACACCTGCTTCCTACGAGCCTACACCTTGTTCATCAGTGTTTCAACACCCAATCGACACCTAGCAACTCACCAACATGCCCGGATTCGATCCAGACACGATCGGTAGGATACAGCAGGCTATCGCGAAGATAGAGAGCGTGTAGCGGAACATACAGATGTGTGTCCAACAGGAACTCCAAGAGCCCCAGAAAGCGGAAGGAGAAATCCTGTTCAAGAAGGCAGAAGTTCTGTTCTACGTTAAGACTACTTTCAGACTGCCCAAAGCCAAATCTTTCCTCCAACAATATGCTGACTACCTGAACGAGACCCTGCCCAAGCTACAGGCAGGAGACCTTCTGTACTCGAGAGCTGTCACCAGTCTAGAGAAAGCGCGCGCCTGTCAGGACTTGTTCAAGCAGCGCGAGGAGGCGAACAGTGTGTGGGTCGCCTCAATGTCAGACAAAGGCAAGGCATATGTCCAACAGCAACTTGATTAGGGCATTCCAGAGAGCAGCCAGGCTATAGCTAATAGGGGCAAGAAGGAAGATGAACCTTGACAGCTTGGGTTTGGAGGACTTGAAGATCTGACGCGATATGCAGCAGCCGGGAGCGGCGTTGTGCCCTAGTGTTAGTGCGCTAGATCAACGGCAAACGAAACATTTGGAAGGAAGACATTGGAGTCTACGGTAATTAATGTTTTACAACGGCAATCGGCTACCTCTCTTCCACCGCTTGTTCTCTTCTAGCGAGCGTAGGTAGATGGTTTTTAAATGTCCTACAGGTGCAGGCAATCCAGTTCTCCGGTCAGGAACTATATAGATACAACTGAGCGATGGGCTAGCCCTCGAAGTGTAATATACTAGTACCTCAAAATCTATTTCTAGCTGAGTAGAACTCGTTGGTAGCCTGTGGTTTAGCTTATCTAGTTAGCAGCAATTCTAACAAGTGTACAGTATGAGCGAGACTTAGCCTGCAGCAATGTGCTTTTAGTTGTACGGGTCTATTCACTTCCGCAGGTGACTCTGAAAAAGCTTAATGCTATGCCGTTCCTCTAACAGTCATACTAACAAGTCAAGCGTCACCCGTCTACGCCGTCTGGCAATCCAACGCATCATGGTATAAAGGTCTCCATGTTATCCTTACGGTCAGAGCCAACTTATCCTGCATTCCAATTACGCCATACTGTCAGTAAGACATACATCTACCAGCAGCACATTCGACCGATATTAGCCATGTCGGAAGAGGTACTATCGACATTCAAGGAACCCGATCTGCAATCTCTACAGCTCATCTGTGAAAGCATTGAATCAGTACACCGGTTTAACCAAAAGTGGATCAAGGCCTGTTTCGAGGAAAGTCCAATTGATAAGAAGGTCGATATGTGGCTGTCATTTGAGCCAAGATATCCCAGGTATAGGAATCGCCTGAAACGTGCTGTTCCTCAGCTACAAGCAGCCAAGCTCAAATTGCGAGTAGAGGACAACCTATGCCAAAAGATTGCATACAGTTTGAGTGTAGCTCAAGAATGCTGGACAGCAGTGGAGAAATACAAAAAAGAGACCAATGAGTGGTATTGTACCTTGAATGCTCAACAGAACCAGCTTTTGCAACGTAGACTTGCAGAGAAGGAGGGAAAGTCATCAACCACAAACATGGCCGACCCCGATGACGATGCAGATGTGGATGGTGAAGGCGATGGAGTGTGGGAGATCTGATCTCAATACCTGCAACACCTGACAGCATGGAGAGTGATATCACAGCCCGGATTGGACTTCGGAAAGCCTGACAGTCTAGTGTAGCGCATACTGAGTGCCACATTGACGATTTGACATATCTCACTACGTCGTTGGCGGCTCGACTAGAGCTTATCGTCTATGTGCTTCTACTGTAGTTAATAGCAAATCTTGGCTGGAGTCGATCGTGCACACAACTACTACTTTGATCTTTATTAGCTGCTAGTTGAGAGTGATTTTTGTGCTTGCTATCTCTATTGCTACGATTCTTCAACGACTCACAGGAAGACTCACGCCCGAGTCAGCTCTACTCAAGCGCTATAGAAAAGGCAATGTCGAACGTATCCTCTGAGAAGGGTTCTTGTGTCCTCCAGATATCGTAACACAGATTGACACACTGCTCATAGCAAAAACCAGAGTCTTCATCCGTTCAACATCAATCTAAAGGCGCACCTTGACTATGCCGCCTCTTCCCCAAAGTCGATGGAAGCCCCCAAAGGTACTTAAGCGCTTACGAAGTCAAACCTCCCTCGGCCAACTCAGATCGGCATTGCCTCCTGTTAGTCAACAACAGCAGCTCCAGGACTTGCGGGCCCGTCTCACCACTGAGCAATCGGCACTGCTCAAGGAACTACCCCTTCACCTCGCTCGTCTGAAGGAAATGCACAAAGTCCTAACGGACTTCTCAAACAGTGGATTCAGCGAACTCGACATCTACACCAACGATCGCCGGGATGAGCTAAATAAGCCTGCTGCTGCCCATAAGGCGAATATCTACGTCTTCATGTACCGTAGAAGCAAGGCGTATGGCCCTGCCCTACCAGCTACCGCCACCCGCTTCCGCGCAATGATAGTTTTGCTGAAGGAAGATGATCCCGAGCGTCGAGACTTCATCAATGCCTTCACAGTGTGTCGACAGTGTTTGGGCATGCTCAGCGAGCATGAGCGGACATTACATGCCTGGCTTTTGACGCTGAACCCGACGCAAAGAAAGGGTGTGGAAGCAAGACGAGCACAGCCGGAACAACCTCCTAAGGAGACGGCCCAGAGGACCCAGACGGCAGTGGCATCTGAATCGAGGCCGGCGGCCAATAGTGATGCGTCAATAAGTGCCGCCCTAGCATCGATGAATATTGCCCCTGCAGTGCTTGCACTTAGTAACCCCGGAGACAGTAGTCCGCGTCTACGAGGCTCTGGAGTCTGGCCGTCCTGACTACCCCCCTTACCGCTCTATCAGACCGAAGCCGAGTCCACCTTGATAACTGCGCCTCTGCATGTGTGCAATGGTGATCGCAACAGACGATGACTGTTGGCGCTATGACTGTACAGGATCTAATGCGACCATATCTAAAGAGTAACTAGGTCTTCTATTTCATTCTTAGCTACGTCGTGATGTAAGGTCCTATTGAAAGCTGGCTAGCTTCAAATCAATCGGGGAAACTTTCAGGTCGTTTACTGAGTAATTTCCTATCTGGTATTTACCTATTGGCCTTACAATCCCTTGTGGTGGAGTTCTACACTAAAGCTTCCTTGTAGCATTGAATGTTACTTTGTACGCCTTATCTAGACCTCCCTACCTATCTTGACTACTGCGAGATGTGCTATTACCAAAACATATCTACTGCAAGAAACCCGGTGGGTTATGTAATGATTGATCGCAGCAAACAGACCAGCTCTAAGATAAAATCGGGCGACGTGCCTATCCGACTTCAGTACTCGATTGGAATCCCGCGAACCGCTACCGATGTATACTTCACGTGTCGAGTTTTAGGGCAAGTTGACACAAACATTTGCTTATAGCCCGAGCTTGGGGTCATCGAGAGTAGCCAGTCATCGCAGCAAACGGTGCAGCCTCGATTTGATAATAGAAAATAGCGATGCCCTCCCACCGATAAGACAGCTATCCTCTCAGTCTCTCACCAGCCTTTACTACTTGAAAATCGATTCTCAAAGCGGTTACGTGTTCTGTGCCACCGCACGCTGGACTTCAAGAAGCTTTCAAACGAACGGTCTTCCCGACTCCAACAATGCCGCCCGCGTTGTTTCCACGAGGGACAGATCTCACCAACCTTAACCTGCCAATGAACGCAGCTTTGGGTGATCAAGGCGGAAGGCCTGATTCAAGAGGAAACAAAGAATCAAGTGGTCTACAACCATATACCGCTGCACAGCGTTTTCAGGTTGATAGCTACCGACATATCTTCGAGGAAGATAGTCGCCATCTCGCGGCCATGACTCAATATATTGAGCAAAATTTCCAAGACCGGCCTTTTGACGATCAGATGAGACTTTCTTTGGACAACTATGCCAGACCTGAGTATTGGCACGATGCTATGTTTGCAAATGCGAACGCCATGATCGCTGCCGTGCCTGTTGCACCTGAGTTTGACAACAGAACGATCAACGAGTATCGCCAGCAGGCGCAGGCAGCACTGGTGGAAGTTGAAAGCTTACAGGATATGCACATTCTGTGGTTGGACAGACTATCGAAAGCTGAGCGAGTGCTTCTTGCGGCCAAAGCCAAAGAGTGGGACGCCGAACTGGCCAGTTCCATGGCCAGTACACTGGTGAATGGAAATTCTGCCGAAAAGAACGACAGTGTGGCGGGATGGCTTCAAAGCACGACTCCAGCAAGTCAGAGAGCAATTAAACATGCTCTTGGAAAACTAACAGGTACACTCCCAGACTAGTACGAGCTGAACTCCCCCGAGAGTGGTTACGAGCGACCATTCGCACGAGGCGATATCCAGGGCAACGACAAAGCCTACCGTGAGATTGCGCCAAAGCCGTGACGGCCTCGAAAGTTGGGCAGCTTCAATTCGTGCATTAGCCTGAATAGTACCCATTATGTCAATAGCATGTATTAGGCGACGATTTAGTTCTATCAGCTTCAAGACTGTGTTTGACCGACTCACTAGGTCTTACTCAATACCAGCCTAATAGACCTGAGCTCACTACCCGTACGTATGCTTTCTTCTGTTATCAAATGCATGATATCGTTTGCGATACGCTTGGGTTTTCAGTCATTTACAACATACCATGACAGCCACGCCGGATCTGGTAGTCATCCTCGATGTGTAGTAGCAAACGACGTTACTCATGGAGTTGTGGAACTGTCTACCAGGCTATAAGTATCGTACTATAGGACTTGTCTTAGCCCAGTACAGTACATCAACACCAAAACAATCCTGAGATACAATCACAACAATTTGCAATGTCGGCCCAGATTCCCTTGCAGCGTCGAGGTACCGACTTGACGAAGCCTCTTGCAGGCGAAGGGGCATTACCACTTGTCGATGACCACGACGTAACACCACAGACTTCCGCGCAGCGATGCCAGCGCGCTTACCTGGCAGCCTTCGTACATCGTTTCCAAGAGATCAACGAGGGGCTGCATCGTCTTGAGAGCAAGCGCTTCGATCGCTGCAGTCACGACGAGCAAGCCATACTGTACATCGAGTATGCGCCCAAGCTCAGTCAATACAACGATGATCTTTGGGACTGTGTTGAAGCGATGCAAGGTGCTGAGCCAGTGGCGCCAGAATTCTCTGAGGAGATGATGTCCGGGTGGTCAGAGGTGGCGCAGGCTGTGGTGCAGATCATTCAACGGCAGACACAGTGGCAGCAACTGTGGTACGATGCTCTGCCACCACAAGAGCAAGTCCGCATAGTAGAGCTGACCAGGAGTTATATCGAACCGCCAGCAATGCAGCGAGACGACAGTCTGCCAACGAGGGCTGATCTCGATGAAGCACATCAGCTTGTAGCAGAGTGGCTTCCAGACTGGGGTGAGCCTGTGTTCAACATTAGTCGACCTGCTAGACGCGGAGAGCTTCGCGCCTTCCGCGAGATATTGCCGAAGCCATGGTAAGATTGAGTAATTGGAAGCTCAGTTCCCATGTGTCGGCAACATCCAGATACTACATCTAGCATGGTAGTAATGTCAATTTCCTATTTATACAGCCCTCTCTCACAACTAGACATGTATCTCCAGTCTTGTTAAAACCGCTGAGACATAACTACAGTTGGTGTTGTGCTCTGTCGATGTTGAGTTGGTGAGAGCTGAGTTGTAGTCCGGTTAGAGTTGGTTGCCTTGTTCTTTAGCGCAAACACTAGACGAAGCTATTGTGACAAGTGGCCAATAATAACTGGCTGGCTGGCTAGCTAGAACCTTCCGGCAAATAAAATCATCGCTGCATACTATGTACTGTCCTAGCTATACTACGCTGCGGAAAATGTTCATAGGCACTAGATCATGAAGATTGTCCCCAGTTTTCCCTACAAACATGCATGCAGTCAGCAGTTAGGCGATCATCCAAACGCACAAAACAAACTTCAGCTCATGTAGAGCGAGGCGCTCAACGGCTCCCCTCTGGAATAGTCTTCGGAATTCTTCCAGCAGATCTGCCCCTTGACTTCTCCTTGGACCGCTCGCTTGAAGTATCTTTGAACTCAGTGCGGCCCGTACGCGAGTCCAGCTCAAGTCTTGCCTTCTTGCTCGATCCCTGTTCGAAAGAGTCCGAGGCGTCATGCTGAGATATCCATTGCTTGATCTCGTATGGTTGGCTGGATATCCTGGAAACGACAGGTGCAAGATTAGCAGTGTCTTAGACTTGGTTCGCATGCATTTACTTGCCATTGTACAATCCTCTTTGCCTCATAGAGACACCTATTGATAACTTGCAGTTGCTTCTCCAAAGAGACGAGTCGATCTTGTCCGAAGTACGCAAGTAGAGATGCCTGGCTTGATGAATTATGAAGGGTTTTTTCAGCCATCTCCAATTGCGACTGCCACACACGGAGCAAGGGCAGCCGTTGAGCGGCCACTGCGGAGAGCTCAGCTATAGGACGACTGTATATGGCTGGCAAGCTTCGTAGTTGCCGTTCTATCTCATCTACAAAGCTTGCCGTCATCTCGAACCCTGCATCGGACTGTTGCTGGATCCTAGGACCAGTGGAAAGCATTGCGAATTCGGGCAAAACGCTTGGCGAACTGTCCGTGAACTCCGTATTGGCGAAGGTACTGCTTATTGTCTGTCTGGTAGGTTGTCCGTAAGGGTGACGCTGGCTCGTGTAAGCCGGTAAGGGCATAGATGTATGCAGTCCGGAGGACGGGAATGAGCCTGTGCTATCATATCTCGAAGATGCACCATGATCTTGTACACCATACGCGGTAGATATCTGTCCAACAGAACTCGAGTTATCCGGCAGCCTGTTTCCGGTCAGCACAGAAGGTCGCACTAGCTGCTGTGTCACTTCATCAAAGATCCCAGCTTCTGCAAACGTATCTGAGATCCTGGTGTCAAAGACTGCGGTAGGATCAGCGAGGTAGTCACAGATAGCTTTGTACTGTTCTGCCGAGCTGCGCGATTCTGCCAACGAACTGAAACACCCTAACTTGATGAGGGTATTGTTGTTCAGATCGGTGTTTGCGCGCACGAGCGACTGGATTTTGGTACTCATCCCAGGTGTATCACCGGTAACATGTAGTACTACCGCAACATCTGGCTGATGTGGTAGTTCCATGTCGTTTCTCATTGCGCCCGATCTCGCTAGGCCGTCGGCGAATCGAGCAACACACCCATCCTTGAGATGGCTCTCTACTTCCGCAAGGTACCGTTGCCTCGCTTTGGTGACGGCTTCACCCTGTCTCTTGACTTTATGTCTCTTGCTCGATTCGTTGAAGTCCTTAGGAGCTTGATAAGAAGCATACTCTGACGAGGCCTTGTTGAAGCTGGCTTCGACCTCTACTATTCTCGTATTACAGCACCGTGGGGAGCAATCCCAACTCACATCGAGGAATCCCATGGTCACCGCAGCCGGCTTTGTGACGTGTGGGGCGCGCAGCTGATCGAGTGTTTTTGGGGCCTGCATGCTATTACTCGTCACCCAATTGAGGCATTTCCACAGCTTCGTATCACCCGGACCGACGTTCTTGCAACGTGATACGTCCCGCCAGTAGTGTCCGCATCTCCATATGATACCGATTGGGTTGCACATCTCCTTTCGTTTCTGAAACTATTCGAGCAGCCGGAAAGTAGCTGAGGTATAGTCGACTGATCGATGGCGAAATCACAAAGGAGACGTCTTGCAGTCGTTTTGAGCCTGCTGATGTACGATCTTGTTTGGAGTTGGTAATGCACCGAGACTTGGGGTCGTGGTGAGGAAATTTTGTTGTGTGCAATCTTTGGTCGCCTTCAGCGGTATATAATGGTAGACAGCGATTTTTTGTGCTCCAAGTCACTCCTGACTCCTCGACTTAGGGCGGTGATATGCTTGTCACTTATTACTTCGCACTTTGCTCCCATCATATGATTCCGCGTCGCTGCGTGTGTGACTGTCATTGCGCCAGAGCGACTGCGTAGGACCTAGGTCCTCGTGATTCGTTCATTTCGATCGCATGGCAGGTGTACGCCACCACGAAGACTGATAGTGATACCCACGACGACTACTGATTGCACAGGATACCTTTCGTCAACTAACTCGGTTACAGGAACCTTATATGTGATAATGTCGCACAATAGCTAGCTAGAGAACATGACTTACATGGCCGAGAACCCCGATAGGAACCATACATCTCCCGTAAGTGAACAGAGTGACCGTCACTAAGATTCCCAGCACAATGCATGCATGCCCAGGTATCGACTGCCACTCCCGTATCCGCCCACTCAGTCGAAAAGAATACCGTCGGTCCGCTCATCGCCTACTGCCTCCGCCGCTCCTGACCAGAGCTTTCAGTGATAGTCAAGTAGCCTAAGCCAACGCTAGAACACTGCTTGAGCACGTGCCAGGGCCAGGCCGGTGTGTTCCATCGGACTGTATCAGATACGCCGGTGCTCGGAGCGACCTCGTTGTTCGATAGACTCAGACCTGGACTTGGACCCTGACCATGATCTCACGAAGCCGGAATCGTCCATAACCTCAAACAGGTCGCGTGTCTGTTCGTCTTGAACTTGAAGCCACTTTATGATGGTATACGCCATATCGTCCAACGTCCTTCTCAATGTGTCTAAATCAGACGCCACGCTCGCTAGTTTTTCTTCGTCGAAGTCTGGTGGGACGGGCGCTTGTCTGTCGAGCCCTCGGCGCAAGCCTCGATGATGCGTGAGTAACGCTTTGAGGTCAATCATGCGAGTGAGAATTTGGCCGTCATTCGCAACACCGTAGGGCACTGGAAAGACGTCCGGTAGAGCCAATATCCTGGAGCGAAGCAATTCGATTTGGGCTGCTATCGTTGAGCAGACTGAAGATGGTGAGCGTTGCTGCTGGTTATCACCCATGGCTGGTGGTTGACGAAGTGTGCTTGGGCCTGGCAGTCCGTAAGTGGGGGGATCGGAACTGGACGATGCTGTTGCACCGGCAGCAACTGCTGTGCTGTCATTTGTGCTACCACCACGGCGCATTCTACCATCTTTGAAATTCTCGCGATGGTTGAGAGTGTAGGTTTTGACTTCCTCGAATTGCTGTAGTGGTGATCGTTCGACGGTGCAATATGATCCTTGTCTCTTCAACAAGTCTTCGCACCTCTCAACATTGTTTCGCAAATCTGGAGGAGGACCATTTCTGATTGAGAACAAGGCGAAATCGGGCAGTATCGAGACATCGTGCTGCTGCGGTGTCCCCATATCACTTCTCATAGCATTTGGCATTCCAGCACCGGCGACGATGGGTGGAAAAGAGCAGCACCATGTAACTCTCAAATAGTCTTCTCACATGCCCCGTCTTACTAAGACGCGGTTGTTTAGACCCGTTGGGCTAGAAGGGGCTTCGGGATCTGTATATGTACAGGTCATTTCGCGTCTTTGGGCAGTTGCACCTGGACAAATCATGTACGATCTCCACTTGTGGGAGCAGTGTCATTCAATGCCGACCGGGACACACGTAGTCGATGATGTTGTTGTACTGGGTGCTGAATGGCGTAAGCGTGAGCCTTTGATCTATACCAATACTTATCTTAGTACCAGGGTCTGATATATGACAATTGACTTGGATAATGACAGCTGTGATAAGCCAAATGGTGGAAGAAGAGTTCTGGTGCTCAACTGTACGCTGGAGAAGGCGCGAGGTATTTGTATCCTTGACGAAGATTGTTTGCAAACCTCGACTGACGACGCACTCATACGACCGCTGGTTGCGTGTTTGTTTTGCTACGGTAGTAATTGACTCGAGCGCAGAGGACTCATTCGGAGCTGGTTGTGATGTTGCGTTGTTCAAGAGCACCAGGGAGCCCGGCAATCAACGGCCTCCGAGACAGTGAGATGTTGGCACCCGCCAACCGAACAAAATTGACGGATCTCAATCAGAGGCTCACGATGCACGTGGATGGCAAGAATAACAAGGAGATATGGGCCGGTACACAGTATGAAATGAGAAAGATCATTGGGCTAGTATAGACTCGAAACCCACACAAAGAGAATAGCAGGAATCATAAAGAGAGCAGGAACGATCCTTACCGTTGAGGATCATGCCTGGGAGGTCGGCCACTCCTGATACCTCTTCATCGACGAGGCGGCGCCTGAGCGAGCGGTCGGACTGGCGGCGCATATTGACCCGAAGGTCGCTGGTGTCCTCTCCGTGTGTAGTCAATCTCGGGTTCCGACGAACTCCTGCGGTTCCTCTTGACGCGCTCGTCATCCCCTTCGTCCTCATCATCGGTAACTTCATAAAGCTCTCGGTGTTCCTCCTCGAGCCTTTGCCGCCGCTGCGCAGCCTGCTGCGAGCTCTCCGCTGAGGGTGCTGGCTGCATCTGATATGGTTGCTGCGTCTGATATGGCTGCATTTGGTATGGCTGCTGCGTTGGGTATGGCTGCTGCGTCTGATATGGCCGCTGCGTCTGATATGGCTGCTGCGTCTGATATGGCTGCTGCATTTGATATTGCGGCATCTGGGATTGTTGCATCGTGTTGGTAGGAGACTGGCGTGCAGCAGCGGCTGCCAGCGATCGCGCCGTGTACGCCGCTGCGGCACTTTGTCTGGGCTGATAAGTACTGCCACGCCAGCGTATGTTGGGATGATTGCTGATGTACTGTTTAATCGCACGATATTGATCTATCGTTGGGCGATCTGCACTATAGCGTCCGGTAACGGCGAGGGCTCGCTGGTATCTGCTTATGAGATCTCGCTCCGCGATAGTTCTTGTTCGATGAGGGCCCATGTGAATAAGAGAAATCTCCGGTACGATGTCTCTCATCAACGGTATCCGCTCATCATTCTTCATACGATCGGACATCCCAAGCCCACCTATGAACCTTTGGAGACAGCCATCATCAAAATGAAGCTTGTAGTCCTCATATAACGTTGAACGTATATTCAGCAAAAATCTGTTGGGTGATTGTGATGTCCCATAGCGGCTGTTCCCCTTGTCAATGGCTTTCTGCTCGTCATCAATCTTTGCTTGAAGGTCCTTCATGCGGTTTTCACAGCAGGCTGAGGAACAGCAGTACAATACCTTCAAGAAGTCCTCTGCCATACCTCGTAACGACGCTATCTTTGGCCTCACAAGTTCAGGGCTAGATGGAGCGTCTGGGTCCGTAGGTAGGCACGTGGGTCCGCAGCTGTCAAAGGTTGCTCCTGAGCATGGAGCCCAGGACCTCCACTTGTGCCCGCACCTCCATTCAACGCCGATAGGAACACACATCGCTGCTGCTGGACGCTGCGCTGCTGTGTATCTCGAGAGATCGTCGATACCTGCGGTATTGGTGTGGTGGGTGCTTCCAGTCTGTGATGATGTCTTCAGATGTTTGGGTCGCTGGTTGATGAATTTGGAGTATGGGATATAGCTTTGGGTGTATGGAGTGGGAAAGCCTATACTTATATGATCAGAATTGCGATGAGTCCGAGGAACACTCACCATATTACTTGCTCCTTCCCTCGTTTGCTATGCTTGCCAGTGACTCGATCCCTGATCTCACCGAAGTCGAGTAACAAACTTGCATTCAACTCTGTCCTCATGACGCAGGATGCGTGATGCCTGCAGTTCCGAAATTGTATGAGAATAGAGATAATCACTGGACTAGCAAGCAAACTAGAATCTACATACCGCAAGAATAACATCGCCAACTAAGATAATGAAGCATTTCACCTACCGTTCAACATCGTAATAGCTCAATCAGTCGCCTGATATGCAAAGCCGCCAAAACACGAGTCGAGACTAGCGCGCCACGTCCATCAACCATATTTTGGATATAACGGTCGAGGGGGTGGAGCACGCCTACCTGAAGGTCCCTGAGATCCATATGTTGGAAGGCGGTAATCGCTTGGGGTGGTCCCATAACCTCTTGGTCCCCTCTGAACCGTTACGCGACGATGCCCCTCGTCTTCCTCCTCCTCCTCCTCCTCCTCCTCCTCCTCCTCCTCCTCCTCCTCCTCCTCCTCCTCCTCCTCCTCCTCCTCCTCCTCGTCTCCATTGTTAGTGATGCCATAATTGCTATCATCGTCCTCGTCGTCGTACGCCTGCCGCCGATATGTAGCATGTTGTGAGCCTTCCGCCCGTGACTCTGGAGGCAGCTGTAGCTGGGATAGGCTCACGTACTGCTGAGGGGGCTGTTGTTGTGGAATACGTTGTCGTGCATATCCCTGAGCAGGTGGCTGTGAACTCTGCGCCGGTGGTGCCGCTGGCTGCATTCGGTATGACATTCCGTATGGCTGCGGTGCTCGGAAGTGCCGTTGTTGTGGCTGCTGCGCTTGATATGGCTGCTGTGCTTGGTATTGCTGCGGCGCTTGGGACGACTGTCTTTGAGCTTGCTGCGTATATTGCGATGCAGGCGTAGTACGCCGGGAAGAGCTTGCTTCAGCCGTACCGGCCTCAGCTCTTGCTATCGACCTCTGCGTGTATGCAGCTGCGGCACTTTGTCCAGATACGTAGGAACTGGCATATTGCCGACAAGCTGGGTTTTTGCGGATATGATCCCTAATGAACTTGTACTGGAATGGAGCTGGTGAATTCGGCCCAAAGCTTCCAGTAGCGCGTAGTGTTTGTTGGTATTTCGATTGGGAATCGTCGCTTCGCACAGTATTTTGATACTGCGCAGGGATGCAATGAAGGTCTACAACAGGTACAATGTCTTGCCTTGGCTGCTGGGAGCTCATTTCGAGTCGCATGCGATTGGTAAGTGCGAGGCCATTGACGAGATATGTGAAACAACCACTCCTCAAGTGGCGTAAATACTCGTGGTAGTATCGCCCTTTGACAGCAGCAACTCTGCCCTGGTCGACTGAAGTCCACTCAATACGCCCAAGCCTTCTCTGTTGGTCGTCAGCACGAGATACTTCAGGACCGACTGCAGATCTAGCGCGCTCCATCTCGTCGTTGCAACATGCCGAGGAGCAGCACCATGTCAACTTTAGGAAGTCTTCATCCAAACCTCTATTCGTGACCACCTGGGGGCTCAGCCCTGTTGGAGTGGTCGGAGCTCCGCGATCTGTATATTCACACTTGCGTCCAAATTTGATAGAAGTTGACTCTGGGCACGGTTGGTAACCTCTCCATTTGCACCCGCACCTCCACTCGACTCCAACAGGAACGCACATCGCTCGGTCCTATGCCTCGATGTTGAGCCTTCGAAAGTTGTCAATGGTATGGAAGGGATGTTCGGATGCCTTGTAGTGTGTAAAGCTGTTGGTGAATGAATAGGAAGTATAAAGAATTGATGGGTTTACAAGAGTCGTCGATGCGTTACTTATACGCTCTCCAGCCCGATGAGTCCTGCGTGCAGTCATTGTACTGTTTGCTGCGTACTTCGTTTCCTGCTAAGCTGGCAGTTGATTCGATCATGGGAGGCCTGTTGATGTGAGCTCGCCAGTGTGCGGAGTCGAGCGATGCCACATTTCGAACCCCGTGGACCATGGCTGTTCATGTTTTGCGCTGTGAGATTTGTGGTGATGCACCTTCAGCTGCACACGAGCATCACTGTGTCGCTTGTGAGATTTCAAGGAATACTTCGTTCCAGATCGACAGTGGTCGCCTTCGAAGTGGCAGTAATAGCCAGCCATACCTGCATGGAATCGATATATGATATCATCAGCCAAACGGCCTACGGTAAAAGTGTTTGTGGTTGTAATCGTGCTTCAAAGTGTTTGCTGTCGTGTCCACGGTGGGAGTAGCGTGTCGGTGTCGCAGAGGTGCAACCACTGACTCCAAAATCTGTCGCTGATATTGGATGTCGCTGAAGCATTACCGCCCGCTCCCACCACCCCCCTCTCCCCTTTGCTTCCTCCTCACCTCCAGCGCCACGCGATGCGCCATCTCAATCATCTCCCTCTCCTCCCCCTTCAACCCCCTCCACCAATAATCAAACTCAGCTTGCTGCTCATCCACCATCCTCACCACCTGCCGGATGGCCTGCTTCAAATGTTCGAGCTTAGCCGCCTGCCCCACGTCGATAACAGGCACCGTCGCCAGCTTAGCGTACAGAGCAGTAAACCTACCCTTGATGTACTGCAATTCGGGGCCCAGTTCCCTGAAGATCTCGATTTGGCGCGCGAAGCCGCGGTAGGGGAAGTCTTTGCCGCGGAAGGTGTGGAGCCGGTGGGTGGTTTTGTCGAGGGAGAAAGCGATGGAATGGAGGTTGATTGTGGGGTTGGACGGGGCAGGGGTGGCCAATGGGGGCGTTGGTGCTGGTGTGGATTTGGGAGGCGGCATTTTCGAGGTTGGTGGAGTTGATTGCTTGGTTGCCGAGTTGTTGGTGGTGACCAGAGGCTGGTGTGGGCTGTGGATGAGTCTTGTTCTGTTTTTGCAAAGGTGCTCGTGAATGCGGAGTGGATTCACCAGAGTGAAGGCGAAGTGCGAACTGAAGACTACGTGGCAAGCCGCTGTGGGCTTTGGGGTACGCAGTGCCAGAACCACAATGGGTTTGACGGCATATGTGTGCTGCCTGTCCATCGGCTGGAGTTCGATGTGGGGTTCAAGCAACTGCATTGCCACATTTAGACTCTGTCAAGTTCGAGAGTCCTTCGATGGTGATGGAAGTAGTGGACGGCCATGCTTTGGAGCGGTGCCATTACGATGTGGAGCAACGATCTCCCATTCAGCACCCCATGACTGAAGGACAAGTGCATTGTTGTAACGTGGAGTGGTGGTGGTGGTGGTGGTGAGACGAATTTGTTTGCTGGTAGCGCAGCTGTTGCACTGGTGGGACCCGCAGTATCCGACAATGGTTCGCATCGCCTCAGAGGAGGCTGAAACCTTGGGAATACTGAGTAGCGACCAGAAATGGTGGCGAAGAGCAGGTTGCCCTCTCGTACGCCTGTACAGGAACCTCGTTACTCATGCATTCGTACCTCGTGCCTCATGCCTTCGGGGGGCCGATCAAGGCCTTTGAAGCTAAACACTTCCCGCTGGCTTCTGCTCGCAGCTATCCTGTCGCCACACCCCAACCCCCTCAGCTCGCCCCCCTAGGCGGAAACGAACTCTCCTTCACCTCGCCCCCCCTATGCACCCTCACAAACCGCATCACCCCCAAATCCACCCAGCCCCCCTTCCACCCATCCAACTTCACAACCGTCTGGTCATCCCCCAAATTAGGCATCCAGAAACCTGACTCATACTCCTTCCCCTCCATAGCCCTCTGCTGCTCTAACAGCGTCTGGCGGGTACTAGCCGGGCGCCCCGTCCTCCTCTCCGCCCTCAGTTGCTCTATTTCCTCATCGTGGCGGTTAAGAAAATCATCGATGAGAACCTTGATCTCGTCCACGGCCAGGGGGTTGAGAGTGTCCGGGAGCGAATCCTGGAAGAACGCAACCCGCTCGAGCCAGACTCTATTGGCTTTTTCGCGGACGTGGGTGATGCGGTGGACGCGGTCGTCGCGGGCGCCGGCGCGGCGGAGGCGGCGGGCGTCGCGGCTGTTTTCGTGGAGGGCTTTGATGTTGGTTGGGCCTTTCTTTTTGGTGATTTGTTTGTGGACTTTGGAGAGTTTGGAGGGCATTTTGTGGTTAGTTTTTCGTAGCCGATGGACTTGAGCATGTAGCTGTGGTAGGGTGAAGGAATTGAAGTCTGATATTTCCGTTGCCAAGACTTGCGGCGAAACTCAAAAGACTCCCGAGCGGCATCAGGACGAAACGGGAAATGTTGAACTACATCCAGACATCCTGGTGATTATTGCATTAGGGAGCAGTATGAGGAGGTCGAGGTTGCTGAGGGTGAGAAAGATATCGTCAGAACAGATATGGCATGATGGATTGCTAATTGGCATATACAGACATCTTCAGCGCAACGAACACTATGCCTCATCTGCGGAGCCGGTCGTCCACCTATTCGATCATTGAACGTCATCCACCGACGATGCCTCAATACCACACGCGCCCCAAATCAGTCCGCTGCCGCCGCTGCAGTCCAAGAGGAGCCTCCTAGCCCGGACTCACCTGCGCGACCACCACCCCGACCGTTCCAATCATGGAAGACCGAGTCGACGTCAACATTGACGGCTGCCGAGCTCCGCGAGAAGGAAGCACGGCGCCAACAACGCCTTGATCTTGAAGCCACTGCAGAGAACGAACGGATAGCCGCGTTGCAGCGTCGGCAGGCGGTGGAGCAGGAACGGCAGGCGAAGGCGAGAGCTCTTGAGGTGGAGGCGGAAAAGAAGCGGATTGCGGGGATGGAGGCGCTGGGTATGGAGAGGAGAAGGGTTGAGCTGGAAGCTAGGGCGCAGAGGACGCAGCGGGAGACGGCAGCCAGAGAGCAAGACCGGGCAAGGAAGGAGCAAGAACGGAAGAGATATATCGAGGAGGCGAGGAAAAAGAAGGAGCAAGAGACTAGTAAGGGGCTATTCTCTGCACCGGCGGCCGCAGAGAAGCTGAAGGAGAAGCCGAAGGAGAAGCCGAAGAGCGTGGCGATGCCGGCGTTTGGAGCTGCTCCGACGGCTGCTGGAATCGGTCGTCTTACGGGAGGATGGGGAGGTGGTGCGGATGATGTCAAGCCTGTGCAGTATGCGGAGCCGAGTGCGGAGCCGACACCGCCTCCATCACAGGTCAAGCAGCAGCGATCAAGCAGGGACGAGTTCACGATGGATGCTGGACGACAGAGGAACGACCCAAACCAATTCCAGAGGAGGAAGCCTGGCGAATACAATGGGTCATGGAACAGTCGAAACCAGGACTCTTTCTGGTCAAGTCAACAGTCCGACAGTAAAGCGCACCGCCACCAAGAAGCTCTGGAGCCTGCTAAAGGTAGCTCTGCTCACGATACATCCCCGTTCAACATGCCGAACGGTGTTGGCGATGTGCATGCGGGTCGAGGTTTGGGTACCGAGTACCGTGCGACCCCCTACAAGCCCTCGGATCCTCCGCCTCCACCGTCTGCACCAGAATTCGACGACAAACAAGCATCCTGGCAGCATCTTCAACGTCGACGAACAGCATCTGATCCACCACCACCTCCTCCTCAACAAGCACAATCAGGAGGGTGGCAGAAGACAATACGTTCACGGGGCCACTCTGATCCGTTCTCCGATCCCGACGAAATCGAGCGCTCCTTTCAAACTCACCAGCAACAGCGACGCACACCCCGACATAACAGTCAACCTTACACGCCGCGAGGAAACGAACGAGCGTTCGGAAACCCGGATACCATCGATAACCCTAACATTGCCAACGTAGCACCAAGGAAGTGTGCACGATGTCTCGAGCCCGGCCATACGGCGAGAGAGTGCACCGGCCCGACAAGGGCAAATTGCCACATCTGTGGTGTTCTGGGACACATGGCGAACGAGTGTCCATCGCGAAGGCGCGGAGTAGGAAGGCGGCAGGGATCTGATGATTCTGAAGGCGTGTTCAGAGGTGTTAGGGCTGTTGGCAGTACGGCGCCCGATCACGAGATGCCTTCTTGGAACATGGGTGGCGATGCAAAATCGGATGCGAGATATGCTTATGATCGGCAAAGCCCAACCGAGCCTCCGAGACAGCAGCCGCCGGCGGTCAGGGCAGAATACGAGGAGCCGGCGCCTAGTGAAAGGGCTTCGCGCCCACGCTTTGAGGAGCCCACCGAAGATGAGGGCGAGGTCGCTCGACGAGCGAAAAGGAGCGCAAGAGGTTTCGAAGACGCCATTGCCGAGTCTGCCGAACCTGACTATCGGAAAGATCGCCGGACAGGCCGAAGAAACTTCGACCGTCAAGATGAGGAAGCAGACGATATGGCCGCCGCCGAGCGAGAGGAGCGCCGTGCGCAGAAGGCGGCTCGGAAAGCTGCACGGCAGGCTGCGCAAGCTGAACTATCTGCCCAGGTCAATCTACCGGAATTTATCTCAGTCCAGAACCTTGCGCAGACTCTTGGAATTCGGTACGAGTCGTTTGTGGCGCGCTTAGAGCGTCTAGGCTACGACGACCTATTCCCTGGAAAAGTGCTGAATGCAGAGATGAGCGGGATGGTGGCTATGGAGTACAACTTCGAGCCCATCTTCGAATCAGCCACAGACAAAGAAGACGTAGAGCGAGATCTGCACCCACAACCTATCCCGGAGATCGGCTCAGAGGCGAGGGAAGCCTGGCAGACCCGACCACCCGTAGTAACAATCATGGGCCACGTCGACCACGGCAAAACCACCATCCTCGACTACCTCCGCAAATCTTCCGTCGCGGCCGGCGAAGCAGGCGGCATCACCCAGCACATCGGCGCCTTTTCCGTGCCTATGACCATGTCCGACACCGCCACCGACCAAGCCAAAACCATCACCTTCCTCGACACCCCCGGCCACGCAGCCTTCCTCTCCATGCGCCAGCGCGGCGCCAACGTCACCGACATCGTCATCCTGGTCGTCGCGGCCGACGATAGCGTGAAGCCGCAAACGCTCGAGTCGCTCCGCTGTGCTACACAAGCTGGTGTGCCGATTTTGGTCGCGATTAATAAGGTGGATAAAGAGGGCGCAGATACTCAGCGCGTGAAGCAGGATCTTGCGCGGAATGGGGTGGAGATTGAGGATTTTGGGGGCGAGGTGCAGGTTGTGGAGGTTAGTGGGAAGACTGGGCAGGGTATGGAGGGGCTTGAGGAGGCGATTGTTACGTTGAGTGAGATTTTGGACCATAGGGCTGATGTTGACAACGGCGTCGAAGGCTGGGTCCTTGAAGCTACTACGAAGGCTCACGGACGCGTGGCGACGGTGCTAGTGAAGCGCGGCACGCTCCGCCCCGGCGCCGTGCTCGTCGCAGGGAAGACATGGGCTCGCGTGAAGACACTCCGCAACGAGCGCGGCGAAGTCGTAGACTCCGTTGGCCCCGGTCTGCCAGTCGAAGTCGACGGTTGGCGCGAGCAAGCCGCCGCAGGCGACCAGGTCTTGCAGGCGCACACTGAGCAGCGAGCGGGTAGTGTGGTGGACTACCGGCTCGAAGTCGCCGAGCGCGAGAGGATGGAGGTGGATATGGAAGCTATCAACGCCACGCGGCTGGCTTCGCAGGCTAAACGAGCGGCAGCGAGTGCAGCGAGCGCCAAGAACTCTCGCTTCGCTGCGTACGCTGATGTTGTTGAGGGGGTGCCTGAGACGGAGCCGGAGGTGGAGAAGAAGATGGAGGAGCGGGAGCAGCAGGGGCAGATCGTCGTGCCGTTCCTGATTAAAGCCGATGTTTCTGGGTCTGCGGAGGCGGTGGCGGCGTACATTCCGTCTATTACTTCGCCGCTCATCACGACACAGATCCTGGCCTCCACTGTCGGACCCGTACACGAATCGGATGTCGATTTAGCTGCGGCGGCGGGCGGGCATATCATCGCCTTCAACCTGCCTCCGAACGAGGGGATGAAGGGTGCGGCTGAGGCGAGGGGGGTGAGGGTGCTGGAGAACAATATCATCTACCGCGTTCTGGACGATGTGAAGGAAGTGCTAGAGGAGAAATTGCCGCATATTGTGACGCAGAGGGTGCTGGGAGAGGCGGAAGTCGGAGCGGCTTTCGATATAAGCCTGGGCGGGAGGAAGACGTTGAAGATTGCGGGGTGTAAGGTGCGGAATGGGGTTGTGGGGATGAGGGTTAAGGCGCGGGTGTTGAGGGGTGGGGAGAGGGTTTATGATGGTATGTTCCAATATTTTATAAGGCGAAGATACAGGACGCTTTGCTAACTCCCTATACAGGCACCATCACCTCCCTCAAGAACGTGAAGAAAGACGTACAAGAGATGCGCAAAGGCACGGAATGCGGCATGGCGTTTGAGGGGTGGGAGGGTTTCGAGGTCGGGGATCTGGTGCAGTGTTTTGAGGAGGTTAGTGAGAAGAGGCGGCTGTAGATAAGATCTTCGCTTTGGGTCTGTGTATATATGGGTGGGTTCTGCATTGCGCGGTTCGGGTGGGAATCTGTGGCATTTGGGCGGCTGCATTTGGGCGGCTACATCGTAGACGGGGCGGAAATACAGGTAGATCTGCCTTCTGGAGCCACGGTGTTTCGAAAGGGGCGGCGATTTGTAGATAACTGCTAGACATCTGTACGAATACTGTCTACACCGGTTTCCGCAAGCTCACTCCACACCACAGTACCGGCGCCAGGTTCGTCGCGCAGTCGAAAGTGAATAAGCTGATGAGCCAGATTATGACGAGCACGGGGATTGGTGCTAGCAGGACTTCTGTTCGGCTGAGGAAAGGTAGTGCTGGTGATGGTCAGATTGTGTAGCCACAAGAACTGCCACGTGAGGGGATGTTGAGCTTACCGTTGTAGCCCAGGAATGTAATGACAAAATAATACGCCAGCGCAATCAGATACAGCGTATTCCCAAAGAAGTTACTCGCGAAGCTGTAGTCCTGCGCTATAAGCGGCATGAGCAGGAACTGCAAGATATAGAGGAAAACCCAGACGGGGAGGTAGGCGCGAATCGACACCTTTTCTCTAGTCAGCACACCCTTCAACGCCCCCCCACCACACCACACACCGGAAGCAGACTTACATCAAAACAATACCCAAACTCCAACCCCTCCCCCTCCGCCGCCACCGGCCCCGGCCCAAATAGTCCCTGCCGCCGTTTGCCCAGCACTCTCCCAACGAGGAAGTACATTAGCGTGCTCACGGCTAGCGAAGTACCGAGGAAGTGCCCGAGCACGAAGACGAATGCTACGCGGATGGGGCCGAGGGCGCCGCTGGTGTAGGCGAGGCCCCAGGCAAGGCCGGTCAGGAAGAGGAAGAGGGAGAGGAGGTAGGTGAAGGCTGGGTCGGGGCGGTGGTAGGTGGATTTGGTTTGTTTCTAGATGGTGTGAGTATAAAGGGTGGGGACAAAGGTGGGAGAGTGGAGAAGTACGTGGTAGTAAATGTTGCGGAAGACTTTCTTGGGGGCTATTATGAGGTGGGTCATCTCCCAGACGGCCTGATGCAATGTTAGTGTCTCGTTCGTGGGAGGAAGTGGCGAATGCTTACGGTCTCGAAGTCCATGGAGGTGAACTTGAAGAGTCGGCGGAAGAAGGGTGGTATCCGCATATTGGTTCGTCTTTGGGTGTTCGACATATTGGCGGTTCCGGATGGCGACTCGTTTATGTTATCGAGATATGTGGTGGTAAGATGTGGCCATGCCCTCGGGACAGCTTGAAGTCCCGTACTCCTGGAGTCAACCTAGGTTGTGGAAGTACTTGGGTGGCCGTACGGAATCTTCACATGCACGTAGGAGGTATACTGCTATTGTGGTAGCGAGAACAGATTGAGTATATACCCAACGTCGTTCCCTCGAAAGTATGTAGTCCGGAGGGCGTCCAGGAGCGGCTAGCGCCGGGGATGGCTGCCGAAGCAAGTCGCGAAGCACAGCGAGCAACAGCGAGTCTTTCAAGACCACTTTCACGACCGCGTCACCAACTCTTTACAACATTCACCTCTTCGCATCTCTCATCACTTCCACCGTCAGATCCTCCTCACGTCTCCAGCATACAGCGCTGCCTTCCAGTCTCACTGCCCCTGGTGCTAGCGCATCAGCTCACTTGTCAACACTTTCCCTTACACTGACATCACGTGCATATCATTGTGCTTGAGACGCACCTAACCTTTCCATACCACGTCCGCCGACATGGCGGACTACGACCCGTCGGATACAGCTGCGTACGATCCGACAGCCAGCGCAGACGAGTACCAGTACCAGCAAGCAGCAGACGGCGATGAAGACGAGGACGACGACTACGACCCTTCCAGCTTCGCCATGGAGAACGGCGACACCGATGCCAGCACATCTAATCAGCCCTCCTCAAAGCCGAAGACCGTTGGTGGGTTCGTGGTAGACGATGATGAGGAAGATGAAGATCAGCAAGACGCGGCAATCCCACCGCCATCACAACTCAACGGCACGGCCGGCTCTCACTCTGGCTTGGGTGCAGCCGCGGTGTCTGACGCACAAGATTCTCTCATAGCTAGTGAACCATCGCAAGAAGTCGCTTCTGCATCGAGCAATGCTCCTGTCAATGGTTCCAGCTCACTCGTTCTCCCTGCTCCTGTCTCTGACACCAGCTCCACTACCCTCCAAGCTCCCGCTCCTGCTTTCTCCTTCCAGAGTCCCACTGATCAGGGTAAGCAACACATGTCTACCACCGCTTCAGCGGTCCCGAGTGCGACTGCTACGCCACAGCCTCAAGCTGCTGCTACTCCTGCGCAAGCTCTCACACATACTGCGGTACCTCCAACACCCACAACGCAGCGTCTGCCACACGACAAAGTCGGCCAGCTCGAAGACCGCATCAAGGAGGACCCGAAAGCTGACACCGAAGCGTGGCGAGCGCTCATCAAGCACTATCGCGAGAAGGGGCAATTCGATCAGGCGAGGAAGGTGTACGAGAGATTCTTTGTGGTGTTTCCCAGCGCAGTGAGTACAGGACCGTAAATGCTTTCAAAACGACAAGCCAGCTGACACAAACGACACAGGCGCAAATGTGGGTGGAGTGGGCGCAGATGGAAGTGGAGGAGAACAACCTCGGCGGTGTTGAGCAAATCTTTGGTCGGTCCCTTCTCCAGCTCCCAAACGTGGACATGTGGAACACCTACCTCGACTACCTTCGGCGCGTACATCCTCTTGTGGGAGACCCAGACGGCGCCAAGCGCGGCATCATCTCGCAAGCCTTCGAACTACTTCTCGACCACGTTGGCATCGATCCGGACGCCGGCAGGCTCTGGCGCGACTATGTGGACTTCATCAAAGGTGGACCAGGCAATATCGGCGGCACGGGGTGGCAAGACGCGCAGAAGGGCGACCTACTTCGGAAAGCATATCAAAAGGCGATTCGCATACCACACTCAGAGCTCACCAAATTGTGGAAGGAGTACGACCTTTTCGAGCTTGGTATCAACAAGGCGAATGGACGCAAGTTCTTGCAGGAGCAGAGCCCGCATTATATGACCGCGCGGATAGCTTTGACGCAGATGAATCAGAAGATTGAAGGACTGGATCGACTTGCTCTACCGACGCTGCCACCGCTGTACGCATGTGCTGGCGAAGACGAGTTCGCGACGCAAGTGGAGAAGTGGCGGGACTGGCTACAGTGGGAGAAAGAGGATCCCCTTGTGCTCAAGGATGAAGATATCGCTGCGTACCGGAAGCGCGTGGTGTACGTCTACAAGCATGCCACGATGCAGCTTCGCTTCTACCCTGGAATCTGGTTCGAGGCTGCTACTTGGTGCTTTGAGCAGAACACCGATGAGATGACGAAGCAGGGCGAAGATTTCATGGATCGCGGAATTGAAGCATGCCCGGAGAGTGTACTCCTAGCGCTCAAGAAGGCGGATCGCGTAGAGACTGGCCTAGAGAAGAGCAACGAAGACGAAGCAGCAGTCCGGAACGGCGAGAAACTCGACCCAATCTACGAACAATGCCTCGCCGCTCTCTACTCCCTGCGCGACAGGATGATCGAGCGCATGAACAAAGACCTAGCCAAAGTCCAAGAATACTTCTCCAGCCTCCCGCCCTCCGACGAAGAAGAAGCGCATGCACCCCAAATCAACCCCGACGACTCCGACGACGAAACCGCCCCCCAGAAACCTCAGTCCCGCGCCCAACAGCTCGACACCCAACTCAAATCCGTGAAAGCCACCTCCCAATCCCAACAGGAAACGCTCAAACGCACCATCTCATACATGTGGGTGGGGAAAATGCGCGCTTTCCATCGGATCCAGGGGCAAGGGCAGCCGAAGCAGGCTAAGAAGGGTTTCCGCGGCGTCTTCGCTGAAGCACGCCCGCGCGGCCAATTGACTAGTGAAGTCTACATCGCTTCGGCGTTGATGGAGTGGGTGTGCTATCAGGATAAGGCTGCGGAGAAGATTTTCGAACGGGGGTTGAAGCTTTTTCCTTCGGATGAGGTTTTCGCACTTGAATACATCAAGCATTTGATCTCTAACAACGACGATACGAATGCGAGAGCGGTGTTTGAGACGACGGTTACGAAGATTGTGAAGGCTACGGAGGGGGATGAGGGCAAGCAGAGGATGAAGTGTCGGGTGTTGATGGAGTATATGCACGATTTCGAGGCGAATTACGGGGATCTGGATAAGATTCACAAGATTGAGCGCAGGATGGCGGAGCTTTACCCCGCCGAACCTGAGATTGTGCGGTTTGGGGGGCGATTTGCGCTGCCGAGTTTCGACGGCATGCAGGCGCAGCTTGTCATCTCGCCGACGCAGATTGTGCCGAAGGCGGTGATGCAGCAGCCGTACGGTGGCCAGCTTGGTTTCGGTGGCCAGCAGCATGCGACGATGCCGAGTATTGAGAAGCCGGGAAGTCCATCGGCGAACAATATTAGGCTTGGGCCTAACGGGCCGTATGTCGCGAGCCCGAAGCGCCCACTGGAAGATTCAGACTCGGAAGCGCCGGCGCGGAAATTCCAGCGCGGTGAGTCGCCGCTCAAGGGCGCGGCTGGACGGCGACTCCAAAACCAGTCCATCTCCTCTTTGCCTGGAAGCGCCTCCGGCGGTGCTGGTGGAGTGGGTTTCATGACAAAGAACTACCAACCGTCCGCGAGTGCAGCGAGCGGAGTAAGCGGGGCTGGAGCGGGTTATGGTGCTGGTGCAGGAGGGCAAGGCCATCTTCCGCTGGAGATCCATCAGCTGCTGAGTATGATCCCGCACGCGCGGACGTATAACTCGACGCTGTTTGATGCGGGCAAGGTTGTGGAGTTGTTGCGGGGGTTGCCGCTGCCTGGGAAGGCCTAGGAGACTGCCTTGGCGGACGGGGACAGGATGGGGGGAGGGCGGCGGGATAGTTGGTGGGGGGAGTAGGGGCGCGGGATAGTTGTTGGGGAGGGTAGGTGGCGTCAGGGCAGGGTGTATGGGGTTGGGAGAGCTTTCTGGGAGAGTGTTTAGGGTGGGTGAGGTGGAGTATCGAAGGTTAGGAAAGTGTTGCGCGATGGGCTAGGCTTTGGCAGGCATGGAGAAGGTTGGAATGTCTTGATATGGTGGTTACGATGAAGCGTTGGGCTGGCTGGCGAGTTGGTGGCTACGGTCACGTTCAGCGGTGTTATGTTAGCGTAGCAATTGCCAGGAAGCTCGATAATGCGAATAAAACTCTTGGAAGAAATTGATGCACCGAACGAGATGAAGATGGTGAGGCGCTCGCGTTGACCTGCCTCGCCTGAATATGAAGAAGTGCTGTCGTTGGCGTCTGTGCCTCTAGCTGTGTAGTCTGCCCCTGATCCTACGGAAGCAATTGCAATGGGCGCTCCTTCATCCTCACGGGACGAGGCAAGTCATTTCGCCCGGACGTGATTCTCTTGAGGACAGGACCGACGAAGGAGTTGGACTCGTCCTTGACGTGGTGTGTGCGGGTAGGGCACGGCTGCCAACGCATATATCGCGCATTCTCTCGTCGGTCCTGTAACGTGCACCCAGCTCGCACGTGCGCTATGGGGGTCCTAGTCCTTGCGACCTGGTCTGTTCCCGCTTCTGCCGTACATCTCATATGTTAGAGTATCACCGTTGCAGCAGCACAGGCCGACAAGCAACACGCGCTGACGAATCTCGCTGTTGGTCCGGTGGTTGCACGGGATTGTTCACATCGCTGTGATCGAGCCACGAATGCTTGGGTGGAAATCCGCACGTTGCCAAAGGAGCATCAACCGTGAGAGGCTACAGGACAAGTAGGGCGCCTGCCACCGAAGTCTCATCTGATTGTTCATCGTGGGAAGTGCCTGATTTTCGGGAGAACCTGGCAGTTCCCATCATATACCTTCGTGTCTTGTTAAGAAGAGGAAACCTGTACAAGGATCTGTGGAGCAAAGGAAACCACGTCTTTGTTAAACACCTCACCTCACCTTCTGACGTGCTGATTTTCGTGTGCGATCCTACTCCGCTCATTGCCATCGCCTTTGGAAGCACTCCAATCCTTTCCAACTCACGATGACGAGGAGGAGTAGTTCAAGGATTGTCTGCGAACGCACCATGACCCTCGAACGATGTCCGAATCCTCGAGAATGAGCACGAGCATATATGCACCATTCGGACCGAAGCAGCAATGCTTCGAATCCATGGCGGCGCATCTCGCCAGTCCAGTGTCGTGTGCTCACTGTGGCTACCAAGGGCATGATGACAAGATCCAAGACTGCGATAGACTTTGCTTGGGGGCGGAAGTGGGGATGCTCCGCATCCTTCGTCATGCTTCTTTGGGGAAAAGCATGCGAATTCGAGGACCCGGCTTCTTCTCTGGGGTGATGGCGGTCAGCAACCTCCCGACCCAGTCCAGTCCATGAAAGGGTATCCACGGGTCGCCGTTGCAAAGGCTCTGGACGACTGCGTTCTGTCGCAGGCCGATTTGGGGGGGAGACGGGAGGGAGACCGAGCTCGGAGAGAGTTGTCACATGCCGAGCGGGACCAGGTGCCGAGCCGCTAGGACAACGATCTTCACGGTGAAGGATTCGCCTTGCATGTGCGTTTCTATTCAGCCCTTTCGCTACGGAGGTAGCTGCCACAAGGCTCTCTTCGATTGAGCAGATGTATCGAGAGCGGCCGCTCGTCATCAAGCCTGAGCGACGAGGTACTCAGGTACATCGGAGTCGGACTCGGACATCGCTATCAATCGAGTCGTGCAAATATGCAGGATGCACGATTGGGCAATTTCCGCCCCATGATCCATGCAAACGCTGATCCGCCCCCACAAAACCTCCCGCTAGGATTCCGTGTGCTGCAACGTCATTCGATAAGAACCTTTCTCGACAGTGCTTGGTCCCGCTGGTCGACGTTTGGACCACAGGGAGTGATGACCTCCAAGGAATGATCCAAGACAATCCCCACCTCGGGGTGCGCGCGAAGCAATCCTATATGTAAGCTCCACGTGCCCAGTCCAGTCCTTCTCCATCTGGGGAATTCTTCAATCGTTTTCCAAGGCTGCTTGTGAGAACTGCTCTTGGCCATCATGTCTGACAAGAACTCCGACGAGGCGCACTACGAGGCTCATAATGATAAGATTGGGGATTCTGAGAAATCTGGCATCGAGACATATCAGCCAACTCAAGCCGAGCAAGCCGAACTCGCCGATGCTGCCAATCGTCGCGGATCTGTTGCGCTCAACATCGTCCACAACCCATTGAAGGTTAGCAGCGATTGGGCACGTACAGACATATAAGATGACTAATTGAAGGTCTATCGCAGAATGCATCCAAGGAGCAGACCGTCGAGGACGCTCGAGTCTTCGCCGAGAAGAACGACATGGCTGAACTCGCCGACCTGTTCGGCCGCGCTGCCCTTGTAGCCCGAGATCCAGAGAACTTCGACCAGGTCACCGAACTGACCGAGGAAGAACGCCACGCCCTTGCTTATGAGCATGAGCACAAGTGGAATGGCCCTTTCATGCTCTGGTACTCGGTTGGTTTATGCGCTGTCGGAGCCGCCACCCAAGTAAGCACTGATCAGCAACTTTCTCGACTTTGAGACATGGCTGACCACGTCTGTCTTTCTGTACTGTAGGGATGGGATCAAACCGGTTCCAACGGTGCCAACTTGTCCTTCCCTACAGCGCTCGGTATCGACGGAAAGGGTACAGACGAATGGATCGTCGGATCGATCAACGCCATCATTTTCCTCACAGCTGGCCTCATGTATGTGACACGTATTCATGTGCGCAGCATATTTAGCTGACTTCTGCAACAGTGGTGCTTTCATCGTCGACCCGCTTAACCATTATTTGGGCCGCAGAGGAGAGATTTTCCTCACTGCCGCTTGCCTGACTGCCTGTCCCATCGGCTCTGGATTCGCTCAATCATGGCAGGGACTGTTCGCTGCACGTTTCGTCATGGGCATTGGCATTGGCGCGAAGAACGCCACCGTTCCTATTTACAGCGCTGAAATGGCTCCTCATCGTATCAGAGGTGCATTGGTCATGTTCTGGCAGCTCTGGGTCGTTACTGGCATCTTCCTCGGCTTCTGCGTATGTTGTGGCCCTTCAGACCTCCTTTCGAGTCGAACACATTGCTGATTATTGACTCGATTATCTTTAGGCCAACGTCATCGTCAAAGACACCGGAGCCATCTCTTGGCGTCTCCAGCTCGGCTCAGCGTTCATCCCTTCGTTCGTCCTCATGCTTGGAATATGGTTCTGCCCAGAGAGCCCACGGTACGATTTCCCCACTCAGACGAAAAACCCAACATGGAAGCAGTTGTGCTGACATCTTCCAGTTGGCTCATGAAACACGGCAAGATCGCCAAAGGCTACCGATCGATGGCGAAGCTGCGATCCCATCCCATCATTGGGGCAAGAGACTACTACTACTCCTTCATCCTCTACCAGGAAGAGCTCAGACTGTCGCCAAACTCAACTTACTTCACACGTATGTGGGACATTTTTGCCATCCCTCGCATCAGGCGTGCCAACTACGGCGCATCGACCGTCATGCTCGCTCAGCAAATGTGCGGTATCAATATCATCTCATTCTACAGTTCCACTATCTTCGAGAATGCCGGATACACTCCGGTACAAGCGTTGTACGCCTCGCTGGGCTACGGCGGGATCCAGGTCGTGTCGACGATTCCAACCTTGTTCACCATTGACACCAAAGGACGGAGATGGCTCACTCTGGCTGTAAGTGGACCTCGTGTTGGAACAGGAGCTTGACTGACCACTGATCGTTAGACTTTCCCGCTCATGGCACTCTTCTTGCTGGCAGCCGGCTTGTCCCTTCTTGTACCCAAGGACGCATCCGTTGGCGCACAGATCGGACCGGTCGTGTTGTTCGTTTACCTGTTCACCATTTGCTACGGTCTAGGTGAAGGCCCGGTCGCGTTTCAGTACTCCGCCGAGGTGTTTCCAACGATCCAGCGTGAGCAAGGAATGGCCTGGGCCGTCTGCATCAACAACACCTTTGCCGGTGTCCTCAGTTTGACCTTCCTACGCATGCAGACGGTGATGACTCCGACGGGTGCTTTTTGCTTCTACGCTGGTAGGCCATGCCCTGAAACCTCCTTGCCGCTATTGATCACATCACTGACTATCTTGAAGGTCTCAATCTGATCGCCTGGGGAATGATCTTCTGCTTTGTCCGCGAGACTAAGCAGTTGACACTCGAGGAAATCGATCAGGTCTTCTCTGTGCCGACCAAGACGTTCTTGCACCATGAAACAACTAAGACTATTCCTTGGTTTGTCCGAGCCAAGCTCCTGCGACAGAGGAACGTTGTGAAGCCACCGCCGATCATCGAGAAGGCCGACTACAAGCTGGGAGAAATGTAGCGGAACCAAACTGGCAATCGACGGTAGCACATGTGCCACCGCAGTGGAACATCTCTGACAAGGTTTGAAGTACACAGACTGTGTAGGCTGGCAATAAAACAGGGCTAGATAGTGTTGCAATCAAGCGACGTCAGCTCCACCGCTCGGCCAGTCCAGATATCGTTGAACACTGCCGCGTTGCGACACATTCGCTGAAACGACCTCCCATCAATAGAAAAGCTAAATACCTCTTCGATCGACTGCGCATGCTTGTTCTTCATGGTCCGGGCATGCTCTCCGTCAGACTCCTCCGCTCTGCAACGCTTCCACGATGTCAAGCTTGCAATGTGCGTCGTCATTAGATATGCCGTTGGTCTATCCCCTCGGTACTGGCCCGTCTCCACTGTACGTAGCTCAAGGTCCATTATTCGCCTTCAGAGCTACTTCTGGTCGAGCTCAGCGTTGTGACAGCGGGCCACATCGTGCCATCGTACTTTTGAGCTGAAGTGTGGCAGTAGGTCGGTGTCGGTATAGTGGCGGGTGGACTCCGGTATACTGAGGGCCAGGGGCCGGTGAGCACTTAACCCAGAGTGAATCACAAAGACACATGGGTGCATGTCCTGCCCGTCGCGGCAATCCTACTTGCAGTAAGAAGCGGCATCGGAGTGATATCCAGCAAAGCTCAACGCTCGAATGAGCTCTTCTTCACACGAGACGACCGCCTCGCCCCCTCCGTACCCTTCTCAATCCTCGACGGCGCCTGCTTCGCCAGCACCGAGGTTCCGCTTGCAGGAGTAGAAGCCTTTCGAGATACCCTCCCCTGCTTCTGCGGATACGGCAGCTCCCACTTCCTCAACGACTCCACAGTCGCCGCAACCCTCTTCCTCTTTCCAGCCTCTGTCTTCAACGCCGCAAGACGCAGACAAAACGCATACCGATTCTGCTTCGTCAAGCCATCCCAAACCTCCTGCGCCTTCGGATCCTCCGCGATAGCGGCCACGAGCTCAGGAGTCGGCTCCCTTTCGTAGCTGTCAGCAACGTCTCAGCAAGAGGTCCGTTCGTAGTGGAGCATACATATTCGCCGATCCCTCATAAGCTCCCGCCACCCTTCCATCGCGTTTCGCCCTCTCCACCTCCCCCCGCCCCCTCGCCATCATCCTCCCCTCCGCCTCCAAACGCTCTACAATCCCCACATTCCGCTTACTCCACTTACTCGTCTTCGTGCGCGGCGTGAATCGGTGGAAGAAGGTTTTAGCATCGCAACTGCGGGCTTGGCCGTCGATCCAGCCGTGGCATAATGCCTCCTCGAGCGCTTGCGCGTAAGTAAGAGAAGTCGGGACCGCGACGCCCTTTTTGGCGAGGGTGAGCCAGACGCCTGGAGATGTCTCTGCGCAGCGCACGAGCCACAGGGAGAATGCGGTGGCGTGGGCGACGGTGAGGATGGGGAGTTCGGCGGCGGGCATCGTTGAGCGTGACGGTCAAGTTGAGTGATAGGTTCTACATGTGTCGATGCATCCTGTTGCTGGCCTCTGGCTTCAACAATGCTGAATAATGTAATAGGCTATCGAACCTGTGGGTTGAAGTTCGAGGAGGAGCTGAAGTCGGATCTAAGTACCTTGGCATGGCGTTCACGTGCAGCGGTGTCCACTCGACGACATCTTACAGCATTATGGTGAGGATGCTGGCAAGAGTCTTGAGGTATGTGTCACTAGAAGAATCCGCTTCGGTTACATCCTTCACTACCTGCCCAAACGCCTCGTCAAACGCCCGCTATCGGTTCAGACTCCAATGTCATGGTCTCATTAAACACCGCCATCACCCTCCTCACGACTTAAAGATCTTCTCAAGCCCATCCATCAAAATATCCGCATGCTTCTTCTGGAAAATCAACATCGGCCTCAGACGGACAGCCTTCTCGCCCGAACCTCCAATGTTGATGCCCACACCCTTCGCCTTCTTCAGCACCTCATCTCGTCGTGGGGAGTCCCAAGCGATGAATGTGCCTTGGCCCTTACCACGTAAGTTCTGGATCTCCTTCGGGTACCGCTTGCTGAGGTCTGTCAAGCCGTTGTACAGATAGTCTCCAGTCTCGGCAGTGTTCTGGACGAGGTTCAGTCGCTCAATCTCCTGGATGATGGCGCGGAAGAGGAGTGCGCGCGCTGGGTCACCCATCCAGGTGTTGAATTGGCGGTATGGTTTGTTGGGTCGCAGCTCGGAGTTGCCGAAGTAGTAGCCAGCAGTCTGTGCCTTCTTGGAGAAGGTCACCATGTCTGGTGGGTCTTGCAGGTTCCAGTGCTCGTGGGCCCAGAATTTGCCTGTTGCGCCGACACCGGTCTGCACTTCGTCGACGATGAGGAGGACGTTGTGCTTGCGGGTCACTGCACGCAGGCCCTGGAAGAATGCTGGTGAGGCGTGGTTGTCACCACCCTCAGACTGGATTGGCTCTACGATGACGGCGGCTGGTGGGCTGTGGAATGTCTTGAGCAGATGCTCCACCTCCTCCAAGCACCTCTGCTCTTCTTTTGCATTCTCCTCGGCGTGCTGCTCGAGAGGGTATTTCAGGTGTGGGAAGGAGGCTTGTGGCCAATCGAAGGCAGGAATGTCGAGCTTGTGGATGGGCTTGGAGCGGGTGGTCGAAAGTGAGCCGAAGAGTCGGCCGTGGAAGCCGGTCTTGAAGGAGAGAATGCTCATGTCGGGTGAGCCCGGCTTCTGGTTGTTCATCGCTGTCCTGATCTCCTCCTCTGTGAACTCAACGTCTGGACCACCACGCTCTTGTCGTCGTCGCCACATGAAAGCAGCCTTGAATGCGAGTTCGTTGGCGTCTGAGCCTGCGAGTGCAGTGAAGACTTGGTTGCAGCCCTTTGGCGCCACCTTGAGCATGCCAGTCTCGAGAATCTCTGCCCAGTCGTGCTGCGGGAAGTTGCCCATTGCTGGTCGGTTGATTATGGCGGAGATCATTTCTGGACTGGTGGCAGAGAGCATAAGGGACGGGTTGCTGTAGCCGACTGGGATGGAGGCAATCTGGGCGTAGACGTCGAGTAGAACGTTGCCGTCGAGATCCGCGATGTAGTTGCCGTAGGAGTTCTGGTAGTTGGTCATCATGTTCAAGGAGCGAGTCTCGAAGATCTTGTCTAGCTCGATAATCGCCTTCTTGCTCTCAGGACCAGGAATCTCGGTACGGATCATAGGACCAGTAGGCTCGTCGGGGAAGAAGGGCTGCTCGTAGCCACTGGACTCTGGAGCCTGTGCCATTGCTGCTGCCGTCGCGTTTCGGGGTGGCGTTTGTGAAGCCATTGACCGCCGGGCCATTGGGGCTTGTGTTCGAATGGCTCTGGTGATGGTGGGCTGCATGCGAGCAGCATTACGGAGTAAGGAGGCCATCTTTGTTGTTGTCGTTGTAGGCGAGAGGAGAGAGAGTTGGAAGAAGAAAAGGCGAAAGCGCTGTGAGATATGAGCTTTTATGACATGGCGAGCATGGCAGCACCTTCCTCGTGTAACCGCTCTCGGCAAACGGCAAAGGCAAGCTCGAAGCCACTTCCCCACAGTCACAAGATAAGCCCAAAGAGGCAGTCGGTTCCGAGCATCCCTAGACCCTCCTACAGTACATGTTGGCCATTATGTTATTACGTTCTCCCTTCACTATCCAACACGATGCGGGGGATGAGCTTTCTGTATACATAGACCTTTATCTACGCTCGGTATGCCTCTCAGTAACGCTGAGCCAATCATGAGTACATTTTCGTGTGGATTTGAGGGCCGGAAACGGTTGATTGAATACACCATTTGCTACACAGGTGAACGACATCATTTCGTTACCTCGTCGATGCTGCATGTTGAAGAAGCCCCTCGTGCCTCGACGTAAAGTCGGAAAGGCTTCTTGGTGATTCGGACGCTTCACCACCTCGCTTACTATAACGCTATGCGGTAGGCTGTCGTCGAAGTAATTGGTTTGATTGTCGCATATTTCGTCCTTTGTGGGAGTCAGGTGTGTTTTACAGCGGAGACAGTAAACACTGTCACCGATCGTCGCTATGCCGCCGCCTTTGGTACGGGGATCTTGACCGACTTCGACTCCTGTGCCGCCGCCTGTGATGTCTTTCGCGACTCCTCGAACGGTCGTCTCGGTCTCGATTTCGTTCTGTCTTGTCACCACCAGCCCGATCACGACTCTTCGACCTTCGTCGTCTGTCCCTCGATCGCGAACGAGACTTTGATCTCTCGCGCTCGTGATGGCGATGCCGTCTATGCCTCCTCTCCCGATCCCGAGATCTCGACCTAGATCTTCTCGCCTTCTTAGTCCCTCTCTCATCATCTTCATCATCACGTCTTCGCCTCCTCTCTCTCGGCCGGTCATCATCCCTGGATCTCGACCCCT
>JAABUL010001695.1_pt1 | contig 40221 bp, 41 predicted proteins | sample 5559151 | NCBI WGS metagenome assembly JAABUL01 (sample SAMN10711876, study PRJNA513368) | rock metagenome | isolation source: Antarctica rocks | place: Antarctica: Victoria Land, Pudding Butte sud | reverse complement strand
AAATATTAGGTTAAACCTTTACTATTTAAGGTTTAAGTAATATTTAAGTTAAGGTTTAGGTCGTTACGTAGGTACTACCTTTAATATTACCTTATTTAACGACTACCTTATATTTACTATACTATATTAGGTTATAATACTTCTAACTACTACCTCGACGAGTATAGACTATCGAATACTACCTTTACGTTTAGGACCTTATCTCCGCCTAGTAATATAGTAACCTCGTACGTCTCCTAAAATAACGGTACTACGTATATAGTATTACTAAACTTTCTAATTTTAGTACTAATATAAAGCCGCTACGTAGTTTCGTAGTACTACCTATATATTAGCTCGTAGACTAAGAGACGAAGCTTATACTATAGCTATAGTAGTCGCTAAAGGATAAGTAGTAGGTAGAGAAGAACGAGCTATTCCTCTCTATATACGATAAGGATAGCTACGAGAAGATTAGCGCTATAATAAAAGACTAGGTAAGGAAGCCGTCTAAAGAAGTCTTAATAGTAGTAGTAGAGAGATTATAGCCTTAAGAAGCGCTTATTAAAGCCTACGAGGCGATTTATATAGTAAAGGGAACCTATCGAGATCGCTATTACTATCTAAAGTATAATTACTTAGAGGAAGGCCTATTAGACTACGACTCTAAATAGATAGCCTTAGTATCTTCTATAGTATTAAGGTTAACGAGACGGTACCGTCGAAGTTGTCTACGCCGTCTATACTATCGCTTACGTAGCTAGAATAGCGTCGTTTATAGCTATAGTACTTCTAGATACTATTTAGCCGCGACTAGTAGGGGTTTAAGTAGTACCTACCTCTATAGTATATATAGGTAGCTATAGAGGATACGACGCGTACCGTAACGCGTAAAGGGAGGTTGAGTACTACCCTTAACTTAAGCCTAAGGTTAAAGCTAGGGAACGCTAGGGAGTATAGGGAGCGTAAGGAGCTAGGGAACTTAGGCTTAAGTTGAGGCTACGCTCTTAACTCGAGCCTAAGGTTGAAGCTAAGGGACGCTAGGGAGTATAAGGAGCGTAAGGGCGCTAGGGAGGCTAGGGAGCGTTACTCGAGGTGTCGTCCGACTCCTGCTCCGCGGTAATCCCCAGTACTCCCCGCGCTCCCCAACGACCCGCAGCTTGACGTTCTTCCTGACGTAGCTCTATCTACTCGATGGGCACGACTCTCCTAGGAGAGCAACTGCTATCTTTAGTGCTATATTCTGGTCAACCACCATTCTCTCTGAGTACAGTGAGAGCTCCGAAAGCTGTTCAGTCAAGGTGACAGTGGTCTCATGTGACGATGGGTATCTTACAAGAGCCCCCCGATGACTTGGTTGAGCTTACAGACTACGACGAAGAAGATGGACTGATTGACCCAACGGAACGGGAGGATGATGTCTCGTTATGTGCAATCCTGGCAATGATCTGCGGGATGGGAGGGTATAGCATACACCATCTGCATACGCCGGCAGTACAATTGACCTAACAGCTGCAGTCTCCAAGTTGTGTGGTCGACGATATTCTCCAACGGCACGGTCTGTATCTCAACGCACTCTGGCCATTTGCTAAGCGCTGAAAAAACAACGCAGATATACCTCAGGGCGCTTGGCCTCACGGACGCCTGGACGTCTCTCATTTGGGCCATCCCAGCAACATGTGGATTTCTGGTACAACCTGTTGTTGGTGCTCGCAGCGATCTATCTCATCATCGTTGGGGGAGACGTAAACCATACATGGCCACTGGAGCGCTCGGTACTATGTCCTCTATCATAGTTTTGGCGTGGGCGGGAGCTCTTGGACGATGGAGCGTGGCGTTCTTTGCAGTGCACAGCCTGGAGGCAGCAGCAACCACGACCAAGATATACGCAGTTCTCAGCATCTGTACCTTGAGTCTGTCTATTCAGCCTCTCCAGTGTGGGCTGCGGGCCATCGTACTTGATCAGTGCCCAGCACGACAGCAAGTCCAAGCCCAAAGCTGGGTAGCAAGGCTTTGTGGTATCGGCCAGATTGCTGGGTGTGTGGCTGGTATTGTCTATCTCCCGGACGAACACTCACTTGGGGACATCACAACTTTCCGGATTTTGGCAGTTGCGTCCGCCATCGCTGTTGGCGTGACTGTCGCAATCACCTGCGCAAGCGTCAGAGAAGAAATAAACCAGCAGGATCTCGGTGAGAAAGCGACTCCACGGTCGCTTCCTACTGTACTCCGTAACCTGGTTCGAACGTTCACCGAAACTCGAGGTATCCTTCGAAGAGTATTTCTTATCCAGAGTTTGAGCTGGATGGGGTGGTTCAGCTTTCTCTTCTATAACACGAGGTACGCTTATGCTCACGGGTTCGCATTCTCTCATGCTCGATGAGCTGACACCAAACAACAGTCACATAAGCAGCCTTTGTACGATTCGCCAATGATAACGTGTATGCACGGTACTGACCTGATCAGATCTATTATCGACGGAGCAAGACTCCGACACAAAAGCAATTGGCTATGTTGGATCGTTCGTTACACTTCTCTTCTCGATGGTTGCAGTTGTCACAACGATACTGTTGCCGATGGCAGTCGACGGGAAGTTGGGACTGCAATTACGACCGAAACCAAGGAGTCGTGGGTCGGAAGGCACACAGCTGTCGACGCTGTTGAACCTCTGGTCGTCTGGTCTGGGCTTCTCTGCAGCATTGATGCTAGCCATCCAAATTACTACGGATTGGAGGCTAGCAACCATTTTGGTAGCAGCTAACGGAATCTCGTGGGCGATCACCAACTGGCTGCCCTTTGCTCTGGTTGGTCAGATCACTGCAAAACTGGATGCACATGGCATATCTGACGATGGACGGATTAGCTTCAACTTCCCTGTCTCCGGGCAATCGAGTGGTACCGTTAGTGGCTTCCACAATGCAGCAATATCTGCACCGCAGATTCTGTCGGCTGCTGTCTGTGGTGCGGTATTCACTGTGGCTCGTGCGGCTGGAAGCACGTATGGCGCAGGCTGGGTTCTGTGTACTGGCAGCCTTGCTTCTCTTGCTGCAGCATATCTCGCGGTTCGCTCGGCAAACAGCAAGACACTCAACCTCGTCGAACCTCGTCATGGGTCTGGAGGATGACGCATGAACCGAATCTCGCCTGGCGAGCTCAGAGATCATGCTGATCCGATAGTACAGCATAGGCGTATGCGCTCCTGCTGCTGCTCGCAACATGCAGATGCGGGTCGATCAAGGCCAGTGGCGTCAAGAAGAAACGAGATGAGACGGAGCATGGCATCATCGATCAGTCGTTGTGCAAGCGCAGATGCAAATTGTCAGGACTTCAATACATTGTGTTCCCAAGATAGCAGGATCCAATGAGTTTGAAGCGTTTTCTGGAGTACAAAAGTTGCTTGAGCCTTGAATGAGATAACAGTGCACGAGGGTGTGCTTGTAGCCCTTGAACTCTAGTCTCCAAGCATCAATTAGTTTGAGATGAGCACTATACCGTGGGCTACGGTCAGAGTCCTCGTTCGTCGTATAGATCGAACAAGCGCTGGGAGTCTTTGCACTGCCTGATATCCTTAGCACCACTGACAAATGGTATCGTGTGGTTCCACATGTGCTGTTTCTCGATCAATCCGTCTGCATTGCAGATGATCGTCTTCGAACAAGCATGTTAGCTATAATGTACCACAAGACTGCAGTTTCGATATCATAAGTCAAGCCTACCTGATGCAAGTAATGCAAGCAATGAGGCCAGTGCGGGTCCTCGTTCTGATCCAGAGCGACGTGCTTGCCCCTCGAGCTCTCTGGAGTGCATTGCGAAGAGATGTCACGCAGTGCAATGCGTGGAACCTAATTACACGGTCAGATTCCATTGAGTTCCGCACTGTGCGTCAAGAGTCCTCTGGAACTTACATGCTGATCGTTCCATATTCTGTGACGTCTCCGTTGTCATCTCTGCTCACAACCACGGTTCCTGCTCTCTCGATAGCGCGTTCCTCCCAAACCCAATCATAACTGGAGTCGATGCTCATGTAGTTCGTGTCAAAACCGTAGGTCGCCTGAATAAAGCTCTCTTGTCTGCCGGTCCAGGTTGCGGTCAAGTGCGCAAAAAGTAGCACTACTTGTAGCACGAGCAGAGCAACACTCGCTACCGATAGGCGCCGAAGTTTCTCCAAGGGCTGTCGGGAACGATCTTCAAGACAAGAACAGTGTTCGACATCTTCAGCGATCGTCTTCAATGGTGTGTACGAAGCAGCCATATCCAGACGGGTATGCCGTGCCATAGGCATGTCCGTGCCTGTTCTTGAGACCGAACACCTAGCCCATGAGCAAGCAGAGAAGCGTGCCAAAACCCTCTCCACGCCTGATGGAGCAAGTGAGGGCAGTACTGCAGCTGACTTGGCGAAGCGCGGGCAATGAATGGCGCGTCGCATGCGGGCTGAAGTAACTCCCGCGCTTCGCAACAACCGATACGTATTGCGGTCAGTCGCTACAGCTTCTGTTTGTTTCTAGTGACTGCACTCGTGATGGCACACAGTTCCACGATGTCCAGACTTCCGACCGGCAGAATGTACGAGAAAGTACCTCAAGACGATGAGGATCTAGAAACAACTCCAATCGACTATCACCAGCCGCGAGAACGTCTCCGTACTGCGATATTGTCCGCAAATCTGGTGCTCTTCATAATAGTCCTCGTCTTCTACGTGGTCACCATCGCGCGACGCCTGCAGGACTCCAGCGCTATCACGATAACTTCAGAGATCAGCCAGCCACGGAAAGATTATCCCGAGGAGTGCGGAGAGACCGTCGAAGAAGCCATTGCAAAGAATTGTCCGTTGGACGTGATGAGCAATCTCTGGACTCCGCAACGCTGCTACAACTCTACGTTCGCCCAGGAGGCCCTGCAAGGCGGTGACATTGAGAACGACAGTGGCGGTGTAGGAGCTCCCGAGTTTGGCTTGGGGACTTACCAGTGGTTCGAAGATGAAGCGCTCTCCCAGCCGATCAGCACGGCCCAGGAGCTGGAGCAGTTCTTGCTGCAGCAAAACAAGCGTGGTCTTCCCCTTGAAGCCTTCACTCACATGTCATTTCACGCAGCGCACTGCAGCTACTTCCAACGCATGGCAGCCGCCGCGCTAGATCGTCTGAGATATGGCGAGGTCCACGTCTGGATTCCAGCGGTCTCCACAGAGCCCCACCACGCAAGACACTGCGAGCATGTCTTCGGAGAGCTTTTCAGGCTGGGCGAAGAGGGAGAGCGAAGAAATTGGACCAAAGTAGGGTTTGGGTTTACTCCCTGTGTGCGCCTAGGCTGAGGTGTGGTCCTCGGCGGGCAACTCCACCTTTCGCACTCTGAGACAGATGGTGCTCTCGAGTGTGAGACTAGGTGCTAGCTTGAGAATTGCTGCGTGTGATAGGATGGGGTGGAGCGTAGCTAGATATGGGCATCAGAGTCAAGCCAGGACAATTTGACAGAGGTCGTCCAGCTCGAGAAGCAAAATCAGCTCGTCTCGCGTTGCCAACTACGGTAAGTCCCGTTCGCACCATACCACATTGGGCTGCATTCATATGCCTACCGCGCGGTAAGACTTGAATCTGAGCAGTGCATCAGGTCACGGAGTGTAGCTCAATTCGATGTTCCCTGTGTTCGCTCACACAGGGTGAAGATGATGCGGCAGGCGTTATCTCTCACTTCAGCTTTTCGTCCCACAAGCTTGATCGAGCCACCGAAGAGTGTACTCATTACGACAGCTGGGTAGCAGCAAGTTGTTCACGATGTGGTCGCCATCTGAGTACGAGAAGCTGGTAGCTGCTACGGCTGGCTGCGATGACACAGACGCGAAGCCGTACCTAAGATTGAACCAACGATCCTACCGCAAATTCATCCTTGCCTTGACGGCCTTGTTGATAGGAACGGCCGGGTTCCTTGTCGTAGGACTCTTACTTGTAAGAGGTTCTCCGTCCACCACTTCACGAGACTCTTTTATCATGGATTGCGGTCAATCTCCAGACGAAGCACATGCCCGAGGATGTCGTTACGAGCCCCTTGGATCCGCATGGATACCAAGTCTTTGCTCCTTCCAGGAAGTGATTGATCGGTACGACGATATCTTCGATAGATGGACCTGGTTCTCGGATCCAGGACTGACAGACCCGCTCGAACACTCGTGGCAGCTCGATCTGTTGCGTACTGGCAACTACTCGTCGGTCTTCACGTCAGCGCAGAATGCTCACGAGGTACATTGTCTCTACACATGGCGCAAGCTCAACTTTGCGATGGAGCAAAACAAATCATGGATCGATGCCCGTAGCCTGGAGTATTCGCATGCGGAGCACTGTGCTGTGTCCTTGACGCAGATCATATCCGACGACGATCAGGTCCCTCTTCGTGCTGAAAAGCATCGACATAAGAATGAATTCGACGGCAAGCGGCATCCGAATGCAACGGAGTGGCCGATAATGTTCCATCGTTGCACTGCGCTGCAACACTTTTGAGTTCGAGTGGTCGAGTCGAACCTGAGAAAGCAGTAATGCATCTGGAAGGATCGTGGAGTGTATGCTGCTGGCCCAGCGTTTGCGGGTACGAGCATTTACGTGTGTGAGCGTGGAGAGTTGTGTTTGGGATAAAGACGCCTGCGCATAGGAAACGGCGCGCGGAGCATTGTATATAGCTGTCGGAAGCACGAATTTCTTTCTGGATCACCGTTTGATCTGCACCAATGCAAGGAGCAATGTGAAGGAGGTTGCGAACCGATCACTGCGGCAGCGAATCCTGCGGGCATGGCCATCTGAGAACAAGTCAGCATCTGGGCAAAACCGATGTGTGCCGACATACGCTGTGCCCGCGACCTAAGGACTCCGCGGACAATAATCCCATGTGTCATGAGATTGAGCGTCCGTATACATCGTCATGGCCTCATATTTGATGCAAGATGAGAGACGCGAGAGCGACATTAAGACCAGGCATTTTCAGCTAGGTAACAAATGAACTGTAAGAGGTGTTGACCACAGACTTTTTTCCATTCGTAAAGTCCAGAATGCTTCATGAAGTCGTATGGGAACTACAATGAGAAACTCCCTTCAGAGCTCGACAAGGACTGTTAACGCAGCCTAAGTCTCTGCCACCACCACAGGCTTCACGTTCCCACTCACCAGCGACGGCTGCGGTATCGTGTTGCTCGGGGCAGCTGGCTTGAGTTCGTCGTAGACTTCCCCTTCCGCATCAATGCGGTCCTGCTCCGTTGGTCCTCCTCCGCGGCGTCGGATGAAGATCTCGTCGACTTTCCTGATGATAGCGAGGAGGGCACCGAGGCTCAGCGCAGCAATACAGATAGAGAACGCTCTGCGGTAACGTGGCTCATCGTCTGAACGATAGAGTTGTGCTCCGTAAATGCCGGCCATGTTCGCTCCCATGATAACCCTACAGAACGAGTGTTAGCTGAGCTTCGTTCTCGTCGTGTGAGTACTTACATTGCCATGGCGAGCGCTCGCTCTTCGGAGTCCGTACAGGTGAGCGACATCCAGGTGATATTCAGCGGATGCGAAAACGTGCCGAAAGTCTGCGTCCAGACCACACCGAAGTAGCGAAGGCCTCTGTTGTTGACCTCTGTGAAGCTGCGGTTGAAGATGTAGGCCAAGATCGTCATCGACAAACCTGTGATGACAGTTTCACCACGTTTGTTGAACCGATCGGAGATGTAGCTGAAGGTGAACGAGACCGGAATTTGGATAAAGAGACCGACGGAAGCCAGGGCGTTGGAGCTCAGCGAGCCAAAGCCAAACTCTTCCACCAGAGATGGGGCATAGGTGTCGAAACCACGCTGCGGCCTGATCGATTACAGCAAAGTCAGCACATCGCTCTCACGGTTGCACTCATAAGTTGTGGGCTCACTCACCCGTTGTTGCACAGAGTAATGAGTACATGTATCCACATTCTCCAATTGCTGAACTGCAATTGCCGTTAGCTGATCATGCTGCAAGTACCCACGGATCTTGAAAGGAGACTTACTGCCTTCTTGAACGCTGGCAGGCCTATCCGCTTTTTCTTGTGGCCTTTAGCTGGGTCGTCGAGCTTTACTCGCTTGTTGAGGATGTACAGCTCACGCTCAGTGAATATCTCCACTTTAGGTAGAAAAGTGGAGTGAGGATTCTTGAACGAGTCCGGAAGGCAGAAACCCAGAACGCATCCGCAAAGCACAGTGAAGGTGCCCATTAGCACAAATAGCCAGAACCATCCAGCCTTTCCTCCGACGCCTCGCATGTGGAGGATGCCATAGGCAAGTAGCTTCGCAGACGCCTGTCCGAACTGGTTGCCAAAGTAGAAGACCATAACACGCTTGGCGGTCTCGCCACGAGTGTACCTGCTGAGGGTCAGTAGGTGTGTCAAGGCCCGACTGTCCTTCATACGTGGAACACGCACCAAGTAGAGAGTGTCCAAAGTCCTCCGGGAATGAAGCCAGACTCAGTGATACCTAAGATCAATCGTGTTGCAACGAAAGATCCATAGCTATTCTGGAAGGCTTGAAATGTGCTGACGAGGCCGAAGAGGAAGAGTTGTAGTGTTAACCATTTGCCCGGTCCAACTCGGTACAAGAGCATGTTGCTGGGTATTTCGAAGAGGACAATGCCGAGTGATAGCATCTGCTGGCCAACGTTGAACTGATTCTGGGTAATGCCGATGTCTTCCTACGCACAGGGAGTAACATCGTTAGTACTATTCTGACACGAGCAAGCCTTCAAGTCGTGGGTACATACCATGAAATCGTCGGTAATAGCATTGGCGATATTGCCACGGTCGAGCTGCAGGCAGAAGAAACCCAGCGTCAACAAAGGCATGATGATCAAGTCTAACCTACGGTCATATCGTAAGTCCAACTCCCGCGAAGCCATTGATGCGCGGAGTTCACTTACTTTCTCTTTGCTTTCTTCTCTTCCTCAGGTGACCAGTCTCTTTCTGAAGAAGAGCCAGTCTCACTGCCGCTGCCGTAAGGAACCTCATCGGTCGGTGGGTACTTGGTATCCATGGCCGACATCGTGTAGGAATATCGAAAACAATGGCACGGCACAAGGCTGATGACCAAGGTGAAGTGTTCAGTCCTTTACCTACACTATATAGAACCATTTTGACGAGGCCAAGGTCTGGACTCGCTCCACGGTGGTCCTGTTGAGGCACACCTTTGCTGCCAACGTAAAAAAGCAGTTCGCCATGGAGCTGGGCCCACGACCCATGCTGCACCTCTCGTGCGTGTCCATCCTGTGGAGTTTGCGTGCTTTCGATGAGACATTGACAATTTCGCCCACGGAAGAGTGCTTGGGGGCGGAGCTGTACACCTTGGCTGCTCGGCAGACAGCTCTATATCACGTTGACCAAGGCCCCTTGGCCCCGTGGTGACATTTCGTGGTGCGAGCACGCAATATTTTAGCCAAGGCTTGGTACTCAAGGTCGATAAGCAACAGAGAATTTCGAACGAGATGTTCACGATCTGGTGAGAACCATTCGGCCATCACTCGCAAGGCTGACGCCTTCATGTAGTCAGTATGCCGCCGCACGCTCGGATGTCTTCCAGACCAGTCGCTAGAATTGATGCCGGATCAACTGCTTTGCTGCCCAGATGTCCCTGCCATGGAGAAATCAAGCGGTGATGGGCGGCCTGACGAATGCCCAAAGCTTGCATTCTCATGCCAGCCGTACCGAGATGCCTTTGTGTCTTTGGTGGTAGGCAAGAGTAGTATTTCCAGAGAAGGTCGTCTCGCCAGGTGGTCACCATAGACCGCAGTCGAGCATCGAGTGAGAGTAGTTTCCTATGAATAGGTCTATTCACATAGCGTTCATCACAAGGCGATCTGGTCCTGACATGCAGTCTCAATTTTGTTCCGGACTCGGGCCATTGCCCGAGGCATTGACGCGTAGTGTGCCACGTTGGCTGCAAAAGCGTGTCCTATCCACACTTTTATCTCGCCCGCAATATCAGTACTGGGATGGTCTTGAAATATCTAGACACGATGAATGTGGATATGGGATGGTCTTGAAAGATGAAACGTTGATGAAAGATGGAATATTTGAATCTTTGCCTAGCACACAGACCAAGACGCTGACCAGCTGCAAACTCTAATCGGGTGTCACGTTCGTCCCTTCCATATACCATGTACATATCATATACATAGCTGCCTGCTCGATACAGCGTATTTTCATACTAGTCATGTTCATTGTACATAGTCCGTGAAGACCACTCAACCACGCAACCACCTCTCCACCCACATCCGGTCCTCCCAAATGGACGCCCACGCCACGGCAGTCGCCGTCATATCATCTCGAGTCCAGCACTTCTACACCACTCAAACTCCCTTCCGACTCTACCATGGCTCCACAAATAGCACTCAACACCGCAAGCTCGACCGGAACCGGATCATCGACACCAGCGGCCTCAACCACGTCCTCAGCGTCGACACTGAGAAGAAAACATGTCTTGTGGAGCCCAACGTAGCCATGGACGAGCTCGTGGACGCTCTCGTCCCGTACGGTCTCCTACCGCCAGTCGTCATGGAGTTCCCGGGCATAACTGTTGGCGGCGGCTTTGCCGGAACCGCTGGCGAGAGCTCGGGGTTCAAGTACGGATTCTTCGATGCAACGGTCAACTGGTTCGAGATCGTCCTCCCGGACGGCGAAGTCGCGGGAGCATCTGAATATGAGAGGCCGGATCTGTTTCGCGGCGCTGCTGGAACCCTGGGGACATTAGGCGTCACGACGCTCTTCGAGCTCCGTCTCGTCTCTTACCAACCTTTCGTAGAGCTGACCTACCACCCCGTCACAAGTATCCCCGACGCCCTGCGCACAATGCGAAGCGCCACAACCATCGACAACGTAGACTTTGTGGACGGCATCCTCTTCGGCCCCAACAGAGGCGTGATCTGCAGCGGGAGACTTGTCGACTCTACCCCGGCAAACACGAAAGTCCAGCACTTCAGCAGAGCAAAAGACCCCTGGTTCTACATCCACGTCGAGCGGACCGCGAGCCGTTCACTCGTGCCGGTGAAGGAGTGGTTGCCGGTGCGAGACTACCTGTTCCGCTACGATCGAGGAGCGTTCTGGACTGGAAAGTACGCTTTCAGCTATTTCCTTACCCCATTCAATCGGATCACGAGATGGGCGCTAGACTATTTCATGCACACCCGTGTAATGTACCAGGCCCTACACGCCTCCGGCCACGCTTCGAAGTATATCGTGCAGGACCTGCTTCTCCCCGAAAGTACAGCGGAGCAATTTATCAACTACATCAGCACCGACTTCAACTTCTGGCCGCTCTGGCTGTGTCCGCTCAAAGTCGGGAATGAAGTCGCCATGCACCCGGATCTTGCCCACGGCGCTTATACGGAGGACAAGACGGTTTCATTCGTTAATGTCGGCGTGTGGGGGCCAGGCCCAACGAATTATGCGAAGTTCGTAGATGTGAATCGGAAGTTGGAGAAGAAGGTGAGGGAGTTAGGGGGGATCAAGTGGTTGTATGCGCAGGCGTACTATACTGAGGAGGAGTTCTGGGGGATTTATGATAAACGGTGGTATGATGGGATACGGGAGAAGTATAAGGCGGGTTATCTGCCGGATGTGTTTCAGAAGGTGCGAGTGGATGTGTCTAAAGCGTATGCGAAGCCGGCGAGCTGGTCGGGGTGGGTGAAGGAGGTGGCTTGGGGTGTTTGGCCTGTGAGTGGTGTCTATGGGGTTTTGAAAACGTTGTACGAGAGGGAGTATCTGCTCGCGCAGTGAGGGTTGGATATAGAGAGAGATATATATGTCTATAGAAGGCCTAGCAGCCGCCTTGCATTACTCTTTCTTGCCCGATCGTCTTTAACCACGTCTGCAATGCCTAAAACAGCTTGTGCTCAAGCGTCATATCGTTCTCCGGCTCAAGACCAACACATGCACGCATGATGTTGACCAGAGCACTCCTCTGCTTACCCAGAGCATTGACAACTGGCGTACCCGAGGGCGTCATCGGAGCCTTGAGCATGTAGCTCAGGACGCTAAGCACGCTGTGGAAGCTCTTCCACTCCTGCTCGCCATGGTTGCGCCACTGAATTCTCGTCATCAGCTCGGCGATGAGGACGAGGTCAATGATCAACGGAGAAGCGAGCAGCGAGTCTTCGCAGACGTTGAACAGCGAAATCGTCTGGTGGCCGCCCATGAAGATCTCGGCGTAGTACTCGTCGAGAGCCCGCTTATTGTCGCCGACAGCGGGCATGTACTTGATCACGACAGTGTGATCCGGATGTTCGCCTTCCTTGTAGAGGACAGAGTTGGCAGCGACCATGTCGTCCACGACGTTGGACTTGCTAATCTCCTTTGAGCGGAACTGCTTCTGGCTTGAGAGGTTCTTGCCGTCGTTGTTGCCGAGATGGTTGTAGCTCGCAATTGAGGTGAGCTTGATACCAGCGTTGATGAGGAAGTCGACTAGAGCAGACTTCATCTTCGTTTGGCCAGACTTGAAGTCGTCACCACCGATGAAGGCACCGTGCTGCTCTGCGAGCTCGATGCACCCAGGCACGAATGTGTTCTGTGGCGAGCCGTTGATGAAAGGTGCGTTCTCCTTGATACAAGCGACGGCGAAAACAGTCGACGGCGCAATCTCGGTATGGCCTTTTTCGATGGAGCTCATAAGGTTGGCAGCAGTGTCGTTGACACCAGAGATGATGTCACCGTAGCGTTCAGTATTGGCAGTCCACATGATGATGACCTTGTCCAGACTGTTCTTGGCCTTGAAGTCGCGGATGTCCTTGCGGATATGTTCGACATGTTCCATGCAGGCCTTATCACCTGGAATGATGTTGTCGGCACGATCGCCTTGGTTGGCAGCAATGAAGTCTGGGTAGTAGATGCTTGGAAGTGGTTGCATAGCCGCCATCTGCTTCCTCACCATCGACTTCAAGGTAGGCTCCAACACTTGAGCACGGTCCATTGAGGCCGCCATTTTCAGGGAGCTAATGTCCCACCCGCCGATGACAAGGTCATTGGGATGGACCATAGGCATAGCATCGTGCAATGGAATGTTGATGTCCTTGCCAGTCTTGCTGTCCACACCAAGCTTGGTGGTCGAGGCCATGACGAGCGAGCCATAGTAGTTGGCTGAGCGCTGGCCTTCGCGCGTGTCCCAAGCGAGCTTCTGTCTGTTGGCAATGATACCTGCAGTCACGGTAGAGCCGTTGTTGCCGCCCCATCCAACCATCATCATACCAACCTTGCCAACAATACGCTCGGTCTTGAAGTCGTAGACCGTCTCCTTGGGAGTGGCCACGAACTCGCCATTGCTCGAGTCGATGGCAGTAGTACGGTAGGTGTACTTGCTGGTGATGGTGTCATCCGTGTAGGCCACATTTGGCGAGGCCACGGTGAAAGTGTTGGAGGGTGTTTGGCTCATGCTGAGACCAGTGGCATTGCCTTCGTTGTCATTCGCATGAGGGGCCATTTTGTAGTGAGTTTCTGAGGATTTGAAGATGGTCTATCTGCTCAAAGGCTGATCCGGTGCCGTAGATGCTGGAGAACAGCGGCGTCCGGCAAACGGGTGGTGGCGGCTATAGACATTGATTTGTGAGCACGCGGAGCAAAACATAGATCTTTGCGAGGAAAGGGTTGACACGCGCGTTACGAGGTGTCTACAAACTGAAGCGTAGACAGTGAAGCAAGAGTCGTACACCGAAAATGTTGGATGAGAGCAGGAAAATCAGAACTTACGAGTTTAGTAGATTGGAAAACGTGTTGCCGGTGATGGTCCACAAAGACCTGTGGTAGCTCGATGCAAATTGTGGTGTTGGTCAAAAGACTTCTGGCTGGATGAGAGGAAAGGAAGAAGGAAAGAGAAAGCAAGAAAGAAAGCTCTTATCTTTACCCGGCCACACCGCTGCTTACTCTAGCTCAACCCATAATCGCGCGGTGCGACCGGCTGGATTCGAAGATTTGTTGGGGCGGAGCGCGGCCAGGTGTCGGTGATATGTTCTTGCTCGGCGGAACCACCAGGGCCGAAGGAAAACTGACAGGAGTACTCCTGCGCGGTGAAATTGATCTACGGATGGCGGCGGAAGCGTGTATGAAGCTGGGGATATTGTGTAAGGACTCGACGTGATAATTCTGGGGGTTCGCCATAAGAAGAGAGGTAAAGGTGTGGGCACTCGGTCGGCAAGACGTGAGGTCAAGCGGATTATGGCGGAACTTTCTTCCGGCGCTAGTGATTGATTGGAGGGTCTCGAACTTTTTCTATCGGAATTCCAATCCACCAAGCCAACCTCGAAATCTTGAACAACGACCGTCAACATGAAGGTCGGCAAGCCCAAATCCAAGCGCGTACCCGTGCGACTACGCGAGCGGATCCAGAAGTCTTCAGCTTCCAAGCAACGAAAGCAGCGCAAGGATGCGAAGAAGAACCCACAGTGGGTTTCGAGGTTGAAGAAGGACCCCGGCATCCCGAACAGTTTTCCCTTCAAGGCACAGCTTCTTGCTGATCTCGAGGAGAACAAGCGGAAGAAGGCGGAGGAGTTGCAGAAGAGGCGAGATACTGCGAAAGCGCAACGGCAGGGCGTGGCTGTGGTGGATCAGAAGGCGATTGCTGCGGCGGCGGAGGATGAGGATGACGTCTTGCTCGATATTGAGGAAGATGAGGAGGATGTTGATGTGGATGCGATGGAGGTGCGTGACGAGAGCAATCCTATGGCTGCGCTACTGGCTTCTGCGCAAGCACGAGCGAATGCATTCGTACCACAGGAGGAGGAGGAGGAGGAGGAGGAAGAAGACGACGATGATGACGAAGAAGAAGAGTGGGACGGCATAGACGACAAAATGACCCGGCCAGCGGCTAGACAAGTGACTCGGAACCCTCTTCCGAAGCAAGCACTCGAAGACCCAGTCAAGGCAGTGTCTACATTACTCGACCGCATGCAGAAGACGACAGACGGTATCCAGCGACTGATCGACCACTACCAAATACCACCACCGATGACCGCAAGCACAAATCTGACATCAGGCTTTCTGGTGGAGGTAGCAAGGAAGCGCGGACGACTCGGCAAGGGCGGCATACCAAACCTGCATTCTGCGGCGCTCACAGTGCTGGGAGACCTGAATGAGGGGAGGTTGGAGCTACCATCTGTACCGACCGCGAAGGGAACCAAAGCAGTTGATGCGAATGGGAAAGGAAAGGTGCAGGTGGTCACACAAATGGCAGAACCATTCCGCATCGGAGGACTATGGGGTGGGAAATCGGCTGATGGAGGGGTGAACGTGGCGGAGGAGATGGCTGTAGACGCATAGTAGAGCGGGCGCACTCTTGCGCAACAATTTTCTTGGAAGCTGCTCAACTGGCGGCGCATATACATCACGAACGTGAATGAAATGGAGATCCACGATTTGCCAGAAATCTACTTCCCGACATCGTGCCGACTGCCGGTACCTGGATCTCCACCTCGATGACGTCTCAAAAGTCTAAAATTCTATTGTGACGAACGCTTCCACGCACGCCTTTGTCTTCATCTGTGCATAAAGTTGGAAAAGCAAGGCACAACGTGGCACTAATCTTGCAGTTCTTGCACTAGCTAATCTCGATACCGTTGACGTACCTAGTAAGCACGTAGCCATAAAGGTAAGGTAGAAGACCTGGTCGTACACCTTTCCTCCACAATCCACGCTACCTCATCCACTACACACTGCAAAACAAATCCTCCCACAAATCAACCAACATGGGTATCCTCGACAAAATCGAAGATAAGCTCTCGGGCAACAAGTCCTCCACGACGGACAGCCAGCACAACCAGACCAGCTCCACTGGCAACCCTTCGCACATTCAGCACCCTGTCACCAGCAGCACTGCAGGTCCGACAGGCACCGCCGTGCCAGGAACAACTCCCCACTCGGCATCTGCCACTGGCGCAACCAGCGGCGTAGGTCGTGATGGCTACTCGAGCAGCGGAGCGACAAGTGGTGTAGCCCGTGATGGCTATGCGCCCAGCGGAGCGACCAGCGGCGTTGGGCGTGATGGCTACGGAACCAGCGGCCACGACTCCCACGACCGCAGCTACGCGCCCGGCACCACAGATCGTGAGCGCTACGGCAATGAGCAGACCGGCCGCTACGGCAACGAGACAAGCGGCTACAACAGCACCTCGAACAAGAGCGAGATGCCTGGTACTTTCAGCTCCAACGACAACTATCGCGACAACGATCCAAGGACCACAACTACCACCAACACCACCTCATCCTCCGCCCCTCGCCAGCCGTTCGACCCATACAGCAGCAAAGGCCAACGCACCGCCGCCGACGCCGCCCATCAGCACGGCATGAGCCCCTCTACAAGCAGCAACCGCGGCCCGTATGAGGATGCGAATGTCTCGCGCTCCCACAACGGCGGCGTGCTGAACAACACCACTGGTGGCACTCAGCAAACCGGCTCCCAACAAGGCGGTGTACTGAACAGCGCCTCCGGCTCCCACGGCTACTCATCCGGCTACGTGGACCCAGCGCCTCACGCCTCGTCGGCTCCAGGCCATCAACAGCAGCAAGACCTCTCATCCGCGAGCGGCGGCCACCACTACGGTCGCGACGCGGGGGTCGTGGGCGGGACTGGCGCAGCGGGTGTCGGGGCTTATGAGTTGGGCAAGCATTTGCAGGGGTCTTCCCACCAGCAGGGGACTTCGTCGCAGAATTACTCGCGGCCGCAGGAGAGCAACCTGCCGTACCGTGGGAGTGGAGAGCAGAGGAGTGGTGAGGAGAGCAGCAGAGGAGGTCTGCTGGGCGGGCACACAGGATCGAGCCATGAAAGTGGTGGGTCGCATAATGAAGGGTACAGGGCTGGGTACAAAGAAGGGTACAAAGACGGTATCGACCATATGAGGCGGGAGATGGAGGAGAGGAGGATATAGGTGCTCAAAAGGGAAGGCATGAGTGTTGATTGTAATCTGCAAATGAGCTTGAACTCTCCCAAACCATGTAGCATTGTTCGCGTACCGCGTTGTCAACTACATCTGTACATCGAGCTTCACAATGCTGTTTGTTTCGTTGAAGCACAAGGGCTCTGAGATGTTTTCAGGTTGTAATGAGTAACGCTATGCCCTGACTCTACTGGTATAGATGGTCTAAGTCTATACTGTCCCCCCATCCAAGCTATGATACACAATGCTGGTATTATACATGTCATTACTCGTTTTGAATCCACCAACGCCGAACGATCAATATGCTTCGCGAATTATCCCGCTCGAGTGATGCATCACAAGTCTCGTCTCGCATATTTGCTGTAATTCCTGCGCAAAGTTGGTCCATACTACAATGTGTATCAGCAAAGTCCAACTGTACGACTCAGCGGAAAGGACGTACCTTGTATAGCACAAAAGGTATCGGTACAAACGCAATGCTGAGGAACGCCAGCGTGCTGCTAGCCCACGCAATGCCGAGATCTTCGTACATCGCGTTCGCGAAGAGCGGGAAACCAGCGCCGAAGCTACTCCTGAACAAGTCGTTGCCGGCAAGGACACTAGCGGCGTACTCAGGATACGCATCCGGCAGGTAGTTCAGCACGCTGTTGAAGAGCAAGAACGTGCCAATAGAGAAGCATCCTGACCCAATGATCGGAACGATCCAGTGGACGGAGGCGCGTGAGCTCCAGCCGAACCAGAAGAGAGCGCTGTGTCACATCGTCAGTACGCAGTCTCCAAAAGCGGCAAACTTCAAGTGGTACTCACATGGGAATGAAGAACGCCCCAATACACGCTGCTGGCAACCTCTTCTCCGGCTGCAGTTCACCATTCTCATCGAATTGAGGCTCCAGGCGGTAGCGAAGCCAAAGGAAGAACGGCGGGATGACAACGATGGATCCGATGAAGATGCCAAGGAAGGAGAGGCCCTCTTGGCTCAGGGAGAAGTGGTATACGCCGATGAAGACTGCCACGAAGGATTCGAACCAGATGTAGAGGAGGCCGTAGATTAGTGCGATGTAGAGGTTTAGTAGGAACACCTTGTAAGTGGTTAGCATTGATATTGCGCATGAATACTGGTCGACAATGTTACCATGGGCTCGGTGAAGTTGAGCGTGAACGGTCGGACAAGCGACATCATCACAATCTCCTTTCCGGTCATTTGCTCCGACATGAGTTCCGGTTCGCATTTGAGCTTGTCGTCTCCAGTGATCTGGCGCAGGCGTCGAGTACGACGAACGAGGATGTTGTTGGCGCTGGTCTCCGGAAAGAAGGAGAAGAGGAATACTAAGCAGAACGCCGATGCCCACATAAGGCACCAGATAGGCCATGTCCACGGTGCCGTGAAGCCTCCTCCGAGTGGACCATACTGTACTGCGAAACCACCAACAAGAGGACCCATGACGGGACCGCTAACGGCTGATATACCCCAGAGCGACATGGCGTAGGCACGCTTAGCTGGAGACCAGATGTCGGCGATAGAAGCTCCGCCAGTGGCGAGGACGGGTGAACCGAAGAATCCTGTCAGGAACCGGAATGCGAGAAGCATGCCGAAGTTGCTCGCTAGAGCTGTAGGAACCTGGAAAGCGACGAACATAGCAAGCGTGGCGAGGTAAATTGGATTTCTTCCGATTTGAGGGACTTCGCTCATGGGAGAGAAGAGCATTGGCCTGGTTGACATTGACCACGTTAGCACATGCCTCCGATGTTGACGGCAGCTGCTTGCTCACCCCACACCGTAGCCTGCGACGAAGAGCGTTAAGCCGAGTGTTGCTGCCACTCTTGACACACCAAAGATCGCCATGACGTTCTCGGTTCCTGCTGAATAAATGGAAGAGCCGATGTACACCGAGGTCGTTAACAGACAAATCTGGAAGGTAACGAAGCACTTCTTGAATGTGCCCCAGTTTTGTGGCTATACATCATCATGTCAGCTGTTGGGTCCCGTAAGCAGTGATTGTATCTAGAACGTACGTTCTCCGGATCATTCGGTCCGTACCAGCTCACAAGGTGTATGTCCTTTCCCTTCTCAGGGTCGACTTTAACCCCACTCGCTTGATTCAGAGCTTCATTCACGCTCTGCATGTTCTGCGTGCCCATTCTTGAGTTGTACGACTGCAGCCTCTCCATCTTCCACAGTCGTGAGGGTGGGAACAGGGAGTACTCATTCTCTCGCGTGCGTACGCCTCCAAGACCGTTAATGCTTTCGCCGTCGGAGGGAGGACTCGTATCGCCATGGTGTGCTAGATAGCCCGACTTCTTCTCATCGATATAGCGTGTCCATATACTGGGGTCTGCCTCTTCTGCGAAGGGGAAAACCTTTTTTCTCGTCACGAACCTGACGAGATGCCCAAAGGCTGTGTCGCGGAAGAGTTCGGCCATGCTTTGCTGAGGAAGGAGGAAGTGAAGGGAAGATGTCTAAGAAACACAAGGAGATGCTTGCATTCCAGAGTGAAGGTCTTATGGAAGAATAAGGAAGTAAGATACTCAAACACGCAGTACTCTTACCATAACCTAATTGCATGTGGTTGAATGTTTGACCCGAAAGCCCGCGGATAACGTTCACACGCATCACCAAACACACGCGAAATTTGTTCATCATTGTGAGATCAACGTCGTACCCGAAAAATAAAGATCTTTGCTGGAAAGAAGTCCGTTTTGCCAAGCATGACGTTAACGACTTCCCGATTCGGTGCAGCCGGATCTACGCGGTTGCCTTAGCCCGATCTCCCCAACGCGCTTGCCTTACAGATTCTGGTTGAACCTTCAATGTTCGCTGAGGGCTATGGATGGCGGAAGGAGATTCGTTCCGAACGTCGAACAGTATTTGAACAGACTCTGGTCCGCGTCGAAGGTTCACCACAGCTACGACCCCAGAATCGTGACTCCACGTGTGGTCGCGGCGCAGGAAGTCCAGACTCGATGCTGCACTGGTAACATTGTGGTCCAGAGGATCTGATCGCCGATGTCCCCAAGGAAGTCCTGATATATAGCAAGCGACTTGGGGTCAAGCAGCTCATTGTTCAGGATGCCAGGAGACACTCCTTTCTCTCATATGGTGGCTCTCCTGACAACCATCTCCTGGTGCTCTTGCCAGCTCAATTTTCCACCAACACCGCCACAGCGAGCGTCGGGGGATAGGCGGTTCTCAATATTAGCTGCATCAAGTATCTTTCCGGATAGCCTGAGGAGTTTCCATGAGCCACAATACGACCGGACTTCCACGCGCTTGAGTCTTGGGAGGCTTTGAAATGCCATCAAGAACTACCCAGGCTTCTTCACAAGCGACTGCACCAAAACGTAGCGGTCTTCTGTTCGGTCGTCGGCGCCGAAGGACGCTCATCAGCCATCAGGCACCGGCCAAACCCCGGGACATGAGTCGAGTTGGTTTGTCCATGCGACTCTTAGCCGGAGGACTACCGGCATTTGATTGGTGGAACCTAACCACTTTTGCACATGTACTCCACACTCTCCCCGCTCTTCAATGGCATCTGACGGAGGACCTGCCGTCTTCGATATAGCAGCTATGCTTGGTGATGGCAGAACCTCGCCAGAGGCCCTCGTGCCACTGCCGCGAAGCTTGTCCAGGCCCATCACTGACGTAGTAGGTTGCGCCCACATGCTCCAGCCGAAGACATGGATTCAAGGATGCATATAACTGAAGGCCCCCCCCCAAAGGTAGGTACGTTGCTAATAGAAGGTCTGTGACGGTCTCAATTATTCAAGATGAAGCTCCTCGCCTTAGCAGCACTGTCAGGCCCAGCGCTCACCCTTGTTGTTCCTCGCGCGTCCTCAGGATCACCAACCGCAAGTGTTCAGAATGGAACGATCTCTGGCGTCCACTCGAGCACTCATAACCAGGACTTCTTCCTCGGTGTGCCTTACGCGCAGCCTCCGGTCGGCGAGTTACGCTTCACAAACCCGCAGAGCTTGAATTCCACTTACAGCGCCAAGCTTGAGGCCACCGAGTACAAGCCGTTGTGCGTCGGTTATGGAGGCGACCAGATCGGCTACCCAGTTTCGGAAGACTGTTTGGTGTTGAACGTGGTTCGACCGGCAGGGTATGATGGTCAGGACCTGCCTGTTGGCGTGTGGATTCATGGTGGTGGGCTGTTCATGGTGAGTGGGCAATACTCAGTTATACCGTAGCACAGACTTACCTCTTTCTAGGGTGGAGCTAGCGATGAGCGTTACAACCTTAGCTTCATTATTCAGAACGGTGTCGAAGCTGGCCGACCGTTCATTGGTGTATCTATAGCATACCGCCTCTCGGCATGGGGATTTCTGACGTCCCAGGAAGTCGTTGGCGGTGGCAACACGAACATGGGTCTTCGCGACCAACGTCTGGCTTTGCACTGGATCAACGAGAACATCGGTGCTTTTGGAGGAGATGCTTCGAAAGTCACAATATGGGGCGAGAGTACGTTGACTCATAAGCTCCATAACGATGAGATATCGCTAACAACAATTATTGCAGGTGCCGGTGCCGCGTCTGTCGGCTGGCAGCTCCTCGCCTACGATGGTAGAGACGACAAGATATTTCGGGGTGCCATCATGGAGTCTGGCAATCCCGTACCATACAACAGCTATCGAACAAATGAGGACTTCCAACCACTGTACAACAAGCTGGTTAAAGCTGCCGGGTGCTGGCAATCTATCGACAACCTCGACTGCTTGCGCGCTCTCCCTTACGATAAACTCAACAAGCTACTGAACACTACCACGGCATCTTCATGGCAGCCAATCGTGGACGGAGACTTCATCGCCAGATGGGGTAGTATCCAGCTCGCTGAAGGCGCATTCGTGAAGGTTCCGATCATGGACGGCGCGAACACTGATGAAGGCGTCTCCTTCGGACCACAGGGCGTGAATAGTACGCAGGACTTTGTCGATTTCGCGAGCAGCAAAGACGTGCAGGCGCCAATCAGCAGGTACTTCGCCAAGATGCTTCCAGGAGTATATCCCAACGAGCCTGACTACTGGATCCCACCCGTCGCGACAGTTGGTGATCTGACGTACCCGGCGCCATATGGCAAAGGGACTCAGTATCGTCGGAGCGCAGCTTACTTCGGCGACGTGACCATGATCGCTAACCGCAGGGGAGCGTGTGAGGCCTGGGCCGCCAACGGAGTTTCAGCGTACTGCTACCGCTTCAACACACGACCAGCTGGTGTGCCCTACGAGCTCGGGGTCCCGCACTTCCAAGAAGTCGCCTTCGTTTTCGACAACACGCAAGGTCTAGGTTACAACAAGGAGCACGGCACGATCAACCCGTTCAAAGGCAAGCCGAAGAGCTATCGCCAGCTCGCCAAATTAATGAGCTCGTCGTGGGCGTCGTTCATTGCTGAGCTGGACCCCAACGGGTTTGATGGGAGGGACGCACAGGCGGATGCGTGGCCGCAGTATAGTCTCGACAATCCGCAGAATATTGTCTGGGATGCAAATAACACGAAGCTTGGGTATGCTGAGAGCGATACGTGGAGGAAGGAGGGCATTCAGTGGATTCTGGAGCATGCTAAAGCTTACCATCGGTAGATCTGTATGTGAATGTAGTGACACGGAACCATGCGCATTACCGTTGATCGAAGAAATGCTTTCGACCATCAATGTCTGGACTATGTGAGACATTGTAATGTTGTTCAGGCGTGCAACATCAGACGCCACACATACCATACCTCACCGCTCCTTGGCTGCTGCTTGCGCCTCCACAATCTGCACTGCGGGCGGATCTGTACATCGACCTCACCCTCCCGACGCACGAAGGTGGGGCTTCTGACCGCATGTGCCTGTCGATGTCCTGCAGCACAGCCAGTTGGGCTTCTAGAAAAGAGGAAGGCACGCCTTACAAGGCTAATCCTCCCACGAACGCCTCTTTTCACAAGCCAGTCTCTAGGCTATGCGACCCTCGTTCTTGCCTGACCTCCTGGCCTTGCTATCACACGGGAGAATGACATGTTGTGCTACGATAGTGGTCTTCTCTCCCCCTCCTCCAACGTATACGTCTACCGACACTTCACCACTGCAGCTACAAGACATCCGTGTAGCAATCTTGACATGTGATAGAGCAGCCATTGGGATTGTGTACGAATCCGAAGCCGGAACAGAGTCATGGCGGCCATAGCAAGCAGCTCGAAGATGCCTCCACCCAACCTAGTCCCCCGGAATCGTAGTCTGAGGAAAGAGGGCACTTCTGGGGAAGCATCTTCTTCGTCTTCAAGTTCTCCGGTCGCGCACACATTGACCGCGTGCACGCGATGCCGACAGGTGAGTCTGACGGTATACCTACACCACGCGGGTATCTGACTGTGATGGGCAGAGGAAAACACGATGCGATCCAGGCCTGCCTCGATGCGGGCCTTGCGAACGAACGAACTCCACCTGCGAATACTACGATTCCAACAAAGGCCACAATGTCAACCGCAACTATGTGGTATGGCTGCAGCACCGAGTGCGAGATCTCGAAGAAGAGCTGGCGCGGGTGGAGAATGAAGACAGTGCAGAAGACCCAGAAGCTATGATGCGAGCAGCTACAGTGCGGGTGCACGAGGCAAAAGAGTCGAAGTTTCTTGGTCCTTCGAGCGGCATCGCGATCACACGACTGGTCATGCAACTGGCGAAACAGTTCACCGACTCCAAGAGCATCAAGGAGATTGTACCGGAGCACAGGGCGAAGCAGATCAGGGACATATATCACCAAGAACAGGGCAAGCCGACCTCGAAGATCTACCCTCTGATCAGCGATGTTGCGGCTGCGGATCTGCCCAACCGTAATCTCACAGGCCTACTTTTGACGCTCTACAAGCTGAAAGTACAGCCAATGTATCCGGCCCTTCACGAGCCGTCTCTGGACCGGGATGTAGACGCCGTGTACAGTGACGACGGCCAGGCAACCCCGTATCAGCACTTCGCTTGCAGGATGGTTATTGCGATCAGCTTGCAGAAGATGGACACGCAGTATGCTGGTCTTGCGGACAGCTACTACCTCGCCGCGTTGAGGCACTTGGAGCAAGTGACGAAGCCTATGGATCTCAAGACCTTGCAGTGTTTCGCGCTCATGGCAGAGTACTCGCTACTAACGCCGACACGGACAGCCATCTACTATGTAGTAGGCATTGCGGTACGCCTGGCGCAAGCACTGGGCTACAACGAGGAGAAAACCATCACGAGAGGACGAGCGGACGGCAGAGCTGATTGTCTTGAGATCGACATGCGGCGCCGGTTATTCTGGTGCATTATGGTCATGGAGTATGGCCTTTCACATTCTCTTGGTCGGCCGGCGATGCTGGCAACGAGCCAAGAACACATCGACGTTGAGTGGTTCGAGACGTGCGACGATAAACATATTAAGCCAGAAGGCATCGATCCTGGCGCTGAGAGACCAATACTCAAGAAGTGGATCGCCATTCATTTCTTCAAGATGCGGTTGCTCCAGCTGGAGATACGACGCACATTGTACCAACGGAAACGATCCGAGCCCAGAAACGACAGTGATCCTTGGTTCAATCAGATGGATGCTAAGCTCACTGCGTGGCGTGACGCGGCACCCTCTGCAGACGAAGAACACGGCCTGAACAAGATCTGGTTCATCGGCCGATACAACACAATGGTTGTGTTCCTGTACAGGCCTTCTCCGCAAGTGCCTCGGCCGTCGCTGGACGCCGCAATCAAGTGCTTCGATGCGTGCGAGTACAACATCCACCTGCAAAGAGAGCAGATTGCAAGGAAGGCGGTCGACTTGACATGGATCTTCACGCAGTCAATCTTCATGGCGATCAACACCATGCTCTGGTCGCTCAGCTACGAAGAGATCCGGCTGAAGCACAACCGACAGGCTGTCGAGAGGCATCTCGACGTTGCGATGGACGCCATCCAGCTCTGCTCCGACCGATGGCCTGGCGTAGCCTCTGCGATACAACTGTACCAGAATTTGATCGCAGCGATCATGAAAATCTACGACAAGGATGGAGATGTGCCGATATCAGCGGCCACCCCTTCCGAAGTTGCAGTATCTCCTGGTGCGATGTTTCAGGACCCGTTTAGCAGGTCGCGCGGTGCGAGTCCGGCAACGGTAGCTAGTAGCAGCGTTGCCACACCGCCGGACCGTCATGCGCCGCCGCACGGCCAAATCCAGCAGCAAGCTCGAAGAGGTGTTGAACAGCAGCCCCAAATGGCGTATCAAGGAGGCTACAACGCTGGTATGGGTCCAACTGGTTACCACCAACAGATACCTCACGCATCCTCGTCTGCATATCAAGCTCCTGCCGGCCCCAGCAATATGTCTACCATGCAAGGCTACCAAAGAGAAGCCGCCCAACAGACCCAGCAGACACCACAATACTACGACCCCTACGCTCAATTCGATCTCCCCGAGTTCACGCCCGAGCTCACCATCCCAGGCTGGACGGCTGCCGCACCCCAGCAGACACAATTCGCCGCTGCTGGACCGTCGAACATGCAAATGCCTTACAACAACTACGCCCATCCCGTCTTCGATCCCAACAACCCTGCTTACCCTTTCCCTAACAACTTTGACCAAAACACTGGCGTCAACAACCAGCAGCAAGATTACTGGGGCATGGATACTGGAGAATTCGGTACTGGGCTCAATCAGGTGCAGCAAGAGGAGCTCATGCATGATCTCGAGACTGTCGGGATGGAAGATATCCAGACTATGATTACTCAGACGGTGGCGGCGATTACACCGAAAGCGCCGCAGCCGCCGACGTTCCAATGAGCCTACTCTTGAGCTGTGCGCTCGATATATACCGACTTGGATGTGGTTTGCTGAGAGGTCCTCTGCCAATAGGACCCATGATGGGAGGACTGGACTGGTGTCTCACGAGGACGATTCTCAGGGACAGGAGAACAATGGTACTCACTACTGATGTGCAATGACGGCGAACGATATTCTTAGCGAGGAGTTGGTTTGGAGAGGCTGCCCGTAACAATACCCAGCAATGAAATTACGATGAACTGCTCTACTTTTAGTAGCGAGTGAGTTCTTGTTCTATTGAGTGATTGTTACTCTGATTACGACTCCCTCTAGCTTCGGCAACACTGCTTCCACTTAGGCGCCGCCTTTGACCGACACCAGCTTCTCCACCACCTTGGCGATCAGCTCCTTCAGCCCCATCATCTCGGCCTTATCCTCCAGCTTGTCTTCCGAGATCAGCGGCTGATTGGAGTTCAACGCTTCGTAGATGGTCTCGAACGCCTCCTTGACGTCCTCGCGCTCGTCTTCGTCGAACTTGGGGACGGTCATCCACCAGCCCTCGACGGGTGTGTCCAACCCGGGGATGTGGAAGGACAGGCCGCCTTGTTTGAGACCGTCGGTTGGGGTGTCCTGTGGAGTATAAATAAGCATGCGAGTAATATGCATTATGCAGCACGACTTACATGAACGCCCGTCACGTTCCCATCAGCCTTGAAGTCTCCTGGGACGGTGAACAGCGCCTCGCGACCGTCTTCTTGGACGATCATCTGCAGGCCATGGAGGCGCTGCAAGTCCTGGTGGCGTAGAGCGGTGTGGTTGATTTGGAGGATCACTTGTGACTCGAGAGCTGCGGCATCACGCGGCATGAAGCCCGATGGGTGCCCTGAACCTGACGGCGGCCCTGCTGCTGCTGGAGGTCCAGAGCCTGACGGCGGTCCGGAGCCCGATGGTGGCCCGGAGCCTGCTGGTGGCCCTGCTGGGTGCCCTGCGTTCCATGGTGGCCCTGCGCTTGCTGGCGGTGGCCTGTGGTGCTCTTCGACACCGAAATCGTAGCCGATACCGAGCGCAACGAGGGGGACCAACGGCCACAAGGTGGCTGCTAGCCAAGGAAAGAAGGGCATGGTGGCGGATGACTGAAAAATGGGTAGATGGGTAGATGGGAAGGGTAGCAATGCTCAAAGACGATGAATTTTAGAACATCCAACGGACGAGTGTGTGCTGAAATATGTTCTTTCGACTCCGCACCTCATCGCGATGGAAGGAGCTGTCCGGGTAGTCTATGCTACGTTCAGCACAGAGAACCCGGAAAATGAGGTTAGAGGTAAGCAAACCAAAGCCGTAACTATATACCCACATTTTGACCCAACATTGTATTTCACGGGACCGCGATACACCTTTCGAGACCCAAGTGCTCTTCAACATTGCTGATGAGAAACATCCCAAAGCGTGGTTCGAGAGCTGCGCCTGCGTAGCTAAACACTTTCCAGCACTTGAGTATCCTGCCCTCGCTTCTCGCCGATCGACCGATTGCGAACTGCGGCCATCTCTGGTGTGAAGCGGATCCTCGCATTGCCGTCGAGACCGCCCATTTCCTTGGGCAAGAAGATCTGATCGATCTCTTCCAACCCAAGGTTCGATGTCTCCGGATAATAGAAGTATATGATGGGGCAGAAGGAGGCCTATTTGCAAATTAGCAGGTTACTGTAATAATTGTGACAGCGAAGATGCGTACCAACAAGCACATGAAGATCAAGTACGTTCGCCAGCCGATGTTATTGATAAGGACCGGGGAGATCATGACGATGAAGAAGTCTGGATAGTGTCAGCATCTTCGTACTGTGCATATGTTGGGTTCCCAAGTACTGACTCCACAACCAGTGGGCCGAGACAGAAATCGACGTTCCTCGAGTTCTTGCGTTGAGTGGTAGGATCTCGGGACCATAGACCCACGGAACAACGTTGATGGTTCCACCGAATATGAGCATGTACAGGAAGAAAAACGCAATAGCTGCCGAGGACGTGGAGCCACCGCCGAAGGACAAAAGGATAGCAATCATCGCCATGCAGATGCAGAGGCCGGCACAACCCCAGATCATAGTCCATTTCCTTCCCATTCGATCCAAAGCAAGAGCAGGAAGCGTGTTACCGATGACGAACATGAGCTGCACAAAACCAGCTACCAGGAGAGCAGTATTACGCTCAACCCCGACGTTGGTAACGAGTACTGTTGGCATGTAGTAGACGCTGTACCTGTCAGTATACTCGCGTTCTGTGATGAGTATCTTACTGACACCAAGTTGATTCCAGACATCTGGTTCCTGCGGCTTAATCAGCAGGTCGCCTCTCCCAAACTGATGTGAGTAGATCCCTACATGAAGAGGCCGAACCATGCAAGCATGACACGTCTTCCCGTCTTCAGATGGTCGTTCTTGAACACCGCCATAATCTTTTGAGACCCTTCGTGCTGTTCCAGCTCAAACGCCATGCCGATAGCCTCCATCTCGGATACGATATATTCGTCGTCCGATGGAAGATCGTGGACAGCGCACAGTACCTCGAGTGCCTCTTCCTTCCTTCCACGCTTGTAAAGCCTGCGATTGAGTCAGCATAAAGCCGACTTGAGATCACAATGATGTCTCAGTGACTGACCAGCGTGGTGATTCGGGCAGGCCCCACACGATGAATATGACGATGATGGCGAATATGAGCTGGATACCAATCGGTGTCCGCCACGACACATCGCTCTTGACGTAGGAGAACCCATAGTCGATCCAGTCTGCATGCAAGGTCAGCAAAGACATTTCTTTATGCCAGATGTTCTACGCACAGGCAGTCACGATCCCAACACCTATAAACCAGATCTCCCACGATACAATCCTGCCGCGCCACTCCTTTCTTGAAAGCTCACTCTGGTACATTGGTACTGTGGAGGAGTCGATGCCTGTACCGAAGCCGGTGATGATACGGCCTGTGATTAGGTGCGCAAGGGTGAACGCTGACGTCTGTAATGTGGCGCCGATCACGATGAGACCCATGGCCAGCCATATCATCTTCCTTCTTCCGAGCATGTCACCGATGAAGAAGTTGATTATGCAGCCGATGAGGGAGCCGAGACCTTCGTAACGCAACGATGTCAGCATGGTTGCAGCATACATTGGACTTATAGAATACTCACAATAGCTAGCAACCGTGACTCCTACAACTACTGGCCGCTAAGACCGTATCAATGGTGGCCAACCACTCCTCGCACGCACCTCAACTTACTGGGTTACCAAATTGCCTCTGAAAGTACTCGTTCTCCAGCAAACCCGAGAGAACGCCCTGATCGTAACCAAAGAAAATAAACGCGGACAAGCAAGCAGCATATACCGCAGCCCGCAAGGGTGCTCCTCGCCCATAGCACGTACGCATCTTTACTCTTGTCGATGGTAATAAGTGACAGTCTGAGATCTGAGGAAAGGGGGCAGCGTGGAGATGGTATAAAAGAGGGCGAGCCGTGTGTACTTATGGTCTATCCTTTGTGCTATAGGGCCGAGCTACTTGGAGGGGATCGTCGTCGGCCAAGGTACTCATGGTATAGTCGTCCAATCGACAAAGGTGTTTGGGGCTCAAGGCACGCGAGACTTGGCTGCCATGCCCTTGGCCATGGAGTCCCCATGTTTCGGTCAGGTTGGTGATGCTATCCCTTGTGCAAGTGCAAGTGGGTTCTGGCCATCCACGTTCGCGGTGGGGGAGGGGATTTCATGGCTAGTTGGGCAGCAGTCCGCTGGATCTTTGGCCCGCACCACTACGAGTGAGGTAGGAAAGATGTCTTGTTGTATGCGGAGAGAAGAGAAGAGAGAGAGTCCGGGGATAAGTTTCTTGTCCCGCGGAATCTTTCTGTCGCCCCTGCTGCTTGGTAGCCGGCCGGATTACTGTATGTGGCATGCCGTCATTTGCTCGAATCACAGGCTTACATCCACCTGACTCGTCCATGTTACTGTAACCAGTACCAGACGTGCATGATCGTTTACACACACCTCTCGAGAGAAGGGTTGTCTTGCCGTGCGAGGTGTGTTGACATTTTCATTGCTCAATGCTCGACGAGTTCAAGGCCCTGCAGCATTCGATGATCTGCAGCAAAGCATCATCATTCCGTAAGCAATCAAGTGGCTTGGGACATCTCTTGCTCCAGATCTCCCACCACCACCAGCGCGTGCAATGTCAACACACGTGATGGCAGGTGACAGTGAATACCTAGGATAAACACCGATCATGGAACACCACGCGCCTCATGCCAGAACAGTGTTCGAAGGTTACTACAACAAGTTTCAGTTGCCATCAGGAGCTCATCTCATCATCATCATATCCCAGGTCAAAGACGCAGACAAACGACCTTACGTTCTTTCATTTGTCTACGTGCCCGAGGATGTCTCGAAGATCTACCACAAGGAAGTGTTCCCGGAAGAACTGGACATGAGACGGCTGGACGACAAGACTGATGCATTCATTCTCGACATTCCTGGCATTGGGTACGCCAAGTGGCACGCAGATTCGACCACCGAGTATAAGCTGAACCATGAGCTTTTCAACTTCGAAGCTACCACGACCTCAAGGGTACCGTGGTCCGACGCCACCAACTCCCCCGAAGGACCTCTGATATCCCTGCCGCTACCGCTGCACTGGCATGTTCAATCATTGGCCTCCGAATGCAAGTTCTCATTGCAGATACCTGAGTATAAGCTTCCTCAGGAAGATGCTTCCGGTGTGGCGACCGTCCACCAAGAGAAGAACTGGGCTTTCAGCTTTCCATCAGCGCACATGTGGGTCCAATGTCGAGATGGGGACAGAGGGTTCTGCTGCGCCGGCGGCCAGATCCTCGGCATGGAAGCATTTCTACTCGGCTACCGCAGCAAAGATCTCAACTTCGACTTCCGACCACCGTTTGCCACCCGGCTAGCTGGACTCAGCCCCTTCATGGCATACACGACGGATTGGGAGAGTAGGACATTCGAGCTTAGTGTGCAGAGTTTCCGAAGGAAGATCACTGTCAAAGCCGTGGCGCCGAAAGGAACCTTCTTCCCACTCAGTCCACCATTCCAGGATGGCCATCGGGAGAACTACTTGAACCAAAGCTTCAACGCGAAAGTAGAAATCAAGATATACGAAAGTGGATGGCTGAGCGCATGGCAGCTGGTTGGGGAAGACTCGTTCAACGGGGCTAGTCTGGAGTTTGGTGCTGGTTACTATCCGCCGGCCGGGACCGAGCAGAAATACAACTAGGATTTTCCGAACAGAGGGGTTCGCTGCAAACATACCCATTCACATCTCCCCCAGACATTGTTACAACCACGAAAGCCTCGTATCAGCGAAGCAAGGGCTACAGTTGTCATCCCTATGGAGGCCATCAGCTGCTAGCACGGTTCGATGTGAACGATCACATTACCGATCTAAACAATTTCTCGATCTGATCACGTATCCAGTCGAGTGTTTGAGAATAACCCGTGAACGTGCGGGCAGGTTGAGTGCTCATACAAACAAGCAACCACAGCGTCAACCAGCAAACGCTGCTCAATGATCCTTGAGTCACCTAGCCGTGTGCACTACGAAACACGCCATAAGAGTCACCGGCCAAATGGCGCGAGTACGAATATACATTCGTAGCGTGGTCTTCTTCATACCTGCCAAAACCTCACAACCCTGCGTATCCCCTGATCACCATGAACATCATCGTGTGGATATCTGCGATGCTCGCCATCGCCAACAGCATGTAAGTCTAACCCTACTGATACTGTAGCATTTAGATCGATGCTAAGTTACAATGCAGCCATGCCTCAGCACTTGCAGATCTCACCACTGTCAACGACCAGCCGCCGACTGCAGCCCTCGATATCCAGCCTACTGCAGCCAGCACCTGTCCGCGCACCGGCGATGGCGACATGTACTGTAACGGGCTCCAACAATACGCTCTCTGCGCCTTCGGCGTGCTAACATGGCAGCCAATGGCAGAGGGCACCATTTGCTGTTGCCGTCCAGGTGATCGCGGGAACTGTATAGCGCACGCAGGCGAAGGATGTCCTCCCGAGCCAGTTTCTGTCGCTGCTGCCTGTGAACCTGCGAGCAGCAGTGAGATGACGTCGACGCTGTCTCTGCCGCTCCATAGCCCACCTCTCCTGAATTCGAGCAGTAAGATGCCGTCGACACTCTCTCTGTCGCTCTACAGTTCGCCTTTCGTGGCATCGAGCAGTGAGATGCTGTCGACACTATCCCTCCCGCTCTACAGTTCACCTTTCGTGACGCCGACTACTACGATCACAATCACGAGGACCAATGCGACCAGCTACGGCTATCCCACTGGCCTCTCGGGAGTTCGGCCAGCGTCATACGGCACCGGCTTACAGCTGAACATGACGTCCCTCTCGTTCTCATACAACCTTCCAAGTCTCACCAGACTCATTACTGCAGTATCAACGACCACAGCAAGAACCACAGACATAGCAACACAAGTCATACCGGCACCGACCTGCTTCATCGATGTCAAAGCTACGTTCCAGGACCTCTCGCAGGCCACCTGCACGGACTACTACACCACCGTGACGAGTTTCAATCCAACCGACTGCGGAGGATGCGCGTTACGGACACTGTATGGCGAACCTGGACCAGTGAGCATCGCTTCAAATGCCACTGCCAGACACTCTCCGGCCAAAAGGCAGGAGCAACAGGCGATCCGCTGCAGTACTTGGACTACTCAACCGGTGACAACGATAACGGAGCACGTCTGCAGCGATCGCACTTGACGAGGTGCTGGTTTTTGTAAGGTCTTTCGGACTGCCGGACAACAGATTAGCCTCCGTATGCAGGTGAGAACGACCGAACGGACATGCCGGCAAAGCTTGGAATGGAGGCGTGGTTTGCGTTGAACTTGTTTCTCGATGTTTCTATGTATCATTGATCACGTTCATAATCTCGATTTCCCATCAACCCCATTTTTCTTACCTGCCCCGTCTTCTGTCATGGCCCTCACATACTCCTCACTCAACATCGCCTTCTGCTTCCTCGGCACAGTAGCCCACTCCTCCCTCTCCTTCTCCTCAATACCACACCACCGTTGCAGCTCGGGTACAAGCCACTCCGTACACGCATCTGCCGTCCTTCCCACGATTTCCATCGGGATCAGATGCCCTATCCCGTCGAACGTGATTGAGCTGACTCGACCTTTCTTCGCCCCGCCCGAACCACCGACGCCAGTTCCTGTGAGCGCGAGCTTATCTGCTTTCATGATAGGTGCGGAGAGGAAGGCGCCAGCTGCTGGGTCGCCGAAGACGTAGAAGACACTCGGGCGAACATAGGGGAGTTTGTGGAAGGTTGCGACTGGAACAGAGTTGTAGAATGGGGCATTGGGTGGTGCGGAGGGGTCGATATCTGGATGTGTGAGCGGATTTGGATCTTTCCCTGGGCTAGGGTATTGAGGTGATGGTAGGTTAGGTCGAAGGAAGGTCATGACTTCTTGGTGTTTCGTTGTTGTTAGTGTAACTTCTCTGTCCGTCCCGAGCGTCGATGCTGTTGGGTCGGCGTTGATGATTGGAGTTGCTGACGACGATGGTGTTCCATTGGGATGGATATAGGTAGGCGTTTCTCGTAGCCCGTGTTGAATCCACTTGTCTAGTACTCGAGGGTCCCATTTCTGGTAGAAAGGCGATGATTTCAGCTTCGCCGCTGCTGCTTGTCGACTAGGCCATATATCTCGTCGTCGGATTGATGCTTTGGCGGGCGCGACATTGCCTTGAGCGGATGGCAAGCGCTGTATCACTGGGTCTATCAATATGAGGCTGGTGAACAGTCTGGGGTGCATTAGGGACAAATTGACGAGGTTATTGCCACCCATCGAATGGCCTATACCGACCAAAGGCCGTTTCATGTGCTTGCGGAAGTGGTTGACCATGAGGAAGAGATCTCGAGGGTGGTCCGCCCACGATGCTATCAAGACATCAGCTGAGGCGGATAGGATGGTTGAAGGCGTTAAGGCATACGATCGTTGCCGACTTTCTCTTCGTTCAGAGCGCCTGAAGCGCCTTGATGTGCCACATCGGCGATCCATAAACTGTCGATGTGGATGTTTTTCGCCTTCAGACGAGAGTAGAGGTCATCCCACAAAGGCTCGTACAACTCCTGAGGAGACATCAGCCAATGCGATGTGAATTAGACCAGACGACAGTACCTTTGGGAAGCCATTGGCGTGCGCTCCAATGACGGTAACAGACTGCTGCGAACGACCTCTACTCTCCTTCGGAGTATACTGCTTGATGGCTAGCTGAAGTACATCTTCCTGATCATCAACTAGAGCCCGTGGGTACTCTCGTATGTGCGCTGTCGGGATAGTATGTTCGTGGACGTTGAAGTGGGATGTCATCGTATGGGTAGCTTCGGGCGACCCTTTTCTACCGACTCATACCAAGCAAGACCAGTCTGCGTCCGACGTCGTTCTGATGATGTTGACATCGGCATTGGCCCTGACTGAACCTCGGCCCAACCTCCCACAAGCTCAAGTCAATCGAATATTGACTCATCCCAATCAATTCCCATCAAATACCCTCGACATCACCTCTTCCTTCCACCACTCTACCTCCCCTCCACACTCTCTATCGACCACACCATGGCGACCACATCCTCCCCCACCCCCTTCATCCCACCCCCCTACACAACCTTCCCACCCTTCTACACCCTCCAACCCAACCACCAAACCCTAACCCACCAACTCGACCTCTGGTCCTCCCTAATCCTAGCCTACTGCACCCACCACAACCTCCACAAACTCTCCCTCTCCTCCCTTCCCCCGGCGCTCTTCACCTCGTCAAACCCCACGACACCTCGGTCGCTAAAACCCGCCGATATCCGTGCGGTGCTGGAGCACATGGCCCTCCCCTCAAACGGTGCCCGGATAGAATGGCTCGGCGGCAGCGCAGGCGGTAGAAGCGGGGGGCAAGCGGAGAGCTGCTGGGTCTGGACGCGCACGCCGAATGAATGGGCGGACGCTATATATGGCTGGGTGGAGGAGACGGGGCAAAGAAGCAGTGTTTTGACGTTGTATGAGATAAAGGAGGGAGAGGGGAAGAGGGAGTGGAGGGGCATGGAGGAGGCGATGGTGCGGAAGGTGCTGGGGGTGTTGGTGAAGCGGGGGAAGGCGCAGGTGTTTCAGGCTGGGCAGGGGGATGGGGAGGGGGTGAAGTTCTTTTGAGGTTGGGGAGCTAGTGGGTAGTGAAGATTGATCTCTTGGGGAGTAATAACGTCACAGGCGGGCATCGATGTGCTGGATACACGGCACGGTGTTCGATGGGATGGATATGGGAGAGGTTGGAAGAGATGGGAGAACGGGTGTGGTGGTAAGTCTCGTTACAAGTTGTAAAATACCAACCAGCGCCGTGCTAAGGTCAAAACAGCACATGCGCACACCTCAGCTCGCACAGAGCAGCTCCAAACAAACCCGAAGACCAGAGATACCACCCCCCGGCGCGCCCAATCATTCCTTGAGCGCATACTTCCCGTCCCATCCAACCATCTGACTCATCGCCGTGTTCAACAACCAGTCATGGCTCACAACCCTCGCCCGCACCCCTTGGCTCTTCGCCAACTCTCTGAACAGCTGGCACAGATGGTGCTCGACCTGCTTTGTACCCGACACGAGGTACACGCAATCGGAATCCTCATCAGGCCCTTGATGCTGAGCTTCCGGTTCTGGATCATCGTTGCGCACCCGCTTGATGATATCAAGACCCTTCCGACCGGCGTACACGACCGCGGTACCGCCGTTGAGCTCTACGATCTCTTTGTACGTCTCGTAGCCGCCAGGGACGTCGCGGGTGACGTAGATCGTCCAGCCGCGAAAGAGGTGGCGGTTGTTGATCTTGGCGCGTTCGAGCGCTTCTGAGAGTTTGAAGCCGAAGCGCTCTTCGTTTTCGAGGTCTTGGAGGGGTTCAGGGTCGTCCATTAGGTCGTTCTCGCCGAGAGCATGGTCGAGGTAGGAGGTATTGACGACAAGTGGAGCGCAAGCCAAGGCGGCAACGAACTTCTTGGTGCGCTTGATCTGTGGGGCGACCAGGATTTGGACGTCCTTGGGATCCATGGTGACCAGTACCCCCAACTGGCGGAGCGATCGCCTATCCACATCTTCCTGCCGCTTGCTCGTCTGCCAGCGGTCATCACCCGTCACCATCATCCTGTAGCGCACAGGCGGTAGTTCTGCAGGAGCGGTAAGCTTAGCCTTCTTCGCCTTCGAACCAGACTCTTGAGCTTCCTCGCCGTCGCTAAGCTCACTGCCGACCTTGGTGGCCTCATACTCGTCAGACGTACGTTTCTTGCTCGGCCTCGATGCCGCTAGTGGCGAAGAGGCATCTGCCAGACTTGTGCGCCGCTCGACACCGTGAATCAGCCCACCCTTTCGCTTCATCTCCTTGTCGTACTGCGCCTTGTCTTCTGCATTAATGAGAAGATTGCCCCTTGCCTTGATCTTGGATGCGCGGTCGGTACTCAGAAAGGGCGACTCGTTCTCCTTTTCTTCCTCTACTCGAATCCGGGGGGTGGAGACCGACTTACGAGGTCTTCCCGGACCTTTCTTGGCCGTCGAAGGCTCTACGCCGGTCTCATTGACGGAACGCGAGGGCGTTGGCGCCTCGGAGATGTTGGCCGTTGACGCTGCAAGCGCTGCTCCAGCCGATGAGGTTGGCTTGCTCGACTTGGCGGTAGCTGCTGGCGATGCGAGGGGCTTCTTTGGGGATTCTCGTGGCTTCCTGAAGAACATCTGCTCGACCTTCTTCATGTCAAAGCTTGTCTGGCCGGCCACTTCGCCCAGATTCGTCCTCGCAGGGAAGTGAGTATATCGAAGATTTGTTAGAGGCTGCACAGCGCACTTGGCGAAACTCTCTTCGAGCCAGATGTGATTGACAATGTTGATGCCCCATTCTTGCGCCGCTTCACACTTCTCACTCGTGGTATGAGCAGTGATCAGGTGCGTGTTATCTTGCTTCATCGTCTTCGTAAACTCAGCTCCAGAGTATCGGATGAGATTCTCAATGTAGATGCGTGCGTCACCGGTGTAGTTGGAAATGCTAATCCGCAAGTCTTCAAAGCCTGGCAGGCTGTCGCGCGGAATAGGATAGTGCAGCAGTTTGGAGAGTGGGGAGGTGTATCTGTTGCGGTTGATGACTTGGTAGAGCCACGCTAGGTTGCCGACATCCTTGCCAGCACGAGAAGCCTTGATATAGTCTTTGCCATCCCGGAACTGGCCGATGTATATCTGCGCTTCATCAATATCTTCCGTAATAGTTGCACCCGAATGATCGATGAGCGCCTCCAGAGTGGCGCGAAGATGCTTGGTGAGGTCTAGATCCTCGCCCAGCTTGATTTTTCGGTACTGGAAAGCAATGAGATTCTTCCGGCATTCAGTGGGTGAGCCAGGTGGCGAAGACAGTGGTGCTTCACTGGACGGCACAGCCTCCGTAGCGCCTTCGAGGATGCCGGTGTTGATGTCACGCACTTTAGTAATGTTGTTCTTCCGCAAGATCTCCGGGTCAGGCAGCAGATATGGGCGCTCGCTAATCTTTCTCCCCAGCTTGAAGCAGTCATCGAACCAGTGCGGCAGCACAATCTGGCATGTCAGGCCCTTCTCCAGCGCCATCTCGCACTTCTTGTTATCCAGATTATTCGTGACGATGTGGGTAACGAGCTTGCTTAGCGGGCTGCTGTACGTTCCCCCGAGCGCGAGCACGCCAGCGATGATGGCGTCTTGGTCGCCTTCCGGCAGATTGGCGCATGTGAGCACGACATCTTGGAAGTATTGGCTCGGATCCGGACTGTGTCGACGCGACTGCGCGAGTCGATGCTTCGTAAGACAGTCGGTCACCCAAGAAGGCTTGACCACATCGATGCCGTGCTCAAGTGCAGCGGCGTAATGCGGGAAGTCGATGTTGGAGGAAACGATGTGTGTCAGCTCTTCGACCGTCTGGATAAGCTCGTCGGGGGTCTGCAAGACGACGCATCGGCCGCCGTTGGTTGTGATAGACTGGGTGAGCTATGCACTAACTGTTAGCGACAAGAAGAGGTACCTGAAGGACAGGTCCTGTGCCACCTACCAAGCTCATACGATCTGCATCCAGCTCGTCGCTTCGGATGATGGCAAATACAACCCCATCGAACAACGGCTTCGCGCTACCATATTCCTCTTCTCCGCGCTCCATCTTGATCGTGCGCTGTGGTGGTGTAGTATATGATGTACAGATGGGGGAGGAGGTGGAAGTGGTGGGTTTGCGGGATGTTGTGGGAGGCGCGATGGGACGCGATGTGGGGAAGATCTTAGTTTAGGCAGGCACGACTTTAGCGCCGCTCCACGTGCCGCGACTTGGCAGCACCTTTGGGCTTCCATTGACCAAACATTCACAGCAGACTCCACCTCACTTCACGTCGGTAGAACTACCTTCTCGGATGGCATCACCTTCCAGTTCACTTTTGACAGAGTTTCGGTACCTGGATTCTGGAGCAAGTTGATGTGATACCGCAATGCGCCCATCTTGCGCTACACCGAGTATCCTCGACATCACACTGATGACCCTAGCACGATCGCACGCCATGCTTCCTGCCATTGGGAACCCCACTTCCACCCCAACCCTCCACATCGAGCGGTGGCGATCTTGCATGTGACCGCCCTCAAGCCCCCCCCGTAGTCGGCATCGCCAGCTGCTTGGGCGCCGTCTTGCATTCCCCGTTCCACGCAGTCACTTTGGCACCCCACTTGGAGCGCGGGGCCATCTCAGAGACCAAACCCAGATCGCTCGTCAACTTCTTCAGCAGCGCCTCGCACCACACCGTCTCGCACGGATGCCCAAGACCGGCGACGGCAGTCCTGAAAGCTCGCCTCACCGCCTGGACGCTCTGCAGGGTGGAGATCAACCCGTCCGAGATGTCGTCCACCTGTTCGCACCGCCAAGGGTCAGGTTCACGTGTCTGGGAATCAAACTGGAAGCCAGCTCACCGTTTCTTCGATACGATCGCAGTGGCCTTGCATGCGTTCGGTGGTGACTTTATCCTCGTCAGATTGGGGAGCGTTGGAGTCCGCCATGGTTATTGTTGTGGGTGTAGAAGATTTGGCTTGAAAGAGGACGTGAGGTAATTGAAGGTTAGTGACACAAGCTACGACTCATCTACTTTTATCCGTCAAGGCGGTGGCTGCCTAGCAAAAACTTCTTCCACTTCGTCTCCACTCTTATTCCATCTGCACTTCCAGGTTCCCGAAACTACACACCGACACGAGCCCACCATGACTACCCATCTCCCACCCTCCTCTACACCCCTCCCTCCTTCCCCGCCTCCTCCCGCACCCTCCCCATCTTCTACAACACCAGCGTAAGCCCCGCCAGCGCCTCCAAAAGCCCCTCTCCCCATCCTCACACTCCCCCACAACCCCACTCCCCTCCAACACCGCCAGCGAATTCGCCATCAGCCTCGCCTTCTTCCTCAACCGCTCCGCCCCAGCGGCGACCCCGCGCAGATCCGCCTTGACTTTGTTAAGATCGGCATCCAGCTTGGGAAGAAATGCGGACGAGAGGCTTTGAGCAGCAGCCGTCGATCCCGCTCCCATCGATCCCGTGTCGTCGTCGTCGCCAAGCGAGCGTTTGGTAACGTCGATGCTGTGGAGGATGGAGGTGAGGTCGTCGCGGATGGTGTTGACCTGCAGGTGGTGGTGGAGGTTAGCCTCTGTCCGCAGCAAGGAGCGTTAGAACTGCGAACCGTTTGGATGAGGGGATCAGGCTCGCCACCTTCCTCCTTTGCAGTGTCGTCGTGTGCCGCAGCAGAGCCGCGCTTGCCATACTGCGGCGCTGGGATCATAGGCACGATGTCCGGTACGACGGCCGTGCGGGCGTACTGCTTGAGCCTGATTCTGGTCGTCATCGTTGCGGACCTTGAGACGATGCCGGAGGTTCCTGTTGGGAAGTGAGGAAGAGCAAGGAAGAGAACCAACCAATTCTGGGCGGTGAAACGTGTTCGTGGGCGGACACCTGCATGAGCTCATCGCCGTTTGTCTCGCTTCGTCTCAAGTCTCATGCGTCCAGATCCATTGCACTATTCTTAGTCATGAAACCTGTTCTCCAGAAATGCCCTCAGCCTTGAGGCTGCCACTGATCGCGAAACATGCAATCTTGAATCTTGAAAGCAATTGAGAGACTGCTCTGAGCGCCTTCGCTAAATCAATCCATACACATACCGTCGATCGGACATTTGCAGCAAACCGCTTCATCGCTGACTACTCTGGATGTACCGAGCAGCCGCTCCAACATCGCCACCGGATTCTTTCAGCGCCTTCTCGTACCGCGTCTTCAAGCCCTGGTCAAACGTCTCCCTCCCACCCTCCCCGTCATCCTCCTCATCCGGGTCCACGATCCCCTCGTCATCATTATCATCATCCTCCATCTCCTCCGCCTCACTGACAGTCTCCGGCTCGTCTTTCGGCGGCTTGCCACTCCTCTTATACTTTCCTGTGCCTTTTGTTTTACTGGAGACTTCCATATCCCTCATCAACCTCTCCACCTCCCCATTCCTAACCTCCTCCCTCCTCTCCCCCGCCTCCCG
>JAABUL010001694.1_pt1 | contig 40242 bp, 77 predicted proteins | sample 5559151 | NCBI WGS metagenome assembly JAABUL01 (sample SAMN10711876, study PRJNA513368) | rock metagenome | isolation source: Antarctica rocks | place: Antarctica: Victoria Land, Pudding Butte sud | reverse complement strand
CCTCCCCCCCCGGTCCCCCCCCCACCCCCCCCCCCCCCCCCCCCCCCCCCCCCCCCCCCCCCGGCGTGCGCTCACTCTGTCAATACAGAGCAGGATGGTGACGGGCACACAATGGCAGCGTTGAGACCGCGAACAGGTGAGGAGGGCTCCCCCTGCTTGCGCATGGCCGGAACATGTCTGCACAGGCGCATCCGCAGGATTCAGAAGCTTAATAGAATCGGCACCTGGCCCAGGGAGGCAGCGGCGATGGGCTTGGGGGTGAGCTCCGAATAGAAGTCCGTCCAGGGGCCGCCCAACTCCGCCTCCAGCAGCAGCATCGCCACCTTGCTGTCGAAGCTGGGTACCTGTGCCATACATCATTGGAATCATGTCAGTTGGACGAAGGTGGACTGGCTGAAGACGACCGAGACACTCAGCCTCCAGGAGCAGCATCGCCACCTCGCTGTCGGAGCTGGGCACCTGTTCAAATGCATGTGTGAAGCTCGATGCAAGTAAAGAACGACGTTGCGTTTGTAAGGTGTGTGTCGACAGAATATTTGCATTTTGAGTTTCGTTGAGCTCCGCCTCCAGCAGGAGCATTGTCACCTTGCTGTCGAAGCTGGACACGGCACGCATTGTTGGACCAATGTTTGTCAGATCTGGGATGGACATGCAATGAGCAGCTGCACATATGAAGTCATTGGTCATCTCAGGTGGCGACACCAATCCCGCCAGCATCCTCCAAGCAAGGCGCAGCCCCGCTGCATCCGTCAAATTTGTGCCGGCTTTGCTGTGACGACGAATTCACAGCTTTTGCAGCTCTTCCAAGGTGGGCGGCAGCAGCGGGTGGGACCGTGTGTTTCAGGTTGACATCCATTGTGTTGTACATTGTGCGCACCTTGTCGCACAGCTTCTGCAGCTCATTCATGGCAGCGGGCGACAGCAGATCGGGCCGGATGGACAGCGCCTGCCCCAGCTTGATGTACGCCGGCCCCAGGCTGGTCATGATGTTGCGCAGCTGGATTGCGCGCTTCACCTATCAAGCAGCCAATCGGACAATGAACTCGTTCACGTTGCGCAGGAGACGGCTGCACCACAAGAGAATGTTTAGCCGGAATTGTCGGATGCTTTGGCGTCAGCATTGACGTCGGGCAGGTCGCATATAGCCCAATATTGTCCGGATGGCGAGAATGTGCACCTGGTTGACTTCGAGCCGCTGCTGCAGCCAGTCCATGGCCAGGCCGCCCAGGAAGCCGCCCGCAATGCCTGCCACAGACAGCTTGAGTGAGATGGACAGTGAACCACCAGCATGAGCGCCCACCAGTGTCAGTGTTAGCGCTGAGCTCTGCAGACATCTTGTGTGGTCACGCCATGTGCTGTAGATCAAATGATAGTAAGGGCTAGAGTGACAGATGAAAAATGTTTTCCAGCCCCTGGCACAACACCCTACTCACCTAGGAGCTGCAAGACGCGGGTAGCCGTGGCCACGGGCCGGCGGCCCCAGTAGTCTGCAATAATGTCCGGATCATAGTCCAGCGGCAGCATCTGTGGCGGGGAACGCATCATGTGATCGCGAGTGGCACGCCCCCAAACACACTTCTGCATCACTTGTAATCCGTCTGCGACGTCAGGGCAAACACATGGCACTGGAGTGATGGCTGGCGGCAGCGCTGACTCGGCACCAGATGGGCATGCACAGTGCCATTTGTGCCTCGACGGCACTGAACAATTCAGCTTGGCTCGGTCGCATGTTGCTCCTGCTGGAGCCCCTCCACAGGCCAGGCTCACAGGCCAGCAGGCCTACGTGGGCTTGTTCTGCCCTTCCCTTTCGTTTCTGGTTCTCCCTCGGCCGCGCACCTCGCCATCGGCGTCCGACACGCTGATGAGCTGCATGACCACGTCCTGACCGGCGAAATCCTCGTCGTTCATGTTGCTGCCGCGCAACCCCGCCATGAGCACGCTGAGCTGCTCGTTCTCCTCCATTTGCGCCCGCATATCCTTCATCTGTGCATGTGCGATACCAGCTGGAAGCATTAATGCAGGTGTCCGTCGTTGATCATGTCCGTTTAAACATGTCAGGCTGTCGCATTGGCCACGCAAGGCGCCGTAAGGGAACAAAGGCGAGTGGAGAAGTCTCGGTACCTGTGCCGACATATCGGCCATGCGGACTCGCGTCGCCGCGGTTATCTGCACGGCACCGCGCCGGCGGTGCGGGCTCGGCAGCGCGGATAGCGGCGCGCTGGCTGGGTGTGCATGGCGCAACGTGCTGTTGGCGGTGCTGCTGCTGCTGCTGCTGCGGCTGCTACTGCTGCCGCGGTGTGCATGCTGCGACGCCAAGCCTGCGGTCCGGCACTGCACCATGCCAGCCGCCCCGCCACTCATGGCCGTGAGCGGCGTGCAGGCCTCAGTTCTACTTGAGGGTTACGAGAAGTCGCCTTGACCGAGCTGAATTCAGTTGGTCGCTATATGAATCGCTGCGATATTGGTTGCCGACGCCCGAACGTGATGACGTCTCCTGTACGAAGCGAGCACTTAGACTCATGGGCTTCGGCACTCTTTCCCGACTTTGTATGGCGAGAATGCAAGACAACACATATCACAAGAAACTCACCTTGCGGGCTGGACCAGCAGAACTCGCGGCGCGCGTTCCGCTGCGTGCTGGGTTTCGGACACCTCGCCGTGCACAGGTTCAGAATCGAGCCACCGCGACACGCAACAGACGCTGGTGAAACGGCTATTTGACGTTTCTGTCAGCAATCAACCGGCTTACAACCCGCGTATAGGCTGTGGAAGAAGCAGAGTGCCTCACAATTTCGATCAGCTACTTAACAGGCGCTAATTCAAGATCTGTGTGTTAGAGGTCATCACATCTATACCCTAACAAGTGGGAGTCGGCCGTCTCGGGCGTGCAGCCTAGTGCAGCACCAGATCGCGGCCGCCAAGACGACCCCGCACCTTGTCGACAGGCTGGGTCAGCTGGATTGCGGCGTGTGCTGCGGCGGCTGGGTCCACGGGACGCTGTGCGAGGCCTTTATGAGCGGATCGCTTTACATCCTGAAACGGTCGGCTAGCGGCAGGGATCCGCGAACTCGCGCGGCATGTTTGAACAACGCGTCGGTGATATGCTGAGCCCTGCCAGTCCCAACTGGTGAGCAATTGCTCGTCCCAGCCGGCGCGAAATATTCTCTGGTCCAGCCTTTGGGGTTGTGTTGGGTGCATGCAGTGCACCCATACGGCGACAATATGGACGGACACTCGGTTCACCAAGTATACCAGTTGTATCTGGCAACACCGCGGCAGCTGCACCTGCGCCGCAGCCTCTGCACAGAAGGGAGAGCTCGTGACCATCACAGCTTGAAGCGAGTGGAAACCACTCGCGATGCGCTGCCACCATTTCACCAGGAGCATCGGATGTCGATCACAACTCTGCCAGCTTGATATATGCGTGATAGGTGTCGATAATCCACAATTGGGTCTGATTCAAGGACTGCCTCAATGGCGGGCAGCAGCCACAGGGCAAGAACCAATGTGGCATTTGGCAGGCGGGAGATCGACAAGGATGTGTCGCGGCTGGTGGAGAGCAACGACGAGTGCGAGCGGCCTCAATCGGCGCCGCCGCTGTTCGCTGATGGCATCTCAAGCGGCTTCACTCTGGTGCGCCGCATTCAGACTTGACCTGCACAGCACGGCATTGCGTAGTTGTTGGTTTTGCACAACTCATCTGGGCATCGGTGTCACGGGCCATTCTGTGTCATATGGTAAGAGAGATGAGGAGTGAGGAAACATGCCGTCGCATGGTCAGTGTGTGCAACCTCTTCTGCTGCCCAGCCATGCCCTGCCAGCACCGCTTCAGAGCGCCAGATCTCAATCCCTGGACAATTTTAAGTGTCAATCAAAACCTCCGCCGCTGCACCTTTGTTCACCCTACGCCTTGCAGCAGCAGGGCGGCCTCGGCTCGGGCTTCCCCGCCAGCCGGCTGTCGGCGGCGGACTCGTACACGGACATCCGCTACGATGAGGACTATGACAAGTTCTACCATTCGACGGCGGGCACGGGCGTGAAGCTGCCGCCGCCGCTGGACCATCGTACACTATACCATGACCTGCCGCAGTTCAGCCAGCCGCCGGCGGGTGGCGACGGCGTCGGGCTGCGGCCGCCCTCGGCGCTCGGCCTCAACGGCGGCGCCGGATTCGGTGAGCTTCCTGCGTGCTCCTGAAGGGGTTTTATGCACCACTTCGCTCTTCCCATGGCTACCTTTGGGCTGCGGCCGCCGTCGGCATTTGCTCTCAACGGCGTCGCCGGTGACCATGGTTGAGACCTTTCAGCACCGCGCTCATGAAGGGGGCTCAATGTTCGAGTATAATTTTTGCACTGCTCCCATGCCAAGCCCCTTCTTCTCAGCGAACCGCGGGCTCGTGTGCGGCGAAACGGGGAGGGGAGGGAGTAACGGGGAGGGAGAAACGAGGTTGCAGCGCTTGTCGTTTGTGCCTCTCCCAGCTGCACAGCTCTGGGCGCCATGCAGATGCGCAAAGAATGCGGCTGAAGAAGCTGCGTCATGTTGTGCATGCAGGACTGGACAGCATCACAGAACAGCAGCAGCAGACTTTGCAGCATGCGGCGGCGCTGCAGGGTGGGGGACTGCAGGGCCTGCAGGGCGGCATGACCAACTCCATGCTGCAGGCGCTCTCGCAGATGTGTAAGTCTCCAGATTGCCCGAATTGCCTTCACCGCTCTCTTTGATTGGTGTGTGATCAAGAGCACTGAGCGATGATAGAGTCAGTTCTGCTCGTGCATATCTGGTCAAGCACAAGATCCTGACGCCTGCTGCGCATTCTGCTTTGCAGCGCTGGGTGGACGCAACACACCTGGCAACTCCCAGCTGGGTGCCCTGAACGGGCTGCCTCCAGGCCTCCCGTATGCGCACTCGCACACAGGTGAGACGCACACAGGTGACGACACCCCCCGGGCATTCGGGAGAGCCGATGCTTTCCCCACACCATGTTGCCTTAAAGCTCAATGCCACACAATCTTGCTGCACCTGTCATTCTGTTCGTTTCTCGAACCGCAGGCAGCCACGGCGGCGGCCATTCGTTGGGTCCGACGCCAACACCCACGCCGCCGCCGCACACGCCCCCGCTGGGGCATGCACACTCACTGCCCGTCACGGCAGCACAGCAGCACCAGCAGAACCAGAACCAGCTGGCTACCAACGCCGCATTCGCCGCTGCGCTGCAGGCAAGCCATCTTGCAATTATGTCTCGTTCCCGCAAGCTCCTTTTCAGAACTGTTGGCTGCCACTGCATGCATTGGTCGGTTCCCCAATGGTGAAGCAAATCATCAGACAGCAGCAACAGACAATGTACTCAATACAGTAAGGTCTTCACAATTAGAAGCACACATACTTGAGTGTCTTCTGATGTGCATCCCATCATCCCCCACGTGTTCTGCCGGACTCCCTTCGACACAGCATGCTGTCCGCACACAGGTGGCCGGGCAGAACCAGCAGCACCTGCTGCCGGGCGCCGGATTCCCGGGCTCGGGGCCGATGAATGGCATGGGCGGCCTGCCCGGCGGCATGGGCGGCGGCCTGCCGCCGGGCACCGGCGCTCCCAATGGCCTCAACTCCTTGGAGGGCCAGGCAGCTTACCAGGCAGCCTACCAGGTACGCGCAGCAGCTCTCTTCTGAGCGTCCACCCTGCCCGCATGCATCTTGATCTTTGCGGCGTCATTGAATAGAATGGCACTTGCATGCTGCTGCTGTTGCCTGGGCGCAGGATTGGCGGTCCTCAAGCTGGGTCTGCCTGTCCCGACTGCAGGCGGCGCTGCAGCAGCAGATCATGGCGCAGTCGATGCTGCTGCACGGCGGGGGGCACCACGGCCTCGGCGGCGGCTTTGGGGCGGGCCCCGGCGGTCCCGGCGGCCCCAACATGGGCCAGCTGCACCTGGCGGCAGCGCTCGCAGCGCAGCAGGTGCAGCATTTCTGGTAGTGTCGGTTTCCATGTGTTCAGGGCTGCCGTCCTTGGACCTCAGCTCGGCGCCTCCCGCTGCGCAAATGCCTGCCTCCGAGCCTGTGCCATGGCCATTCAAGTGACTGCACAGCAGGTGACCCATGTCCGTTGCAGCAGGCGCTGAACGGCGGCGGCGGTTACCCCTTTGGCGGCGGGCTCGGCAACCCGGCGGCGGCGGCGGCGGCCGCGGCCGCGGCGGCAGCGGTCATGCACCAGGGCGGGCGGCACGGCGGCCACGGCGGCGGCATGGGCGGCGGCTGCTACCGACACGACCACCACGATCGGGACGATCGGCGCGGCGGCGGCGGGCCGCGCGGCGGCGACCGGGGGCGCCCGCGCCGCGAGCGGGACCACCGCGATCGCCTTGGCGGCGGCGACCGCGACCGCATGGGCGGCAGCGGCGGCGGCGGCCGCCTCGGCGGCCCGCCGATGGCGGACGACGACAACGACTTCAGCTACCGCTTCACGCACCTGGAGGAGGTGGCTGGACAGGTCCTGTCCATCGCGAAGGACCAGAATGGCTGCCGGTGAGCACATAAAGCCACAAAAAGATTTTGCGCAATGCCTTAAAGCTGCAGCCATCCACCTGTCCATCGATAAGGACCAGAACCAGAGGTCAGCAGTTGTTCCACTGAAAGCCCTGCAACCTTTGCGTGTCGCCTCGTAGCGCTAGCCAACCACATATCCGTGTCCGTACGAAGGACCAGAACCGAAGGACCTGAAAACTGCCAAATGAGCTGGCCCTCGAGCACTCACAGCACTGCGTGCATTCCCAAAGCGTCCCTCGTATGCGATTGGGGGCGCAGCGGGTCGGGAAGGCTGAGGTGTCATCCAATTTCCGACTGGCATGCTGTTTGTTGGCAAGCTGTCGTGGCCACCTCCCTGCGACGGGCTGCTCGAGACACATCATGCGTAGCCGGCGCCCGCGGCCACCTCGAGGCTGGAGCAAGGGCGCTTCAAGAGCTTCTGGCCGATGCTTTGGAGCCGCGTCGCAGGTTCCTGCAGCGCATGTTTGACGAGGGGCGCGCGCAGGCGGTGGCGCGCGTGCTGCCAGAGATATTGGACCACCTGACATTTAACCCAAGCCATAAACGCTTTCTCCTCTTGCGCAGGTTCATGCAGCGCAGGCGGTGGGGCGCGCAGGCGGTGGGGCGCGTGCTGCCGGAGATACTGGACCACCTGGCATCTGCTCTAGAAACCGTTTGCCAACCTCTACCGCCTTTCATGCAGGTTCCTGCAGCGCAAATTTGACGAGGGCGGCGCGCAGGCGGTGGCGCGTGTGCTGCCGGAGATACTGGACCACCTGACAGAGCTGATGGTGGACCCCTTCGGCAACTACCTCATCCAGAAGCTCCTCGACCGTTGCGACGAGACGCAGCGCCTGCAGGCGCGGCTTTGCTGTAAACCGCTGCGTGGTCTTGCGATTCGGTCGCTTGGTCAAACACACCACCAACAAGTTTGTAATTTGCAGGGCGTCACAATGACGAGGAGGCGGCGGCAACTGACAAACATTGACAGAGCTTTCCGTGGTGTACGCAAGCCTGTGCAAGCCATCCATCCCGCTTCATATCAAGAGGGTGCCCATCATGACGCCCCCCTTTCTCACTGCAAGCGCAGGTGCTGCAGCGAGCGAGCGAGAGGGGGGAGCTGGTGAGCGTGGCGCTCAACACCCACGGCACGCGCGCCGTCCAGAAGCTCATCGAGACGCTCACCACGCGGGAGCAGGTGTGTTGAGGGTTTTATACACCAGTCGTCCCCAGCTAGGCAGCGGTGTGTGTAGGCGCCTCGCACCTGCACGCGCCTGTTGTTGGGACACACGGCATTGGCAACTGCCTGCAGCGCCTGTCTGCTGACATTTCTCCCTCCACAGGGATCTCCTCGTCCTCCAATGTTCCTCGAGTTGCTCTCATGAATGCACAACACTCCTGTCTGCAAAACTGCAGGTGACGCTGGTGATCGAGGCGCTGAGGCCGGGAGTCGTGTCGCTCATCCGCGACCTCAACGGCAACCACGTCATCCAGCGCTGCCTCCAGGTGCGGCGCGAATATCCGTGTTGTTGATACGTGCTTGCATATCCGATATGTAGTCACCTGTTTCTTCTCTGTTTGATTTTCTAAATCTGTGGGTCGTGTCGCATCTGCAGCGTGCACCCTGTGCCCGCTGCTGAGACAGTCCAACTCACTGCCGCCGAACTACAGAACCAGGACCCTGTGCCCGCTGCTGAGACTGTCAGACGCCCAGCAGTTGATGGAACTGCTGAACGTGTGTTGTTGGCCGTCTGCGGGCGCAGGCACCGATTGCGATGCAGAGTGTCTAACTCACTGCCGCCGCATTACAGAAACAGGACTGTTGCCGTGCAGGGCGCAGCCCGACGCTTGCTGCGCCGACAGGAGGCAAACGCACCTGGGGGCAACTGAAGCGCAACATAGCGGATATCAATGCTAACAGCCCTCGGAACCTCGGGTCCTGGAACCTGACGCCGGCCATCTGACATCCACGGCAGCTGGGCGCGCGCTGCTGCAGCGGCTGGGCCCAGATTCCGGGGAGCTCATGCCATCTGACAAGGACAACTTAAACCCTGAATCTGACGCCCCGCTCGCATCCCATTCCGCAGCTGGGCGCGCGGCTGCAGCGGCTGGGCCCCGAGGACGCGCAGTTCATATACGACGCCGCAGCGGAGCACTGCGTGGACGTCGCGACACACCGCCACGGCTGCTGCGTGATGCAGCGCTGCCTGGACTTCGCCAACGGCACCCAGCGCACCCGCCTCGTCGAGCGCATCTGCCAGCACGTCCTGCAGCTCGCGCAGGTGCTGCCCTGACGGTGTCCCCAAGATGTCAACATGGCAGCACCCCAGTGCCGGCTGTTCTACTGTACACGGCTCTCTTCACGCCGCTCTGACGCTCTGTTGTTGCAGCTGCTGCATGATGCTGCAATCCCAGCCTTAGACGGCCCCCTCAATATACCATCTCGAACCAATCCACCGAAACTGATTCTCGTTGGCCGACAATGATGTTCAGCCAGTACGTGCTGGAGCTGGGGGACGCTCGCAACACATGGAACAAAGAAACAAAGGAAGACGAGTGGTGTCTTTCTGCGCCACAGGACCCCTTCGGCAACTACGTGGTGCAGTATGTGCTGGAGCTGGGGGACGGCGCCGCCAGCGGCGCCGTCATGCGGGGCCTGCAAGGACACTACCCGGAGCTGGCGCAGCAGAAGTTCTCCTCCAACGTTGTGGAGAAGTGCCTCAAGCTGCCGGGGCTGACGTCCACGCAGGTGCCTCCCAACCTCATTGAAGCCCCCCTTCCATGAGAGTCAGCTATCAATGTCCATCAAGCCTGCTTTATACATCCCTTTGAGTGGCATGAGGTTCTCCTCCAACATCGCAGAGAAGTGCCTCAAGCTGCTACGCGGGTGAGCAGCGGGTCCGAGACATGCAGTTTCCAGAATCCCGTTTGAACCTCACTTGAACAGCTGGCGCAGGTGGACACAGTGGCGCTTCTCATACGAACTTGCGATGCACTGCCTGCTCGGCTGTGGTATGCAAATCCAAGCAGGGAAGTTCGTGCAGATGCCCTGGATGGTTCGTAGGCAGCCAGGGCAGATGTCCTGGAACGCAGTACCATTTCATAACTCTATGGAGGCTACCCATTCCCCTGTTCTACTCCCTCCTGCATGCCGTGAAGTGAGGCCGAGTTTTTTTGCCTTTTGCAGGCGGGCGGGCCGCTGCCGGCGGAGAGGGAGGCGGTCATCCGGGAAATCATCGAGTCGCCGCACCTGGGGCGGCTGCTGCAGGACCCCTACGCCAACTACGTCATGCAGTCCACCCTCATGGTCACCCAGGTGCGCCGACTCAACACTGCGCTGCTCTGCAGCGTCTACTGCAAAAAGCACAGGCTTTCACCTACCTGCAAGCCACAGACACGCTGGGTTGCACTCATGTGGGCTTGGTGTGTGCAGTGAGAAGGCAAGATTGCCTTAGCGCTGAAATAACGTGTTTTGGCTGGCAGGGCGCGCTGCACTCTGCGGTGGTGGACGCGATACGGCCCTTCCTGCCGCAGCTGCGCTCCACACCCAACGGTAAGCGCATCCTCTCGAAGATCAACGTCAAGATCTGAGGTCGCGCTGGCCCCCGGACGCTGAGCCGCCCTGCTGCCCTTCGCCATACCTGCGGCACGGCGGCGGCCGGGTGTGCTGGACCAAGCCGGTGGCGGCGAGACGGTCAAAACGTTCTGGAACGTAGTGCCGCAGCGCGGCGGCGCGCGGCGTCGCAGCAACGAAGTTACGCGGGTTCAATCCTGTGGCTCCTGCCTGGCAAGCGCGCGTGTCGTATTGTAATTTGTAGATGCTGCATCGGGGCCGGGCTCGGGCTCTGGCCAGCCGGCAGGGATTGCCCCCCAGGAGTACTTAGCTTGTGCTGGTGGTTTTTCGACACGGCAGTTGTGTAGATGTACCTTTCCGCTGTGTGGACACTGCGCTCTCGGTTTCGAATGTGAATGCTAACATAGGATCAGACTTGATTGGGATTTTGGCAAGGTGCACCGCATGCCGTGGCAGGTGTGCCGCGCCCGCCATGTGATTGTTGACGTCGCACCTGCGTTGAAAATGCACACTGGAACACCCCCACCATGCGAGAACGTGTTGTCTAGAGAGTGGCAGGGCGTTTCAATCCTTGCACATGATCCTCAGAAACTTCCACACCGTCTTTTGAAAGATTAGCGCCGCAACCTATCTAAACTAGACTTGGCAAAGCAGAGAATGCAACCACATTCCGTTTGCTGCCACACACACAGCACACCGAGCACCTCTAGAACGTAACATAACTCAAGACATCTGAAATGACAGGAAGACACGCTACTAGTGTTCAAACAACATGAGCTATAGCCTATAACAGAAAACGAGCGAAGCGGCTGCGCACTGCTGCGCGGCTGCCACGCCGGGTGCCACACCGCCCCCAGGATCTGTACTTTTGGCACTGGCAGCAACAGACTGCAGCTGCGTCCTTGCGCTGCTACGCTACTGGGAAGCGCTTCTGTCATCTCCAGGGAAGCAGCGCCGCAGGCGCATGTCAGAGCTTCGGTTGCCGCCAAATGCCGCGACGTCCGGCCGTCAGGTGCTGCCGCTGCTGGCGGCGGCGGCCTCAGCCATGGCGTTGTAGGCTGCTGTGGCGGCTGCGCCGTCGCCGCCGCCGACAGCGGCGCCTGCTGCAGCGTCGGCATACGCCGGCGGCTCGTCGGACAGGAGCGTCCGGGCGTCCGGCTCGCCGGCTTTCGTCGCGACCGCCGCGAGGATGGCCAGCTTGTCCGCCTGCAGCAACAACAGTGAGAGACATTGAATCGATGGAGTGGAAGACTAGGCATGCGCTGGACATGATGACCAGGCGATGGCGCCCTGCACATCCAATTTGGATTCGGAGAAGCAAGGCAAACGAATGTGATGCAGAAAGCAAGAAGTTGAAACATGCACGAAGGGCGCACCGAGAAGGGGTACATGCCGACGCAGGCGACGGCGCCCTGCAGCGGCGTCAGCAGCCGGTCCCACACCTCCATGCCCAGCTGCGTGTTGAGCCGTATCTGCTCCGCAGTGTTGCGTTCCAGCAGCGCCAGCACCTCCATGCACTGCGAGTTGCAAGTTGGAGACATTCTAGAAATCATGTGGGAGCATACATGTCTGAAGGGATTCAAGACCGATGAGTTGAGAGCCGTGTCCGCGCTCCAGCAGCGCCGGCACCTCCATGCACTGCGGGTCGCATGGTTTTGGATGTTGGAATAAAATCATCAGAGCATGTTTGCAGGTGTTCAGGACCACATGGATTGAGCCGTATTTGCTCCGCTGTGTTGCGTTCCAGCAGCGGCAGCACCTCCATGCACTGCGGGTTGCAAGTTGGAGACATCATATTGGAGCACATCAGAGCATGTTTGAAGGGGTTCAATGCGAACAAGCTGAGCCGGATCTGCTCCGCCGTGTTGCGATCCAGCAGCTCCATGCACTGCGGCCACAAGTCCCACATTGTTGAATGTTTGTACACTAGGGTTTATCACTTAAAAGTAGGCTTTTCAAATGTGCTTTCTGGTGTTGCGCCTGCGCCTCCGGAACAACAGTTTCGATAAGATATGGGGAATTTTCATAAACCAGAGGGGCGACTCATCCTTCATGGATGCCACGCCCGTGTTAATTATCTTGGGATGCCACGCCCGTGTTTATTACCTTGCCATGCTGCGAGCCGACGTCCGAACGTCGGCACGGAGGCCTGGGTGAGGTCTTACAAAGAGCGGACGGTCAACGCGAACTTTCTAAATCTTTCACATTAGACATATTGTTCACCTTGGCGTGCTGCTTGCCGACGTCGGTGTGGCAGCCGCACTCCGTTGGCACGGAGGCCTGTATGATCGCGTTGAGCGCCCGCCGCTGGCGCAGCAGCGCCTTCAGGGCGCCCAGGAACTCCCGCCGCGCCCGCACCATGCCGCTGGATTGCTCCTCGCTCAGCTGCAGCGCCTCCTGCAGACGACACATCAGCCGTCTCTCAGCCAAACTGTCTCTCAGCCAAGCAGTCTTCCAGCCCTCTGAGTTGCGAGCACAATATGCAAGACTCGGCCCGCGCCCGCACCATCGCTCGGCGCCAGCGCCTCCTGCAGACGCAGCAGATCGGCTCTCTGACAGTCTTTGACCTTGCGCCCTCGTCATGCCCCCCTACCTGCTCCTCAGCTGGAACACCTCCTGTAAGCGTCGCACCAATTGCTACACCTCGATGCGAGTTGATGTAAACACGATGAGTTGGCAGATGAAACTTGCAAGGTGTGCTAGTCAGACTGCAGTGCCTGCCATTCCCTAACAGGCGCAGCGCGTTGATACGCAGGCTTGCGATGCGATATTAAGGATGCGATATTAAGGATGCGATATTAAGGATGCGATGCGATGCGATATTAAGGATGCGCACCGTGACTTTGGACCACAGCTCAGGCGTGGGCGGCGGCGCGGCGGGGGCGCCGTCCGGGAGGCATGGCCCCGCGTGCAGCCGCGTCCGTATCAGCTCGTCCTGCCTGAAGGCCACCTGGCGTGCAGGATTGCATCACGGGTCACAAAAAGCGTTGTAGGTAGGCGGAGAGTACATAGAAGGTGCTGTATGTATGTTGTCCGGTTGGCCAACCATGCTTTCCGGCCTCTAGCTGTGTCTACTTGGCAGTTTCTTTTGTGTGGGCCGTGGCCCTGAAGTGCATGGTGCAGCGCTTTTCACATGGCCCTACACCCTGAACCCTACCTGGTAAACATCGACCAGCTCCGCCCAGGCGACGTCCACTGCCACCTCCGCTGCTGGGTCGTTACCGCTCTGCGCCGGCGCCAGCAGCGGCGCCATTCGCTCCACCAGGCCCTGCAGTAGCAGCAGCGGCAACAGCGTTTGATGCTTGTTTGGGTGGGCGGGAGGTGCTTCACAGTGAAGGAGGGGACTGGCGCCAGCAGCGGCGCAATTCGCTCCGCCAGGCCTTGCCGATTGTAGTGTGCTGTTGGATGTCGAAGTGAACAGGGTGCAGTGTTATTAACATGCAGCACGCCATAGCATGGTAGTTTACACTGGCGTTGCGCCCCCACCCTCGGGCGGCAACAGCTTGTTCCAGAATTGTTGTAAAAAAACCTGCTTCTGCGAGTTGGGAGCCTTTTACACTGATGCGCCCGTCCTTGGTGTGCCGCCCTTTCCAGAAAGCGCCATTTCTTCGTGCACGGATGCCGCAGGCCCACCACCAGCCTCACCTGGTACCAGCCGCAGAACTCCGTCCAGTCTTTGGGGTACTCGCGGTGGGGCTTGTCTGCCGCCTCGCTCGCGCCGCCATCGCCGCCGCTGGCGCGGGCAGCCGGCGATGCTGTGCCACTGTGAGCGCGGCTGGGTGAGGTCCGGCCACCCTGCACGAACGCAGGGCAAAGGCTCAGGGGAGGATGGCTTGGTCTGATATCTCACTGCCTCATGCATGCTTATGGCGCTGCCCAGCATGCCGCTGTGTGAATGGCCAGCGCATCATCCTGCCTGGCACGCGCATGCAATGGGGCAAGCCACTCAAAGCGTTGAATTGATATTGGCGGCGTTTTGATATCCGGGCATGGGTGTCACGGCCAGGCACTATGACAGGTTTCCACGGCACTCCCCATTCCTGCAGGCGCTGCGCCACGGTAGACCCACAGACGACATAAGCAAATTAGGCAAACTCACCGACGTGTCTGCGGGGCCGGCGCTGCCGCTGTCCTGGGCGGCGCTGCCGGTGGGGGAGCCGCCGGAGCCGCCCGCCGCCTGCTGCTTCTGCGCGAGGCACTGCGCCAGCGTCTGCGCCCGGATGCTGAGGGCGTCGCGTTCCACTTTGAGCGCATGGAGTTGCGCCTCCAGCTCCGCCATGCGGCGGCCCGTCTCGTTCTGCTTGGCCTGCGAGTAAAATAGGCCAAGCTTGTGAACGCACGGCAGCGATACCAGTGCGCGTCTGTCACAAGCAATTTGCGGTGCAAGAGAGCCCACTCCTCAGACGGAGCAGAAGGGTGCTTGCTGCAACTCCAGCGCATTCCAAATGTACAGGTGCATTCATGCTGAAGCGCAGGATCACATTTAGCAACACTGTACCCGCTGCCGCTCCCGGAAGCGGGCCTGCGCCCGCCGGTTCTTCTCCTGGTACCGCGTGCGGCTGGCCTTTGACTTCTCTGACGCAGGGGCGCAACCGTCGCCGCTTGCCTCCTGCTCCTCGGCCATCGGCGACAGCGGCGACATCGGCTCGCCGCCGCCGGCACCTGGCGCGCCGCCCGTCTGCATGTGCTGCGCCGCCGCCGCCGCCGCCGCCGCCGCCGCCGCCGCCAATACGTCCGCCATGCCCTGCATCGCTGCGGGCGCAGCGCCCTGCACGGACGCCGGCACCTGCGGCAGAGACATCGGCAGTGCCGGCATCTGCGCCCGCAGCGGCGCCGCGAGGCTCACGATGTGCTGCGGTGGCGGGCGCACGGGCGGTGCGCATAGCTGCGGCCGCGGCGGCGCCTTGTACTGCGCAAAGGCCGAGCCGCTGCCGTGGCCAAGGCGCGGCGGCTGCGGCGGCAGCGCCGGCTGCGGCATGGCCGGCTGCATGTAGCTGTCCGCCGACAGCGTGTCCGCCGACAGCGGGGCGACGCATCCTGCCGGCGGTCCCCGCCCAGCGGCAGCGGCCGCCATGGCCGCCGCGAAGGCGTACGCCTCCAGCTGCGGCATGCTGCTGCTTCCCTGCTGCATGCTGGCGGCAGCTGCTGTGGCTCCTGTGCAGTGGGAGGCAACGCTGGTCGAGTTCTGACTGCTCAGAGAATATATCCTCACTGCACTTCAGGACGATGCCAGCCGCGGCTGTGGGCGAGACTTGTTGCTGCCAGCCGCCGGACGCAGCGGGCGTCAGGGCCCTGCCAGCCAGACCGGACGCAGCGGGCGTCAGGGCCCTGGGTCTCATACCCATAGCCGCTATGGGTATAGCGTTTCAGACGCACCACCTGGACCCTTCGTTCGTGCGAAGCCCTGAATGCGAGCGACCGCAGGGCAGGGCTCCATAGGTGGAAATTAGCTGCTCAAGAAGCCCAGCAGATGATCCGTACGCTAGGAAGGCGGCCCGGCGGTGCGCCAATGGTACCTGAACTGGAAGTTCACGAGCGCAGTGCGAGAGCAGCCCTGCGGCCCCGGCGCACGAAGAGCAGCAGAACAGCTTTTGCTGGCTTTTCACATGCCGCACCGTGCGGAAGCGTTCCGGGTGGCCTGACTTACGCTGGCCTAGCCTTGCTGACACCTTCGACGACCAGCGCGCAGGCGGCGGACTGGACCCGCGAGCAACAACGCCATGAGCCTGTGTGCGACACTGCCTTACCTGGACTTGTGAGCGTAGCAGCGGCGGAAGGGGCAGGCTGCAGGCTGCCCTTTCCTCCGTCCGGCACCTAACTCTGCCGGACGCTGCGGTCGCCGCGGCAGCCGCTAGGAGATGGAGCTTCGTAGAGATCTGTTTGACTAAAAAACTTCAAACAGATTGCACAGGAGCCGGGAGTAGCGCGTTGTCTGACCTTTTGTGAAGCAAATCCGGTGACATAATATTGCGTACTCAAGAAGAGTCACCTTTCTAGGAAACTTTCTAGAGTCGGATGGAAATTGCCAACAATGGGCCAGCCGCGAGCGGCAGGAGGGTTCGTGTATTTGGAAGCTATGAGAGCCTTTCTCCCAGTCATGGACATGCATCAGGGGAGCCATGAGCTGGTGCCCTGCCGTAGGGAGCGGCAGCAGCTGTATTTTACGTATTATTGCCTAAGGACTGGGACTCGCTATAAAAGTCGGCACACTGTTCTGCCCGGAAAGCAGCACCCTGGTGCATGAGAGAGTATGCTGAAGGCCACAGCTAGGCATTCGGATTGGCTCACGGCCGCTCTCACACCTGCAACGACTTGCTCCCGCTTCGATGCACCAAAATTGCTGACTAGGCTAGGGGCCAGGGACACTTAGAAGTTTGATGGGAAGCCGGCTCTTTCCAGCCTGACGCGAACCGCGCAGCGGCTGCAGGAGGACGTCTCAAATCGGGTATAGAGGGATTTATATGCAGTCGAGCTCGTACGCCGTGCGCAGTTGCTTGCGATGGAGCGATGTAGAGGGGAACCTAGATAGGGTCAAACACTGTCCTCAAACCAGCGAAAACGAAAATCGCCGTGCAAGCTGGGCATTATGCACTCAAGCAGGCTTGATCACGGCGTTGTAGAGCCGGCGACTGTTCCAGGCAAAGGAAAACAGGGTCAAGTTGTCAATTACACTTGTCTCTCGAACAGAACGGACTGCGAACTGAAAGCACAATGTTTCCGGGAGGACCAGAAACAATTTAGAATTAGTGTGCAAGACCCACACACACAAGTCTGCCAATGAAAGGCGACACCGCCATGGCTGGCACTGCGGCAAACTGCTTCCCACTCCCAGTGTCATCTTGACGCCTTGCTGCAACCTCCAGCAGATACGAATGATGTGCCCCGCAAAGCCAGGAAATCTGCCGGTCATGCACCTCCGATCTTCTGTCGTAAAGTCTGACGACTGCTTCGCTGCCCCACAAAAGGCCTCCGAGCAGCCACTCTGCGCAGTCGCTGTAACTTACATGGGAACACCCTGCGGCGCCGCGTCACCCTGCTGGCCGCTAAGCTCGCCGATGCCGCCGCCCTGCAGGTCGCCGATGGGTCCGCCTGCAAAATGCAGCACATTAGGCGTGAGACACGTGGCAGTGTTGCCTCGCTACACAGCACCTGCCATCGTACAGTTTTTGAACACTGCTTTGTGTCTCACTGAAGGACAGTCTGTTGTGCACCGCATGCAGTGGGGTGTCACGACAGCGGCAATCACCTGTCACGCCGCCGTCCCGTGTGTCAAACTTCGAGCGATTGCCCTCCGGGATGTCTGTGTACTGGCCCAGGATGCTGCGGAACTCCTGCGGCACACAAGCAGGCAGCGATTAGTCAGCCTCTGCAGCTGTGGCAGCCAGAACAACTTTGTGCCGTTCACCTGCCCCAGCCCTGTATGATGCCAACATTGAGCACCTGTCTGTAGTTGAGCTGTCTGTATGCAAAGGCGTCTCGTGCAGCACACACTCACAGTAAATGCAAGCTTTCAGCTTACATGAAGCTTTCGAGTTGCAACAGAGCTAGGTCAACTCTATGGTCTTTGTCCCGCGCACCTCGCCGGTGATGGTCTCCTTCTCGATAAGCTCGTCCACGATGTAGTCGATGGCCTCCCGGTTGTCGCGGATGTGCTTCAGCGCCACTGTGTACGACTCGTCCGCAATCTTGCGCACCTGCGGCGCAGTCAGATCTCGGCACATCAGGCAACGGCAGCAGGACCAAGGGAGTAAGGCAGCGGCCAGCGCTGTGATCTAAAGGCACGCACTGTGACAGACAGAAAAAAGGGGGACTGCCAGTGCCATCAAGACCCATTGACGCTTTTCTGTACGTTATGTGGACCATGCAACACACGGCTGCGGCAGGGAAGACCATCACGTACCGCATTGTCGATGCGCTTCTGCAGGGACTCGGAGATGGAGTTTTTGGCCATCATGCGCATGATCATGTCGCCGGACTGCGCGCTCGGGTCCTGCAGGCTCCAGGGGCCGATGTCGCTGAAGCCGTAGTTGACCACCATCTGCCGTGCCATGCTGGTCACCTGCAGAGAAGGATGGCACAGTGCAAGGTAACGCAAGGTAAGTTAGACGAGAGTCGAGCCTTCACACGGCCGCTGCACAGACGGATTGGCAGTACAGCACTTGACATCACACCACCGTCTCGATGGCTGTTGACAACAGGCAATCATCCTTCCCCCGAAAACTGGTCCGATCTGCTGCTGATTGCCGGAGCCCCTTTCGGTGAAGGAGTGAGTGCCGGTCATCAAGTCCGTTACATTGCATATCCTGCCCGATCTTTTGCACTCTGGGCACCTGCTGCAGGTCGCCAGAGGCACCGGTGGTAATCTCGGGGTCGCCGAAGATGACCTGCTCGGCGGCGCGGCCGCCCAGCGCAGAAACGATGCGCGCGAAGATCTGACTCTTGCTGATCAGGCTGGGGTCCTCGCCGGGCGTAAACCATGTGAGGCCGCGTGCCTGGCCGCGCGGGATGAGCGTCACCTGCACAGCGGCATGGGCATGGTGTGTTGAGAACTCCTTTGCCTCGTAGATGTCTCGTGTGCAGACACTGCTTGCGGGCTCCCCAAAAGGTCGCTGTCACCGGGTGTGCTTGACTGAGGGAGTCAGGACGAATGTGACCTTGCGGCTGTTGGCACTGCTTCAACGCTACAGCAGCCGCTCTACCTCCCAAAGATTCATCTCAGAGAACCGATGATGCGGCAGAGCATGGATGCTGTATCTAAAATCACCTTCTGCACCGGGTCGTGGCCGGGGGTGAGCGTGGCGCAAACGGCGTGACCGACCTCGTGGTAGGCGACCAGGGACTTGGACTTGCCGTCCACCATGGGCGTGCCCTCCATGCCCGCCACGATGCGGTCCACGCTCTCATCGATTTCCTGTTGAAAGCCAAGTATAGCAGTGTGAGCACACCTCCTCTTCCCATCTCCTTCACACCCTGGACCCTAAAAGCCCTCCTATGATGACTAATTGCTGCAAGCCACAACGATCACAGGTGCTGGGAGTCTTTTGGCGACTGCACTGGTCTGGGGTAAAATGCGCACCCGGCTTGTGATGGCGGACAGCGCCTTGCGGCCGGTCAGGATGGCCGCCTCGTTCAGCAGGTTGGCGAGGTCAGCACCGCTGAAGCCTATGCACAGCAGTGACCTAAGACTCAGATGCAACTCCATCACATTGCATCATGCACGCTTGCCTTCAGTTTCTTGCTGGACGTCCTCAACATATCACACACATTCCGAAATGACTACGCAGCCGCTTCACCCTCAACTGCAGGCGCTAAAAGCTTCTACTGCAAAGTCTTGCAAGACACTGACCGGGCCTCACCTGGCACACGCATGGCGACTGCCTCCAGGTTGACATCGTCCGCCAGCTTCTTGTTCTTGGCGTGCACCTTCAGGATGTCCCACCGGCCCTGCACGTCCGGCACATCCACCTGCACCTGCAGGCAGCAGCAGCAGGGGAAGGCGTCAGCATCTGGCGTCTGCATCAGATCAATGTCACTCAAGAGAGATTGCACCCCGTTGCAACTCCAGGCCCACGTTATTACTGTTGCCGCCCCTGCAGATTCGCCTCTGCAGAGGCGACAGCAGCGATGCTCCCAAGCGTCACACCGGCTAGCCTGACTTGGTCAAGGTGCATTGTAAGCAAGAGATCGCATTGACTGCTGACCTGTCGGTCGAACCGGCCCGGCCGCGTGAGCGCGGGGTCCAGAATGTCGGCGCGGTTGGTGGCCGCAATGACGATGACGCCGACGTTGCCCTCAAAGCCGTCCATCTCCGTCAGCAGCTGGTTGAGCGTCTGCTCGCGCTCGTCGTTGCCGCCGCCGACGCCGGTGCCACGAGAGCGGCCGACGGCGTCGATCTCGTCCACGAACACGATGCAGGGCGCGTTCTCCTTGGCCTGCGCAAGGACATGGGTTTGTAAGAAGCTTGCAGATTGTGTCACGGCATGTAGGGCGCCATGGCAGAGCGACTCTGGGAGCAACACTGTGCACCACACATGTGCGTGCTGACGGTCCACTGATGATAAAGGCATGCAATGATATACTGGCGGCCAGAGACAACGCAGAAGTGTGATCGCGATGTGCTGGCTCATGCGCTGGCACCGCCTGACCACATGCAGCGCAGGTTCGCAGCGCGTGCGCACCTTCTTGAACAGGTCGCGGACGCGCGAGGCGCCGACGCCGACAAACATCTCCACGAACTCGGAGCCGGAAATGGAGAAGAAGGGCACGCCCGCCTCGCCGGCAATGGCCTTTGCCAGCAGCGTCTTACCCGTGCCGGGCGGGCCCACCAGCAGCACGCCCTTGGGGATCTTGGCGCCCACCGCAGTGAAGCGCTCGGGGCGCTTCAGAAACTCCACCACCTGTGTAAGGAGAGACGACTGTTGTATTTTGTTTTCGACCCTGTCCGGACCTGTCTGTCCAGGCCGCAGAACAGGATGAGGAGTTGCTGTGCCGACCATGGGGTTGATGCCCAGGCAAGATTGAGCACAGGATGCGACGAGAAAAGAGGCTGGAGACGATAGGGCAGCAAAGTAAGCTGACCTCCTCGAAGTCCTCCTTGGCCTCCTTGACGCCGGCGACGTCGTCAAAGGTGATGCCGGTGTTGGGCTCCATCTGGAACTTGGCCTTGGACTTGCCCATCTGCATGGGGTTGTTGCCGCCGCCGAAGCCGCCAGGGCCGCCGGCGCCGCCGCCGCGCCGCGAGAGCAGGAACAGGCCGCCGACCAGCAGCAGCGGGAAGGCCAGGTTGCCTGGCGGCGCAGAGAAGGGGGGCACATGAGTTTTGGCAACGATCCTTGACAACTACCTCGGCGAAACTGTCCTGACCACAGGCGCACAGCAGACAAGGGTGTGGAAGTTTGCGATGACACACCTGCTGGTAGAAGCTATCGGCAGGCAGCAATGGGCAGGACAGCTGTCAGAGCCAAAAAGAGTCGCACCCAGCAGGTTGAGGAAGACGGCACCGCCGTCCTCGGTGTTCGAGTGCGCGGCAAAGTCCACTTTCTTGTCGCGGAACTTGTTGAGCAGCTCGCTGCTGGTGCCCGGCAGCTGCACGCGCACACGCTGCACGCGGTTGCCCAGCTCCGGCGACACCGCCTCCACGATAGCGATGGTGCCGTTCTCGTACAGGTCCACCTGTTTTTTGGGGTTGCAAGTGTGGGTAGGTGAATTTGTCGAGTAGGAAGCGAGCCACTAGCGGGTGGCACTGCCACGGCAGCTGTGCGGGCATGCCGTTGCAGGTGAAGCGGTTTGCAGATACGCAACATGCAACGTGCAACAAGCCAAGCCACTGTTCTGCATCGTCAAGAGACAAGCACCTTCTTCACGCGGCCCATGTCGAGGTACTCCAGGAAGCGGGAGTAGGACATGCGGGAGGAGGCGACGCCCTGCTGGTCGTCTGCTGCCGACGCTGACCGCACCGAGCCCAGGAGCGGCGCGGCTGTGACTGCTGCTGCCAGAGCCCTGCAACCGGATGCAGTGGTCTGGTGAGACATTTTCAGCATTGAATGAGTATGTGCAAATGCTGCTGGTCTTTGACTTGCGGGGCAAGGGACAGCGCATGACGCAACGGCACACCATGCATGCGCATGAATGTGTGCGACGCTGGCGCACCTCTTGAAAAGGTCGCGCTTGCCCTCATTCTGCGGGCCACCGCTTTGCTGGCTGGCTGAAACGACGAACTGCTGTCGCCGGGCTGCAATGGGGGCTGCTGGCCTGGCTGCAGGTGCAGGACAAAGAGCATCGCTTCAGCTTCAAGTCTCTGGCAGGTCAGCGGTGGCCCGACCGAAAGCAGCCCGATCCGTGCATGTTGCACGTTTGCTGACGCTGGAAGCGCAAGCGCTCCGACGGACAGACGCGCACGGACACGTCGTGGTAGACAACATCTCAGCAGGGCCACTTGTCGCCCGACAGTGTTGCGTGCAGTGTACCGCAGGCCGACCATCATCATCTGAGTGGGTGAAGGATGTACCTGGGAGGCTGGCACGCAGGCCCTGTGGGCCCAACGTCTGCCGGGGTCTAGTGGAAGTGAAGCATCCTGCGGGTGTGCTGTGCAGAGCCTGCTGCATGATTGCACTGTTTGTCGCAATATGGTAGTTGTTATTCAGGCTGTGTTCAAGCAGGTTTCACTTCGTGTTTGGGTGTGGACAGACAATCTGCTGCCGCTGGAGGGGCTCGGTGAGGAAGGTGGCCAAGATGGCTTTGAGCAGCAAGCTCCACGACAGCAAAGTTATCTAAACCCTACAGGTTTTAATGGCGCCCTGTAGTAAAATGTGTTTCGACAATTGAAACATCCCCGTCATCGTACATCACAATCGGTTACGTCACGATCTCGCGACTTCAATAATCAGCAGTCAGCCCGGCTTACTGCCTGTCTCTTGTACGTCTTACTGCAACAGAACGGGGATCTCACATCGCTGCAGCATTGCGCCACCTTGCGACCCTCTGCCGCGAGCGGAATTTCGGACGCCAAGCCGCCGACGTCGGGCCTCGCGTAAGCGCCAGCTGGTGATCATCGTTTCGACGGCGGCTCACAGATCGTGCTAGGTCACTGCAGCCACATAGATAGCCGAGGGAGCTGGCGCTGCGGCGGTGATGCGCCGCGCGCTCCTGTATCAGCACTCCACAGGAGCCCGGCCCGGCCAGACGCCTAAGGGTTCAGTGGGGCACGCTGGCCGCACGGCCCCATGAGCAGCGGTGATACAGCCTCAGGCAGCAGGGTCGCGCTTGAAACCACGCCGGGCCGCCCAGCCTCCTTAACGTCAGTGCTGCACCCCACCGGCGCCGAGCTGCTGTCGGCCATTGCGGCCGGCCACCTGCCGCAGCAGCCCGCGCAGCAGAATGGCGGCGGCTCGGGCGGCCAGCACCCGGGCGTCGACAGCGGCGTCTCCAAGCGCACGAAGGAGCAGGAGAAGAACCGGCGGGCGCAGGCGCGTTTCCGCGAGCGGCAAAAGGTACACTGCATCCCCACCCCATGCGAAGGCTGGCCAGTCCGGCATGACATCATACCTGTGCCTTGTGTGTCTCATTGTTTGCCATGATAGGCCTGTGCTGCTGGATCACATGGCGCGGCCAAAGCCTTCGCCGCAGCCGCAGCCGCGGCATTGCGCTTTGCCCTGCACCGAATCTGGCTGTTCCGTGACTTTGTCTGACCATCTGATGAAACGTATTCGAATGTGTACGCATCCACTGTGCAGCTGAAGCATGGGGAGACGGAGCGGCGCATGAACGAGCTAGAGGCGGCGGTCAAGCAGCTGCAGGTGGAGCGTGACGCGCTAGCCATCAAGGCAGAGACCCTGGAGCGGTGCCTGCTGCAGGGCGATCCCGCCCCGGACGCGGTGCGACCCGGCTGTTTGGCGACATAAAGTGCTCGTCTCAGCCACAGCAGTCACTTGAGCACCCCTGCGCCTCTCCACTCTGAGATGATTCTCAGTGCGGATGCCTGACCCACGTTGGAACGCTTGCAGGAGGGCGGTGCAGATGGGCAGAACGGCAAGGCAGTGCATGTTGCCTTTTCAGATTACGTGGACTGGTACAAGGTGCGCTCACCTCCCTGAAACACCCATCAACTTCATCCTGGTGTGCTTGCCAGGGCTTAACACGGAAGCATCTGGCGCCGGTTCTGACGCCTCTTGACATCTTCGCATGGCAGGGCCAGGTGCAGCAGCTGGCGCCGCTTTTGGTGCAGGCCCAGTTTGACATGAATAGCGAGGCCGGCAGGAAAATCGCAGAGATTTGGGGCACTCTGGTGAGCAGGCTTGTGATTTCTTGTCGAGCATTCTGTCACAGCCATGTCTCATTATGGGGTGCTATGCATTGTCGTGACCCCTTCCAGTCACGCAAGCAGATGGCACCGTGACCCCGCGGTCGCATATGCAGTTGCTCCAGAGTGGTCGGCGCACCGAACTCAAGCAAAGTTCAACGAAGTTTAAGTTCACAGGACATCTACCTAAATGTCGACAGGTGAAGGAGGGCGTCCGGTGGTACCGTGACGAGTCAATCCGCATGCGCGTCTACTCGCAGCCCATCCTGCACGAGGACGAACCGCGGCCCACACGCCCCGACAAGGCGTTATGGAAGCAAGTCACGGTCCGTACTCCATCTGAAACAAGCTTTAGATGAAACCAAGATGAGGACTCGCTCTGGGTGTTCAGGCAAAGCTGTATAACTTGTCCTTTTAAACCTGACGCTCAGCGTTGAAGCTCACATGTGCGGTAGTTTGGCTCTTCAACCGCGCCTATGCAGCCCCTCGGCGTGCGTTCCGGCTCCAGCACCGCAGGGATCACAGCCTCAAGAAAAACGACGCAGACCCTGCGTGTGATCCTGGCGCAGGCGGCGCTGCAGCTCACGAATTCTCAGCAGGAGCGGTGCCGCGCGGTGCGGGCGGGCTACCTGTCCGCGATGACAGCCATCATGACGGAGCGCCAGGCGCTCAACTCGGGCATGCAGGTGCGGATTTGCTCACCCTTTCTCAAGGCATATCTTATTTGCCAGTTAGGCGTTCATGCTTTGCAACACAGAGCTTGCCTGCAACTGCAGCCCGAGGTCGCATCAGCGCCTTGGTGTCAAGCCAGCACCTGGCAGCGCAGCGCAGTGCCGGCCATTCCATGATGTTATCCCACGTCTCCTGTGCACAGGAGATGCCTGACTGCAACGCCAACATCCAGGTGGCGCTGCACACGGCCAACGTGAGTTCCTCTGTGTCGTGCTTCACACTGCAGAAATCACGGACTGCATGGAGTGGTCGATTGTTCTGCCTACATGCCTTTGCAATGCTGCGCAGGCTCTGGACGCCATGGCGAAGTTGCAGGCCAACCTGAAACAGGAGCAAGTGTTGCAGAGCGAGATGTCGATTGAGGTGTATGAGCGGGTGCGTCTCCAAGTCCATTTCCCTTGTGAAGCCCTGCCTTTCTCCCGCTGCTGCCTCTTCCACTGCATCCCTGGTGTCCTCACGGCAATGGCGATGGTCGGCCAACCGGACTGATTACTTATTTTGCCTGGAATGCAGATTTTGACCCCAATCCAGGCAGCCACAGCATTCGTGGGCCTGTACCCGTGGGCGCCTGACAAACTGGTGCGCCTTTCTTTTTTGCCTTTGAAAATAGGCTTTATTTCTGCGCCTACGTTGCATCACTGACCGTCCTGCTGCTGTGCTAGAGACTGTGCAATGACAAGCACTCCAGGTGGCCAGTCGTCCTGCATGAGAACTGAACGTCATTCGGCAGCTGCAACAGCCTGACGCGCCAAAAGAGTGAGTGGCGGCCGCTTCACGTCGCGCTGCATCGCCCGACGCTGCCGAACCATATGCGGCCATCTGATCTTATGCCACTGCATTGCTGCAGGCGATACTGGACTGCGCTTGCAGCTGCGCTTGAATGCGTCGCCCGCAGCTGCCATTTTCCTTTGCTGATGCACGCTAACCCGCATGTAGCTGGCTTAAGCTCATGAGGAACGACTCCATGCTTCGGCGGCGGGCATGCCGCGCTGAGTCAGGACACACTTAGATTGACTCTTTGACTGTAGCGGCATACAGCTCTGCCGCTCGCCGGCACCTGCCGCCCTCCGCGGGTTTGCATGCCCAAGGAGAAATGTTGCGCAGTAGTGGTCCTCTGTTTCCTCTTTTTTTTTGTTGATCTGGTGCTCCTTGCAGGTGCTCCTTGCAGGACCCATTTGCATTGTGCGATGCTCACTTTTATGCTTTCCGACCCCGTTCCAACCTTGCTTTGCAACTTCGGGATACGTAAACCATGGCGTAATTCTCTCAGAGCTTCAGAACTCTGTGCCGCACAGGCCCCGGTGCCCTATCATCTCTCATATCTGCCGCTTGGGCCCCGCTGAGTTGAACAGAAGATCGTGCACCGCTGCGCGGCTGTTGCAACCACTACCACTTTGCACATTGCTTGCGAAGTCACGCTTAGTCACACGGTCTTTCCCTTGCAGATTGGCAACTTACATCGGGCTTCTGGTTGCTGCTATCCAGCAGTAGCGATCGTGCGGAGGCTCGCTGGCCCGCGGCAGGAGACCCGCTGACCTGCTGCGTGCTCCGTCGACCTGCGCACGCGAACAGCGTCAGTGTCGCAACACCGGTGGCCCCTGCTTGGCACAAGACATGCCTACATGACCAATGACAGCCCCCACTCCGACACGGTGGCCATGAACGAAACCAGCAACTCGCATGGCAACTCGGACACCCCGGTCGAGAGTGAGAAGGGGGAGGCAGGAGGGACAGACAAGAAGAAGTCCAGGTGCGTTCGCCGTTCCTGATAAGCGCACGAGGCCCCTTGCCTGCCGGCGGCCCTGTTCGCGGGCCACGCACTTGGTTTGCAGCTGCGGTACCGACGCCATCCCCGCCGCTGCCCGCCGCAGATGCCAGGAGAAGAACAGGAGGGCACAGGCCCGCTTCCGGGAGCGGCAAAAGGTGATCCGAAGCTGCATGCTGCTGCATGCTCGACCATCGCAGTGATGTCTGCTAGCATCCCGGAAACGCCGCCACCGCCGACGCTGACGCGGCGGTGCCACCCTGGCGGCGCAGGCAAAGGCCGTGGAAACCGAGCAGAAGCTGCTGGACCTGGAGGCCGCGGTGAAGCAGCTGCGGCACGACAAGCAGGCGATGCAGTCGCGCGCGGGCGCGCTGGAAACACAGCTGCAGCAGCAGGCGCCGCTCGCTGCGCTGCAGCCCGCCGCTGTGGCGCAGCATCACCGCGTGGCGCCGCAGCCCGCCGCGCTGCAGCCCGCGCCGCAGCCGGCCATGCAGCAGCCGCACTGCGCGGCGAGTTTCATAGCCTTCGCTGCCGTTCGTGACTTGAGTTGTTACATGGACGCTGCATGTCGAGCTGGCGCCGTGCGGGCAATGGCATGCTGTGTGGCTTGAGGTGGCAGGTCGTGCTTCTCGCTGACAAAGACTAACAAGACTGTACTGATGGTCGGGCACTGTATCATGTATCCTTGCGGCCGTGCCTCTACATCCCTTGACTCAGACTGTCTTCCAACCCTTGCGTTAAATCGCAGGCCATGCACGGCGGCATGGACCACATGGCCTGGCTGGCGGACAAGCAGACCACCGGCGGCGGTGACTATGGGGTCAAGCTGCCGACCGTCTCCCCAATGGCGTGGGACTCCTATGTGGTTTTTTACAAGGCGAGTCGCTGCCTGATGATGCATCAGGTCCTGGAGGCAGCTCTGCAATGGAGGAGTTGCTGGTGTTGCTGCAGCCGCCGCAGACGCCGGCGCGAGGACAAGCCGCACAGCGCCAAGAGCAAGCCTATGAATGGCTTGGGGTTGTGAAGCTACTGCAGCATCGTACGAATGATGAGGTCGTTGCCTCTCCTGCTCGCGCGCAGGACCAGATTCACAAGATGGCGCCGCTGCTGGCGCCCGCGCAGGCGGACCCGCACAGCCAAGCGGCGCACACCTGCGAGCGCCTGCTCAAGGAGCTCAGCGAGGCCAACCGCGCAATCTTCCACCGCAGCCCGGCGCTGCGGGAGAAGGTGCGGGCAGCATGTGCTTTCCAGCTCAGGAAACCCCGTGTCATCTGCCTCTCACGAAGCTCCCGGAGCACGGATGCTGAGGACCTCCGTACCCACACAGCCTCCCCGCAGCACATGTGCTAAGGAGGTCCACGACAAATTCCTGTGCCCCATTCGCAGGTGCACACGCAGCCGCTGGTGGAGTCGTCGGACGAGCCGCGCGTGCAGCCCGACATCAACTTGTGGCGGCAAGTGACGGTGCGGTCCCAGCCCCATATGGTTGACTGCTTGACATCTGGTGCGTCAAACAGCCAACACAGTGCAATTGTTGACATCTCTTTTCTGAGAAACTGTTGGCAACTGCCTCGTGGCACAGGCAGCGCTGCAGATGCTGCCAGAGCAGAAGCGGCACGCGAGGGAGCTGCACAGCTATTACTGGAACCGCATGCGCGTCATCATGTCCGAGCGCCACCGGCTGTCCATGATGATGCTGGTGCGCTCACGTCTCGTGGTTGTCGTGCTCATCACGAGGGTCAGAAACATGTGGGAACACAACAGGATGCCCAAGCACCTGGAAGCCTCGGAGCTGACAAGGAGCCTGCAAGGGTGGCGTGTTGCAGGTGGGCGCTTTGAATGCTATCGTCAGCTGCATTTATGCAAGGCAGGTTCACAGAGCAACTGCCTCAGAATGTGCCTACAGCCACATCGCTGTCGCAGATCCCGCATTCATGACACCCTCCGTGACGCGCAGGGCACATGCGAGCTGCCGTCGGATTTCGAGGCGCCGGGCTCGACGCCATGGCACCCGCCGTGCAATCTGCTGACGCCATGGCGCCGAAATCAGGACGTCGCCAGCAAGCACACCCAGGTACATGTCGCTTTAAGGCCAGCACTCTTGACTGCCTCGCGTCTGCCTCAGCGTGCACCAGGCAGCACCTGCACCACAACATGTGTAGCACTCGACCGCTGGAGCGTCCTGCACAGACACCTTGGCGTCATCTCATGAAATATGTTTGTTTTTGGAGCGCAGGCGCTGGATGCGATCACGGCGCTGAATATAAACGTCGCCGAGGAGACGCTGGCACAGATCGAGGTCGGCCACGGCCTGTTCTGCAAAGTCCTGACGCCGCTGCAGGCGTGCAGTGCCTACGTCGGTGCGTGTTCCAAGACGTAACTGTTGTTCCACTTGCTATCAGTTGCGGGCAGTGAAGCGACTTTCGTTTCCCAGCCATTCCGACCATTCTTTATGGCGCTGAGTGTGCCTACCTTGTGTTCCGCAGGCTTGTACCCATTCTTCCGTGAGTCTTCGACTTCTTTGCTCCGTCATGACTGGCTGAATGCACATGCCCCTCCAGCCACCCTGTGCACGTAAGAGCGACCACTGAAACGGGGTCGTGGACACAGGCTGCACATGTACAGGCGCCAGTGACTCTCCAACAGCCTTTCTGCTATGATACTTCACATGCTGCATGTGATGTCGCAGCGGACAAGCTGGCGATCCTGTCCTGTGTGCTGGAGCTGGATGAGACAGAGGACGCTGTGCGGTCTCTGGTCACCGAGCTGGTCGGCAATTGAGTTGCCGCACCGCCCAGGAAGCACTGTTTTAGGAAGCACCAAGAAGGGAGCATCCCTCCATTCCTGCAAGAAGCCTTGATCCGCGCCGGTTGCCGGAGGATCGCTCTCTAGCAGGAGTGCTGGTGGGAGAACCACGAACGAATCATTTGTTTTCGTCCATGAAGTGATCTTCGGGCTGAGGCACCGCCGAAGTTGCAGCAGAGTCCCATCTGGGCACCCTAAAGCGTGGCTGCCCCTTGGATGAATGTGTCCGTTCCAGCCGCGGGCTGTCCGTTTGCGTGCCCAATTCCTCCGTTCTGGTCCTTGCATACCTGTTGGAGACTGCACACCACGACTCTCAGCCGCCGTTGAAACCTAATTCGGTTGTGGTTTCGTCTTTGTCCATTGTCAGAATGAGTTTCGACCTTGCAATTAAGTTGCCGCATCGGCTCGTTGACAACCTCAAAGTGCACCGGAAAGCCAAATCTGCTTCTTGCATGTCACCTCCGCGACATTCTGACAAGCTACGCTTCTGCCAATCCAATACGTTGCGGCATGGCCAGGTATGTCATATCATAGTTAGCCATAGTGTTGTGTCCCTTGTCCTCCCCTTGTCCCCACAACGTCAGCAATTTATTCTGCAGCTGCGCCTGAGACACCAAGCGCTCGAGCCAGTAGCCTGACTCTTCCATCCTCCAGCGGGCCTTGCCATGCCGCGCGCAGAATCACTGCAGCACCGGCGTCACCAGCGGGTGCATCCCAGCCATGTAGACGATGGCCCACCTGTGCGAAAATTCGATGGTCAGAGCGCCGTTCTGTGCAGCGAACGGGCAATTGCTGACCAGGTACTGCAACACAGAGTGCACAGTGGCAGCAAGACGTGCACTGCAAACACACTGCACTTGCACTTGTACTCACAGCATCCAGCAGCAAACGACTGTCGTGGCCCCCAGCAGCTGCTTCAGCCTGCAGGTGGCAGATGCACGCTTGTCACTGCATTTAATTTCCCAGCAACAAGCAACGTGTACGCCGCAGACGCGTGGAATGATTGTCACGGCCACTTACGCGCGCCGCTGCTTCGTCTCCCTCTGCCCTGTGATAAGGATGCCACCGAAGAGAGCGACCTCAATCGCAGCGAAGGCAACGGTTCCGAGCAGCAGGCCCATGCTGCAAGAGCTGCGCGGCTCGAGTGTCCTCTGCTGGGATTGACCCTACTTGCCGAGCTTCTCCGGCTCCTCAGGCTGCCACTCCAGATGCAGGTACCTCTGAAGAACTGGTTGTCGCTTGCTGTCGCTACTGCGACGTGGAATAGACCTGCGCTGCAACGTCGAGGAAGTGCAAGAAACCTAAAGATGCTTGCAAAGCCCGAGGCTGCAAGTCAACTGCTCCTCTGCAAGCGAGCACTGTCTGCGAGCCAACTTTACCAGCACGGCAGTCCCAAGGCGCGTGTGAAGTGTGCTGTATCCCGTGAGTGCACTTGCTCTGAAGTGCATTGCAGTGAAACCCGTCTGTGAGTCCCTGTGCTCACGTGAAGAGGAGAAGAGACGCTGCAGGGCCACACAGCAAGTGCGTGCAGCAGCAGCGTGCGTCTACACTGTACCAGGTACTGATAGCGATTGTCGGCGCCTGCCGATGGCGCTGCTGCGCGCGTGACGAGGAGAAGCATGCCTCGCCCCGCGTCTCACAGGTCCTCTGCCACCGGAAGCGCACCCTGCGAATGCACTGCGGACTGCGGCGGCGCCTGCGAGCCCGCCATGGGGGACACAGACTGGCTGGGGCAGCTGCTGGACGGCTCGATGGACCTGGAGGAGGTAAACGCGGTGTCGCCCTGTCAGAAGCACCCCATCCAGTGCCTCTGACACAGTTTCCAGCATACTGTGATAAAAAACGTCAACCATCACAGCAAATGACTGCACAGCGCATTCTCTGACGGCGGTGTCTCCATGCTCGCAGCTGGACCCCATGCTGCTGCCTCCAGAGGAGGACGGACTGCAAGTCTTCAGGTGCGCTGCGGCAGCTTTGCTCCGCTGCAGCTCCGCTCCAACTCGCCGCCGAATTAGACGTCTGCAGCTGCTCGCAGAGTGCGCATACACAAGTCACAAGCGAGTAGCAGCTGACAATATTCGGTCTGTGCCGGTGCAGCGGCACGGCCAGCCACCTGCAGGACTGCTCCTGCTGCGCCAGGGAGACCCTACAGCAGCCGCTGCCGGCGCTGGAGGAACTGCTGCAGGGTGGTGAGGCCAGCAACTCCGCGGCAGACTCCGCCGCAAATGACTTCTGGCTGCCGGAGCTGCCGGAGGGACTTTCGGCGCCGGAGGGCGCCGCCGACCCGCTGGAGGCCATGCTGGCGCAGCTGGCGGCCCCGGAGGAACACCTCAGCTCGGATGGTTTCGCGATGCAAGCCGCCTGCCGCTCGGCTGCGGACGCGGCGGCGGGTGCAGCGGCGGCAGCAGCTCAGCCTGCGGCGGCCGCCGCCGGCAAGCCGGATCCGCCAGCAGCCGATGCGTCTGCGGCCTCACCGGCCGGCACGGCGTCCAGCTCGCAGACTGCTCAGGAGGAGACGCTCCAGGCGCGAGCGGCGGCGACGCAGGTGCTGCTCGGGCGGCTCATGGGGCCGGCCGGCGCGGCAAATGCGCCGACGTCGCCGGCGCTGGCCCCGCGGCCGGCGCACTCTGGCGAGTCGGCGCACAGCGCGGCGTGCGTCGGAACCGGTTCTGCGGCATCGCACGATCGCGAGGGCAGCCCGGCGTGCGAGTCGCGAGGGCCCGCAAAGCGCGGCGCGGACGCGGTGATTTCCGATGGCGGCAGCGGCGCCGGCAGCCCGCGGGATGGCTACGCCTCGCCGGCCACGAGCGACAGTGAGGGCGGCGCGGCCACCAGCAGGCGACCAGCCGCAGGCGGCGCGGCGCCAGCGACTGCCCTGCAGCAGCCGCAGCAGCGGCAGCAGCCTGGACAGCCGGCTCAGCAGGGGCAGCAGGCGTCACCGCTCGACTCGGCGGTGTCGCAAGCGGTCAGCAGTGCCGGCGAGGCGAGCCCGCCATCTGGCAGCCCCCGCGGCAAGGCGCACAGCACCGGCACAGGCGGCACGACGTGGCCGCCGTCCCCGCAGCCGCCGCAGCAGGGGCACCAGCAGGGCCAGCCGCTGCCGCAGGTGCTACAGGTGCCACAGCAGCAGCCCCCTCCGCCGCAGCAGCCGGCACAGAGTGCTGCCCAGCAAGTAACCTTCCAGCAGGCGCCACACCAGCAGACACTTTATCAGCAGACACAGCCACAGCCGGCGCCACAGCGGCAGGGCTCAGCAGGCAGCCCTTCCAGCAGCGACGGCGGCATCGCCGACGGCTGCAACGGCGGCGTCGGCGCCGCAGGGGGGGACGGCGAGGAGGAGCGCCGCGTGGCGCGCATGATGCGCAACCGGGAGTCGGCGCAGATGTCGCGCCAGCGCAAGAAGATGCACGCGGACGAGGTGGAGCGGCGCTGCACGGAGCTGCAGACCCACAACAGCCAGCTCGCAGGTGTGTACCGTGGGATGTTGTGCTTGGCTTTTACTGACTGGAGGAGCCATGTGAGGCTGGTTGCGCAGTTTCTGCGAGTTTGCCGTCTGGGGCTGACAACCCAGATCCAGAGCCGTCGCACATGCAGACTTGCAAGTGCCTTGGTGTGGGAGCCGGCAGGGCAGCACCTGGCTGAGACTGTTCTGCTGATGCTGGGCCGTCATCAGCAATCTGACACACCCTACATGAACACCCTAAACTCTGTCGTGCAGGCATGGTGCAGCGGCTGACGGCGGAGAACGCGGTGCTGCGGCACCAGCTGCTGACGGTGTGCGCGCAGACGGGGCAGGCGCTGCCGGCGCCCATCCCGCCGCCGCCCTTCCCGCCGGGCTTTGCGCCGCCGATGCCCGGCATGGCCTTCCCCGGCGGCACGCCCAAGGTGTCAATTTAAATTTCGGATTTTGAAATCGCATTGTGGCGCTTCCTGACGTCCGTCTTGAGGCTTCCAGCACCTGAGTCAGCTTTGCTCGAATCGCGTCTAGGAAGTGAGACACGAGAAGTGAGAAGACATGCGCTACTGTGAGCCGAGACTCACCCGTACAGCTGGAAACTAATGCACGCTGAGCCATGCTGATCTCGAAGACTTCGCACCTCACTGAGCCGATTTCTTCTGTCCCGTGAGCAGATTCCCATCCAGAAGCTGAAGCCGGTGCGGCCGGCGCCGGCGCCGCAGCCGCAGCGCGCCACCCCGGGCAAGGGCAGCCTGCCGGTGTCATCGCCCCCATCCGCCAGCCAGCCGTCGCGCAAGAAGCTGAGAACCGCCGCAGGTGCACTACCCTGTTCTGCTGCTGTGTCGACCCTAGCTTGTCGAGACTGGCCTTGTTGTCTTTTGCGTTGTTGCGCTGCCTTGCCAGACAGCCACATTGCTTGCGGCCAGGTCCCCACAGAACGGGCACAAACACCTATCAGAGTGTTTGTATGCTCCAGCCTGCAGCCACATGCCCATGCTCAGAGGCTCAACACACAGGTCCTCCGATGCTCCACACCCTCAGACCCAATGCCAGATGCTTATTGAATGCTTGCAGGCGCGACCACCGCGCTGCTGGCGGTTTTCGCGTGCGTCATGCTGTGCAGGCCGCTTGCGCCGGCGCCGGGCTCGTTGCCGCTGCTGTCCGGCCGGCAGCTGGGCGGCCAGGTCGCGCCGTACTCGCAGCTGCCGGCGGGACGTGCCATGATGGGTGGCGGCCGAGTGCTGAGTGCGCTGCCGCCGGTGACGACGGACGGCGTCAACGGCAGCACGCACGCGCAGGCGGTGGAGGTCGTCCGAGGTGGGTGCTGACATCAGGCTTGCAGCATTCACCCCCATAGCAAGTCCCTGCGGACATGTCGAGGGCTCTGGGCCTCGTCTGTGCGTACATGCAGCCTCGTGCGAAGGTGCCGAGTCAGTTGTGCATGATCAGGTGAGACTTCTGCATATGGGCACTGAAGGCAGCTCCAATGCTGTTCCGCAGGCATGCTCAACGACCTGAGCGAGCCAGGCGATGGCAGCGGTGGCAGCAATGGCAACAGCAGCGCGGCACTGGCGCTGGCATACAATGACCCAGTACTGGAATCCCTGGCGCTGCAGCGCCTGAAGGAGCTGGCGCCCCTGGTGAGATTCTTGCGTTCCCTATGATGCTTCGCTTCGCGACATACAAGGTGGCGGCAACAACAACACTGGACGCGAATGACATTGCAAGGGCACACCAGAATTGTCGAAAAGCTGACACACGGCCATCATTGGAGTCTTCAGTGCTACAGCACTGGGAGAGTGCAGGCCGCCCGATTGCGGCAGGACCTGAGCAGTGTCGGATCCGGGCGCAGGCGCTGTTTGCGGATGGGGCGGCGCAGGCACTGCCCGGCGGCCATTCCTTCGGCGGCGTCGCGCAGTCGGTTCTGGGCTCGGAGGGCCTCGCCTCCCCCATCGCCTGCCGCGAGGTGTTCCGCTTTGACGCCGCCGGGCTGCTCAACCAAGATTTCCCCGCTGCACGGGTGCGCTTCTTGTGGTGCCCCCTCCTTTGGCTTTCCGACGACTAAGGCCATCTTGCATCATACCTGCCAGCCTTAGTCATCCTTGAGCACCATGCGCTCTGGCAAAGCTGCACAGCCTTTGGCTTTGTCCCCTGATGTTTCCAAGGCTTGGCTCGCGCAGCCGACGCCTCCTGCATACATTTGCTGCTCCTGACACACGTCGTCCTGGAGCAGGTGGAGCAGTACGTGAACAGCCTACTGGCGCCCAAGCGGCGCCGGCCGCAGGCGCTGCCAATGCTGCCCGTCGGCGCCGACGCCGCCGCTTCGAGCGGCTCCGGCGGTGGGAAGCTCGGCAGCCGGCCGGGGCACGGCGCCGGCAGCGTCGGCGGCGGTGGCGGGATTGATAGCAGGACCGGCGGCGGCGGCGGCATGCGCGGGGGCGCCACGATCGGCGGCGAAGACAATGTCCGGGGCGGCGGCGGCCCGGCGGCGGGCAGCACCATCGTGTCGATGCTGTTGCCGACGAGAAACGGCTCGGTGCAGCAGTCGGGCAACCTGACGGCGCTGGACCAGATCTTCGTCGTCATGATGGAGCCCAGCGAGACGTACGCCACTTACTCGTGCCGGCTGCCGAGCCCGGTGCTGGTGTGAGGCGTCCGTAGCGGTTGGATGCAACAGATGCAGCGCATTTCACACCTGGCGCTCTGTAGTATTGAACGCCCTCGGTTGCTCGGCGGCTCACGGCTGTCTAGAACCAGTAGTCTTGCGCTCCAGGACCTCTGCGGAATAGGCCGGATGTGCCCTTGGAACACTGCATTTCGATGACTTGTGCGGTTTTGATGGGATGCAGCAGAGCATGTTTCCTTCATTTCTGGCTTCTGTGTGCGCGGAACTGTCTGCGCCGAACCACGCTTGGAAGTCTGCTTTGGAAAAGTTGGTATTCTGCCGCACTTCTTTGCACTCGACTCTTGTGTAACAATGACCATTATTTCTGCAGCGAAGATTGCATTTGCGTGAGCTGGCTACCTTGCTCTGTGTCACATGCAGCGCCTGCCGCCGCCCTGTCCATTCCCACACCTCAATTCCATGCCATTTTCTGTTCTGGACACCGCCTCGCGTCCATGCGACTTTCAGCCGCGGCGATGCAGATCTAAAGCTGCACACGCACGTCTCCACCAGTGCAGCGTGGAACATCGAGTTTCCGGGGGCATTGCTTTGACGGTTGACACCTGCAGCCACAGAGCGAATCGACGTCGCCTGGGAAGCGTTGCGCACCATTAGTCCTACAGCAGTAGATTCGCGACGGACATACTCCCGTGAGCAATGGTCTCCGGCTCGGACAGCGATGATGCGCCGATGGCGGTGCCGCTGGCAGATTCACACACAGCACCCGGACCGCCACCGCCTGCTTCACAGAACGAGCCGCACAAGCCGGTCCCGGTGACCCTCATCACAGGCAAGTGACCGTCTGAGCAAGCCTGGCGCGCGCATCAACATCGGCCTGCGCTCGCGTGTGCTGCAGCGGGCAAATCCTGATGAAACGCCAGCAGACGCCACCTTGGCGCTGACATGCCTCCTGCAACCAGCCGGTCTTCTAGTCTTCTTCCTGACTTCAGCCGTTGCCTCCCGTGCAAGGCTTCTTGGGCGCCGGCAAACCCATGCTGGTGCGGCACATCCTGACGGCGCGGCACGGCCACATTTACATGTTTCAACGTCCCCAAATTTCACTTTTCTTCCTTGAAAGACTTCCTGTTCCTTGAAAGGCTTCCTGGGCGGCGGCAAGTCCACGCTGGTGCGGCACATCCTGACGGCGCAGCACGGCCGCCGCATCGCCGTCATCGTCAACGAATTCGGCGAGGAGCTGGGCATCGAGCGCGCCATCGTCAACGAGAACGACGTGAGCGCCATGAAATTGGGTCTAAGTTTTGTTTGAAGCTAGCCTAGATCAGGTTTTGTGCTGCCGAGTGGTTGCTGCAGGAGGAGGTACTGCTGTGTGGTCAGCCATCGTCAACAAGAACGACGTGAGCGGCATGTAAAAGTGGAATGATTGACACTCGCTGAGAGCAGGCATTGGGACTGCCGCATGGTGCCTGTTGCATGGTGCAGCATGGTGCCGCGCGTCCGGCTGCGAGGCGTGCAGACGACTGCTGCGCCGCAACAGAGAAGCCGCCTTAATGGCCGATTCAACGGCCCTTGAACCGACCTCGGACTGACCTCTGCACAGGGCGGGCCGGAGACGGCAGTGGACGATTGGTTGGAGCTGGCCAACGGCTGCCTGTGCTGCAGGTCGGTGGTTCGCTGTCTGGTGACTTCTGTTTGGTGATTCGTGCTTTTGGCCTGCTGCTGGCCGTCCCCGCGCATTCGGGGGCTTGGAGCCCTGCCAGTTGCGCGCGCTGATGCCTGTGTTGGGTCAACGGGTGCAATGCCGACCAGAGCAAAGGCTTGAGCAAACACCAGAGCAGAGACTAGAGCATCGCGTGTGGCTGCAGCATGAAGAACGAGCTGGTGGCGGGGCTGGAGGGACTGCTGGCGCAGCGCCACCGCTTCGACTACATCCTCATTGAAACATCAGGTGCACTTTGTTACTTTTAAAAAACGGTTCTCCCCTCTGAACTACACGTCATCGGGTGCTGCTTTGACCTGTCTGCACACTATTGGCGCAGCGCAACAGCTTCGACTACATCCTCACTGAAACGTCAGGTATGCTGGTTTCTGCCCTGTGGCAAGCATCAAGAATCTTGCGACACTGTAATGACTGGTGGCTCATCCGAACCTGCCGAATGTGGTTTGATGTCATGTCGGCCGCCGACAGCGCCCTGCCGCGCCCGACCTTGCTGTGCAGCCAACCCCCTGAACGCAGCATTACGCGTCGTTTGCATGTGACTGCACAGGACCGGCGAATTCAAGGCCGGTAGCCACGGCGTTGTGAACAGACATGGAGCTGGAGGCAGGCGTCATCCTCGACGACTTAGTGACATATATAAGTTCGATAAAAAAATATCAAATGCCCAGCATGCTCATTGCGCAGGACTGGCCGACCCGGGACTGGTGGCCACGGCGCTGTGAACAGACATGGAGCTGGAGTCGGGAGTGACGATGATTGCTTTATGACAGCTGTCACACAAGCTGCAATTGGTGTTTTTGCGACACACACAGGGCTAGCCAATCCGGGGCCGGTGGCCACGGCGCTGTGGACTGACGCGGAGCTGGAGGCGGGAGTGACGCTCGACGGCATCGTGACGGTGGCTGACGCGCGGCACCTGCCCCGCCAGCTGGCGGCGGCGCCCGCTGGAGGCGAGGAGGGGAGCGGCGGCGGCGGCACAGCCGTGAACGAGGCGCAGCAGCAGATCGCCTACTCAGACGTCGTCCTGCTGAACAAGGTGTCGCGCCCTGCTGGACTGTCTTGTCTCCGCGGCAGACGTGGCAGAGCGGGGGCGCTGTGCAGCGACCGGTCGCTGCAGAGGGTGGCTGCCGGTGCCAAATGCTCAGGCGCTTTAGACGCACAGCGGCTGCCGATCTTCTCCGATGCGGGTGTGCATTCTGGACTGAGCAAACTCATGCCTGCAGATCAACGAGTATTTCAGGTGTAATTCAGCGTGTCTTCCAAACGTCGCATGATCGATGCGCATCGCTACGCATGTCACTTCCGTACTGGACCGCAACGCTCAATTTGCAACAGGGTGTTGCCGCATGCAGGTGGATCTGGAGGACGAAGCAGGGCTCGCAACGGTGGAGGCAACAATCGCGGGCATCAACCCCGCGGCGCGGCGCATCCGCACGCGCCACAGCGCCGTGGATGTGGCCGACATCTTGGACATCCGCGCCCTGGCTGGCGACAGGTGCCCGCCCCCGCAGTCGCTAGCAGGAACTGACGCACTCCTGCGACAATCCAGCCTGAGTGCAGCAGATGGAGGTTTGTAAGCAGTGGCAGCCGGCAACACCTCTCATCTCAGCTCAGTCAGTGGAGGCCACAGAGCCCAACTGAATATCGCTCGGCTGTCTGGTACACTCGTGGGGCCGGAGACAGGCCTCGTTCTGCACCATGTGTGCACTATATGGAACCGCTGACGCGGCCGATTTCACGGGTGCAGGGCGGTCAGAGGCCTCGACCACGAGCCGTCAGCGGCGGCTTTGGCCAGGCACAGCAGCGCAGCAAACGGCGCAGCAGCCGAGCAGGACGGGCAGCCGCATTCCGATGCTGCTGGCGGCGCAGCGGAGTGCAGGCGGCCGGGCGGCGGTGCTCCCGGCCATCGCCACGCGCATGAGCATGCAGACGAGGCGCAGCCGGCAGTGAATGGCGGTGTGAAGCACGACTCAGCTGCAGCAGACGCCCATGCGCACGGCTCCGGCAGCGGCCACGCCCATGAGGACCACCATCTGCACGCAAACCGCGTCACGTCGGTCAGCCTGCGGCTGCCAGAGGCACTGGACCTGCAGCGGTGCGTCAGTACAAATGAACTGAACAATATTGATAGGTAGAATGTTTGCAAGCTTGCCGAAGTGTGAGCAGCGCTTCACCGGCATCGTGCATTATTGCTGATTGCGAAGGAAGGCAGACAGCGCATGATGCCGCATGAAAGATGCAGGCGCACTTCATGCAGCTCCGCCGTCCCCGCTGATGTGCTGTCCTTTGACTGGCGAGGCGCAGGCTGCGGCGGTGGGTGGAGGGGCTGCTGTGGGACCGGTTGCCGGGCGAGGCTGACATCTTCCGCATGAAGGGCGTGCTCAATGTTACCGGCAGCGCCAGGCAGCACCTGCTGCAGGTGCTGCATTCTACGCACTGCGGTCCAGAAGTTTGCTCATTGTAATATGATATGTATCGTGTGCGACAGGGAGTTGTGCTCGTGGTGTGACGGTGTGCTGCACACTGGACATGGGAACGTGAACCAGCCATGCTGCTGTGACTGCGGTATTGGTGCTGCCGTGCACATGCAAAACTGTGTGCGGTCACTGGCGAATGCTGTCAGCGTGTGTGCAGGCGGTGCACGAGCTGTACGACGTCACAGAAGGTGCAGCCTGGGACGGCGATGGAATGAGATCGAACAGAGTCGTGGTCATTGGCTGTCGCTTGAATCGCACAGAACTAGAGGAAGGCTTGATGCAATGTGCGACATGATGCATTATTGCATTGACAGCAATAAGGCAGCCGCCAGTTGGCCGTGTAGGAATACTTGCACTCAGCAAGGAAGCAATTGTGACGTGCGAAGACTCCAACGTATTCCAACGGCGTCATTCAGCAGCAGCAACGTATCAAATCTGCTGGTCGCTGCTGGAAACGCGCCCCTGCCTGAAATGCAGAGGCAAAAGCCGTTGCCCCCACTGTGGATCGAACACAGGACCTCACCCTTACGAAGGGCGCGCACTACCACTGTGCTATAGGGGCAGAATAACTTGTTACGGCAGCCATTTTTGCGGTACATAAACACAAAACCACCATTTTCTCAATATTTCCTGGGCGCTCAATATTTCCTGGGCACTTCTCGTTTGCACGCGCGCCAGGCCGAGGGGCGGGCCTCGGCCGGCCAGGGTGGGGCCGACGGCTGCTCCAGCAGACCGTGCGGCCTTCGAGAGTGTCCCTCTTCGGGCCGCAGCGCCCGG
>JAABUL010001693.1_pt1 | contig 40282 bp, 11 predicted proteins | sample 5559151 | NCBI WGS metagenome assembly JAABUL01 (sample SAMN10711876, study PRJNA513368) | rock metagenome | isolation source: Antarctica rocks | place: Antarctica: Victoria Land, Pudding Butte sud | reverse complement strand
TTATTTTAAAATTGACTCAACTCGACTCGAGTTAATATTCGATTTTAATATTAGAAGTTAAATTAAATTGCTAGAAAATCGAAAATTACGTTATTATGTCAAGAATTACTAATTTTAGATTTTTTTTTATTAATAAAATAGAATATTTGTATTTATAGACTCTATAGATCTTATAGATGCAATTTATTAATAAAATACAATATTTGCATTTATAGACTCTATAAATCTTATAGATATAATTTATTAATAGAATATATTATTTGCATTTATAGAATCTATAGAATCTATAGATGCAATTTAATTATTTTCTTTTTAAAAAGTAAAAATGCATTACTATAATATATTACTTTATTATAATTTAAATAATTAAATATTAAAAATATATATTAACTATATATTGACTATATATTGACTATATATTAATTATTAATAATTATAATATAATTATTTAAATAGTCTTAACAATTCGAGTCGATTTTTTGAATTAAATTTTGATTTTAATTCTAGAAATTAATTCGACTTAATTTGATCTTTAATTTTAACTTTAGAAATCGACTTGTTAAGACTTTTAAATTAAGTTAATTCAAATTGTTAAAATTTGAATCGATTAATCAACTTGAACTCGATTAATCGACTCGACGCAATTAGTCTAAATATAGCGTTTATGCTAATCGCGAACAACTTGTTTTAAATTATAAAAACTTCGAAAAATGCGCAAGTATTGCTCTAAAGATATATTTACTTTAAGTAAAAATATTATATAGATCTTCTTCTTAAGAAAAAACTTAATAAAGACGTTGTTAACATCTATCTAATAACATTCTAAATTTTTTAGCATAATAATAACAAGAAATATTTGTAAAATATTAAATTTAATAATTGAAACAAAAGTGTTTTTGTAGTTAATTTCAAAAATTTGTATAAAGTTTTTTGCAATTAATCTTGCTTTAAGTTTCTTCAATGTTTTATTTATATATATGTTTGCTTTAAATATTTACTTGCTTGTTATAATATTAATGTTTCAAAAAAAAGTAACAATTTTTTATATATTATTAGTAGCGAGAGCAAGTAATTCTTCTTATATAGTATCTTTTTATAGCTTTTTTTAAACAAAATTGTTTACAATCTTGTTTACAATCTTTAATACAAATATAATAAATTTGTTAATATTATTATCTTTTTTATTAATAACTACAAAGTCGCACTTTAAGTTTATAGTTTTATTAATTATATTTTAAGCTATAAAGATTATTATAGTACAAACAATTTTGCTTCGATGTTTTTGTAAGTTTTTTGCACTACTATGAATTTGTTCTCTCTTTAGAATAACAACGTGCAAAAATGTCTATATATAATGTTTAAATAGAACAAAATTATCTAAAGTTATCTAAAGAGAATCTAAAGTAATCTAGATAAAATCTAAATTATTTTAAGCAAAATTTAGATTAATATAAACAAGATATAAGCTAGTATAAACGAAATCTAAGTTAATATAAGCAAGATTTAAATTAAATTTATTTTTGATTGCATTTTTGCGAAATTTATCTATTAATTATCTTTTTAACAAAATATTAATAATCTTAATATATATCTTAAAATTAACATATTCTTTCTTTTCGCTTTTAACATATTTAACAATATTATATTTAATAATTTTACTTAAGTTTAATGTTTATATTTTGACAAATATATTTGTTTTGTTAATATATTTAAGAAATACTTTTATTTGTTCTTTATTTATAAGTTTATTTTTTTTGTCTTTAACAAGAAAAGATTTAAAGTTTATATAGAAATAGTATTTGCAATCTTATATACGTAAAAAATTAATAAATAATTTAACATTAATAAATATCTTTATAGATATAATAAATTTATAATTAATAAACAATTTAATTGTTATACAATTTCGCAAATATATATTTATTTGTGCAACTTTTAGTTAAAACTTAATAAAAAGTTTTGTCTCTTTAATTATAATTTTTATAAAGTTTTCGATAATTTGTATATTTTGTTTAACAATATTATTTTAAAGAGAATTGTACAACAAAATATAATTAAGTATAATATTAAAAAATAAATATTATTTATTAAGTGCTAATTTAAGTTTTATGTTGTTATTGTTACAAATTACAAATACTTTAATTTTATTTTAAAACTTTGTTTGTATTTGCTATTAATAAAAAATATCTATAACTTGTTTTTGTTTAATTATTGTTAATATTTATGTTTTATAAAAGTAATTATTAACAATTTTAAAAAAATACTTGTATTTAAGTTTTAAAATTAGTAATAATTTGCAAATATTAATTAAAATAAAAGCTAAAATAATTGTTTTACATTTATTAATATAATAATTTTTATTATTGTAAAGCTTAATTAATGCGCATACTTTATAAGAATTTTTTATATCTTTAATAACAAAAACAAGCTTTAAGAGTATAATAATTTTATATAGCTTTTGTAGCTTAATTGCGTCTAAATAAGCAAATTAACAATATTAAAAACTATATAGCTTTGCTTTAAAGTTGTTAATAATTACTTTATTAATATTAATTTGTATTTAATTCTTTTAATTAAATGCGCTATTAATTGTTGAAAACGCTACAAGAGACTTTTGTTATATAATAATAATAAAAACAAATTTGTTTAAATTTAACGCTATTTTGTTTATTATATATATATCTTTTTATTAATTTGCAATAAGAATATATCTTCTTTATTTATCTTACATTTATATATTATATTTGTTAAAGTTTTTATATAGATTTTTCTAATATATGCGTCTACTAGACAAAAAATTAACTTTAAAATCTAAAACAAAAAAATATTTGTTAAATATACTTTGTTTTTGTTTTTTGTATATATTGTTGTTGTTTTATATTAATTTAAAAACAATTTTCTCTTTTTAATTTTAACAATATGTTTAGAAATAATAATAAAAAAATTTCTAAAATATTAAAGCTAATTAGTTATATATAAGAAAACGCTGGTATTAACAACTTATTTATTGTCGAAGATTTTATTAATATTTTTTTTAAATAACGTTGCAAGTTCTTTATTAATACTTTTTTTAATATTGAAGTTGCTATTATTAAGTAAAGATTCTTTTAACAAATTATTATTTTTAATATTGTAGAAACAATACTTTTTGTAAAATTTTCGCTTATTATTTTTAATAATTCTTGTTTTTTTATTTTTTTTCAAATATATTTGCGAATATTAATACGAAAAAGATACTTTTTAATAAAATATTTAAGATTTTAACAAAGATAGCAACAATATATATCTTTACTAATTTTTTAATCAAAAAAATTAGATTTTTAATAAAGATTAAAGTTCGATTTTAAAAAGAAAATTTAATATTAATATCGAAATTTTGAACAACTAGCTTTGCGTTTAATTTATATAGCAATTTTATTAATTTTAAACAATATCTTTTTTTTTGCAATTTTTAAAGAATTATATTAACGTTAAAAGAATTTTAAATATTAAGAGTATTTCGAGTTGCAATATATTTTAAAAGCTAAAAAATTAGTAATATTTAAATTAGTTTATTGTTGCGATACAATTTCTTTATATTAGATTAAATTTTAACAATTTTTTGTTCTAGCTTCTTAAGATATGTTTATACTTTATTAATACTTTAATTAATGAACTTTTTATAGTTTATATAGTTTGTCAAATATTATCTTTTAATAATTTGAAGCTTTTCTTTGTATTTATATATCAAGAATCTTTATATCTTATATGCGATAATTATAGCAATTATATTTTTTTTGTTGTTCTTGTTTAAGCAAAGTTGAATATAAAGAGTAGCTTTAACATTTGTTTTTATATTTTTAAATGAAAAAATTATTGATAATATTAAATTAGTTTTGTTTGTAAAAATAAAAAATACAATAAAGTTTAAAGATTAAATTATATTTTAAAGATTTTTTGCTATAAGATAATTTTTTATTTGACAAAATTATTGCTTGTTTGTAATTCGACTAAGTATATTAATTGTTTTGCGTATATTGTTTTCTATAATATACAAAAGTAAATAAAGTAAAGTTAATAAAAGAATAAAAAGATAAATAAAGTAATATTTGTTAAGTAACAATAAAGAGATTTAATATACTAATTTTTTATTAATTTAGAGCGAAAATTGTAATTACGTTATTGTCTTAATAGTATTTTTTAATATTATGTTTGCTTTTTTTAAAGCAAGTTAATTTGCTCTTTTTAAAGCGTTAACTAGTTCTCTTTAAGACAATATAGTTTGCTCTTTTTAAAATATTAAATAGCTCTCTTTTAAATATATAAATTAGTTTCTTTTATTGTTGTTTGTTCTTTGTAGAATTTATAATCGAACAAAATCAATTTGTTTGCGTAAATTTTTTTTGCGTAACTCGAAGATATATGTCGATTTCTATTTGTTAATAATAATGTCTTTTGTTCTTTATAAAATGCGATCAAAATTGTTGCAATAATAGTATTAGAAATTGTTAAATTAAAAGTCTTCGCAAACTTAAACTTATAATTTATTGAAAAATATAACAAACAATATAATAAATTATTAGTTTTATAAAAGATAATTATATACAAATAGCAAAGATTGCAAAATATATTGTAGTGTCTAAGCTAGTCTTAATTAAGTCTAGCTTACTTAGGTTAAGTTAATTTAAATTTGAGTTAATTCGCTAAGCAAATTAATCAAAAGTAGACGAACAACTCTCTAGATTGCTTACTTGCTACTATAACAATTTGCAAGCTTTAGATATGTTGTTGTCGTATTGCGCAATATTACATATAAAATTATTATTATTTAATAGATTCTATATCAAATTCTGTTGCACTTTTCTTATAAATTGCTTCTATCAATTATATTTACTCTTAATTATAATTTATACTTAACTCAATACACTAGATTATTATGCTTCAAAAAAATTGTATATTTACTTAGTATATATTATAATGTTAGGTTAGCAATCCGCCAGCTACGTTCGTCGATTAAACAACTCTTTGTTTCAATCTTGCTTAATCTTCTAAGTTCGATCTTAATTAAATCTATATTAGACTAGATTAAATCTAGGCTAGACTAGACTAGATTTAGGTCAATTCTTGCTAGACATAAAGTTTGCAATCTTATATAGTTAACGTTGTCTTATTTCTCTCTTTTCTCTCTTGTCTTTCGTTCTACATATTAAATCTAGTGTAGATTTAAGTTCTACCTAGTTATCAATCTAGATATCTCTTTGATAGAGGTTCCGAGCTTAGTTCCTAACAGTATAAATTTTATTTGCAATAAAAGATTTGAGCATATTATTTTTCAAGTCTTTTGTTTTATTAAAATATTCTTTACTTTAAAATATTTGTAATCTAACTTTTTATTTAAATAATTTCCAATCTTCTTTCAAGCTTTTTTAATTTTCTTACTAAGTTATTCTTTTTTAATATCTAATTATAAATTGCTATTGTTATTAATATAATTACTTAATATTTATGCAAATAAATAACAAATATAAATCTTAATAATTAATTTATAATAAATAATAAATAAATATTTAGTTTAATGTAATATCTTTTTTTATAAATATAATATTATTAATTTTTCTTTTGTATTGTTGATATTATTATTATTAAAATAAATTCTAGTATATATATTATTAATTAATTGAAAAGAATTAGATTTTTAATATTATATATATTAAATCTTTAAAATATTATAACAATTTTGCAAGAATGCTTTTATTAAATACTTTAATAATATTTAATTTTTGTTATTTTCAAATTAATTATTTATTCTTTTAAATTTTAAGTAAATTTTTAATTTTAATATAATATATCTATCTTTATTAAAGACTCTTCTTATAGATTTATTGTTGCTTAAGTCTATTGCAATCTTATTGTTATTATAAGTCTCTATATATTTAATTGTATTGCACTTTAATAATAATAATATTTTAAGATTACTTATATAATAATGTCTTTTCTATAATACAACTTAATATCTTGATAAACTTATTATTATTAAGATTAATATATTTTTATATTGTATTTCAAAAGTTGTTTAATATAATTTAATAATATATTATTATTAATAAAATTTATACAACAATAATTAAAAAGAAAAATAAAAAAGAATATTAGATTGCAAATAATTTTTTGTTATAATTAAAAGAATTTATCTTATTTTAAGTATTAAGAATAATTTATTTAATCTTAATAAAAATTTATTAAACTTTTGTTAAGATTAAATAAATTATAAGCTTTATTATCGAGTCTTAAGATTCTTAATATATAATATAATTTTATTATATTATTTAATATTAAAAGTCTTAAGTATAAATATATTTTCTACAAGTATCTTATATAATTTCTTTAGTAATTAGCTATTTAAATTAAGTATTACAAGAAATCTAAAATATACAATTATTGTTTGCAACAAATAAAATTATAAATAAAAAGTAAATAAATTCTTTTGTATATATTTCTTTTAGTATAGTTTTTTATTTATACTTGTTGCTAATATATATTCTTGTAAATTTAACTTAATTATATATTATTATATCTATAATATAATTATAATTTAACTTATTCTTAATTAACTTTATAAATCTATTATATTTTATATTATTAATATAAATTATATTTTTTACTACTTTATATTTAAGAAAATCTTGTAATCTACAATATATACTATAATTAAGATTGCAATTAATCTATATTATAATATTTTTAACTAATTTAACTAATATTAATTAAGATCTCTTGTAATTTTATTTATTGTAGATAATATAATTTATAATATATATATATATTTCTAGTTAAAAAAATAATAAAGAATTGTACTTAAAATTGTTTTATTATATTTTTAATATTAAGTTATTTTTTATATTGTAATTTAATTATTATATTATAAATATTAATATAAAATTACTTCTTAATCTTAAAATATTGTTAAATATAATATAAAACTTATAATATATAACTTTAAAGATTAATCTAAGAGTTTTTTTTAACTTATTTATATTTAGCTTTTATTTTATAAGTTAAAGAGATTTTATCTAATTTTGTATTTATATCTTTAATTATATATATTTAGACTTATTAATATTAAGTTCTTCTTTTACTTTATTTATTAATTATTTATAATATATATACTTTTTATAAGATATCTTTAACAATATATTTATTATATTAAATAGAAAACTTAATATTTGTTAAATCTTTTTATATCTATAATTAATAATTATATTTATTATAAAAAACTTTAGTATTAATAATTTATAACTTTAGAATTTAATTAATATTATACTTATTATATTTTATTTATATAATAATTAATATTAACTCTTAATAATTTATCTATTGCTTAAGTTCTTAACTAAATTTATAAAATATATATTAATTATCTAAAGTTTACTATTAAGTTACTTATATCTTTTTATAATATAATTACTTGTAATTATTAAGTTAATTTAACTTTTTAAATTAATTTATTAATATAATTAACTTTAATTAACTAACTTTATAATATTAAATTTATAGTTAATAATACTTTTGTAATAAATAAAACTTTATTTATTATATATTTATTATAAGAATATAGTTTTTATAAGATTAAACTTTAACTTTAATTCTTATTAATTAATAGTTAAAACTTTTATTTATTAAAAGTAATTTAATTAAATAAAGCAAAAAAATAATTATATTTCTTAATTAATTAATTATATAATATTATTAACTTTAATAATTCTATATATATTCTAAAATATAAATATAATATATATATATTGTTTAATTTTTATCTATAATAAAATAAAATTAATTTTAAATATCTTTAGCTTTTATATTTAAAGTAATATTTTGTTGCTTTTATTTCTTTATACAAGAAATTTTTTTTTAAATTAAATTATATAAATTTTAGTTATTAAAGTTATTAATATAGAAGATCTTATTTTTGTTTAATTTGTTATAACTATTATTTGCTAATATAATATATATACTTCTTAAAATTATATATAGATAAAAAATTAATTAATTATAAATAGACTAATTGTTCGATTCTAATAGTTGAAATCAAATTGTATAAATTATAAAAATACTAACTATATTAGATTAAAACTTAATCTAATTAGATATAACTTTCGAATCAAATTATAGATTTTAGAGAAAAATCGATTCGAACAATTAGTTTAACTATAAATAAATAAGAATTTTTAATATTATCTTTAAATTAATATTCTATCTTAATTATTTTATATACAATATATTAAATTTTCTTATTATAAAATTTAAGTAGTTTAACAAGAATATTATTGTATTATAGTTTATTACTTTTGTTATCTTATTGTAATAAATCTATAATAAAAAGAATAAATTATAGCTAATTAAATAATTAATTATTTAATAAAGTTAATATTTTAATTATTTCTTTTAATCTTTTCTTAATTAAAATATAATTATATCTTTAAACTTTCTTCTTTCTTTGTTAGTTTAATAAATAGTATACTTTATTATTAATAAGATTTAACTTATTCTTAAAGTTTCTATAACTTTAATAATTGAAAAATTAATTAAATCTAAAGTAATAAATATAGTTTAATTGTTTTAAGAAAACTTAAAAAAACTATAGAAATATTTAAATAAAAAGTTATTATGCTTTATTATTAATATTATTAAATTAATTAATATTAATTATAGTTTATATAAGATTAAAAGATTAATTTAGATTAATTTAAAATAAAGAAAGAAAGATTAAATATAGATTAAGAAGAAAGTTAATTATCTTAAATAATATAAAAAAACTGTTACTTATATTTTGTGCTATTAAGATTTTAATATTAAGATGCTAATATATAATAAATAGAATTATTGAATGTATTTAATAAATTTAACATTAAAGCTCAAAACATTTTAAGATAAAAAAGTAATTAAAGATATTAAGAATAATGTTAATAACAATAAAAACTTGATCAAAAATAATAATTAGATGAAAAATAAGTTACTAGTTCTAGTCGAAGATTGTAAGTTTATCGAACGCGAGATCGTTAACGATGCTCTTGATCCAATTCTTAGTATACGAAAAGCTCATGATCAATGACTTCTAAATCTAGGTTCGCGAAGTATCGAAAACTAAGTGTGTTCATATAATCGATTGGCATTGATGCAACTAGAGTGCCAAAGCAAAAGAGAAAGTTTAAATCACAAAAAGAATAAGCTTTTGATGTTAATAAGTGATTTGATAAAGACTCACACAACGTATTGATTCTTGTTTTGATCGAATTTGTTCTTATAACAAGCAAGAACTTTTAATAGCTTGTACATGTCTTTCTTAATGTCGTCCTTAATTGGCTTGTACATCGTGATTCAATCGATTCAAGACATAATGTCGACTATTCACTTGGGACTTTGATCAACACCATTTCGTTTAAACTATATATCGTCGTGTTAGTTTCAAAGATGTTAAATAGATTAGAAATTCTATCCCTTGCTCTAAGCGTTTATAGTTGACAAGGAATGTTCTAGGAAAAAAGGAAATGCTTATCTCAACGACGTACGTTACGAGCAACGAAAGAAATTCATAGACGTCGTCCTTGATATCGATATGCGCGTTCTTTTTTGGTTTCGACTAGAAGAAGTCTTGCGTTATATGAATTACACCAAGAGGTTTTCGTCGCCTCGTTAGGATTTGAGAAGATGCGTTCTTAATGTCATGTTGCAAATCGTAGAAAAGCTCATTGATAACTTCGAGAAACATTGAAGTCGTTATTTGAGATTATCATGTAAATTTTGAATAATTATCTTTTTTCTCGAGCTAATAAATGTATCATGGATTGCAAGGGCTTTCTTAGATTTCATATTAATTCTTGTCCATAATGACATAAGAGTTTTAGTTAAACTACAAAGTGAAGTTAGTAATAAGAGATAATATGCGATGATGAGATGCAACTTACAAGGTCTTGTGCGACATTAGTGATCTCTTGCACGATCGCACTAGAGTCGATCTTGATTCTTTTATCGTTCAAGATATACTTTGCGTTAAGAGCGTTAAGCCTTGCGACGTTCTTTGTGAGCTTCTAGTCTAAATCTATGATCTCGTGATCTATGATTGTCTTTCTCTTGAAGACTTGGATTTGTGGGCCAATACATGATTTTTGAGTTCGAAATTAAATTTGTGAGTTTTTAGTCTCAAATTCGAAACTAATTGCGAAACATGATGTTAGTGTCGCAAGTCAATAAATAGCGAAAAATAAAAAGTGTCTTCAACAATTCGTAAAGCTCAACGTATACATTAACGCCCTCGTGGGTACGCAATAGAGGAGCACGCTAATTGAAGATTTAACTTACTTTTTGCTGTCTCGCTTGTTGGGCCATTCAAGACAAGATTAGAATCTACTTCTAGACCAGCATTGAAACTAGGCTCGCCAACAACATCGCACATCGATTCACTTCGTCGTTTAATGTTGAGAGTCGAAACACAAACGCAAGAGTGATAAAGAAGCGCCAATGTGAGAAAAGAGATGAATGACAGCATGCTAGATCATGAAAAGTGGAGCGCCAAGATTGATTGATGCTCTAAACATAAGAGCATACGTATAATGATATTTTATAGTAATTGCGAAAGGATGTGCATAGTTGGTAATAAATTTTGTGTCTCGTGCCAACATCTATAGTAGATGTTCGACAATCTCAAGAGACATGTTTATCGAATGCTTGAGTCGCGTCTTAGAATATTGGCAAGAATTATTATTCGAAAGCATGATTATTATGTAGTTTAGGGCGCAGCGAGGCAAATATCGAAGAGACTAGACTCTCGTATAACATTGTTAATGTTTTCTAGCTTGTTGGTTAGTATGCATTGCCAGAGTCAATAAGCAAAGGATCCATCCTATTAGTAGCAACATGGCGCAAGGACTACGCCTAAAAGTCTGTATAATATCGAATAGAAACATTGGATGGATAGAAACCCACTTTAAGAAGTTGCTTGTTAACCTCGTTGCGAAAGAAGATTAGCTTCAACCGTTGGAGCTAGTCGTGTTGTACGGTCAAGCTATTAGAACCCTTGAGGTAGAAGACGGGTCATGCATAAGAACCAAGCTAGAAGATCGATTCCTATCATTAATCATGATGCAGTTGGTGGATTGAAGCTTCGTGATGGGGCGGAGTCTATGATTGTGAATCTGCGCCACACGACAGGATCCCTTTGTAAGGATTGTTTCAAGACATGCTTGCAACAAACCTCATATGCTAATGACATCTATATTTGAATAAGAATTATGGAGCGCCATCATTCTACGTAATACAAAAGACATTGATGGTTAATCTCCGTTAAGGATTCTGGCTTCTTCGAAACATGCTAGAGGATATCGTCTTACTATTGTCTTTCTTCGCAAGTCACTTTGTGTTTTTAGAACGATATCGAGATAAGTTCAACGTACAAGTATAAAAATATAAAAATATAAAAATATCGAGAATTCTCAATCGTTGTTAGCGTGCCAAGAAGCGCTAGTGACTTAAATAGACGATTTTTGCTTTCTAACGTAGAACCATCATCAATAAACTACTTTGCTACTACATTAATCATCCACGCTACAACGTTTTTCTAATCTAGGTAATAGTAACATTCGCAACAGAAGAATTTAAAATGCAAGCAATAAAACTACGTCATTGGCGCCTACAAGGAATGTTATACGAATCCGACAATCTAATTTGATTTAACTCTAGATCAATACTTCAATACTTTGGCATGTAGCAACAACAAACCATTGCGATCGCACGCAAGGACGATGATGTCTACTTGTCATTTCTATTTGTGAAGATTGCTATTAAAGTCTTTGGCCAACTTTCATCATTCGTTGATGTGTTTGTATTGACAACAACTTGCTCTCGACTTTGAACTATTTGATTGACAAACGTACTCGCAATATATAACGACGTCGAACGAAGATATATTTCTTGCGAGCGTCACGCGCGTAGCTTTCTCGCAACGCAGCAAGGACATTCATCTATGCAAGTATCATCCCTAAATGCTAGAGACGTAATACATCTACTACAGAACGCCAACGAGATAGAAAGAGCGATCGTACAATTCGAAAGAGAAATCGTAAGCAAGGTTCGAAGTAAGTCATCCTAGTCATCCACAACATTCTTGGTTGTGCTAATCATGAGATAGATCATGGTCACTCAATCAAACGTTATTATGGCAAAGGGGCTTGAAGGCATTCATCGCACCTAACACGCACGAAGCGCTCACGCTTCATCACCTCGTACTACTAGCTCTAGGGCATAATGAAAGTGAATGCGATCGAGTGGCAATCAAGACTCGAAGCCATGACCCTAAAGCAAATCTATCATCTCTACGAAATGAGTAGACTCACTCAAAGCATCGGAGGCGAGAAGATTATTTCTCCTCTTCGACACTCGTGCCACGATCCGGACTCACTTCATGCTATAAATAGCAACAAGTTCAAGAAGCGAAAGGCTCTAAAGCGCAAGATTATGGATTATTTAAAGCGGAGATACATGGAAGTATACAATGAGGGAGCTGAAGATTCATGGATTTACGCCAACGATGAGGGGTTTCTGTGGTTCATTATAATGTGAGATCACTAGCAAAGGGATTTCAAAAGTATTGTGTGTAGGCAACGAAAGCCAAACTGCGCTAAGGAGCGCCTTTGGGATGATAGCTCAAATGAGTACACGTGAGTGAGCAAACTAAAATCAATACTATTGATCATGATTTGATGTCAATGCGCCACATAGCAAATTAGCAAAGATGCAAGATAGGCATTACATATAGGCCTTAGTAGAGAGAATTCAATAAGTACTACTAGAGCCAAGAATTCTATAAAATTTACGAGAACTACGACCAACGATAATGTTAGAATTGTCAAGACGTAGATTTCGAGTTTCGAGACACGTCAACGATTGCAAGAGAGAAATAGAATGAATTGAAACGCTATCAAACATTATGAATAGAATCATTGACAATATGATTGAACTCGCTATAAATCTCTTGTTGCGCATCGTTCTTTGATGTGATGGTTAAAAAACGATAAAAAGTCGAGAAGTATCTAATTGACTCGCAAAGATTAGCCGCAAGGAACTCAACATTTAATGGCCAACAAACGACACGAAATAAGCGATAAGCAAGATAATAGCATAGGTATATTGTATATATAGATCCCTAAGATGAGTCGACGTTAAGAGTCACTTCGATCGCTAAGAAATATAGTCGAACGTGTTCTCATCTAAGTGATAGCTAGCTCTTGTGTCTCTACGTTAAACATCGTCATTATCTCTCTCTACATGAAATCATAGACGTAGCACTCTTCAATCATTTGAAAGCGCGATTTCGTCGTTTGCTTCCTAGCAATCGCATCTTAATCAATCGATCGAAACAAAAATGACATCGAGTAACTAAGAACAACGCAAATTAGATCTTCATTCTTTGTTATTTCAAGTGCAAGTCTTATGTATTGGGTGCCTTGCTCTTCGCATTTAACTTCTAATGATTAGTTTCGTTACATAACGAAGAAGACGCGCACTTTGTAGGCATCTTAAATAAAGTACAATGTATCTTGTGAATCACGTTGTGGCGTGTATCTTTTCATAGAATGCATTTGCTCAAATGTGTTATTTAAGGCTTCGAAGTCTACGACTATCTTAGCATTAGAGACTAGCACTAGTAGGCCCAAAGTATCTTCATCTTTTGTTAGCTTCATTCTAGTAGTCAAGACTCGTTGACATGCATCTACAATGTCTAGTCTCGTCGCATAAGATTGTTGTTTTTGGGCGAACAAGATGCAACTTTTAATCTAGCTTTGACGTTAAGTCATCAAGCGATTTAGTATTTTTTATCGATCATTCTAAGAGTTCGATTTGTTGGTACTAGAAAGAGAAAACTCAAAAGATTGCGCAACTTTTGTTATAATATCGAGTCGTCTTATTTGCCCATGCAGAGTTTTGCTAAAGTTGGAGAGTCATAGAGCACTCATCGAATTTGGTCCACTCGCTTGAAACATGATTTCACGTTCTAATTATCTTATTACTAAGTATTATAACAATGTAAGTAGCTTTCTAGCGTACTATTTTAATACTCTATTTTCTATTTATTCATAATTTACAAATTGGATTAGATATTAAATTATTTATAGCTTTTCACGTCTTACGTTTAAAATGAAATTTGATACTTGTAAAACTTATTTTATAAAAGTCATTTAGTTCAATCTCAAATACCCTAAGATCGATTGTGTAATAGATCGTTTCGCTAGGACTTTTCTTAATGGCGACAAGGTCGTTTTCGAAAATAAGGTACTTCGTTAGTAAATTCTTGCGTCTCTCCTTACGAATGTACATAGCGCAAGGTCAAGGAGCAAAAGTGGAGAAGAGAATAGCACCACAACTCGTAACGAAACTGTTTTATCTTAAGAGAGTTCATGAGGACATAGAGTACAATTAGAGTGTGTTACCTACTTTCTTCGCAGCGTTTTAAATCAAATGAGCAGGACTAGAGTCTAGATAATGAAGAATCTTGAGCGAGTAAGAGCCTATAAGCTAACTTGTTAAAAGCCAAAAATCAATGATTGATCTCAATCGAGATTGGTCGTCAAATGACAACTATTAATTGATTGCAATTTGCATAGGAGCTATTAGATAGTGTGACCAATCATAAGTTGTTTCTTCTAGTTTCGTAATCCTTAGTGATCAATCATCATTCGATTAACGAGACTTTATAATCCTAGGTCGCTTCATCAAGCTCGTTGGGGAAAGTAGTAGCTAATAGCTTTTGAGAGAGTCTCTGTAGGTCATTGTTAGGAACTAGAATGATAAAGGGCTTCATCGATGTGTAACGTTTAAAGCGTTAGACAAGAAAAGATGATAATGCGAAATATACATGACGTAGAAGTGTGCAAGTCTCTATCGAATCACGTTGTCGTCTTACTATGGTATGTGCAAAGATGTCAACAATTGGAAATCACGACAACTTAATAGGTCACCCTTATATCGTTCTTATATACTAGAGTAGCTAAAACAACGCCCTAGTCGCTCTACTAAGATCTCAACAGTTTCAATCCCATTCTTTAACTCATTTGCAGGCATTTGTTAGAGTCTTCTATTCACAACATTGCAGCTTTGCATTGCCTTAGTAGTTAGACCTAATGTAAAAAAAAAAAAAAAACCCCTGAACCGAGCCCTAGCGAGTTCGCTTATGTTAGGGTCGCGCTAGGGCTATTACTAGAGATTAGTTTCGACGCGATGTTAGCACTAGCATTTAGCATATCTAAGCATATTCGCATCGAACATAATGTTTGTTATAGCGTTGTTTTCTTTTTTTTTGTATTAAATTTAAGAGCGAAACTCTTATTTCTTAATACTTTGAAATTATTTTAATAATAGCACATTAAAAAAATTCTTATTATATATTTGAAAATTGTATATTTAATATTGCTACTTTAATTATATATTTATTAACAAATTAATTGCAATACTACTATTTATACTCTATTTAATAGTATTATTTTAAAAATTAACTAATTTAACTATCGACTATAATACTATTTTAGAAAAAAAGATTAAAATTTTTTTAAAAATCGCAATCTATATATAGACACAACTATTTTTTGCGCATTTTTGTTATTTTGTTCGACGCTTTTCCTAGCTATATTATTTTGTCGATTTAGATTTATAGCTTTCTTAACTTATTGTATCGACTACAAATAATATTTATTATCAAATTTTCTTTTTTAATTTCTACGATATTTTAGAATAAAAAATAACATAAATAATAATAAGACATAAAACGAAAAACAATTAAAAAGAAGATTATTAATATTGTAAAAAATACGTTTGAATTTAAAATTAAACAAAAACAACTAAAGATATTCGATACAATTTTACAAAAAAATATAATTGTAATTGCGAAAACAAAATTTGAGAAAAATTTGCTATATTAGACGTTGTTGTTTATATTATTGTTAATAAAAATTGTATTAATAATTATGTCTTTTCTTGTTTTAAAGAACAATTAATATAAAAAGTTGAAAAAAATTATTAATTATCGATTACTAATTTTGAAAGACAAGAACAACAATTTAATTACGCTAAAAAGCATACGCAATAAAAACTATACGCATAATTAGTATTGCTACTATATTTTTTGTATAATATTTAATAATTAAATTTAATTAAAACAATATTTACAAGTTTAAAGATTTTTCTATTTAAATTTTTTTTAACAATATTTTGTGCTATAAATTCTATTAATTAAGACTTTGTATACTTGCTATTAACAAATTGTATTTTGTAAACAAATAAAAGAAGTTTCAAATAAATTATATTTGTTTCGAAGTTTTTTGTACGCAATTGCGTTCTAAAATATTAATAATAAATATATTAATTATACTTAATAACAAAACTTTAATGATTGTAAAAAAGCAATACAAATTTATTTTTGATATGCAAATTTTCAAAATATTTTTAAACAAATTAAAAATATATATATAGTTTAGTTTTATAAAGTATACTAAAAAATATATAAAGAATTTGCAATATATATTGTTAACGCAAGTTAAAAGATTTTAAGATATTTCAAAAACAATTATCTATATTAATAAAATAATTGATATAAATAAAATATGCAAACGCATTTAACAATAAATAAAGATCTTAAACTATTTGTTAAAAACAACAAAATAAATTTAATTAATAGCAACTTTTATAATTAAAAATAACAAAAAATATATTTAGAAAACTTTTAAAAAAAGATTTAAAAATTATCTATATTTAAGAATTTTAATTTGCACAAATATATATAAGCTAGATATTAACAATTTAGATATTTAAAAAATTTATATTTAAATATTTCTTTTATCTATTGCAAAGATATATTAACAACTTAATAGAACAAATTAATACAACAAAAAGTTAATATATTTTATCTTTTTATTTTTAAAATAATATATGAATGTTCGAAGCAAAAAAGATACGCTAAGTCGAATATTAATAGAAAAGTCTATTGCAAAAGAGCAAGATTTTATAAATTGCAAAAATAATAATAAGCAAAAAAATTTAACAAAGACAAAGAATTTTAAATTTAAAAAGCAAATAGCAAAAACAATAAATAAAAAATATAATATACTCTAAGATATATAAAAATTAATTAATTTTATATTAAAGAAAAAAAGTAGCTACTATTGTAAAATTAAGTTAAGATTTTTTACTAATTAAAATTTAAACAATACAATATTATTAATATTTGAAAAAAATCGATTAAATTCGTACTACTTAATTTATTATCTTAAAAAGAAAATTTCGATTAATTAATATAAGAAGTTAAATTTAAAGAAAAAGAAAAACAAATTTAAATGTTTTTAGTTAAAATATTAAGTAAAGAAGTAAAAAAAACGCAAAACAACAAATATTCTTAAGAGTTTTTTTTTATAATTTATTTTAACTTGAATAATATCGAATACAATATTAAAGACTCTTAATACTTAAAAATATTTAACTATTAACAACAAAAATCTAAAACGCGAATTCGATAATACTTGAAATACATCATTAAAGTATAGTATTAAAATTTTAAATATTCTAAAACAAAATTAAATATTAAATAAAAATAGCAAGAAAATAATATTAAAAATAAAAAAAGACAAAAATGCAATTAATACAAAGAATACTAAAATGTTTATTAATTTAATTTTAACAAAGTATAAAACGCAAAAAGCAAAATAGTTGCTAAACAATATATTTAAAGTATTGTTTATAAAAAGAAAACCAAAAAATATTAAACAAAAATCTATTACAAATAATAAAAAAGATAGAATTAATATATTAAGTAAAGAATCTTAAAGCAAAAATATCTTTAATATAGAGTTTTTTTAAATATTGCAAATATTTTGTCGATTTTGTTAACTATTAAGAAAGATAGTGTTAAATATATTGCAAAAAATATTTTCTTAAAATATTATATTCTTATTAAGTAACAAAAAGCAAAAAAGATTAATTTATTTAAATAATTATAATTTAAGTATAATTAAAGTTGCGCAATATATCTTTAATTACAATTTTAGCGCACAAGAAGACGCTTAAACGCACAAACAAAAAAGAAAGTAAAAAAAAAAATTAAAAAAAGAAAGAAAAGAAAAGACTACGTTGTTATTTATATTTCGAAATTAAAAAAAACAATATAATATTAAAGTTTTGTATTAAGTTTCTATTTTAAGATTTCTAATATTTTAAATTTGAATCTTTGTTAACAAATTTTGCAAATAAATTGAAATTTTAAATTAAAAAAATATTGTAGTCTATAGTATTAAAAGTATTTTAATCGAATTTATAAAAATAATTAATAATTAAGAGCTTTTTGCAATATTTAATGTATCGATTTTAGTATTAATATCGATTTTAACAATATTAAATTCGATAATGTTGTTAAAGTTAATTAAAGATATATAATATAAATTGTATTTTATCTTATTATTATTAAGTATCTTTAATTTGTTTTTTTAAAGATTAACAATAGTATTCTTTATATATTTTTCTTTTAAGCTTGATATTACTAATTTAATCGATAATATTTTAATCAAACTTTGTATATTTTTTGTATTTTCTTTCTTTAAATAATAAATAATACTAATTAAATTAAAGATAGACTCGAATATTAATTAAAAATGCATTAAATATAAAGTATTAAATACTTAATTTTCGAATAATTGATTGCTATTAAAAGAGAAATAAGATTGCTTTTATTAAAAAGTCTTTAAATTAAAATTTAATAATTTTAATAATTAATTAATTTTAAAGTTGCTATTACTTTCTTCTAATAAATTTATTAAGCTATTAGAGAGAATAGCATTTTGCAATTCTTTAATAGCGACAAAAGAGTCTACTATATATATTATGCGCAATAAAGTTTTTGCATAATTAAGTATTTTAACTATTTTTATTATATAACAATAACTTTGCGAAATACATAATAAAGTAATTTGATATCTATTATTTTTACGACGTACTTAAAAGTAAGATATGTCTCTATATAAGAGTAGAAGTTTTAATAATTATAAAATTTCTAATTCAAAATCGAAAATCAATTAAATACAAAATTTGCAAAAAATTTTGTATAAAGATCTTGATTAATTTAATATAATATAATTATCTAAAAATTGTTTTAACTATAAAATCGCTTCTTAAGCTAAGAAGTTGTTTTTTTAATTTTGTCGAAAAACTTGCTTTGCGACAAATCTAGTATATATTTTATTTAAATATTAACAACACAAGTAGTATAGCTTTAAAAAATTATTAAAACAAATAATATATTGTTGTTGTTATTTATTTGTCGCATATTGCAAGAAGATTTGATTTATATATATAATTTTCTTCATATATATTATATATATAAGTTGAAGTATATTAAATTCTAGATATTAGAACTTAATAAATAACATAATTTAATAAAATTTGTTAAACAAAATTTGAAAAATATAATTTTGAAATCAAATTGTCTCTTTTATATATTTGTATATCTTAAAATTATTTGTAATAAAATATATATATTAATTGTAAACAAGATTATTTAAATTAATTCTTAATTGCTTAAGATAAAGATTTTTAATTATAAAAATATTGTTAATTGTTGTGCTTTTATTTCTTTAAATTAATATTGTAAAATATAATTTTGTTTTATACAACTTTAGTATATTAAGCTTAAACATAAATACAATTTAAAAAAAGTTTATATTAATATACTTTAACAATCGAAAGAGTTTTTAAATAGCGCTCTTAATATAGAAGATTTAAATCTTATTAAATTCAATATAATATATATAAAATAAAATAAAATATATTGTATCTTAATGTTAAAATTCTTATTAATTAAAATTAGAGCAATAATTATTGTTAATAATAAATGCTTTTTCGAATTCTATATATATCGAAAAAGAGATACAATATTAAGATCTTAAAATTCGATTATTATAGCAAATATAATTAATCAAAATTTCAAATTTTTTTTAATTTTTTTATCTTTTTAATCTTTTAGAAACTCGAGATTATTATAAGTTAAAATTGTTATAAAGAGTTTTTTTATTGCGAGAAAACGCGTTTTTAAAAAACTGGTTAATTTATTTAATCAATTTTGTATAATTTTATAAAATATTGTTAAGTTAAGCAAATATAGCAAGTTTATTATTCTTTGTTTTGCTTTATCATATTACAAATAAAGTGCGAAAATAATTTAAAAATTAGAAGACAACTTCAAATATAACAAATAAAACAAAACAAAAAGTATAATAAGTTGTTAATTAATTATATTTTTAGATTTTGTTATATTTAAGTTCTAGCAAATAATTGCAATAATAATGTTTTGCTAACAAGAAATTGCGATTTTTATTATCTTTTTTGTATTTTTAAATTTAACAAATAAATTTTAATTAAAATTAACAATAAATTTTCGAAATAAATTAAACAATAAATTTTTAATTAATGTTCGAAGCTTTTTGCGAAGATTATTAATAGCTTAATTTTAATTGTATTAATATATAAATTGCTTTTTGTAATTTTTTAGTATTAATAAAAAGTTCTTGTAATTAATTATTTTATTATAGATATAATTAAGAAAGCTTCGATATTTCTTTTTAAGAATTTTGTTTTTTCGAAAACAAATAAGACTTCAAAGATAATTAGATAGAATTTATTATTATTTGTTTAACAAACTATTTATTTATATTATTTTGTTCAAATTATCTTCTTTTAATTTTCGACAACAAGCAAAGAAAAAAAATTGTTCTTAAATTGTAAATATTAAAAAGCAAATTAATAAAACTTAACAAAATAAATTTGAATTGCAACAATAAATAATTAAGAAAAAGAGTAACAACAAAGACGAATTCGAATTAAGTAAAGAAAAAGAAGACAAATATATAGAACAACTATTTATAGCAAATAATTGCTTTAATTACAATAAATAGTAAAGTAAAATTATTATTTATATTTAAAAAAAACTATATATAGATTAATTAATTGCACAAATACAAGTAAGCTTATTATTAAAGAAGCTAGATTCTTAAAGTAACAAAAATGCGTTGTATATTTTTAACTATTTAATTAACAACTAAATTTTATTAAATTTTCAATTTATTAATTAATATTTGTCTTTCTTTTTCTTTATTTTTTTGCAAAAGCAATTTTGTCTTTATTGTATAATTACTTCGATTTTAGCGCAAAGACAAAGTTTGCAATATTTGATTAATTTTTGTTTGCAAACTTTTATCTTGCTTTTTAAAAAAATTGTTAAAAAAATAAGTTTGTCTCTCTATTTATACAACAAATATCTAAGCGTCTTTAAATATCTAAAGAGAATTAATTTGTTAATAATTGATAATCTTTTAAGTTGCAATACAATTGTTGCTTAATAAAATATTTGTTTTAATTTTAATTTGCAAGTTGTTTTAATTTGTTTTACAAATTAAGATATTGCTAATAAAACTTCTTAAGATAAGTTAAGTAAACGCGAGAAATTTATTTTTGATTTAATTGTATTAATTAAGTTTTTTAAATACTAATAGAATAAAAGCAATTTATTAAATATAACAAATTGTAAATTAATTTATGTTTTTTAACTCTATATTGTTGAACAACTTCTTGTTAAATTAAATTGCTATATATTAAGATAAAATTGTTTTTTAAACAATCTTTCTCTTTTTTGCGATAAAATTATATATAATTTTCGACTTTGTTATATAAATATCTTTGCAATTGCAAATGTTAGATTTTGAACTTTCGTACTTTGTAAAGTTAATTTGTCTTTATATTGTTATATTTTTAAAATTATAAATATACGCTTTTTCGATATTAGTTAACATATTGTCTCTTTCTATTATATTAAACTATTAAGATAGAATTTTTTAATAAAAATTCTTAATAATTAAAGTATAGTTTTTTTTAAATTCTTAATTAAGAGATACAAAATCTTAAATATCATTTTTTTTGTTTTCGAATTTAATATATTTTGAAACATTAATATTAATATAAAGAAAATAAATATTATTATTTTTGCGAATATACTTAATATAATAGAAATAAAATATAAGATAACAATTGCAATTTAAACACAATACTATATAGAGAAGTTAATATAAATAATTAATATAAATAATTTGTTGCGTAAGAGAGTAAAGTATATTGCAAAATTATTTTAATTAACAACTTTCTATTGCAAGCATTAAAGTAATAAAGATATATATTGTATTTAATATTAATTAAATTTTTAATTTTATATTCTTAATTCTTCTTATTAACAATATTATTTTGAAGTTATTTAAATATTTGCAATACAACTATATTTTTATCTCGATTTTTATTTTTCTATATCTTAGTATTTGTAATTTTAAAAACAATTATTTTAATTATATTCTTATTATACTTAATTAGAAAAGTAGATTTCTTAACAATATATTTAAAGATTTCTAAATTATTTGTTTTATCTCTTTGTTAATTTGCTATTCTTTATTAATTTAAATTTTAATATTTTAGCAAGTTTAGCACATAACGTTTGTTGTATATTTTAATAAAGCAAGTTTTAATAATTGTAACTATTATACTTGTATTATTGTTTATAAGATTTATAAATTTAACAATGTTGCAAAGATAACTAAAATATATATACTTAAAATATTTAATTAACAACAATTCTAACAACAAGTAAACAACTCTAAAGTATTGCTCTTCTATATATATATTTGTTTTTATTATTGTTAATTTTTTTATATAATTTGTTAATACTTAATTAATATTGTAATATTAATATTGTTTTCTAACAAGATTTGAAGTTTGTATTTAACTTGTAAATTTTTTAATTTACAAAAACTTTTATTTGTTATTTAATATATTGTTTGTTACTTACTTTAATATTAAATTTATTTCTTAATATAATAGTATTGATTTTCGATATCTTTTTTTGCGAACTTTTGCTTAATTCTTCGATAGAATTGTTGCTATTGTTAATATTAAAATATTGTTTTTAATAATTTTAATTTTTCGATTTTTAAATATATCGAAGATATTTAATTTAATTTAATAGAACTTATAAGCTTATAAGTCGAAAAAAGTTAACGCAAGACTTTCGAAAAATAATGTTATTTTGCAATTTAATATATCAACAACTTCTTTTTAATTATTTAAGATAACTAGTTTTCTTAATTTTTAATCTTTAATATTGCAATATAAGTATTAAAAAACAACTTAATTTAAAAGCTTATATATTTAATTTATATTTAAAATTCTTTTAACAACTTAAGCTATTTGTATAATATTGTTTTCTAAAACTTTATTAAAATCTTAATTAATTATTGTCTTATCTTAAAATCTTTAAATAAATAGAATTTTTTTTTTGTATTTTTTGTGTTGTTGTTTTTAACTATATTAAAGATTTTTCAAAACAAATATTTTTAAGTTTGCAAATATTTTGCGTTTGTTTTAATAAATTATATTTTATAGCTTCTAGCGCTTTAGCAATATTAAATTTTTTATTATTATTTCTTCGACAACTTTTATATATTTATTAATATAATCGAAGTACTTAATAATTGTTTTGTATTGTTTTTCTTTAATTTTAAACAATAAAATTTAATTATTTGTTTTTTTTACAATATTATGTCAACTACAATCAATTATAAATTTTGTCAAATATTAAAAACTAGTATGCAAGTTAACAAACGCAATAACAAGTTTTATACTTATTTTGTTATTTATAATTGAAAAGAAGCTCTATTTGCGAAAAAAAAAAAAAGATAAAAATTTAAAAATAAAAAAAACAATTAATAAAATATATTAATAATCGAAAGTTTAATATAATAATCTTTTATTTAAGAACAACTATTAGAGCAAAAATACGCAATATTTTTTTACTATTTACTTATTATTGTTTGCGATTTATCTTAAGATTGCTAATTAATTAACAAATAAAAAAATACTTATATTGCGTTTTCGAAGAACAATATTTGTTATTAAGCAACAATATTTTTAACACTTACAATATTTATTTATTTAAGAAATATTATCTTTATTTATTTATTGCGTAATATTGTTAACTTTGCGAATTTTATATATTTGTTGCTATTATTTAATCTAATATTCGATTATTTATATCTTTTGCTAGAGAATTTTTTTAAAAATTAAATTCTTTTGTCTATTAATTTTTCTTTAAGCAAAGAATAGTTTTTTTGTGCTTCTTTGTATTTCTTTATACTGAATTGTGTCTTTTTAGCTACAAAAATTGAAATTTTATTTTATATTTGTTTTTCTCTAATACATCTTTTTATTATAAACAAAAACAATTTTTCTTTAGAAATCGAGTCAATTAATGCTATTAAGAAATCGACATCTTTATATATTACTAGAAATTCGATATCTTTAATTGCTGACAAGAGCTTTGCGTCTTCTAATATTGCAAAAATTTTAATATCTTTAAATTTTTTTACAACTTCTAATCGACAAATTCTTGTTAAAACAACTATTATTTCGATAAATCTTTTTTTTGATTTGTCGATTTTGTTTATTAATTAAGTATTAACTACTTTAGCAAAAGAGAGCTTTAATAGACTAATTAAAGATTTAAAGAAGAGTCTTCTATTTGTTAAATGTACAAAAAAATTCAAAAGCATATCTATTACGCTAGTACTTCCTTTAAGAATATTAGGATAAATTGTGCTATTAGAAAGATTTGTAGACGTCTTTAGACAATGTAAGCAATTACTTGATAATAAGTTGATAACAAAAGTTTGTAGTTATAGACATTTTTTATATTTAATAAATCTTAAAGAGATTCGATAAACTAAAGTAACAATAAGTAAAAATCTATAATAAGTTAAACACAATTTATAAGAAAGTTATATTTTAGTTTTTTATATATTAAGAAAATATTAGTTGCTTATCTTGTTTGTTTATTAAATATAACAAATATAATTATTTGCAATATTTGTTTATCAAATATATTAAACATTATGTTTAGATTGTTTGCTTCTTAAGTATGTCAAATATAATAATAAGTTTGTGTTACGTTGCTATCTAGACGACTAAAGTATTAGAATAGATTAATATTGTTTAAAGAGATTTGTAAACGTCTTTAGACAATGTAAGTAATCACTTAATAACAAGATTTTGCAACTTGTATCTATAATAAAGAGTAACTTAATAAATAAGTTGAACACAATTTATAAAAAAGTCGTGTCTAAGAAATCTATATACTAAAGAAATTCTTCTTGTTCGCTATATTTGTTGTCGAACATATCGAACCTTGTTCGCTTTATTTATTGTCGAACATGTCGAACTCACTTATTAGCGTATTAAACAATGTTCGCTTGTTAAGTCGTTAAACATGCAAATAATTGTACTATATGCTACAAACTACTTTGTAAAGTATATATTAACTATAACGAACTAGAGTCGTAACATTATCTCTTTTCTTCAAATCTTTTTATTTTGAAAAGCGAATGCTTACATGTTATGTTATTTTATCAAAATTGTATTTGTTTTGTTTTCGAAATAGATCGTTACGAAACATTTGTTAATTTCGTTTGTAAACGTTGTTATTGTAATAGCAAGTCTTACATTGCTATAAAAGATTCGTTATTTTATTTAAAGTGTTTAAAATGTGTTTATGCGAACAAATTGTATGTAAATATGTTGTGAGTTTTCTTAAATTATATTAGAAAAGATTTGTTCTTTAAAGTAATAAAGAATGAGATCGTATTAACAATCATAATTATGCGATTGCTTCGTAATAAGAAGATGTTAAAAAAAATTAATGCAAAGATAAAGCGAAAGACACAATGTTTATTGTCTAGTATAAAGAAGTCGAATGTTACAAAGTTGTCGAATTGTTTTATTGCGAATGCTTTGATTGAAGCATCTTTTATCATTTAATTTTCTCTTGCTATGCTAAACGATTTTTCGAACGTTAATGGAATTTCTAGATAAGAATATTGTAATCGTCGAGATTGCTAGTTGATTTTTACGTGTTTTTTATCGTAAAGTATCTTTTTCACTTTACAAAATATTGTTGATCTTGCTATTCTAGAATTCTCTTAACCTTAAATTGGTTTTTTTTTTATAATTTATAATGAAATGTTTTCTATATAGACGTATTTGGATTGATTAATTTTAACAATGATACATAAAATACTAGAAATACTTTGACGTTCTTAAATAAGTCAAATTCGTAATTAATTGATCTTTTAGTCTTTTTAACGAGAAATAATTCGATTTTGATATGATTTAATTTCTTGTTTAACTTTCTTGTTTTAAGATTTTTTGTAAAAAGATATATTTTATTTCTCTCTTTTAGTTAAGATGTCGTTTTTCGTTTTTTATTTTAATATTTGATTAATCTTTTTTGCATTTTTAAGATGTTGTCGTATATCTTTTTTAATATTGTTATTCTTTTGATAATTAATTACGTAGACAAATGCTTGCGTTCTTTTTCGAAGAGATTTGATTTCTTGTTATAGTTGACGAAGAATAAAGTTATCTTAATAATATTCGAAATCTTTGCATTAAATGTTAATTATGTTATAAATAAAAGTAATACTTAATTATTTTAAGTATTGTTAATGTAATATCTTAAATATTGCTTAAAACTTTAATTCGTTCGTTTTATTTAATTATTCGTAATTAAATGATAAACAATAGACATTTAGAGTCATGTATTTAACATTAAGAGAAACGTCTTTTAATAGTTAAATGTGAAGAGTTTGTCTCTATTACTAGTTAGTCTCTTAAATATATTGTGATATCGTATAAGTCGATTTAATATAATGTATTTTAGTTGTTTTGCGATGAACTTCTCTTTGCATGCAATAATATGTAAATATTTGATAAACTTATTAATTATTACTAGTATCGAATTATATTTGTCTTTAATTGCTAAATTCGTCGATTTAAACAACTTAATAATAAAGTTTATCGTAACTTCATTTTATAACGATTTAGATAATTCTTAATATTAGATTTCGTTATAGTTCGCATGTGTATTATGTTTGTTTTATTAATAACTAAGACATCGTTTAATATATATTTTGACAATTTGTCTTATTTGTGAAAACTAACAATGTTAACGTAAAAGTTAAAGAATTTTTGTCACTTTTAAATGTCTTTGCAATGATTTGTCATAATGCTCTTTTATATATTTATCGATTTTGTTGATAAATATTTAGAGTTTTTCTTTTTTTATTAGAAACTCTTTTGTATTATCTTGAAATATTCGTAGTGTAACATTTAGTTCATATTTGTTTGCTAATAGTGATTTATTTTAATTAATTTTAAGTATGTTATAATCAAACAATTCTTTCGTTTTTATATAATTATTTCTTTTGTTGAGTGCGTTTGCTTTGTCATTATTTTTGCTTAGAATATATTATATTTTAAACTTATATTGTTCAAGTCTTTTTAATTATTGCATTTGCTTTCTATTAAGTTGTTTAATAATAATAAAGTGCATAAGATTTTTGTAATTTATAAGAATCGTAAGTTTTAATAATTCTTTTATGTATACCTTTTATAATTTTAAGAAAACTACTATAGCGAGTAGTTTTTTATTGTGAACATTATAGTTTTGTTCAATTAACGAAAGTTTTCTTAAAAGATATATTATTAAATGTTATATATCTTTATGTCTTTAATTAAAGTATGTATTAATAACTAGATTTAATGCGTTAATTTTAATTTTATTTAACAATCGCAAATTGTACATTTTTAATATTAATTTTTTCAAGCATTCTAGCTTAAGATTTTGAAATAATTTCTCTTTTGCGAGTTTCTATAATTATGGCGTATTTCTTTTCGTAAAATTTGTTAATAATATCGCATTTACTAAGTAGTTTTTAATAAATTTCTTATTGTAATTTACAAAATTTAAAAAGAATTGTACTTTTTTAACATTTGTTAATAATTTTTATTCTTTAATTGTTTGTAGCTTTTTAGAATTTATGCGTACTTTATATCGTTTAACGACAAATTTAAGAAAATTAATTTTTTTTCGATGAAATTCGCATTTTTTTGACTTAAGATGTAAGTTTTTTATGTTTAGACATTTTAATACTTTGAAAATATAACTAACATGCTCTTTTAAGATTTTTGAGTAAATTATGATGTCGTTTAAGTATGTTATGACAAATTGATTCAAATATTGTCGTAGTACATCATTAATTATTTTTTGACACGTTGTTAAGACGTTCGTAAGTTCGAACGACATTATTGTGTATTTGTATAATTTATATCGTATACGAAAAGTTGTCTTTCACTTTTTTCTTGCTTTTATTCTAATTTAATTATACGCTTTTCGTAAATTTAATTTAATAAAATACTTTGCTCTAGATAATCAATTCTAAAGTTCATTAATATTAAATAATAAATATTGATTTTTAATCGTAATATTATTTAGCTTCTAATAATTAACACATAGACGAAAAGTTTTATTCTTCTTTAATATAAAGAGAATCAAGTATCTTGTTTATAATTGGAATTTTTTAATAAATTATTTTTTTTCATTTTTTGCTAGGTATTTGCGAAGTACTTCGAGCTTTTTCTTAAATAAAGTATATATAAGTTTAAACGTAAATTGCTTGCTTAATTTAAATCTAATTTCGTAATTTTACGATTAATGTTTAAGAAAAATCTTTGTTGTTTTTTTTTCTTAAAATAAATGCTCTCAATTGTTGTATATTCGTAATACGTACTTTAACGATTTTTTCGTTATATTAAATAGTTCAAAATTTCTAGAAAATTCGTAATTTTTTTCATTTACTTTGACTTTATAATTCGACTAATCTTTGTTAATGCTTATTAAATTAAATTTCGTTAATTCGTTTTTTTGCGAAAATGTAAGTTCGTTGCTTGCGATCGATTTTTAATTCGTTTTTTTATCTATTATTGAACGTTGTTAATGCGTAGATTAAATGTGAATTACGTGATCACATTGCGCAAATTTAAGTATTTGTATATTTTAGTTAACTTCTAGATTGTGTTGCTTCAATTAAGACATTTCTAAAACAATATTATAAATAATTATTTTCACTATATTAAAGATTAGTTTTTCGTGATATTGCTAAATAGTTATTGATAGTAATTTTGTCTCTTTATTTACTTTTTCATTCTCGTCGAATAATAAATTTTTATCTACAATTATTAGATTGTATGCGTTAGATTTTCTTTAAATAGAATACTTTTCTCTCTTAATAAGAGCTTTGATTATAAAATTATTTGTTGCATTAAAATTGATCATTGCAATGAGTTAATAATTATTAATCTTAATTAATGTGATAAAATATTGTACGTATGCTATTAAGTTTAGTTGTTGTTGTTGGGCTAACATATTGCATTCTTCTAGTATACTCTTTATTAAAAAATTTGAACTTTTCTTTATTTTTGTGTTGCGACTTCTACTTCGAACGTTTGTTTACGCTAAGCTTTCTTCTTATGCTAAATTAATAACTTTAATTTTTTAGAAAACTAATTAACTTCTTCTTTGTTTTCTAGATAAGTTTAGCATAAGTCGTTATAACATTCTATTTAATTAAGTGTCGCATATTTCTTTGCTTTCTTTATTTTTTTTTGAAATAAACTTACATTGCTTAGTTGTCGTTCGATTTTATTAAAAATATTTCTTTTTATAGTAACGTCGCTTTTTAGCGTTTTCTCGCATTTGTTTACGATTTAATTTATTTGTTGTTTTCTTAATGAACTAGCTAAAGTCTCGAGATGCTTCGTGATGTCGTTTAAATATTCGTGAAAGTTTTTTTAGTTATATTCGTCGTTTAAGTTTGTTGTTAAATAAAAATATAACGTTCTTAATTGTTTCGCTTTCATAGTTTCATTAAGTATTTTGTTAATTTTTTGCGTAAATGCGAATGTTTTGTCTAATGATGTTTTATCTAGAACTTTTTATAATTAATTTAGATTTTTTATTAAATAATAGTTGTCGTTCGATTTAATTTTAAGAGTGTTCGTCTTTGTGTTAGTTTGCTCTCTAATGTCGTTTTAACTATTAGATATCTCTCTTAACATAACATTAATTTGTTGGCGATTTATTAAATTTCGCGATTACTAATTTCTTGCGAAGTGATCTAGTTTGTCACATAAATAGTACGTTTTTTAGAATTTATTATTTTGCTTTTTTTTAAAGTTTTTCTTTTTATATTATTAAGTAAAATCTAGTTTTATAGATGCAAACTTACGATAATTGAAATTATTGTATTTCTAATTAGAACAAAATTCTTTTTGCTAATATTCGATCATTGATTCAAAGAAGATTTTTGCTCTTTTTCGAGATTAATTGTATCTTTTTTTTATAACTCTTTTATACAACTTGTTCTCGAAATCAATAGCTACTTCGATAAGATCAAACATGTCGTTAATACGTTTTTCGTCACACATAATTTCGTTCTTTAAATTGTTTTTTAAATCTTGTCGAAACATTGTTATAAGTGCGATATTGTTTTATTTGATTAAATTAACATATTTTTAAAATCTTGTTGCGTAGTTTGCTACAAAGATTTGTTAAATTAAATGTTAAATTATTCTTTTTATAATTTGTTTTTCGTTAAATGTTTTAAAGATTCTTCGAAATTTTCTTTTAAAATTGTCGAAATTCGTGAACATCGCACGAGGGTTTTCGTCATAATTTTTTAAATATTTGCGTAAGTTTAACTTGAGCCAATGTTAAGCTTTTTCTTTAAAAAATGTTGATGCGAAAATCGTCTTTTTGTTCGTTAAAACAAGATAGAAGATAAAATAGATATTTATTTGCATAAGTTAATTCTTTAAGTCGATGCGATCTTCATAATAGATGTCAAGTTTATTGATTTTAATTTTGTCATCTTTATTAATAGAGAGTCGACGTAATATTAATAAGTTAATGTTCGAGATAAAGACGCATTGATCTAATATAGACATTCTTAAAATGTTCAAAGTGTTACGCTACTATCTAGGCGACTAAAGTATTAGAGTAGATTAATATTGTTTAAAAAGATTTGTAGACGTCTTCAAGCAATGTAAGCAATCATTTAGTAACAAAATTTTGTAGCTTGTATCTATAATAAAGAATAATTTAATAAATGAGTTAAATACGATTTATAAAAGAGTTGTGTCTAAGAAACCTATATACTAAAGAGATTCTTTTTGTTCGTTATGTTCGTTGTTAAACATGTCGAACTTTATTCGCTTTGTTCGTTGTTAAGTATGTCGAACTCACTCATTAACGTATCGAGCAATGTTTGCTTGCTAAGTCGTCGAACATGCAAGTAATTGTACTATATGTTACAAACTGCTTTGTAGAGTATATACTAGCTATAACGAACTAGGGTCGTAATAGTTTGTTTCGAAGACGTAGAATCTAAATTACTAGTATAGCTTTAATAAGCTTGTAACATTATTTCTCTTCTTTAGAATTTTTGTCTTAAAACTTAATATCTTCTTATTATATCTTCAAAAAAAATTAATACTAAAAATTCTTTCTATTAAAAGAAAGATTTTTTCGATACTTTAAATTTAATAATTTTAGTAATGCGTTCTTGTTATAAATGTACAATGTTTAGTAAAATCTATTATATAAGTAATAATTTTAAAAAGTGTATAAAGTGTGTGCAATTTAGTTGTAATTATAATTTGACAATTTCTTTTATATTAATTAAACAAATTTATAAAGAATAAATACGTCTAAAGAAAGAAGTGCGTAATACGCGTACAAAGCTAAGTTAATTTAAAAAACAACTAGATTTTCGAAAAAATAAAAACAAAGAAATAATTATAACAAAATAAAAGAATATTAGCGATTTAAAGATAAATAAAGTATATTTTGTTAAATTTATTACAAAGACTTTCGAGTTATTATTTAATATATTGTTCGAATAATTTTAATTTTTAATTAATTAAAATTAGAATATTGTTTTTATATCTTGCTTTAATAAAATTTCTTTAAAAGATTTTAATAATAATTAAGATTTTTCTTTGATTTTTATATGTTCTTTAAGATAAAAATAAAATACTTTTAATCTTTTTGTTATAGAATTTTTTCAATTTCAAACTAATTTTTTTTTTGTAAATAAAAATAAAATATATTTTATAAAAACGTAATTAAGTTTGCTAACTTCAACAATAAAATATAAAATATTAAAAATATTTTAATATTTTTAGATAAATTAAGTTTGTAATTAATTAATTTTTTAATTTTTTTAACAAAAAATAATTCGATTTTAATATAATTTAATTTCTTGCTTAGCTTTCTTATTTTAAGATTTTTTATAAAAAGATATATTTTATTTCTCTCTTTTAGTTAAAATATTATTTGTTGTTTTTTATTTTAATATTTAATAAATTTTTTTTGTATTTTTAAGATATTGTTGTGTATCTTTTTTAGTATTACTATTTTTTCGATAATTAATTGCGCAAACAAATATATATACTTTTTCTTAAAAAGATTTAATTCTTTGTTATAATTAACAAAGAATAAAGTTATTTTAGTAATATTTAAAATCTTTGTATTAAATGCTAATTATATTATAAATAAAACTAATATTTAATTATTTTAAGTATTGTTAATATAGTATCTTAGATATTGCTTAAAACTCTAGTTTATTTGTTTTGTTTAATTATTTGTAATTAAGTAATAAACAATAGATATTTAAAGTTTTATATCTAATATTAGAAGAAGTGTCTTCTAATAATTAAATATAAAGAGTTTGTCTTTATTATGAATTAATTTCTTAAATATATTATAATATTATATAAATCGATTTAATATAATATATTTTAGTTGTTTTGCATTAAACTTCTTTTTATATATAATAATATATAAGTACTTAATAAGTTTATTAATTATTATTAGTATCAAATTATATTTGTTTTCAATTGCTAGATTTGTTAATTTCGACAACTTAATAATAAATTTTATCGTAACTTTATGTTATAACAATTTGAATAATTTTTAATATTAAATTTTGTTATAGTTTGTATATGTATTATGTTTGTTCTATTAATAGTTAAGATATTGTTTAATATATACTTTAACAACTTGTTTTATTTGTAAAAATTAACAATAATAATATAAAAGTTAAAGAATTTTTGTTACTTTTAAGTATCTTTGTAGTAATTTATTACAATGCTCTTTTATATATTTGTTAATTTTGTCAATAAATATTTAGAGTTTTTCTTTCTTTATAGAATTTTTTTTTGTATTATTTTAAAGTATTTGTAATATAATATTTAATTTATATTTATTTGTTAATAATAATTTGTCTTTGTTAACTTTAAATATATTGTAATTAAACAATTTTTTTGTTTTTATATAATTATTTCTTTTGTTAAGTATGTTTGCTTTGTTATTATCTTTGTTTAAAGTATATTATATTTTAAACTTGTACTATTTAAGTTTTTTTAATTATTGTATTTATCTTCTATTAAGCTATTTAATAATAGTAAAATACACAAAGTTCTTATAATCTATAAGAATTGTAAGTTTTGACAATTTTTTCGTATATATTTTTTATAACTTTAAGAAAACTACTATAATAAATAGTTTTTTATTAAACATTATAATTTTGTTTAATTAACAAAAGTTTTTTTAAAAAATATATTATTAAATATTAAATATTTTTATATTTTTAATTAAAGTATATATTAATAACTAGATTTAATATATTAATTTTAATTTTATTTAATAATTGTAAATTGTATATTTTTAATATTAATTTTTTTAAGTATTTTAATTTAAGATTTTAAAATAACTTCTCTTTTATAAGTTTCTCTAATTATAATATATTTTTTTTTGTAAAATTTGTTAATAATATCGCATTTATTAAGTAGTTTTTAATAAATTTTTTGTTATAATTTATAAAATTTAAAAAGAATTATATTTTTTTAACATTTATTAATAATTTTTATTTTTTAATTGCTTGTAACTTTTTAAAATTTATATATATTTTATATTGTTTAACAACAAATTTAAAGAAATTAACTTTCTTTTAATAAAATTTGTATTTCTTTAATTTAAGATATAAATTTTTTATATTTAGATATTTTAATATTTTGAAAATATAACTAATATATTTTTTTAAAATTTTTAAATAAATTATAATATTGTTTAAGTATATTATAACAAATTAATTCAAATATTATTGTAATATATTGTTAATTATTTCTTAATATATTGTTAAGATATTTGTAAATGCGAATAATATTATTATATATTTGTATAATTTATATTGTATGCAAAAAACTATTTTTTACTTTTTTTTTATTTTTATTTTAATTTGATTGTACGCTTTTTATAGATTTAATTTAGTAAAATACTTTGCTTTAAATAGTCAATTCTAAAGTTTATTAATATTAAATAATAAATATTAATTTTTAATTGTAATATTATTTAGCTTTTAATAATTAATATATAAACAAAGAGTTTTATTCTTCTTTAGTACAAAAAAAATTAAGTATCTTGTCTATAATTATGATTTTTTAATGATTTTTTTTTTGTTTTTTGTTAAATATTTGCGAAGTACTTCGAGCTTTTTCTTAAATAAAGTATATATAAATTTAAATATAAATTGCTTATTTAATATAAATTTAATTTTGTAATTTTATAATTAATATTTAGAAAAAGTCTTTGTTGTTTTCTTTTTTCAAAATAGATACTTTTAATTGTTATATATTTGTAATATATATTTTAGCAATTTCTTTGCTATACTAAATAATTTAAGATTTCTAGAAAATTTGTAATTTTTTTTACTTATTTTGATTTTGTAATTTGATTAATTTTTGTTAATGTTTATTAAGTCGAACTTTGTTAAATTTTTTTTTTGCAAAAGTATAACCTCGCTATTTGCAATCAATTTTTAATTTAATCTTTTATTTATTATTAAATATTATTAATACGTAAATTGAATGTAAATTATATAATTATATTGCGCAAATCTAAGTATTTATATATTTTAATTAACTTCTAAATTATATTGCTTTAATTAAGATATTTTTAAAACAATATTATAAATAACTATTTTTACTATATTAAAAATTAGTTTCTCGTAATATTGCTAAATAGCTATTAATTATAATCTTTATTTACTTTTTTATTTTTATTAAATAATAAATTTTTATTTACAATTATTAGATTGTATATATTAGACTTTTTTCAATAAAGTATTTTTTTCTTTTAATAAAAGCTCTAGTTATAAAATTATTTATTGTATTAAAATTAATTATTGCGATAAATTGTTGTTTATTAACTCTAATTAATAATATAAAATATTATACGTATATTATTAAATTTAGTTGCTATTGTTAAACTAATATATTGCATTTCTTTAATATACTCTTTATTGAAAAATTTAAACTTTTTTTTGTTTTAATACTATAACTTTCGCTTTGAACGTTTGTTTGCGTTAAGCTTTCTTTCTATGCTAAGTTAATAATTTTAACTTTCTAAAGAATTAATTAACTTTTTCTTTGTTTTCTAAATAAATTTAGTATAAATTGTTATAGCATTTTGTTCAATTAAACGTTGCATACTTCTTTGCTTTTTTTATTTTCTTTTAAAATAAACTTATATTGCTTAATTGTTGTTCGATTTTATTAAAAATTTCTCTCTTTATAATAATATTGTTTTTTGATGTTTTTTTACATTTATTTACAATTTAATTTATTTGTTGTTTCTTCGATAAATTAGCTAAAGTCTCGAAGTATTTTGTAATATTGTTTAAATAGTTGTAAAAGTTTTTTTAATTATATTTGTTGTTTAAGTTTGTTATTAAATAAAAATATAACATTTTTAATTATTTTGCTCTTATAATTTTATTAAGTATTTGATTAACTTTTTACGTAGATACAAATGTCTTGTCTAATAATATTTTATCTAGAACTTTCTATAATTAATTTAGATTTTTTATTAAATAGTAGTTGTTGTTCGATCTAATTTTAAAAGCGTTTATCTCTATGTTAATTTGCTTTCTAATATTGTTTTAGCTATTAAATATCTCTTTTAACATAATATTAATTTGCTAGCAATTTATTAAGTTTTGTAATTAATAATCTCTTGCAAAGTAATTTAATTTGTTATATAAATAGTACACTTTTTAAAATTTGTTATTTTGCTTTTTTTAAAAATTTTTCTTTTTATATTGTTAAGTAAAATCTAGTTTTATAGATACAAACTTACAATAATCGAAATTATTGTATTTTTAATTAGAACAAAATTCTTTTTACTAATATTCGATTACTAATTCAAAAAAGATTCTTGCTTTTTCTTAAAATTAATTATATTTTTTTTATAACTCTTTTATATAGTTTGTTGTTAAGATTAATAATTACTTTAATAAGATTAAATATATTGTTAAGAATTTTCTTATTATATATAATTTTATCTTTTAAATTGTTTTTAAAATTTTGTTAAAATATTGTTATAAGTGCAATATTATTTTATTTAATTAAATTAATATACTTTTAAAATTTAGTTGCGTAATCTATTGCAAAGATTTGTTAAATTAAATATTAAATTACTTTTTTTGCAATTTGTTTTTTGTTAAATATTTTAAGAATTTTTCGAAGCTTTTTTTTTAAATTATTAAAATTTGTAAATATTACACAAGAGTTTTTGCTATTATTTTTCAAATATTTTCGTAAATTTAATTTGAGTTAATATTAAACTCTTTCTCTAAGAAATATTAATACAAAAATTGTTTTTTAATTTGTTAAAACAAAATAGAAGATAAAATAGATATTTATTTATATAAGTTAATTCTTTAGATTAATACAATCTTTATAATAAATATCGAATTTATTAATTCTAATCTTGTTATTTTTTATAATCGATAATCGACGTAATATTAATAAGCTAGTATTTAGGATAAAGATACGTTAATTTAATATAAACATTTTTAAAGTATTTAAAGTATTATGCTAATACTTTTTTTAAAAGTATTAAAGTAAGTTGTGCTATTAAAGAGATTTGTAAATGTCCTTAAACAATACAAGCAATTATTTGATAACAAGAATTTGCAACTATAGACAATTTTTATATTTAATAAATCTTAAAGAGATTCGATAAATTAGAGTAATAATAAGTAAAAATCTATAATAAGTTAAATACAATTTATAAAAGAGTTGTATTCTAGTTTTTATATATTAAGAAAATATTAATTGTTTGTTTTGTTTGTTTATCGAATATAACAAATATAGTTGTTCGCAATATTTGTTTGTCAAATATATTAAATATTATACTTAGATTGCTTGCTTTTCGAGTATATCGAATATAATAGTAAGTTTGTCTCGAAGACATAGAATCTAAATTACTAGTATAACTTTAATAAGCTCGTAACAACATCTTAGAAAGTTGTCAAAAACAAGAAAAATAACAAAAAGATATCTAATAGTAGAAAGAAATTTTTATTAAAAACTTAAGATAAGATTGCTCTTATTTAAAAGCTAGTAAGTTTTCTCTTTTGCAATTTGTGTTAAATTAATTTTGTTTTAATACTTTTGCAAATAAAACTATTTAAAGAAGCAAATTATCTTCGATAACTAGAATTTTAGCAATAATTACTTCTCGATTTTTGCTAAAGTTTATAAGAACAAAACTATTGTATCTTTTTGTCTCTTTTATATCTTTAAGTTAAAATATAATATTGCGAACTATATTTGCTACAATCAACAAAATAATAATCGAATCGAAAAAATCTTAATTATTAATTTGTTAATTTTTGATTAATACGACAACTATTTGTTTGTAATTAATAAAAAAATCTCTATTATAGTTGTTTTTAACACAAAAAATATATTCGAATTCGAAGTATATTTCGAAGATAAATTTGTCTATCTAATTGCTTATTTTAATCGTACTATAATGCAATTGCACAAAGTATAGCTAGCTAAATTCGATTAAAAAGACGATTTGCGCTTTTGTTGCATTTTACTTAAGATTGTAATTAAGCAATAATTTAACGCTAATATTATAAATATTAACAATCGTGTTTTGAAGTTTAAACAACAAAGCTACTACTATTTTTAATATCGAGATATTTTTTTACTTTGCAATATAAAAGAGTTTAACTTAAATACTTTTTTTATATATTTATTATATTACAATTTAAAACTTAGTATTAACAAAATTTATTTTTTAAAGCAATTTTTTATTAAGTTTTTTTGTAATATAAATGTTATAAATCTTAAAAAATCTTTGCTTTGTTTATATACTTTAAGAAGATCTTTTCACAAAATAATCGAATTTAAATTCACAAAAAACACAAAGTAATAAATTAAGTTTATTAAGAATACAAAGCAACAAAATAAAAATATAATAGAGTTAACAATATTAACAAATAGAACTTCTAAATTAAAGAAAAAATTAAACGTTAAAAAATGTCGATTTAAAGCTTTATAATTAAGAAAAGCTTAAGACATAAATATAAAAAAAAAGAAAAAAAAACTTGTTAAATTTTTTAAATCTTCGAAGAACAAATATTATTTAAAAAAAAAATTAATTAAAATACGCAACGTTCTTTAAGTATTGCAAGAGTTTATTTTTAATATTAAAAATATCAATTTTGCGTAAATTATTTAATAAAGATACAATTTAAGACAATTAATTAATAAACAAACAATAATTTATATCTATATATTTGTTTATAACTATAATTGATTGTTTATTTAAGTAGCAACAACAAAAGAGTTTTTTATTATCTAAAAGTTTTAATTGCAAAATATAACAATAAATAATATATATATATTTGTTTTTATAATTTCTATTAATTTAAAAATATTAATAGATACTTTTACAATAAATTTTTTGCTCAAATTTAATAATTTTGTTGCTATATTTTTTAGTATTTTGCGTTGTTATTTAAATAATATCTTTTATAACAAATGAGATATTAAGAATATTATAAAATTTATTGTTAATTTTTTTTTATTATTGCAACAAATATAATTAACTTTTTTAATATAAAAAGTTTTTTAAATTTGTTTTGTATTTTCGATATTTATATTTTTATTACTTTTAGCTTTGTTTTGTATTTAATAATAAAATAAAAATTTTATTAAAATATTACTCTTTATTGTTAGCGTATAATAGATATAACAAACTATAATATTTTTGTCTTTATTAAATTATATTATAAGAAGTTTGTTATTTGCGTTATTTAAATAAATTAAAATAATTCTTTATATTAGATATTGTTTTATTCTAAAATAAAGTAAAAATTTACAAATATCTTTAAAAAGCAATTCGAGTCTTTATTGTTATTAGTATTTTTGCAAAAATTATATTTTTTTGCTAGTTTTACAAAGAATATTTTGATATTTATATTTAATAAGTTATTTATTATTATAAACAATATTTATTGTTAATAAATTAAATATAACAAATATAATAATAGTAATAGTTGCAAATATAAATATATATATATATATTATTAAAAAATCTACAATCTTAATTGTTGTTTTAACAAAATATAATATTTAACAATTTTATTATTTTCTTTGTTTTCTAATATATTTAGTTTGTTAATTTTTGTGTTAAAGAAATTTTTATATAATTTAATATTGTTAAATAAACTCAATTTGTCGTTAAATAAATCTCTATTAATAAAAAGATAATAGAAATATTTAAAAATATATTTTAATAGATATTTTGTTTCTATTTTTTTAGATATAATTACGCAAGATACTAAAATCAAATATATTAATTTATATATTTTTTATATAAATACAAATTATATCTTTGCAAACAAAACTTTTAATATATTTATTATTAATATTAATAAATAATTGCAAATAAATTGTTTAATTATATTATTTGCTTTATTATTTAATTTATATATATATTTATTATTAAATCTTATATTAAAATACAACAATAACTAAAAATATATTTATAATTTTTTTTCTTCTAAAAATATTTTTATTAATAATAATATATTTTGCGATTAAGAAGTTCTTAAATATATTATAATTAACAATATTATTGCAACTTTTATTGTATAAAAACAAAAAATAATATTTTTAAAAAAAAATTTAACTAATATTTTTAAATATATAGCAATAGCAATATTTAATTAATAATTATTAGATTTTTAATAAAATCTTGTTTTTTATATAAAAAATTTCTTGCTTTTTAAATTACAAATTGTCTTTTTTTTTTTTTTTTTTTTTGGAAAATTTTTATATTAAATATTAATATTTTTTTTTAAATAATATATTTTTTTGTATTATTTAAATAATTTCTTTGTTATTTTATTACTCTTTATTAATATCTTTC